>OGHE01000554.1_pt1 | contig 34266 bp, 27 predicted proteins | sample 1571431 | NCBI WGS metagenome assembly OGHE01 (sample SAMEA2581966, study PRJEB24529) | metagenome | biome: Human gut stool | place: China | collected 2011 | reverse complement strand
TTCCCTACACGACGCTCTTCCGATCTCTGTCCGATATAAAAGAGAAAGTTTTTCAAGAAAGAAATCGGCAAAAACCTGCCATTTTGTAAATTATGAATTTAATTTTTTATACAAAGCTATGGTTTTTTCGTTATTTCCACCATAAATAAAATAGTAATCAATCTGTCCGTCCCCCTGCGTGCTGATATAGGGACCATAGGTTTTGATATTACAAAGAAGAACGGATTGTGTCGCAGCGACACCGATTCCGTATCCTTTCCCCGATAAAACAAGTGGCATCCGCATCGGTTTTCCGCCAAAGGAAATATACTTCGCCTTGGAGCGCAACACCAGAAGATCTGTGGAAAGCACTCCTTTTGCATTGATTTTTTCGGAAAACTCCCAGTCGAAAAATTCCCAGGTCTGATTTCCCATAATCAGGCGCGGTTCTGTTGTGCGCTCCTTTAAAAGCAAGGTTCCGTCTGCTGTTTCAAAGCGCATGGCTCCCGTCTTTTTGTCGATGATAACCACTACTTTTTCTGTGGCAACTCTTAACGCGGACTTTGACTCTTTGGCACTCCAGAGAACCGTTTCCTCTGCTTTTGGCTTCCAGTAAGTATTTTTTATCTTTGTTGTTACTCCTTTGACATAGCTGACACGGATGATTTCCGGTGTGATCGGTGTCAGTCGAAGAAGTCCTGCCGCGCTTGCAATATCAATATGTTCCTTTGTCTTTTTGGCCGATTTCACGGCGCCACTGATTTTTGCGTGGCTGCGCACCGGAAGACTCCGGTTATCCGGCAGTTCTCCAAAGGCATAGGGAGACATATTCATTTGTTCGATTGCCGGCTTTTTTGATATTTTTGATATTTTAGAAGCGGGAGGAATGGCATGCGTGTGCACAGTCTTCTCCTCTGGCACACATGCTTCTATTTTTTTCGGCCCGATATATCCCCGGATGTTGTGCTCTTTATCTCCTTTTGCACGGCGCTCCTGCTCGATCTCTTTCTGTGTAAATAGTTTCCTGTCGTACTCTTTTGCTTTCGTCAGTGTCTCCGAAGAAAATTCCTGCATTTTTTTGTTTTCCGGAACCGGATCTGCCAGAATTTTACTCAGGGATTCCTGATAAACTACCGCCAGTTCATGCAATGCGCGCGTTGCTGCGACATACAAAAGCTTTACATGCCCATTGTCCAGCGGATAATTTTTCTCCGATGGATCATATAAAAGGACGGCATCAAACTCAAGGCCTTTGGTATAAGCAACCGGAAGCACCATAACGCCTTCTCCAAATTCGGTTGTCTCCAGATCGCAGTCTGTCACCTCAATATACTGTTTCAGCTGTGCAGCAATCTTGGCCGCTTCTATCGCGTCACGGCAGATTACGGCAATGGTTTCATATCCATCCTGCTGCCACTGACGGATCGTATGTACTACTTGTGCCAGTAACTCCTGCAGATCCTGCTTTTTTTCTACACGCACCTTCGCCCCATGGCGGATAATCGGCTCCACCGGATACACGGCAAAATCTCCGTGCCGTAAGATATCATTTGCATATTCCGAAATCTCGACGGTGTTCCGATAACTTTTCTGCAACAGACCAAATGCGTCATAGGTGCCGGTCAACACCAGTTTTTTCAATTCTTCCCAATCATTTAATCCGTATTGAAAGTGAATGTTCTGGGACGTATCTCCCATGATCGTATAAGTGCACCCCCGCAGACAATAATGCAGACAGCAATACGCCATCATTCCAAAATCCTGTGCCTCGTCGATGACGACATGGCTGGCCTCCCGCACCGGGTCCGTCTCTTTCATCCTCTTATAAATATATGCAAGTGCTGCCAGATCATACACATCAAAAGAGTTTTCCGGTATATCCACCTCTTTTCCCGCAACAGCCTGCACCTGTAAAAATTCCCGGTAAAAATCATAAATGGATGTCTTCCATTTTCCATCGCCAAAATAAGAAGTGTATTTCTTATCCAATGCCTTTTTCACCTTTGCCGGATAAGAGATCTGTTTTCCCAATACTTCATTTTCATATCTGGCGTACAGGATTTCATTGAGCATAAGGATTTTACTCTGCATCGACAGCTCCGGATGCTCCCGCAAGTAGGTATTGATCAGTACCGGCCCGGCCAGAAGTGTTTCTGTGTCTTCCAGATAGATTTTCTCATGTGAAATCTCCCTCTGCTCATAGGCTGCACAGTATAATTCCAGATCATGAAACCATTCTCTGTTTCCTTTCTGGGCATTTTGGGCATCGTCTTTTTCCAGAGGATGCACGCTGTAATTTTGTTCATCCCAATCCTCGTACAACAGACGGATAAGCAACTGTTCCATGGTCATCTGCCGAATACCATACACATCCAGTTCCGGAAGCACGCCTATGATATAATTTAGCAAAATCCGGTTGCTTCCTATAATATAGAAGTCTTCCGGTCGGAAATCGTCTCTGTAATTGTATAGAATATAGGAAATCCGGTGCATGGCAACTGTTGTCTTTCCGGAACCGGCTACTCCCTGCACAATGATATTGGTCTTGGGAGAACGCCGGATGATCTGGTTTTGCTCTTTCTGGATCGTCGCAACGATCTCCCCAAGCACTGCTTTTTTGTTTTTCGCCAGATACTTTGTCAAAAGTTCATCGTTTGCCACAACATCCGAATCAAAAAAATCTTTCAGATGATCGTTTTCAATTTCGTATGTGCGCTTCCGTTTCAAATCGATCGTAAATGTTCCTTCTGAACTGACGACATACTGGCAGGGGCCCAGACTGCTCTCGTAGTAAACGGAGGCTATCGGCGCTCTCCAGTCCAGCACTACCGGCTCGGAAACGTCCCTGGCAATGCCAACTCTCCCTATATAATAAGACTCTGCTTCTTTTGCATTTGGATCTTTAAAATCAATACGACCAAAATAGGGTTTCTTTCGTGCTTTCTCATAACGCACCAGATTATGCTCGTTTTCGTGCAGCCGCACTGTTGCATTGTTCCAGAGTGCAAGTCCTTCCTTATCCTGCGCATCGTACACATCCAGCAGGTCTTCCAGATCCGCATTGAGTTTTCGTATGTCCGCTTTTGCATGATCCAGGTTATTCTGTGCAATCTGTATGATTTCCTGCAGATTTTGTTCTTCTGCTTCACGTGTCAGGCCTGGAAGGTTGCGTCTTTTTTCCAAGTTGTTCACCTCCTATTGAAAATGAGAACCTCTGTTATACTATTTATCCACCTTTTTTCACATAAAATATTCAAATTTTTTGGCATTATTTTTCTTTCATTTTTTCACAACAAATATAATACCAAAAATATAAAAAATGGGAAAGAGCTTTCCTATGAAATCAAAAAACAATTTTGATAAAATCTCCTAACCAAAGTTTGAATACCATACATCGTTATGTCATTCTCTTTTTAATCCTCGCTCCCGCGAAGGGAGCGACATTATCAAATGGAAGAGATTCGTCTAGGTTTAGAATTTCAATCCGCGCTCCCGCGAAGGGAGCGACAATCCTCGTTGGAGATTTAGCAAAGCTGATTTGTCAATTTCAATCCGCGCTCCCGCGAAGGGAGCGACTATAGACGGTGTACTACGATACAGAGGGAATTGTATTTCAATCCGCGCTCCCGCGAAGGGAGCGACAAACAGGCATATATGTTTATCCATGTTATTTAGGATTTCAATCCGCGCTCCCGCGAAGGGAGCGACAAAAACCACGGATTTTCTGTGACCCGCTTTCGAATTTCAATCCGCGCTCCCGCGAAGGGAGCGACACAATGTCACAATAAACTTTGCAGCAGGACTTAATTTCAATCCGCGCTCCCGCGAAGGGAGCGACTGTCGTTCGGTCTACGCTCACCACCATGATTACACTATTTCAATCCGCGCTCCCGCGAAGGGAGCGACTTCCAGTAATAATGTCCCAATGCTCATCCTCAATATTTCAATCCGCGCTCCCGCGAAGGGAGCGACAAAAAGTTCGGTTGCAACTTATCTTCTGTAATCATTTCAATCCGCGCTCCCGCGAAGGGAGCGACTCTGGCCAAACGCTCCGCATCCTCTTGTATACACCATCATTTCAATCCGCGCTCCCGCGAAGGGAGCGACGTCCTGCCGCCCACTTCCAGCATATAATCTTTAAATTTCAATCCGCGCTCCCGCGAAGGGAGCGACTGTTTGCATGGCCCAGCCGGTGTGACACGTACAATTTCAATCCGCGCTCCCGCGAAGGGAGCGACCCACAGCATCTGTGCGTTTGTCCACGATTTTCCGATTTCAATCCGCGCTCCCGCGAAGGGAGCGACCTTACTGTCTGTCCCATGCAACAATTCCTTCTCCAATTTCAATCCGCGCTCCCGCGAAGGGAGCGACAGGACAGATTTGGACTGGTGGAGATTGAGGGTGCATTTCAATCCGCGCTCCCGCGAAGGGAGCGACATCAAGAATTGTGGACTCTTTCACTTTTCCGTCAAATTTCAATCCGCGCTCCCGCGAAGGGAGCGACAGTACGGCATCCGGGCGGTGCGACCGCTTGCAAAATTTCAATCCGCGCTCCCGCGAAGGGAGCGACGTGCAGAATACGTCCACACAGGCTATCGAGGTGCAATTTCAATCCGCGCTCCCGCGAAGGGAGCGACCTCTGCGGAAAATGGTGGCAAGCATTTCATCCGTATTTCAATCCGCGCTCCCGCGAAGGGAGCGACATTTGCTTGGTTAAATTTTTCCTGTTCATCACCAAATTTCAATCCGCGCTCCCGCGAAGGGAGCGACTGCTGATTGTATCATTTCTTTTCCCGTAAAGTTGATTTCAATCCGCGCTCCCGCGAAGGGAGCGACTCATATGCATCCCCGATCCATTCCCGTAAAAATATTTCAATCCGCGCTCCCGCGAAGGGAGCGACAAGTCTGTTCAGACAATCTCTTCTCATATTCAGCATTTCAATCCGCGCTCCCGCGAAGGGAGCGACTTTGAACATACCAGTTTTTGTATGTTTTATCCTTAATTTCAATCCGCGCTCCCGCGAAGGGAGCGACTGATCTAAATGGCAAGTGCGTTAGCGATGGTGATATTTCAATCCGCGCTCCCGCGAAGGGAGCGACATTGAGTTTATATCTTTTATCAATTATCTTGTACATTTCAATCCGCGCTCCCGCGAAGGGAGCGACGTTACTAATTAAATCCTCTTTACATTCTCTTTTAATTTCAATCCGCGCTCCCGCGAAGGGAGCGACCTTGGAAAAAGAGAGCCATGTATTCCAACGTTTTATTTCAATCCGCGCTCCCGCGAAGGGAGCGACATGCACGAAACGAACTATTGAGGATGTTTTATAATATTTCAATCCGCGCTCCCGCGAAGGGAGCGACTGATAGCAATTTGTATATATTAAAGTTCGACACCATTTCAATCCGCGCTCCCGCGAAGGGAGCGACAGGGTGGTGGCATGGACAGCGTGTGGAGCTACGAATTTCAATCCGCGCTCCCGCGAAGGGAGCGACGGACCGGATAAGCCCGAATTCGGTTTCCATGTACCATTTCAATCCGCGCTCCCGCGAAGGGAGCGACAACTATAACAGATCTGACACAGAAATGCAATAGAATTTCAATCCGCGCTCCCGCGAAGGGAGCGACGACATATCGACATCCTCTTTAAACATTGGATCATAATTTCAATCCGCGCTCCCGCGAAGGGAGCGACTTTGAAGCCATTACCTGCCTTTGTCATGACAAATATTTCAATCCGCGCTCCCGCGAAGGGAGCGACCATCTGCGCTCCGGTTCTCAAATGCCGGGTAGCAATTTCAATCCGCGCTCCCGCGAAGGGAGCGACTGCATGCCTGCGGAGGAAAAAGCGAAAGCTTAAGATTTCAATCCGCGCTCCCGCGAAGGGAGCGACGATCCACATATAACAAAAGATATGGTCTATTCTCATTTCAATCCGCGCTCCCGCGAAGGGAGCGACAATTGCCACTGCAACACTATCTGATTGGAAAAATGATTTCAATCCGCGCTCCCGCGAAGGGAGCGACTCATTAGCATAGTGTTTAACGACTTTCCAAATTGCATTTCAATCCGCGCTCCCGCGAAGGGAGCGACTTGGTTGGTGTTATTTCCATTATTACCTGTACCATATTTCAATCCGCGCTCCCGCGAAGGGAGCGACTGTGTGGCCACAAGCGTCTTATTGACCGTCATGATTTCAATCCGCGCTCCCGCGAAGGGAGCGACTTGTCTCTCTAAACTGCCGTTTAACCAAAATTATCATTTCAATCCGCGCTCCCGCGAAGGGAGCGACACAGGACACAGCGCAGAAAGCCATTGAGACAACTATTTCAATCCGCGCTCCCGCGAAGGGAGCGACCAAATGGTGGCGAACAAAATCTTCTTTATATCAATATTTCAATCCGCGCTCCCGCGAAGGGAGCGACGACGTATTCTTGTAGACAAGAAAATGACGATTGATATTTCAATCCGCGCTCCCGCGAAGGGAGCGACAAAATTTGGTACTCAAAATGGTACTCAAAAAACTATTTCAATCCGCGCTCCCGCGAAGGGAGCGACGTGCAGAATACATCTACACAGGCTATTGAAGTACAATTTCAATCCGCGCTCCCGCGAAGGGAGCGACGCATATGCTGCGATGTCCTTAGTTGCTTTTCTTATTTCAATCCGCGCTCCCGCGAAGGGAGCGACAGCAATATTATACAACAATTTTCATTTTTTTGTATAATACTGTATATTTTGTCAGTAATAACATAAAATAACCATCTCTATCTATTCATAGAAATGTCATTTCAGTGCCTTTTATTTAATATTTCAAGTGCGAATCCCTCCAGTATTTTATGTGTACTTTCCGTTCGCACCATAGTCCTTACAATATAAGCGTCTGATCCGCAGCAATTCCCCGATCAACACCTATGTGTTCAACTTTTGTGTGATAATTATTTCCCAGATAGTAAAATCGCAAACTATCCACACTTTCATCAATAATATCCGTTAATATCGACTTTAACAGCACACATTGTGCATTATCCAGAATACATTCAAACACCGAATTCTGAACGCGTCTTCCATAATTTACACACTGTTTTGCCACTTTTCGCAAGCGGCCTTTTCCTGCAGCCGTCTCCGTATTTACATCATAAGTAATTAAAACAAGCATTTGGATTCCTCATTTCCATAAAAATACCGGATATCCATCTAGATCACCTCTTAGGAACCGCGCAAGTAACATAGCCTGAACATAGGGAACCATTCCCCATTCCATTTTTTCTTTGAGGTAAGGATGGGTAATCATTTCTTTTTTCTTGTTCTGCCATTCCGACAACAACTTTTTCCGTGACTCTGTATCCATCAAAACCGCACCATTTTCTTTTCTTGTAAAGTCTTTTCCATTCACAATTTTCTTATTGATCAAAGATAAGACAAACCGGTCTGCCATAACTGCACGCAATTCTTCTATCAAATCCAAAGAAAGAGAAGCCCTTCCCGGTCGATCCGTGTGCATATATCCAACATACGGATCAAGGCCAACCGTCTCCAATGCTGATGTAATCTGATTGGTCAGTAATGTATAGACAAAGGATAACATTGCGTTGACATTATCTAACGGTGGTCTTTTATTTCTTCCCTGAAATATAAAATCTTTTTTCTGTTGCAAAATTAACTCATCAAATACTCCAAAATAAATGCTTGCAGCTTCTCCTTCATATCCCCGGAGCTGATCGATCGATTTTGCATTCTGGATATAATCCAGAAAAGATTTTAATTGCAAGGATGCCGTTTTTACAGCTTCTGCATCAATCTGCATGGAATGATCCCGAACTGCACGTTCCAACACCCATCTTGCATTATATACTTTTCCTAAAATACAATTTTTGCGATTCTCAAACGGATGGTTTCATCCTTACAACTTAAAAACTGTTGTTCCCTTAATATGACATTTCCTTTTATTTTTCCGGTAATCCTTGCCAGAAACTTTCCCTGAGGTGTCAAATAACAAAGGGAAATATTTTTGTCTGCACAAGCTCCCATAAGTGCCGAACTTGTTCCACGATATCCAAACGAAACAATTCCTTCCAGATTGTGAAGCGGGACACGTCCGATTTCTTTTTTGTCATCGTAAACAACAACGTTTTCTCCATCCAATCCCAGATAGCTATTCTCGGAAGTTACATATAATGTGTTTAATAATTTTCTCATTCTGCATCCTCCAGAACCTTTTGAACATACGATTTAACAGAACCTGCCTTTTCCAGCTTTGGCATACAGATTTCTTTTAGCGAACAAGACGAACATGCTTTTGTCGGCTTTACTTTCGGCGTATAATTTTTCTTATAATATTCATGCATTTCCTCGAATATTTTTCTTACTTCACAGCGAAGTTCTTCCGTAAATTCCACCGGCTCCCGCCTTCTCGTTTCCCCATAAAAGATTGCTCCCTCCGTAATCTCTGTCGAAAACATTTCTTCCAGGCACATTGCCTGTGCAGCAAGCTGCAGCTTGTCTTCATCTGATTCCTTTGGTTTTCCTTTTTTATATTCAATTGGATATACTGAATACAATCCCCTATGACCAAATAATGTTATTCCATCTTCGCATTTATGAAATTCAACGATATCGCATTCTCCGCTTACTCCCATACTTTTTGAAGATACCGGAAGTGCCCGGACAATAAGGATGTCCTTTCTTTTTTCTGTAAGATATGGATCATGTGCTTTTTTATGCATCAGTTCTCCAACAACCGTATGGACATTTTCTTCCCACTGCTGCTCAATATGGATCAATGCCCACTGTCTTCTGCAAAATTTAAAATGCTGGATTCCGGAGATCATCAAATAATCATCCTGCGCGTATTCCATTAAATCATCCTTTTCACTTCTACCGAATCTGGTATTTCTTCTTCATGAATGGTAACTTTATAATCCTGATACTTTCTCGGATATTCCACAGTTTCATTTTTCTTAACTTCCACTGCGTCAAATAATTTATATGCCGGACAATCTCCCAATTCCTTACTGTGCTTAAACACAATCAATTCCCGGACTGCCATTTTTCCCCTTGCCGCAGAATGATCATTTTCAAACATATTGATAATTGCATCCCATAATAAATCCAGATCCTCCTCTGAAAATCCGGTTACCTTTCTTGCCAAATTCGCCGAAACGTATCCTTCCACGCGGTACAGTCCATATGGAACAATACTCTTTCTTCCCATTTCTGTGCTTTTATTTTCTGCATCTTTTTCGGTTGTAATTGCAACTCTTGTAATGGTTACTTCCTGACTAATAATTGGATCAATACTTCTGGCAAACCCAAGCTGCACCGGTCCCCGCACCTGTCCACAATTTAAAGTTGCTTTTCCAAAAGTCGTCATTACTGCGCCAAACGTTCGAATATCATAAAAATTTTCACACATATAATCCTTTAATTTAACTACTGCATTAGGATCTGTCTTTTTTAATTTTTTCAACTCGTTTGTTACATCTTTATCCCCTGTTATGCCAATACTCTCACAGGCCTCCCGGTCACTTCTGTTTAATGGCACATTTTCCTTAATATAAATCTTGTATCCAGCTTCGTCTTCTTTCACCATCTCGATATAATTACGAATCTTACGTTTTAAACATACATCTGTTACCAGACCTAATCCGCTCTCCGGATCAATGCGTGGCATATTTCCCGCATCCGGATCTCCATTTGGATTTCCGTTTTCCACATCAAATAATACAACAAATTCATATCTGTTTTTAATTGCTTCTCCCATTTACTTGTCCTCCCTTTTTTCATACTTTTTCTGTGTCTGATGATAATATCCCAACATAAATTTTCCCTGTTCTTCCAAACTCAATCGTTGTGGAAAAGCGTTAATTTTTTCCATGAGTTCTGTCAACAGTTTTTCGTAATAAATTTTTGATCCACCCCCAATTTCACGTTCCAATTTTTTAATGTGGCTGTTTTTTAATTTGATTAAAACTGGAAATACTGACGCAGGTGTTGCACATGCGGAATTAAAATAGCGATCTCTTATCGTTGTATTAACTCCCGGATTTGCATCCTTTTGAATAGACTCCAATACTGAAAATAATCTTCCCAATATATATGGAGTCTCATTACTTGATTCATTTAATCCCATACATTCTTCTCCTTCTTTCCATTGATAATTTTTTATCAAAAAAGCTTTGATAATTGCTGCCCTTCCATAAGTAACATTTCCCTGTTCCGAACGAATGCGAATCAGGGTATCTGTATATAAACTTGCTGGATACCGATTCCCCGACAAAACCGCCTGTAATACAGAAGCCGCCATATTCGCAACCGGTTTTTTCTCTTTGGGTTTCATATTCACGGTTTCCTGCAGCATACGATAGATTCCAAGAAATTTTCTATCGTTTGCCCAGGAAGGCCTTACAACATCCATGCGTTTATAATGTGCTTCTATATTTTTTAAAATGGTTCCAAATGAATTCTGATAGAAAAACCGAACCGATAGTCTCGCTGCATTTGGCGCCAGACATAATATATAAAACTGCTGTGTCAGATCAATCGTTATATCGTCCAGATCGATCGGACGCATTGCTTTTAAATTATCAAAAACTTTCTGTAACTGTTCCTGATTATCTTCTTGCGGGTTGATCGAAATACAAAAAAGATCCTCACACTTTTTTTCTCCGGTTTCTGCCCAGAATACAATCATGGAATCTCCCAATGAAAATGTGTTTTCCCTTTTGCTTAAAAGATAATTCAATGCTGTCGTATACGCAAACTCTGCATATTTTCCCACCGGTGCATTGTAGCTTTGCTCCTTTCCATAGGATTCAAACGCCGGGGCATTAAACGAAACAAGCGCCGCCCCGCTGGACTGCGCCCCAGGAACCCCTTTGATTCCCCGGTGGATTCTTGCAATCTCCGTTCTTTCCCCTGTTACAAGGCATATTCCCGTTTGTTCTTCCCCGTTTGCTTCAATCGAATTTTCCCAAGCTGCTTTTATATCTGAATCATCCTGTGCATAATCCATTCCCATGCAAAAGATAAGATTTCCACCCTCATTTAGTTCCTCCCATTTGTCCTGAACGCAGCCATTGTCTTTTGCATTTTCCGGATTCCACGTTTCAAAAAAAGAACAGATTGCTTTTGCCATAGGATTATCTACATCTTTTAATAGTGCGATATGTTTTTCCTTTGCCGCCTGAAAACAGTCTTTCACACGATCATTTGTTCCATCTGTATCAATTCCAAGCATATATTTGGCATTATCACACAGAAAATTTGCTGCAACCCCGGAAGATCGTGTAACCATTTCCGGCACATATAACAGCGCTGGAACCATAACTATTTTTTTCCCTCGCTGGTCTTCTGTCTGCAAAGAATAAATGACTTTTATACTTCCATCTGCATTCAGATCAATGGCATAAGAAACTTTTGCCTGACTCCATCCCGGCTTGGAAACCAGACCCTTTTGTGCAAGATTTTCATATTCCTTTACCAATGCCTGCAAAATCATCGTATCACCTCACAATCCCGCAAATCGATGACACCACGTTTCATAACCGCCCGAAAAAACATCGGCTGAATATCTTCCTTGTTACTATAATCCATATCATACAACATAAACCCCAGGTCTTTTTCCGGAATCTCATCATAAATGGTATGGATCACTTCCTCCTCACAGAGACAAAAATGTGCTGGAAATTCCCGGCAGCCAAAATATGGCATATGATAACATTCCCCACGTTTTAGTCTCCGCATCATGATATCTTTAAACTTTCCCGGATTATCTGTCTCATTTGCCTGATCCGTCATTTCAAAATGTGCTTCTATCACATATGATACATCCCTTAAAATCAATGAAGCCCGCTGGACAATGTCCTCTTTTGTGCTGATATAAAGAGGCTTGTCTGCTCCATTATATGCCTGTAACACATTGCTGGCGGAAACTTTGCTTTTTACTTCATTTCTCCGGACGCTTGTAAAGCGGATTGGATTTTTTACATATATTTTGTCAATCACCCAACGCAGCCCCGGATGCCAATAGATTGCTTCCAAAATCCCCCTTGCCGCTGATGGTGTCATGACATCATAGGAACACCGTTCCACTTTCATCTCCGGTCTGGAAAATAATGCATATTCCCCCCATACCTGTACCTTTACTCCTACTCCCATTTAAAGTACCACTCCTTCCTCATAGCACGCTGCAATATAGTCTCTCGGCTGATAGTAAAAATCAGAATTATAATTGGAGATCTGTGCATCTATCCACGAATGATATACTTTCCAGATTCCATCTACAATTTTATGATCATCATAACAGTCTTCTATCAACCGTTCATAAACTTCCCCGATATCCCAATAATCCGGTATTTTATACCGGCATGCCTGCACATTATCAAAAGTTCCAGAGTTCATGTGACATTCCTGTATAAACTCATCCGCCACTTTTTCGATCGGCTCACAGTGAAAAACATCCGCGAATTCGTAAATCCGCTGAATGCGTTCTTTTGTAAGACAATCCACGACTTCTTTTCTTGTTCGTTTCATCTGTCTTCCAATATATTCAATCAGACTACATGTATAAAATAAATCATTATTATTTTTTGTTCCCATACACAGCCTCACTTCCTATATATTCTAACGTATCCAGCGCCGAAATCGTATGAAAGCTGATCTGATGGGTAGGATGGTTAAATTTCGCCAATTCCCAGAATGCGGCTCTGGATATTTTTCCGTCAATGAAATTCTGGATATAATTATAAATCGTATCATCTGCCATCGGACCTTCCACAATATCATAAGTATGTGCAATGCCCTTTCTGCACTGCACGATAAAATCCAGCCATTCTTCCGTCATCTCATCAAAACGCAAATATTTTAACTTTTCATTTGGTGTATACTCGTATTGATTCAGATACCCTTTCGTTCCATACCTGCCTGCCCATCGCCTCGCCTGTTCCGGAAACTGTGTGCAATAAAATCCGAAATAAAAATCTTTATGAAAACGTGCCTTTCGAATTTCCGGATATTTTACAACTTCTTTACTGCCGTGATATAAGATCATTCTTTCCTCTTTCTATTGTCATCATTTTACAACATTCTATCTTTTATTTATCATACTACTTTATCTATCATTAATCAATTCTTTTTGACTTTTACTTAAATTACTATTGAACTTTAAATTTATTCTTGAATATAAAAATAAAATTGTTTATACTTACTATTGTCAGGTTCCACCTGTGGATTGAAATAATAGTCTTTTTAGTAACGCAAACGAGTGGCGATGTAATCTTCTTTACATCGCCACTCCTCTTTACAAATACAAATCCATTCCCGAATCCACAGACAAATCTAATCCCATATCCTCCGTATACTGATCCAGCTTCACAAGCTCATAAAACTCTGTAGCATCCGAAGAAATCTCCTGTATCATCCCGGCATCCCACAAAATTTTAAAAAGGTTATCATATACCTGAATACAATATTGTGATGCCTTTCGCATCCGTTCCTTTGAAAATCCCTGATGTTTCAATTCCGCCAGCAGTTCTTCTGCCTCCTGCTCCACCGGCACCAAAATGGTTCTTGTATCTTCTTCAATCAGACGAAATTTTTTTGCTGCAGTTTCAAAATTATATTTATGTTCTTGAAATTTTCCCATAATATTCTTTTTATCCAGACTTTGCTCCCGAAAACGGTATAACCGTTTAAAATACTCTGTTATGCTGTCCAGATCAGAAATATCATCTGTTTCCTGCAAAATTGCTTTTGCAATATCCACCGGCAGCCTTTGACTTGGAGCTATTTTGCTGTCTGTTACATCAAACACAAAAACGATACTGTCCTCTGCTTTTTCCTGCCCCTCCCGGTTGCAGCGTCCTGCCGCCTGTATGATAGAATCCACACCTGCAATCTGTCGATACACATGGCAAAAATCCAGATCTACCCCGGCTTCCACCAAGCTAGTAGAAATTAAGATACACTTTTTCTTCTGCTTTAATCTTTCCCTGATCTGTGCCAGAATCCGCTTTCGGTGTTTTTGATACATACTTGTTGACAGATGATAAACTCCCTCTCCCTTTAATTTGCGATAAAGTTCCTGTGCACATTTTTTTGTATTTACGATACACAATGCCTGTTTTTCTTTCTGCAGTTGGCCCGCTAACTGATCAATAGGAACATATCCGAGATTTTGATACGTTACCCTTCTGAAAAATTCAAACTGTTCCTTCACATTCGGACACAATTCTACAAATGTACGCTCTCCGATAAATATTTTATCCAGCGCCGGTTGTGTAGCCGTACACAATACCATACTTGACCGATAATCCTCCATAAGTGTTTCCATCATTGCAATACACGGTTTTAAATAATCTACAGGGAGCATTTGTGCCTCATCAAAAATCACAACCGAATTTGCAATATTATGAAGCTTTCTGCACTTGGACGATGTATTAGCAAAAAGCGATTCAAAAAACTGAACGCTGGTTGTCACGATCACCGGTTTATCCCAATTCTCACTGGCAAGCTGCATGGGTTTTAGATCTTCCGAGCTGTCATAATCAACATTACAGTGATGTTCCAACACATTTTCTTCCCCCAGGATGTTCCGAAACACCTCAGCATTCTGTTCAATAATACTGGTGTATGGAATGACATAAATAATGTGATCCATATGATGAAAAACTGCATGTCTTAACGCAAATGCTAACGATGCAATCGTCTTTCCACCACCGGTAGGAACCGTCAGATGAAACAGACCTCTTTCTTCTTTTCCAGCTTCCATACATGCTTTTAAAATTTCTGTTCTTCTTCCATTGATCGAATTTAGGTCCTGATTTTCAAGCCAGGGCTGCACATGATTTTCCAGTTTTTCCAACAATATTTCCATATTCTGTCCGGAATTTCTCCCTGTCTGACCATTTTTCATGAATTTTTCTGTATCTAAAAAATCCGCATCCACAAGGCAGGAATAAATCATCCGCATAAAAACACTGAGTGAAAAATCAAAATTTTTATTTGGTTTTCTTACAAATGGGTCCGTCTCTATCTTCGGAATCTTTACTTCATATTGATATGCCTGATAATCACATATTTTTTTCTTTAATCTGCCGCATAAACTGGATGGAATTTCTGTATTTCCATAATCCGGAAGTCCGGCATGATGTCCGGCAATACAATATGCCAGTAAAGAATAATACCCACCTTTTTCCATACACAATTTCGTTCCTGCTGTAGAATGATCTACCTGTTCATTCGTATCATATTTTATTTTCTTTTGGAATTCTTCGGAATATTTTCCTATGTCATGGAGCATTCCACAGCAATACCCCCATTCCTGTTTTCCAAATGCATCTGCAAATGTTCCAGCCAATTGAGCCGTTCCGGTTAAATGTTCCAAAACCGTCTGAATTCTATCCCCATCTTTATGTGCTATATATTCCATATCATTTCTCCCATACATTTTACTTTCATTATATATCACAACAATAAGAAACGGCCACCATACTTTCAAATCTAAAAATACAGTGACCGTTCTACTCGGTTTCGTTATTCAATTTTTTATTCCTTTCTTTTGTAATTTAATTCTTCCAGCTCACAAATGTTTCCACCTGTTTAGAAAATTAGTGATATGTATGCTCTATATTGAATAATAATCTGAAGTATGCTCTCTCGCTTTTTATAGAATGAACTTCTTCCGCACATCCTACCCTCAAATTACCTTCCGTGGTATCTTTCCGCAGTATCTTCATCTGTAAAATGTCTGTACATATCCATTGCCTTCCATCGTCTCTGTTATCCTCTACTAATAACTTTAAGAATTATTCTCATCCATTTGAAAAGGCTTTTCCTGCTGAAAACTATCAGACACTACCACACTTACCATGAAGTTTTGGATTTTACTTATCGTCCCATTGGACTGTACCTCCTCTTCTCATTCAATTCCTGCTTACTCCAAGCTTCTCTTTATTTCCAATTGGCTTCCCAACCGCTTGGTTCGATTGGAAGTCTTGTGTAATTAGGTCTTGTTTGTTTTGTTGACTGTATATTATCATAGTTGCTTTATATTGTCAACTATTTTGTTCTATATTTTTAAATTTTTCTCTTTATTTTCTGTTTATATTTAAATTGTTTGTGTTTTTACGTGTTTTCTCTATTTTACCAGTAATTTGCATGCAATCATCCAACGCCACGGAACCGCCTTTCCATTGCCCCCACAAAATTACAAAATCGGGAAAAATTCATACAAATTTTATTGATTTTAGTGGGTAATTATGTATAATACTAAATTAGGGAAAAAGGAATTTTTTCTTACTATACTATAAAGAAAGAGGTTTAAATCAAGATGGCAGAAATCAATTTAAGCAAGTATGGTATCACCGGTACCACAGAAATCGTTCACAACCCTTCTTATGAGAAATTATTCGAAGAAGAGACAAAAGCTGGCCTTGAAGGATATGAAGTTGGTCAGGAGACAGAGCTTGGTGCAGTTAACGTAATGACTGGTATCTACACCGGACGTTCTCCAAAAGACAAATATATCGTTATGGACAAGAACTCAAAGGACACTGTATGGTGGACATCTGATGAGTACAAGAACGACAACCACCCAATGACAGAAGACACATGGGCAGTTGTTAAGGATATTGCAAAGAAAGAGCTCTGCAACAAGAGACTTTTCGTTGTAGATGCATTCTGTGGTGCAAACAAAGACACCCGTATGGCTATCCGTTTCATCGTAGAGGTAGCTTGGCAGGCACATTTCGTAACAAACATGTTCATCAAGCCTTCCGCTGAAGAACTTGAGAATTTCGAGCCTGATTTCGTAGTATACAATGCTTCTAAGGCTAAAGTTGCAAACTACAAAGAGTTAGGATTAAACTCTGAGACATGTGTAGCTTTCAACATCACAAGCAAAGAGCAGGTTATCATCAATACATGGTACGGCGGAGAAATGAAGAAAGGTATGTTCTCTATGATGAACTACTTCCTTCCACTCAAGGGTATGGCTTCTATGCACTGCTCCGCAAACACAGATTTAGATGGCAAGAATACAGCAATCTTCTTCGGTCTGTCTGGAACAGGAAAGACTACACTTTCTACAGATCCTAAGCGTCTCCTGATCGGTGATGATGAGCACGGCTGGGATGACAACGGCGTTTTCAACTTCGAAGGTGGATGCTATGCTAAGGTTATCAACCTGGATAAGGATTCTGAGCCAGATATCTACAACGCAATCAGAAGAGATGCTCTTCTTGAGAACGTAACTGTAGATGCAAACGGCAAGATCGATTTCGCAGACAAGAGCGTTACCGAGAACACTCGTGTTTCTTACCCAATCGATCATATCAAGAATATCGTACGTCCAATCTCTTCTGCTCCAGCAGCAAAGAACGTAATCTTCCTGTCAGCAGATGCTTTCGGAGTACTTCCTCCAGTATCTATTCTGACTCCAGAGCAGACACAGTACTACTTCCTTTCCGGATTTACTGCAAAGCTTGCTGGTACAGAGCGTGGAATTACTGAGCCTACACCTACATTCTCTGCTTGCTTCGGACAGGCATTCCTTGAGTTACATCCTACAAAGTATGCTGAGGAACTCGTTAAGAAGATGCAAAAGAGCGGCGCTAAGGCTTACCTCGTAAATACTGGATGGAACGGATCCGGAAAGCGTATCTCTATCAAAGATACCCGTGGAATCATCGATGCAATCTTAAACGGAGATATCAACAACGTTCCTACTAAGAAGATTCCTTACTTCGATTTCGAAGTACCAACCGAATTAAACGGTGTAGATACAGGAATTCTTGATCCTCGTGATACTTATGCTGATGCTTCTGAGTGGGAGACAAAGGCTAAGGATCTTGCAGCAAGATTCATCAAGAACTTCTCCAAGTATGAAGGAAATGCAGCTGGTAAGGCATTGGTTTCTGCTGGTCCTCAGTTATAATTTCCCTGTATCAGGTAAATTCGATATGCAAAAAGAGCATCCCATGTGGATGCTCTTTTTATTGTTTACCAAAACCAAAACTCAATGCTGTAGATTCTGTTAAAAATCTAATTTAAGGCGTCAGCCCCGCTCTCTCTGGTACGGATCTTTGTAGCAGTACGGATCTCATAGCTGAAAATCTTTCCATCCCCGACTTCTCCGGTAAATGCAGCCTTCTGAATGGCATCAATGGTCGCTTTCTCCCATTCCTCGGACGATACCACAATCTCAAACTTAATCTTCGGCTGCATCATAACATCTACTTCTGTACCACGCACTCTCTTTTTATATCCCCTCTGTGCACCGCATCCCATCACTTGTGATACGGTGATACCATTCACATCAATCGCGTTTAATGCTTCCTTTACATCCTCAAAAACTTCTTCCCGGACGATTGCTTCCACTTTTATCATCATAAGCTTCTTTTTTCTCCTTATACATGATTATTTTATACTACCAGATTTATCTCTGTCTCGAAATAACTGACGGATCCATTATAACATACGAGGTCTGTTTCTGGGACTTATGAATCCAGACCATTAAATGTCGGATACGCACTCTCTCCATGCTGCGAAATATCCAGACCAACTTTTTCTGCTTTTTCATCTACACGAAGCTCCGTAAACAATCTTACAATGCCAAGGCAGACCAGTGTACCGACAATCGCCACGGCAACTGTCACAACAATTCCAATAATCTGTGCAACAAATAAACGGTAATTTCCAAAAAACAGTCCATCCCAGCGGGCGACCGGATTGATAGAATGTTTTGCAAACAATCCGGTTGCAATTCCTCCCCAGACCCCTCCGATGCCATGGCAGCCAAATGCATCGAGTGCATCATCAATCTTTAATTTTCCTTTCAACAGGGAAATGGTACCACAGCAGATCGGGCTGACCAGTGCTCCGATGATAATTGCCGACCAGATCGGAACAAATCCAGCTCCCGGTGTAATTGCAACCAGTCCAACAACCAGACCGGTAGAGGCACCTACTAAGGTAGGCTTTCCATCCTTGATCACATCAATAAACATCCAGGACATCATGGCGCTTGCACTGGCAAGTGCAGTTGTCATAAATGCATGTGCTGCCAGTCCGTTTGCTGCCAATGCACTTCCTGCGTTAAATCCAAACCATCCAAACCATAAAATAAATGCTCCGAGTGCTACAAACGGAATGTTATGTACCCGGTATGCCGTCTGTTCATATCCTCTTCGCCTGCCAAGGATAATGGAAAATACCAGTGCACTGACACCGGAACTGATATGTACCACATTTCCTCCGGCAAAATCAACCGATCCGATCTCTGCAAGAAATCCTCCCTGTCCCCATACCATGTGCGCCATTGGGTAGTATACAATGACGGACCAGAACATAATAAATAAAAACAATGCCTTAAATTTTACACGACCCACAAGAGAACCCGTGATCAAAGCCGGCGTAATCATTGCAAACATCATCTGAAATGCAATATAAACCAGATGCGGTATCGTCGACGCATATGGACCTGCTTCATTCATTTTAATTCCATGCAATCCAAACCACCGGAAATCTCCAATAATTCCTGCATGATTTCCACCAAAAGACAGTGAATATCCAAACAATACCCACATGACAACCGACAATCCCATAATCGCTGCGCATGCCATCATGGTGCTGACGACATTCTTTCTTCGCACCAGTCCTCCATAGAAAAAGGCTAATCCAGGTGTCATAAAAAACACCAGAGCTGAACATATCAGCATAAATCCCGTATCCCCTGCGTTCATCTAATCTTCCTCCATTCTTTTATACTTTTAAACGCAAAAAGGCGTCAAAAGAATTCTCTTTTGACACCTTCGTCGTAATAATCATAGCAGACTTATTACTCCAATGCAAGCATTTTTCCATAATATTTGCTATTTTTTATGGTACAAATTACTTCTTTCGTACCATTTTTCCGTCATTTCATAAAATCTTCAATCTTTTGATTCAATTACAATAAGTTGTCCGGAAGATAAAGAAATTGACGCTTCATCTGAAACAATTTCATTGCTGATTCCGAGAGAATTAAATCCTCCCATCGTATAATCCGTAAGCGGATACTTTAATCCACGCAGGGTAACACCACTTACTTTTTCAGAAAATGGAATCAAAGAAACATACTTTCCATACTGCTCCGCTTTCCGGATCGTCAACGGCTGATTAATCATGCGGATACGATTATGTTCATCGACCAGGCTGATCTTTATCTGTTCCTCCAGACCAATACCAAGCAGACTGATATTGCCCAGTACATGATCAATTCTGGTACCGGTTGCACCAATGACCACAATCTCCATTGCACCTCTGCGAATGGCCTCCCGGATCGCATATTCCGTGTCGGTATCATCCTTTTCCGGATTCAGCATGCACACCTCGATCTGCTCTTTGTCATGAAAATATTCAAGGGTATCCGGATTTACCGAATCAAAATCCCCCACTATGATATCCGGCAGAATATGATCCCGATACAATGCTTCCATTCCCGCATCTGCCGCTAATATGACATCAAATCCTCCATTTTTTACAATCCAGGTTAAAAAACCTTCCTTCACTTCTCCCCCGGAAACAATTAAATACTTCATCTTCTACCCCTGCCTTTGCAACTTTTCCAGAAATGCTTCCACATTCTTTTCGATCTCTCCCTTGAAAACCGCAGAACCTGCCACAATTATGTTGGCTCCTGCATCCATGGCTTCTTCCACATTTTCCAGATTAATTCCCCCATCTACTTCAATATCGGTCTTACATCCGGACTGCTTCACAAGATTTTTCGCTTCACGCACTTTATCTAACGTATACGGAATCAGTTTCTGTCCTCCGAATCCCGGATTAACGGTCATGATAAGAAGCATGTCCACCTTCGGAAGAATATATCGGACAGTTTCCAGCGGAGTGGCCGGATTTAATGCCACACCAGCCAGAACTCCCTTTTCCCTGATTGCCTCCACTGTGCGGTCAAGATGCCTGCATGCTTCTGCATGGACCGTAATAATATCCGCTCCCGCGTCAACAAAATCATCTATATAGCGAATCGGTTCCTCAATCATCAGATGGACATCAAAAATCCGATCGGTACATTTACGAATGGAACGAATGATCGGAAATGCAAACGAAATACTCGGAACAAACATTCCATCCATAACATCGATGTGTACATATTCCGCACCTGCCTGATCCAGCAACCGAATCTGTTCTCCCAGATTAGCAAAATCTGCCGATAAAATTGACGGTGATAAACAGTTCATTGATTCCTCCTAATACTTGCGCATGTTCTTCATTTCCTGATAAAGCTGCACGTAATTGTCATACCTCACCTGCGATATTTTTCCTTCTGCAAGTGCCGTCTTAACGCCACAATCCGGCTCTCCGATGTGACTGCATCCTATAAATCTGCATCCAGGCTCAAAACGCACGAACTCCGGATAACATGTCCACAGATCCTCTTTGGAAAATCCGGGCAGATCCATGGAACTAAACCCCGGAGTATCCATAATATAGGTGTTTTCCGCAATTGGTATAATCTGCGAATGGCGTGTCGTATGTTTTCCCCGCTCAATCTTGTCACTGATTCCTCCGGTCTGCATCTGCACCGCATCCTGCAGATCATTGATCAGCGAAGATTTTCCTACTCCGGACGGTCCTGCCACTGCCGTCATCTTTCCCTGCAACACAGATTTGAGTTTTTCCACATTTTCCTGTGTCTTTGCACTTGTAAAGAGCAGCTCATACCCCGCCAGTTTATAAATTTTTCGTAATACTTCTCTTTGTTCTTCCGTCACCAGATCGCATTTGTTAAAGCAGATCGTAACCGGAACTTTCTGATATTCCATCATACACAAAAAGCGATCCAGCAGATTAAAATTCGGGTCCGGTTTTGCAGCCGCGAAAATTACGAGTGCCATATCGATATTTGCCACTGCGGGGCGGATCAGTTCCCTGGTACGTGGAAGAATTTTTTCTACATTTCCAATCTTTTTTTCTTCATCCAGTACAACGATTTCCACATCATCACCCACGAGAGGTTTGATCTTCTGATTACGGAAAATTCCTTTTGCCTTACATTCATAAATTCCGGTTTCTGCCACGTGAACGTAGTAGAAACCGGAAATTCCTTTTACAATCTTTCCCTTCATATATTACCTACTGTTTTGAAAAGCTGACAGAATGTGTTTCTGTCTTTGTAGACGTATCGGAAAGACCTTCATCATCTATTTCTTCAATGCTCCAGGTAATCGTCACTTTACCGGACTCACATGCCATATCGGATGCCCCGATCGTAAGAGAACCATCGACATCACTGGTTCCGCTTGCATAGGTCGTGCCATCACTTCCCGTCAGTGTATACGTTGCACTGACTGCTCCTTCCGGTGCTGCATATGACTTTGAGAATTTATAGCTGTAATTTATCTCTTCCGGTCCCTTGCTTACCGTAATCGTTACCGTTGTATCTGCCGGTACAATCTTGCCGGATGCTACACTCTGTGAAATTACCTGACCTGCTTTGACAGAATCACTGTATTCTTCTTTCACTGCAACTTTTAAGCCAGCCTTCTGCAAAGCCGCCTGTGCATCTTTCTTGGAGTGACCCTGAACAGATGGCACCGTACTAGACTTCTTTCCCTGACTGATCACAATCGTAACCGTACTTCCCTCCTGTGCATTTCCGCCTCTCGGGCTCTGGGAAACAACCTTTCCTGCATCTACGGAATCATCATATTTGTATGTTTTGGACACTTTAAATCCGGCAGCCGAAAGGGTAGAAGAAGCATCTTTTTCCAGTTTTCCAACTACATTTGGAACCGGAACATCGTTCTGCTCACTCTGACTCTCCGAATCTGTGAAATCCACATTTTCTGTTCCGGCAACAATTACATTGATTGTCGTTCCGGCAGATACTTCAGAACCACCAACCGGGTCCTGATTCAGAACGGTTCCTTCCGGCTGATCCGACTTCTGCTCCTGAATAACAAACATATACAGCCCCTGTGCTTCCAGTTCAGACTGTGCCTCCTCCTGTAACTTTCCGCATACATTCTGTACCATGACAGGCTGTTCACTTTCTGTCTGTGTCTGTGTCTGCGTCTGTGTCTGCGTCTGCGTTTCTGTATTCTTTGATGAATTACTGCCAAAACGGAATAAGCCAAAGAAACTTCCCACAAGGTAAATAATCACTGCAAGGATTACAACAAACACCACAATTCCCATGATGGTCATTGCCTTATCCATCTTCGGACTGAGTCCTTCGTTTTCGTCCTCATCCTCATCGTCCTCATCCTCATCCGGATCATAGGAAGATTCCAGCTTGGAAGCGTGCCTGTCTTCTTTTGGCTCCACCCCGTGTTCTTTGATCTGCTTTAATTCTTCCCCACTGATGACCTTGGTCTTTCCATTGTCCACAAGCGGAGCAATCACAACAAAATCCTCATCCGGATGTACCAGCGATCTGCGCAGGTCCGCCAGCAGATCTCCAATGGTCTGGTAACGGCGGTCCGCATTCTTCTGTGTACATTTTAAGATAATCTTCTCCATGCTGATCGGCAGATTCTTTGCATAAACACTTGGAGGTGTCATCTCTTCCTGCAGATGCTGAATAGCGACTGCAACCGTTGTATCTCCGTCAAAAGGTACACGTCCGGTTACCATTTCATACATAACAATACCCAGAGAATAAATATCGCTTCTTCCGTCTACAAACCCGTTTCTCGCCTGCTCCGGAGAAGAATAATGAACCGATCCCATCACATCCGAGCTGACGGTATTGGAAGATGCGGCTCTGGCAATACCAAAGTCCATGACCTTGACTTTTCCCTCTGTGGAGATCATGATATTCTGCGGTTTGATATCCCGATGGATGATCTGTTTGTTGTGGGCAGCTTCAATACCTCTTGCTACCTGAATGGCAATACTGACGGCTTCCTTAAAGGATAACTGTCCTTTCTTTTCAATGTATGTCTTAAGTGTGATTCCCTCAACATATTCCATGACGATATAATGAAGCCCCTCTTCGCTTCCTACATCATAGATATTTACAATATTTGGATGCTCCAGCCCTGCTGCTGACTGTGCCTCCGTGCGAAATTTTGCTACAAATCCACGATCTTCCGAAAATTCCGGTTTTAATACTTTTATTGCCACAAAACGGCCAAGCACATGATCCTTTGCTTTATAAACATCGGACATTCCGCCTGCACCAATCTTACTTACGATTTCATAGCGATCTGCTAAATACGTCCCAACTGTTAACATTCTTTCACCTCATCAAGAAAATGGTTCTATAATCATTACTGTAATATTGTCTTTTCCACCGTTGTCATTTGCAGTTTTTACAAGAAGTCCGGCGCGTTCCTCAATGGAAGCATCCCGCAGAATAATACTGCAGATTTCTTCGTCTTCCACCATATTCGTGAGTCCGTCCGTACAGATTAAGATGTGGTCATCTTTCTTTAATTCCACTTCAAAAAAATCTGCCTCTACTTCTTCCCCTGCACCGACTGCGCGGGTGATAATATTTTTGTCCGGGTGCTCACGTGCTTCCTTTGCACCTACTTCACCGATCCTGACCATCTCTGCCACAAGAGAATGATCCCTCGTGATCTGCCGGATGCCATCCGTACCGATGATATACAGTCTGCTGTCTCCGACATTTGCAACATAAAGCCGTCCGTCAATAATGGTGGCTGCAACAAGTGTCGTCCCCATACCTTTTTTCGCTTCATCTTCTGCAGCTTCTGTGATCAGAAGTCTGTTTGCAGTTGTTATTGCCTCTTTTAAAATTGTAACTGGTTCTTCTCCCGAACTCCGGGACACGGATGCAACGATGCGCTGCGTTGTGTAACGCGATGCGTAATCTCCTGCCTTGTGTCCCCCCATGCCATCTGCAACAATGTACAGATTCGGGAGATTCCCAACGGGTTCATCCGACGCGAAAAAATAATCCTGATTCATTTCACGAAGAATGCCTGTATCCGTTATGGAATACGTCTTCATCCGCTTTATCCTTTCTCAATTACATGTAATATACATACTCTTCCATCATCTGTCTATCTTAGCACATGACTTTTCGTTATGCAAGTCTCTGATTCTCTTTGTACTTGCGCCTTAATTGTCCGCAGGCACCATCAATATCACGCCCCATCTCACGGCGTACTGTCACCGTTAAACCACTCCGTTCCAGTTTCTCCTTAAAAGCTTCGATGACATGTGCATTTGACTGCACATAATCCCGCTCCCTGATCGGATTCACCGGAATCAGATTTACATGACAGTTCATCCCGTGAATCAGTTCCGTCAGTTCTTTTGCATCTTCTTTTGTATCATTGACACCACCTACCAGACTGTACTCAAACGTCACACGTCTGCCGGTCCGTTCAAAATAATACCTGCAGGCATCAATTACTTCATGAATGTCATATTTGTTCGCCACCGGCATCAGCTCCAGACGTTTTTTCTGGTTGGAAGCATGTAAAGATAATGCCAGCGTAATCGCAAGTTTTTTATCCGCCAGTTCCCGCATCCGCGGAACAATTCCGCAAGTGGAAACAGTCAGGTTTCTCTGGCTGATGTGAAGTCCGTTCTCATCCGTCAGCAAAGTGATAAATTTTACCAGATTATCAAAATTATCCATCGGTTCCCCGGTGCCCATGACAACAACATTCGAAATCCGCTCTCCGATATCCTTACCAATCTGATAGATCTGATCCAGCATTTCCGCCGGTGCAAGTCCTCTCACCAGTCCGTCCAGTGTTGATGCACAGAACCGGCATCCCATCCGACAGCCGACCTGTGAAGAAATACATACGGAATTTCCGTGCTTATATTTCATCAGCACACTCTCAATGACATTTCCGTCTTCCAGTAAAAACAGATATTTGCGGGTTCCATCCAGTTTTGAAATCTGTACCTGTTCTTTTCTGAGTGTGATGATCCTGCAGGTCTCATCCAGTCTCTCCCGCAAGGTTTTGGAAAGATTCGTCATCTCCTCAAAGCTTTCCACCTGCCGCACATGTAACCACTCATATACCTGCTTTGCACGAAACGCTTTCTCCCCCATATCGGAAAAAAAGGTTTTTAATTCTTCCAGATCCATGGACTTAATATCTGTCTTTTCACTCATCCTCTTATTTACTCCTTACCAGCTTTGCAAGAAAAAATCCGTCACTTCCGGCTTCTCCCGGGAAAATCTGTCTCTGGAATTCCAGGGAAAATTCCGGATGTTCTTTTAAAAACCATGCGGTGTTATCCTCATTTTCTGACCGGTGGATCGTACAGGTACTGTACACAAGTGTCCCGCCCGGTCTGACATAATCCCATACAACAGAAAGAATCTGTCTTTGCAGTTTTGCAAGCTCTGCCGCCTTTTCTTTGGTCATCTTATAACGGATATCCGTCTTCTTTCCCATAACGCCAAGTCCGGAACACGGCAGATCACAGACTAAGACGTCCGCTTTCTGATGGGAATCCGGATCATCCACCGTTGCATCCATCTGTACCGCTTTCATATTTGACAATCCATGTCTGGCTATGTTCTCCCGGATCAGATCCACCTTATATTCTGTCAGATCCCTTGCCTCTACCATACCACTTCCCTGAAGCAGTTCTGCCATATGGGTACTCTTTCCTCCCGGTGCCGCACACACATCAATCACATAATCATTCTTTTTCGGTGCCGCAGTTTCCGCAACCAGCATGGAGCTGACATCCTGTACATAAAACAGCCCTTCTTTAAAACTTTTCAGTCCCGCCAGATAATCCAGCCCGGATATTTCAAAAGCATATGGCATTTCCGGAACCGCATGTACTGTCACCCCTTCTGATTTAAGTTTGTTTACGAGTTCTTCCGGTGTCACAGCGGAAAGATTGGTACGGATCGTCAGCCGATTTTCTGCGGTAAGTCCCTCCAGAATCTGACGGGTCTTTTCCTCTCCATAATTTTCGGTCCATATGTCCACGATCCATTCCGGCATCGAATATGTAACGCTCAGATTCGGGAAGCGAACTTCTCTCCATCCTCTTGCCACACTACGCAGCACACCGTTGACAAATCCGCTCAGACCGGAAAACCCACGCTTTCTTGCCAGCTTTACCGCCTCATTGCACACTGCGGAATCCGGCACACTGTCCATATACATAATCTGATAAACGCTCATGCGCATAAGATTGCGGATGAGCGGTTTCATTTTCTTTACTCTGGTTTTGGAAAACTGATCGATCACATAGTCCAGTGTCAGCTGTCTTTCCAGCGTTCCTTCCATCAGGCGCGTCAGAAAAGCGCGTTCCTGTTTTCCCAGATACTGATATTTATCGAGCACATCGCGGAGGACCAGATGACTGTACTGTCCCTCCTCATTGACCGCCAGAAGCATTTCCAGCACCAGTGCTCTCTCATTGACCTTAGTCGTCACGACTTCTTCCTCCAAACAGTAAAACGATTCGAAGCAGCTGCAGAATCGCAGCTGCTGCACTTGCCACATACGTGAGTGCTGCTGCTGTAAGAACTTTTCTTGTGTAATGGAGTTCCTGATCTCCCAGGATTCCCTGTTCCCTCAGCTGAACCATCGCACGACGCGAAGCATCAAACTCAACCGGAAGCGTAATCAGCTGGAATAACACAGCAAACGAAAACAGCAGAATTCCGATATTGATAAGCATCATGGAGGAACGGCTGTTTATGATCACACCAAGAATGATCACCGGCCATGCAAGCATGGAACCAAAGTTTGCAATCGGCACAAATGCGGTACGCAGCCGAAGCGGCACATATCCTCTGGCATGCTGGATCGCATGTCCGCATTCATGTGCTGCCACACCCACAGCTGCAACCGAAGTCTGATTGCAGACACTGTCGGAAAGATTGAGTGTCTTATTGGCAGGATTGTAATGATCGGTCAGATTTCCCGATACATGCTGCACCCGCACATCATAGATTCCTGCTGCGTGCAAAATCCGCTCTGCCGCCTGTGCTCCCGTCATTCCTGACATACTGCGGTATGCGGAATATTTGTTGAACGTTGTCTTTACCCGTGCAGATGCAATCATACAGATCACTGCACCGATAACAACCAGTATATAGGTACTGTCCCAATAAATGTATGGCATAAATCTACCTCCGTCTTACTGCTGTAAAAAAGATCCCTCTGCAACCGGATAGCCACGCAGAAATGATCCTGCATCCATCCGTTTCTTACCGGCAAGCTGTACTTCCAAAAGTTCCAGTCCACCCTCTCCGGTCTGTACCACCATCATATTTTTTCCAACTTTACAGATACACCCCGGTGCATAAGCGCCATCTGTCTCCACCACCCGGGCTTTCCAGATCTTAAACGCTTTATTATCCAGATGGGTATAGGCACTCGGCCATGGATTTAATCCACGGATCAGGCGCTCAATCTCCACCGCCGGCTTTTTCCAGTCAATATCTCCCAGCTCCTTGGAAATCATCTTTGTGTGGGTACTCGCCTCATTGTCCTGCGGTGTAAAGGTCGCCGTTTTGTTTTCCAGCATCTGCATGGTTTCCACACACAGCTCGGCGCCGACTGCCGCCAGCTTGTCAAACAGACTTCCACCTGTCTCATCTTCTGCAATGCGCACCTGTTTTTTGGCAATGATATCTCCGGTATCCAGTCCGACATCCATGCGCATAGTCGTAACTCCCGTGATCTCATCTCCATTGATGACCGCCCACTGGATCGGTGCGGCACCACGATATTTCGGAAGCAGGGATGCATGTACATTAATGCATCCGTATTTCGGAAGATCGAGAATACTCTTTGGAAGAATCTGCCCGAAAGCCGCCACTATGATGATATCCGGCGCAAACTTTTTCAAATATTCCACACTTGCATCTTCCCGGATTTTTACCGGCTGGAATACTTCCAGTCCATGGGAAACCGCACATTCCTTTACCGGTGGAAACTGCATGGTATTCCCGCGTCCCTTTGGTTTGTCCGGCTGTGTAACCACAAGCATAACCTCGTGTCCGGCTTCTATGATCTTTTCCAATGTATTCACCGCAAAATCCGGTGTTCCCATAAAAATTACTTTCATATTATTCCTCTTCCGGCTCCTCATAATTCACATCATGAAGTCCGCCTTCTACTTTTTCTGTATACATATGTCCATCCAGATGATCCAGTTCATGGCAAATGCAGCGTGCCATCAGACCTTCGCCTTCTACTTCCCACGCATTCATGTCCAGATCATAAAATTTTGCTTTTACATGGTTCGGACGTGTAACCTGACCTGCTTTTCCCGGAAGACTTAAGCATCCTTCATCTCCGGTCTGCTCTCCGTCAGACTCGATAATTTCCGGGTTGATCATAATAAACGGTCCCTGTCCGTCCCCGATATCAATGACTACCATACGTTTTAAAATTCCAACCTGCGGTGCCGCAAGACCTACACCGTTTGCCTCATACATGGTCTCCAGCATATCTTCCGCCAGAGTACGGATGCGATCCGTCACCTCCGGAATCGGTCTGCATACTTTTGTCAGTACGGGATCTCCCTGAATTCGAATTGTTCTAAGTGCCATAATTACCTCCTAAAAACCACTTGTTGGGTTAAAATCAAACTGTACAGACACATTGGAAAATGCGCTGTTATTTTTTATTTTTCGTTCCACCAGATCCTTACATGCCACCAGCGTCGCATATTCCGGTGCCTTCATGTAAATGACCTTTCGGTAAACATCACTGATTTTTGCAATGGATGCATCTGCCGGTCCTACCAGCATAATATTTTTGCCTTTCTGTGATATCACGCGATGCAGAAATTCTGCCAGATCCCTGGCTGCAGCTGTCGTCACCTGCGGATCGGTTCCCGTACAATGAATCAGAAGCAGCTGCCACACCGGCGGATAGGCAAGCATTCTCCGATAGGCAATCTCCTGCTTATAAAATGCATCGTAATCCTGTTCCTTTGCGGTCTGGATTGCAAAATGATCCGGATCATACGTCTGGATTACCGCCTGTCCCGGTTCCTTTCCCCGCCCGGCACGTCCCACCGCCTGGGTCAGCAGCTGAAACGTCCGCTCCGATGCATGAAAATCCGGAACATGCAGAGACATATCTGCGGCAAGTACTCCTACCAGCGTCACATTCGGAAAATCATGCCCTTTGACAATCATCTGTGTGCCGATCAGGATATCTGCCTCCTGATTGGCAAATGCATGCAGAATCTTCTCATAAGCATCCTTGGTCCGTGTGGTATCAAAATCCATACGCATCACACGTGCCTGTGGAAATCTCTGCCGCACCAGCATCTCAATCTTCTGCGTGCCCGCCTTGAATCCGCCTAAATATTTACTGCCGCAGGATGGACAGATCTTTGGCAATGGCTGCTCATATCCGCAATAATGACAGACCATCCGGCCTCCCGCATGCTGGCTCAGCGAAACATCACAATGAGGACATTGTATCACATATCCGCAGGCTCTGCATGAAATAAATCCGGAAATTCCTCTCCGATTTAAAAACAGCATGATCTGCTGACGTTTTTTTAACCGGTCTTCCATCAGTTCCTGCAATCTCTCCGAAAAGATGGAACGGTTTCCTGCCCGCAATTCACTGCGCAGATCTACGACCTCGCAATCCGGCAGCGGTTTCTTCTCCACACGCTCAGACAACGTCAGAAGCTGATATTTTCCCTGCATTGCCTGATAATAACTGTCCACTGAAGGAGTGGCAGAACCAAGAAGTACCGATGCATCATTCATGCGCGCCCTCTCGATTGCAACATCCCTGGCATGATACCGCGGTGCCGTCTCACTTTTATAAGACGTTTCATGTTCCTCATCTATAATAATAAGCCCTAAATGCGGAAATGGTGTGAACAACGCAGACCTGGGTCCGATCATAATATCAATATCCCCCGCCTTGGCACGTTCAAACTGATCAAAGCGCTCTCCCTGGGAAAGTTTGGAATTCATAATTGATACCCGGTCCCCAAACCGGTTATAAAACCGCATCACGGTCTGATAGGTGAGTGCAATCTCCGGGATCAGGACAATTGCCTGCCGTCCCTGTGCCACCGTATGCGCAATCAGTTCCATATAAACTTCTGTTTTTCCGCTTCCGGTTACCCCCCGGAGCAGATACGTTTTATGAATTCCAGCATCCAGATCCGAACATACTGTGTCCACAACACGCTGCTGATTTTCATTCAGTGTCAGATGATATCCCTTCTGATCCAGATGTGACACAGGATTGCGAAACTGTCTGCTGCTCTCCACCTTAAGAATCTGCTGCTGTGCCATACCCCGGATCACTGCTGCTGATATATTCAGTTTTCCGGTGACAAGCGAATAATCCAGTACGGATTCCTGTATCAGTTCCCGCAGCAGCCTTGCTTTCGCCGTATAGTGTTTCTGTTCAAAGAGTGCCAGTTTCTGCTGCGCCTCTGTCTTCGGAATCAGTAATACAATCTCCCGCTTCTGTACTTCTTTCGTCTGCCTGCGGATCGGGAGTACGGTCTTTAGTGCCTGATTCATGGTGGAACCGTAATTCTTCCGCATCCATCCGGCCAGTGCAATGAGCTGGGATTCCATTGCCACGCTTCCCTCATGTACCGAAATAATGGGGCGAATCCGTCTGGGATCAAATTCGGCATCCTCCGTCAGTTCAATGACATACCCTGTCAGTTTACGATTTCCAAATGGAATATCCACCTGTACACCAACCTGTATTTCCTCCTGCAGATTTTCCGGGATGCTGTATTGAAAAGTTTTATCCAGTTTTTCTACCGATATATCTACAATAATATTTGCATACTTCATACTTATTCTTTTCTCAAAACACAGTTGACCAGGCCCTCATAGGTATTTACAGCAGCCTCAATCACCGGAGAAACGCCAAGTTCTCCCAGTGCTGCACTGCATTTCGGCCCGATCGAATAAATATCCGTAACGGATGCCAGTGTTTCTCTCTCCTGTGGCTTTAAACTGCCAAGCATCCGCTCCGCCGAAGACGCACAGGTAAAAAAGATCGCATCGTATACATCCTTGTCCACTGGCACCTCCATCGGACAAGGTACATTTTCGTATACATTGAGCCGTCCGCAATCACAGAAAGAAAGCAGTGTATCCACAAGGTTATCCTTTGCATTTTTTGCGGTAGGATACCAGATTACTGCCCGCTTAAACGGATCTCCGCGAAATTCCTGATCCAGATATTCCTTTAATTCCTGTGCCAGATTCGTACTGTTGGAATGTTCCGGCATAAAGTCTGCACAAATTCCATACTCCCGCAGTTTTTCTGCCGTCTTTTGTCCAATCACTGCACATCTGGTATGGAAAAGTGCCCGTGCATCCAGCCCCGATGCAAATACATTTTTCATAAAATAATCCACACCATTGGCACTTGTAAACAATAATACGTCCACATGCGCCAGTTCCTGTGCGGTATACACTGCCGGCACACCGACAATCTCACCTGTCATACACTCACTGGTATATGCCCCCTTTGCCCGGAGCATGGCGGCCAGACGTGAAGGTTTTGGACCAATTTTTGCAACCAGATAATGTTTCCCCCACAGCGGCTTCTCTTCAAAAAAATGCAGCTGGCGGCGAAGTGCAACCACATCCCCAACAATGATCAGTGCCGGAGAGGTCAGTTGCGCCTCTTCCACACGATCTGCCAGATTCTCCAGCGTACCCTCACAAATCTCCTGCGCTTCTGTCGTAGCATGGGAAATCACAGCTGCCGGTGTCTGCCGGCTTCTTCCTGCCTGCATCAGTCCATCCACAATCTGTCTTACTCTCGAAAGTCCCATGAGAAAAATCAGAGTTTCTTTTGAATCTGACATCGTTGTAAAATCAGGTTCTGACAGATCCTCTCCGTTTTTTTGGTGTCCGGTGATCACCCGAAAGCTTGTGGCAACACCACGATGTGTGACCGGAATTCCTGCATAAGCAGGTCCTGCAATGGCAGAAGTCACCCCCGGAACAACGGTATAGGAGATTCCATGTTCCCGCAGATAAAGGCCTTCTTCTCCTCCACGCCCGAAAACAAAGACATCTCCCCCTTTTAAACGAACAACGCAATGATATTCTTTTGCCTTCTCGACCAGCAGTTCATTGATCTGTTCCTGCGGAAGCGTATGATGCCGGTCCGCTTTTCCTACATAAATACGCTCACAGTCCATTCCTGCATACCCCAATAATTCCGGAGACGAAAGTCTGTCATAAATAATACAGTCTGCTTTTTTTATCAATTCCAGTCCCTTGACTGTGACAAGTCCCGGATCTCCCGGACCTGCACCGACCAGATATACCATAGATGCCATTCTTTTTTCCTTTCCCTGTCAGCACTGCTGCTTTTTAATAAATGCTAAAAATTCATTTTCCGGCATTGGTTTTGCAAATAAAAATCTATCTTATTATACCACTTCTGCGGTATTGCCCGCAACCGAACCCCTATCGGGTACACCCGGTTTCCCGCAATGCACGCTGTGCCGCTTCCTGCGGTGTCTCTCCGAAAACCTTACATTTCTTTATACTGCTTCCGTCCGCATTTCCGACCATTCCAAGCAATTGTATCCTTCCATCGGGCAGTTTACATGCATATGCTCCGATCGGCATATGGCAGTCCCCCCCGGTTCCCTTCAAAAACAGCCGCTCGGCACATGTAATCTCCTCCGTCACGATATCTGAAAGTGCATTCACCTGCTCGAACAATTCTTCGTGGTCTTCCCGCAATTCCAGTGCCAGCGTCCCCTGTGCCGCTGCCGGTATCATCTGTTCCGGCTCAAAATACTGCGTGATCAAAGAAGTTCTCCCCAGCCGGTGCAGTCCCGCCGCCGCGAGTACAATTCCGTCCAGTTGTTCTTCCTGCATCTTTTTTATTCTGGTATCGACATTTCCGCGTATTCCCGTAATGCGCAGATCCTTTCGAAGCTGCAGAAGCTGAAATGCCCTTCTTCGGCTTCCGGTGCCGATCACAGCATGCTGTGGAAGTTCCTCCAGTGAAACGGCTTCCCGCAAAATCAATACATCCCTCGGATCTTCCCGTTTCCATGCATGTGCAAACACAAGTCCGGACGGCTGTTCGGCCGGCATATCTTTCATACTGTGTACTGCAAGGCTGATCGTTCCATCCAGCAGTTCCTGTTCAATTTCCTGCACAAAAAGTCCTTTATCCCCAATCTGGTCTAACGCTTTTTTCTGTTCCCGGTCGCCTTTTGTGGATATAATTTTCAGTTCGTAACTGTTTTGTGGATAATGTTTCTGCAGGCGGTTTTTTACATACTCTGCCTGCGCCAATGCCAGTTTTGATCCTCTCGTTCCAATGATCAC
>OGHE01000511.1_pt1 | contig 36406 bp, 28 predicted proteins | sample 1571431 | NCBI WGS metagenome assembly OGHE01 (sample SAMEA2581966, study PRJEB24529) | metagenome | biome: Human gut stool | place: China | collected 2011 | reverse complement strand
TTGCCATTATCGGCCACTTGAAGCCCCTGTATTTCGGCTTCAAGGGCGGCAAGGGTGTGCTGGTGGCGGGCGGCACCATTCTGGCCATCCAGCCGGTGCTGATCCCCTTTCTGGCGGTCATCTTTCTGGCCTGCCTGCTGCCCACCGGCATGGTGTCTCTGGGCAGCGTGACCATGGCGGCACTTTACCCGGTGCTCACCATCCTGTACGGTGTGTTCCGGGGCTACTCTGCCGCCGACCTTACCGTGTGCGCCATCGGTTCGGTGATCATGGGCGCAATGGTCATTTATATGCACCGCTCCAACATCCAGCGCATCCGCGAGGGCAAGGAGTACCGCTTTGGCCGTCACGGCAAAAAGTAACAGAAAATATAGTAAACCACCCCGTAGCAGCCCTTCACCGGCCGCTGCGGGGTGGTTTTTGTATAGGCTTATTCCTTTGCTTCGCTCTCTTCCTCAGGCTTTGCTTCGGAATGCCGCCGACGGAACCAGTCGGCGGGGATGCCGCTCTGGGCGGGGGTAAGATCCGGCGCAGGATTACCGTCCGGCAGGTGCGCACCAAAGGCCGGGACAAAGAAGAACTTGCGCACGATGAAGATCAGCGCGATGGCACCCACGCTGAGCAGGTTCTCCACAGCGGAATCGTGCCCCACCACCAGATGGCGGGCAATGGCGTAAAGCAGCACCTCAAGGCTGCTGCCGGGGCTGTGCTTGGCCAGCATCTTGATAAACTCGATGCCGATCACAATGTCCAGACTGCGCTCCAGAAAGGTGCGGATCTCTGCTTCGTTGCCATCGAACAGCAGGCCGGGCATCCAGCGGATCAGGGGCACGACGCTGAGCAGCAGGCCGATCAGCACCAGCCCGGACAACAGCACCTCCAGCAGGCTGGAAGCCTGAATAATGCGGTTGCGCAGGGAGGTGCGCCAGTGGTTTTCTACCGGGTGAGAGGGATGTTCCATAGTAAGACCTTCCTTTCGGCATTCTGCTGCATAAAGATCGACAAAATCCTGCCTTTATTGTAGCAGACGAGAGAAGGTCTGTCAATTTCAATCCACGATGGTGACGGTGGTCTGCGGGCCGACGGCCACATAGCCGGACTTTTTGATGCAGTCCTGCCCGGCGGCGGTGTCCAGCCAGTCATACAGGATGCGCTCCGGGCTGTCGGCGGCGGCATCCGGGTGGATGACGGCGTAAAAATCGTTGCACAGGGGGTAGCTGCCGTCGGCAAGGGCGTCGTTGCTGGGGGTCACGCCGTCCACCGCCAGCAGCCGCAGCCCGGGCTTGGAATACATCTGGTCGATGTAGTAATATACGGAAAAACCGATGGCGTTGGCGTTGTTGTTGTAATCGGCAATGCTGTCCACCAGCTCACCCATGGCGGCGGGTGCCAGCTCAGAGGGCGGGGTCATCAGCGCACCGCCCTGAATGAGCAGCTTTTTGAACAGGGTCTGACTGCCGGAGTCCTCGCCGCGCTGGAAGGCAACGATGGCCTGATCTTTGCCGCCTACATCCTTCCAGTTGGTGATCTTTCCGGCGTAGATATCCCGCAGCTGCTGCTGGGTAAGCGCCTGCACAGGGTTATCCTCGTTGACGATGAACACCAGCGCGTCCACCCCGATGGGCTTTTGTTCCAGCTGTACGTTGGCCTCTTGCAGCTCTTCCTTTACATAGTCCGGCGCTTCGTACACCACCAGCATCCGGGTGGTGGTGTCGTACAGACCAAAGTTCTCCCATGCGTAGGCGGTGGTGCTTACCGTAATGTTGCTGCGGGCTTCTTCCAGGTCCATGCCGGTGGTATCGGCCAGCATCTGCGCCATCAGCGGGATGCAGGCGGTGCTGCCGTCCAGCGGGGGAAACTCCTCCACGGTCAGAAACGGCTCCGGCTGCTGCACAGTAGAGGAAGCAGCAGAGGATGCGGGCTGTTCTACCACAGAGGAAGCGGTGCTGCCGGAGGGAGCGTCCGTGCCCTTGCAGGCGGTCAGCACCCCGGCAGCGGAGCAGGCAGCCAGCCCCAGCAGAAAGCTGCGGCGGGAAATTTTAGCGTTTTTCATAAAAGGCCCTCCTAACTCAATAGCCGTAACTCGGTTCATCGTCCGCAGAGGCAGACGAGAAAATACTCTGGCAGTACAGCCAGTTGCCGCTCGTGTCCATCCAGCCCACATAGAAGCCCCGCTGTGCGGCAAACACATGGTCGGGCAGGGCGTTCAGGCTGTTAGAATAGTATCCGGTGCAGCTGGCAAGCCCCTGTAATACCACCTTGCCGTCTGCGTCCAGCACATCGCATACGTTGCCGTAGGCGCTGCCCGCAGCGGCGCGGCTGCCGTAGAACATGGGTCTGCCGTCAGGGTCAGTGGTCAGGTAGTTGACGTAACTGTATTTGCCCTGCAGGGCGGTCAGGTCGCTGACAAGCCCCTGCGGGCCGTACAGCCGGGTGGCGGTGGTCTCGTAGCGGTCGTTATCCTGCAATTCCAGCCAGACGTAGCCGTTACCGCAGTTGTTCATCTGTACCCGCTGCTGGTGCTCCACCGGCTCTACGGTGGTATCGGTCAGCAGCTTGCCGTTATCCTTGCTGTACACCCGCAGGCTGCCGTCCTGCACATAGAGAGCTATGGTGCTGTCGGTGGCGTCCACATCGTACAGCGGCGTCTTTGTGCCGGTCTCAAGGTCATAAAGCTCGTAGCCGTGGTCTGCGCCGCTGCGCCATGTTATCACATAGCCCGGGAAATACTGGCTGGGCTGCTCGTCAAAGGCGGCAATCAACCCACGATCCTCTGTGGTCATATCCCGCAGTTCGTACTTGCCGTCGCCGGTGGAAAAACTGGCAAGTCCGCCCGGGTAGACCTGCAAAAAGCCTGTGTACTGCTCGCCGGTCAGGGTGTTGTACAAAATCTGGTCGGTGGTTTCTTCCCCGGCGGCAACGTCTAGCTCTACCCAGTCGCTCAGGGTATCGCTGTCGTAGAAAAGGCGGTAAGCCGAGGCGGAATCGGCGCGATAGACGGGGGTTCCGTCCTTCTCCTGCACCACCACCCAGCTGTGCTGGCGGTAGTCGGTGTCCCAGTCGTAATCGTCCAGCCCCTCCGGGCGGGTGTAGCAGCTGAACACCAGCTTATCGCCGGATACGGTGCAGCTGTACGCGCCCACCGGCACCGGCAGCGCTGTGCCGGTGGCAAGGTCCACGACCTGACAGGTGCCGTAGCCGGACTCCGGAACGTATCCGCCGTTGATAAGGCGGCTCTCCTGCAGCACCAGCAGGCCGTTTTGCAGGGTGGCGTATTGTTCGCCCTCAAAGGCCATTACCTCGGTGCCGGTTTTATCGTACAGCGCGGTGCGGCGTCCGCCCCGGCTGGTGGGGTCGGACCAGCTGCGCAGCCAGTAGTCCGCTGCACCGGTAACGCTGTCCTGCACCAGCGAAACATTTTCGCTGCGGGTGGCCTGATGCAGCGGGGTGCTGCCGCACAGGATGGTGGTGCTGCTTCCGGCGCGGCCATAGCAGTACAGCACCCGCAGACGGCCATCGTTCAGCACGGCGGGGTCGTACAGGGGCTTGCCGCTGTCGTCGGTGGGCACAGAGGCGGCAGAACTTGCAGCGCCCGGCACGCCGGTGGCGGGCGGCATCAGGGCACAGCTGCAGCCCAAGGTAAGGGCAAGGGCCGCGCAGGCCGCCCCGCAGCCGATACGCAAAACAACACGCTTCATAAAAACCACTCCTTTGCAAAAACAGGGAGGAAAATTTTACCGTTCACTCAGAATACGAAACAGCCGCATTTTTCATTGCAGACCTTGCAGAAAAATGCGGCTGAAAACGGTTACAATTACATTACAGCTGCGCCGTGGCGGCTCCGGTTTCCATCTGCTCCAGCTGCCGCAGAAAGGCCAGCAAAAAGGGCAGCGAGATGAAAAAGGTAAGCACATCCGCAATGGGCTGGCAGAGCTCCACGCCGGTGAGCTCCAGCACCCGGGGCAGTACTAAGATCAGCGGGATAAAGCACACGCCCTGCCGGCAGCAGGCCAGAAAGGTGGCGCGCCCGGCCTTGCCCACGCTCTGGAAGGTCATGTTGGTCACCACGATCACCGGCTGCAGAAGGATGGCAAAGCACTGGTAGCGGAAGGCGGGCAGCGCCACGGCGGTAACGGCCGGGTCGTCACGGAACAGGCGGATCAGAGCCTCATCGTTCCACCAGCACACCGCGATCAGCACCACCAGCAGCACAAAGGCGGCCTGCATGGTAAAAATGGCGGCCTGCCGCACCCGGTGGTACTTGCGCGCGCCGTAGTTGAAGGACGCCACCGGCTGCAGGCCCTGTCCCACGCCGATGGCCACCGAAAGGATGAACATAAAAATGCGGGATACGATGCTCATGCCCGCCACGGCGGCGTCACCGTAGCTGCGGGCGGCGATGTTCAGCAGCATACCGCCGATGCTGTTCAGCCCCTGTCGGCCAAAGCTGGGCGCGCCGCCTGCAAGGATCTGCAAAAACTCGCGCGGGTCCCGGGTGACGGCGGAAAGCCGGAATTGGCTGACGGTTTTGCCCCGCAGGAACATATACAGCAGAATACCAAAGCTGATGGTCTGGCTGAGAGCGGTGGCGATACCGGCACCGGCAGTGCCCAGCCCTAAAACGAACATGAAAAGCGGGTCCAGCGCAATGTTCAGAAGTCCGCCGGTGACAAGCCCGATCATGGCAAGGTTTGCCTTGCCCTCATACCGCAGGATGTTGTTCATCACCAGACTGGAGATCATCAGCGGGGCGGCAAGCAGAATGGGCCGGGCGTAGGCGCAGGCATGGGGCAGAATGGTGTCGGTGCTGCCCAGCAGCAGCATAAAGTCCGGCAGAGTGGCAAGCCCTGCCACCGCCAGCACCACGCCAAAGGCCAGCGCCGTAAAAAAGCTGGTGGAGGCAAAACGGGTGGCGGCGTGGGTGTCCTGACTGCCCAAGCGGCGGCTGATAATGGTGCCGGAGCCGTGCCCCAGCATAAAGCCCAGAGCCTGAATGATGGCCATCAGGCTGGAAACCACGCCCACCGCACCGGAAGCGCTGGTGGAGATGCGCCCCACAAAAAAGGTATCGGCCAGATTGTAGATGCTGGTGATCAGCATGCTTAAAATGGTGGGTGCGGCCAGACTGAGGATCAGCCGGGGGATAGGGGTCTCGGTCATTTTGTGATACTGCACCACAGTGCGGTCCTGCTGGGTCATGGGAAAATATCCTCCTTCAAAAACGAGAAAACCGCCCTTTCCAGAGCGGCATATAAGCGTTGCAAAAACAGTATAACGCAGTTGCGGCAAAATGTCGAGAGGGAGAAAAAACGGCCTTCTTTCCCTGCGAAGGGGCGAAAAAGAGACCGAAAATAGGGGGCTTTCTATATAAAATGCTAAAGAATTGTCGAATTGCTTGTGAAAAATCACGATATGTGGTATTCTTTATAAGAAGGAATTGGAAAAATTTGTGCATTTTATGATTGGGAGGGATTTGTATATGAAATCCGTAGCACAAACTGTGATCGAAGCCGACCGCTTTTATACCATTGCCGCGCACACCGGCAATGTCATTCAGGCAGTGGAAGGCAGCAAGGATGGCGGCACTGTCCGTCTTGGTAAGTATGACCACAAGCCCGAGCAGGAGTGGAGCTTTGTCCGCGAGGGCGATGGCGTATACCGCATCCGCAACCGTGCCTCCGGCAAGCTGCTGGATCTGACCATGACCGGCACCGCCAACGGCACCTGGCTGCACCTGTGGGAGGACGTGGGCGGCACGTCCCAGATGTGGAAAGTGGAGCACACGCCGGAAGGCACTGTGCGTCTGCGCTCCTCTTGGGCCGGCGGCAAGTGCGTGGATACCGTGGGCATCGGTGCCGAGGCTGGCGCGGTGCTGCAGATCTGGCAGGAAGTGCCCGGCGGTGGCGACCAGCTGTGGGTCATCTCTGAGGTAAAGGACCGCGCAAAGCGTGCCGCCAAGGCTGAGCAGGCAGCAGAGCCTGCCGCCGAGCCCAAGGCTGCGCCCGCTCCCGCAAAGGAGGCCGAACCCGCCAAAAAGCCTGCAGCCCGCAAGCCCCGCACCACTAAGAAGGTGGAGGAGAAGCCCGCCGCAAAGGCCGCAGAGCCGGTCAAGGCAGAAAAGCCCGCCGAGAAAAAGACCGCTAAGCCCGGGGCTGCTGCTCCCGCTGCAGAGGGAAAGGCTGTTCCCGCTGTGGAGACCAAGGCTGCGCCTGCCGCACCCACTGCCAAGACTGCCCCCGCTGCCGCAAAGCCCAAGGCAAAGCGCGCACCCTGCAAGAAGAACGCAAAGAAGTAAAAGCTTTTGTATATAAAAAATCGGACAGACCGCAGTCTGTCCGATTTTTTGTGTGTTTTTATGCGGCAGGAGTATCAGCACCGCTCTGGGCGGCGGTCTGCACGAACTGTACGATGCTCTCAATGGTCTTGCGCAGCTGCACAAGGCTTTCCACGTCCGAGTCCTGCATCCGGGAGGTGGGGGCGGTCACCACGGTCTGCGCAGCGGTGACCGTGCCGGAAAGCTCCGCATGGATATGGTGGGCGGGCACGTCCAGCAGGATGTGCACCTTGGGGGAGAGGGTCTTGAGCAGCCCCTGCTTTTCCACACCGAGAATCAACTGCGGCGTATCCTCCCCGGCGGCGAGGTTCGGCAGCCGGAGGTAGAGGTAGCCATCCTTGGCGTTGGCGGGCTGTACGGTCTGCAGCTGCCTGAGATCCAGCTGAAAGTCGTTTACCTGCTGCAGGCCGGTGGCGGTGGGGTCTACGCCCAGCAGAGTAGCCAGTTGGTCCTGAGAGATATAGCTGCCCAGCGACCAGCCCGGCAGCAGCAGGCTGGCCAGCGGGTACTCGGCCACAACCGTGCTGCGCAGCTTGCTGTACAGCTGCCCGGCGTCGTACAGGGTTTCTTCCTCGCTGATGTACATCCGGGTCAGAGGGGCATCGTTAACGGTGCTGGTGCCCGCCGGGTACAGCGACAGCTGCAACGCATGGGGGGTGTACTGGCCGGTCAGGCTGCCGGTGGTGCCGCCGAACTTTTCCAGCAGATCATAAAGGGCGGGGGGCTCGGCCTCGGTGGAGGTAATGGTGTAGTCCAGCGCAAAGCTGGCACCGCTCCGGAACGCCTTGAGCTTGCGGCTGACCATGCCGTACAGCACTGCCGCAGCTACTGCGCACACCAGCACCAGACACAGCAGAACGACTGCCACCGCCCGCAGACCGGTGCGCTTTTTGTGGGAAGATGCCATGAGAAAACCTCTCCTTCCGGTAAAACGTATTTGCTTCAGCATAACGGAACAGCCCGCAAATGTCAAGCGGCGCAACTGCGGACAAAACAAAAAACCTGAAACATTTCTGTTTCAGGTTTCTGGCGGAAAGATGGGGATTCGAACCCCAGAACGCTTTTGACACGTTACACGATTTCCAGTCGTGCGCCTTAGACCAACTCAGCCATCTTTCCACATCTTTTGTTCTGCCTTTGGGCGGGTGCCCTTGGCGCTCCACTATAATACCTGAAACCAGCTGTTTTGTCAAGGATTTTTTTGAAAAAAATCAGACTTTTTTAAAAACGACGAAAAAACGCGATAAAGTGCTCTGCTGCATGGACGAAAGGCCCCAAAAGCGCTTGACATACCTTTATAATGGGCTTATATTGAGGGCAAAGAGCACTGCGGCGGGTCATTTTGTGCCGCAGCAGCGGAATAGAAGGAGGATGCTTTCATGACTTATCCTGAAGTGCTTGCCAATGCCCGTACCTGCATCGGCCAATACTGCAAGGCCTGCCCGGTGTGCAACGGCGTGGCCTGTAAAAACCAGATCCCCGGCCCGGGTGCCAAGGGCGTGGGCGATACCGCTATCCGCAATTATAATAAGTGGGCCGATATCCGGGTGAACATGGATACTCTGTGCCCCGGCGGTGCACCGGACACCACACTGGAGCTGTTTGGCAAAAGCTTCCGCTACCCCTTCTTTGCAGGCCCCGTGGGCGCGGTGAACCTGCACTATTCCGATACCTACACCGACATGACCTATAATGATGTACTGGTGCGCGCCTGTGCCGAAAACGGCATTGCAGCCTTTACCGGCGACGGCACCAACCCCACCGTGATGGAGATGGCTACCCGCGCCATCGGCGCGGCGGGCGGCTGCGGTGTGCCCACCATCAAACCGTGGAACATCGACACCATCCGCGAGAAGATGGCACAGGCCAAGGCCAGCGGCTGCTTTGCCGTAGCCATGGACGTAGATGCAGCGGGTCTGCCCTTCTTAAAGAACATGACCCCGCCCGCCGGCAGCAAGAGCGTGGAGGAGCTGGCCGAGATCGTGCAGCTGGCCGAGCGCCCCTTCATCGTCAAGGGCGTGATGACCGTCAAGGGCGCGCTGAAGGCAAAGCAGGCCGGAGCCGCCGCCATCGTGGTGTCCAACCACGGTGGCCGCGTGCTGGACCAGTGCCCCGCCACCGCCGAGGTGCTGCCGGAGATCGCCGCAGCGCTCAAGGGCACCGGCGTGAAGGTGCTGGTGGACGGTGGCATCCGCACCGGTGTGGATGTGTTCAAGGCGCTGGCGCTGGGCGCAGACGGCGTGCTGATCTGCCGCCCCTTCGTCACGGCTGTCTACGGCGGCGGTGAGGAAGGCGTCAAGTGCTACATCGATAAGCTTGCCGGGGAGCTGGCCGACACCATGCAGATGTGCGGTGCCCATACGCTGGCAGAGATCACCCCGGATATGGTGCGCGTCTGAGCATTTATATAAGTAACCAAAAAGGAGATGCCCTGCAGGGCATCTCCTTTTTGGTTACTTCAAAGTGCCGTCCAGAACCTGCTGGTAATACCACGGTTTCGGGGCGTGGAAGGTCTTTCCGCTGAGGAAGGCAAAGTCCGGCTGGGTGAAGCGGGGCATGGTCAGCTCCCATGCGCACAGTGCCTGATACTTCAGCTTCAGCTCCCGGTTGGCGCTGTTATTGCCGTACTTGCTGTCGCCAAGGATGGGGCAGCCGATGCTGGCCATGTGGGCGCGGATCTGGTGGGTGCGGCCGGTGATCAGCTGCACCTTCAGCAGTGCCAGACGGCCGGAGACGGCAATGGTCTCGTACCGGGTCTCCACCTCTTTTGCACCGGGCTGCTTGTCCTCCACGATCTTCACGATGCCGCGGTCGGCGTCCTTCAGCAGGTAGCCGCCCAAGGTGGCATCCGGCGGCACAGGGCGGCCAAAGGTGACGCAGAGGTAGGTCTTTTGCACCTCGCGGTTCTTGATGGCGGAAAGGAACAGCTCCTCGGCCTCCGGGGTCTTGGCAATGATCACAAGGCCGCTGGTGCCGGTATCCAGCCGGTGGCACAAGGCGGGGGTGTACAGGTCGTTCTCCTTGTACTCGCCCTGCTTGTTCAGGTACAGCAGGGCACGGTTCAGCAGGGTGTCGTCCTCCGGGCCGTCCACCGCAACACCGGCGGGTTTGTTTACGATCAGGATCTGCGGGCAGTCGTACACCACCTGCGCCGGGGTGCGGGCGTTCTTCCATGCGGGGCCGTCCACCCGGCGGTCGGCGTCCAGCACGTCATCCAGAATGAACAGCTTGATCTCATCGCCCGCCATCACACGGGTGGAAAGCGGCTGCTTTTTACCGTTCAGCTTGATCTTGTTCTCCCGCAGCGCCTTGTTCAGGCGGCCGGGGGTCAGGGCGGGGAACTGCTGGGTCAGATAGTTGTCCAGCCGGGTGGGGGCAAGACACTTTACTTTTAAAATTTTCACGGGAAATTCCTCTCTATCTTAAAATCAGTCGCAATAAAATGGGTTCTTGATTCGTTTTTATTGTAGCGGAACACAAACCGCACGTCAAGCGCACGGGGCTGGAAAAGTTGACATTTCCGTGCGGGTGGCGTATGATACGGGCGGGGAACGGAACAGACCTTTCCCACAGAAATAAGAAGAAGGCTAAGAATATGAGACTGAATAAAAAAATGCTGGCCGTGACGGCTGTTCTGGCTGCTGGCATCGCATTGACGGCCTGCGGTGGCTCCGGTACCCCCGCATCCAGTGCAGTGCCGGCCTCGTCCCATGTGGCAGAAGAAGGCGTTACAGAGCCCATCAACATGCTGACATGGACACTGGATGACCTTGATGACACGCAGACCACCACATTTGTTTCTGCCTCCATTACCTCCGGCGTGCAGAACGGTAAATTGACTGCAAAGATCTTCGGCTATGACCTTTATAAAAAAGAAGATGTTGAAAAACTTGCCGTTGGGGATCAGATCACCCTCCACGAAGAGGGGGCTGCATGGAACCAGTTTGTGACCGTTGCAGTGGAGAGTATCGAGAAAAACGATCAGTACCATCTTGTCACCATCAATGGCGGCATGGAGGAGCAGTACGGTCTTGACCTGAAGCTGGAAGATGATGCCTACCGGACGATGACCTTTGACGATTACCCTGTCTACTATGAGATGGGAGAAAAGACGATGCCGCTGGCAGAGGATGTAGTGCTGAAGGACAGTTCTGCCGACCCGCAGGCCGAAGCCGTGGAGACTACGGGCGCGGATGCAGTGGCAGCAGCGATCAATGCAGACCCCGATAACTGGACCACCTATAATACCACGCTGGTGGTGCAGGGCGGCAAGGTGCTGGAGGTGCGCCGCATCTGGGTGCCGTAAATTTTGCTCAAAACCGTTGACAAACGCTTTGTGTATGCTATAATTTAGCTGTACGCAAAGGGATGCTGTGTCTGCTTTGCGGAGTGTAAAATTATGACAGATGGCAATGATGGGGTCAGAAATGCACACACCACCGTCCAGAGAGAGCACCCACGGCTGTAAGGTGCTCCGGTCGGGATCATTTCGCGCCACCCCGGAGCTTCCGGCGATTGTAAACCGGACGCTGCGCAGCGTTAATGCGCCGAAAGCGGCAGGGGACACGATATCCTTTGCAATTTGGGTGGTACCACGGAGTTTGATGCACAAGCAGCCTTCGTCCCTTTTGGGATGAGGGCTGCTTTTTGTTTTTTCACCGTGCCGCCCCTCTGCCATAACAGCATAAAAAACGGCGCCTGAGCGCCAAAGACGATTGAGGAGAGAAAGATCTATGCAATGGACCGGTTTGAATGAACTGCGCGAAAAGTACCTGAGCTTCTTTGAAAGCAAGGGCCACCTGCGTCTGGACAGCTTCCCCCTGGTACCCAAGAACGACCCCAGCCTGCTGCTGATCAACAGCGGCATGGCCCCCATGAAGAAGTGGTTCCTGGCACAGGAGGAGCCGCCCCGTCATCGCGTGACCACCTGCCAGAAGTGCATCCGCACCCCGGATATCGAGCGCGTGGGCATCACTGCCCGCCACGGCACCTTCTTTGAGATGCTGGGCAACTTCTCCTTCCAGGATTACTTCAAGGACGAGGTCATCCCCTGGGCTTGGGAATTCCTGACCAGCGACGAGTGGATGGCTATCCCGAAGGACCGCCTGCACATCTCTGTGTACGAGGAGGACGACGAGGCCTACGATATCTGGACCAAGAAGGTGGGCATTGCCCCGGACCACATGGTGCGTCTGGGCAAGGAGGATAACTTCTGGGAGCACGGCTCCGGCCCGTGCGGCCCCTGCTCCGAGATCTACTTTGACCGTGGCCCGGAGTACGGCTGCGGCAAGCCGACCTGCGGCGTGGGCTGCGACTGCGACCGCTATATGGAGATCTGGAACCTCGTGTTCAGCCAGTTTGACGCCGACGGCAAGGGCCACTACGAGCGTCTGGCACGCCCCAACATCGATACCGGTATGGGCTTGGAGCGTCTGGCCTGCGTGATGCAGAACGTGGGCAACCTGTTCGAGGTGGATACCGTGCAGAGCGTGCTGCACCATGTGGAGCACATTGCAGGCAAGACCTACAAGCAGGATCCCAAGACCGATATTTCCATCCGCGTCATTACCGACCATATCCGCAGCTGCACCTTTATGGTGTCTGACGGCATTCTGCCCTCCAACGAGGGCCGCGGCTATGTGCTGCGCCGTCTGCTGCGCCGTGCCGCCCGCCATGGCCGGATGCTGGGCATCGACCACCCCTTCCTCGTGGATCTGGTGGAGACCGTTATCCAGTCCAGCGAGTCCGCTTACCCCGAGCTGCGCGAGCATGATGCTTATATCAAGAAGGTCATCGGCACCGAGGAGGCAAACTTTGCCCGCACCATCGATGCCGGCATGAACATCCTGAACACCATGATCGACCGTCTGGAGAAGGCACACCAGAAGCTGCTGAGCGGCATGGATGCCTTCAAGCTGAACGATACCTTCGGTTTCCCGCTGGACCTGACCAAGGAGATTGCCGCCGAGCAGGGGCTGGAGATCGACGAGGACGGCTTCCACGCAGAGATGAAGAAGCAGAAGGAGCGCGCCCGCGCCGAGCGCCTGAAGAAGAACATCTCCGGTTGGAGCGAGGATCTGTTCGGCACACTGGAAGCAGAACCCACCGTCTTTACCGGCTACGACACCCTGACCGAGAAGGCCGCTGTTGTGGCACTGAGCGATGAGGAGACCCTGACCGACGCCATTGCCACCGACGAGGAAGCAAAGGACGGTGTGCTGGTGGTGCTGGATAAGACCCCCTTCTACGCTGAGATGGGCGGTCAGGCCGCCGACCACGGCGTGCTGAACGGTGCCGAGTGCAGCCTGCGCGTGCTGGATGTGAAAAAGACCCCCAAGGGCTACTACGTGCACACCTGCGTGCTGGAAAGCGGCATCGTGAAGGTTGGCGATGTGCTGACCGCACAGGTGGACAAGGACTACCGCATGGCCATTGCCCGCAACCACACCGCTACCCACCTGCTGCAGGCTGCCCTGCGCGAGGTGCTGGGCGACCATGTGCATCAGGCAGGCTCTTATCAGGATGCCTCCATCACCCACTTCGACTTTACCCACTTCAGCGCCGTGACCCCCGAGGAGCTGGCACGGGTGCAGAAGATCGTCAACGATAAGATCTTCGACTCCATGAACGTTACCGTGCAGGAGATGCCGGTGGAAGAGGCCAAGAAGCTGGGCGCAATGGCTCTGTTTGGCGAAAAGTACGGCAAGGTGGTCCGCGTGGTGGATATCGAGGGCTGGTCTACCGAGTTCTGCGGCGGCACCCATGTCAAGAACACCGCCCAGATCGGCGGCTTCAAGATCGTCAGCGAGTCCTCTGTGGCTGCCGGCATCCGCCGCATTGAGGCTGTGACCGGCCGCAACCTGCTGATCCGTGCAAACCTGCAGGAGGCTATGCTGCATGATGTGGCCAACACCCTGAAGGCCAACAACGTGGCTTCTCTGCCCGCCCGCGCCGAGGCTGTGATGGCCGAGAACAAGGCCATGAGCCGCGAGCTGGAGGAGATGAAGGCCAAGATCGCCGCCTCCAAGGTGGACAGCCTGTTTGACAACGCCGAGGAAGCAGACGGCGTGAAGATCGCCTCTGCGTACTTTACCGGCACCTCCGGCGACACCCTGCGCGGCATGTGCGACAGCATCCGCGACAAGGCTGTGAACCCCGTGGTGGCTGTTCTGGTGGGCAAGGCCGAGGATAAGATCACCATGGCCGTTACCGTGAATAAGCTGGCACAGGAAAAGGGCCTGAAGGCCGGTGTGCTGGTCAAGGAGCTGTCCGCTATCGCCGGCGGCAAGGGCGGCGGCAAGCCGGACTTTGCAATGGCCGGTCTGAAGGACGAGACCAAGATCGACGAGGCACTGGCTGCTGTGGGTGCTATCGTCAAGAAGGCTCTGGGCTAAAAAAATAAAACGGGCTCGCCCTCTCAGGCTCACGTTCGTTCGCCAGCTCCCCCAAAGGGGGAGCCCTTGGCAAAACCACAAGGTTTACCGTACTGCCAAGGCCTCTCACTTTAGGAGAGGTGGCACGGCGTAAGCCGTAACGGAGAGGGCGGGGACGTTTATGTAGAAGCAGGAAGGAGTGTTCCCTATGGAAGATTGTCTGTTTTGCATGATCGCAGAGGGCAAGATCCCCTCTAAAAAGCTGTACGAGGATGATGAGGTAGTGGCATTCTACGACATCAACCCGCAGGCAAAGGTGCATTTCCTTGTGGTTCCCCGCAAGCACATCTCCTCTGCCGCTGCGCTGACCGAGGAGGATAGCGCCCTGCTGGGGCACATCTTTGCCGTTATCGCAAAGCTGGCCAAGGAGCAGGGGCTGGAGAACGGCTACCGCATCATCTCCAACGTGGGCGAGGACGCAGGCCAGACCGTGAAGCACCTGCATTTCCATGTTCTGGGCGGCGAAAAACTGCCTGTCTGATCCCAATACGAAAGGAAGATTTTGATTATGGCTGAAACTTATACCCTGCATGTTGCAGGCCTGACCCGTGAGCTGACCATCTGCAAGGTGAACGACCACATGGACATTGCCGCTTTCATCATGCTGGGCGATGCCGAGCTGACCGTGGCTGCCGCTGCAGAACTGCTGAAGAAGTGCCCGGATTTTGATATCCTGCTCACCGCCGAGGCCAAGGGTATTCCGCTGGCGCACGAGATGAGCCGCCAGAGCGGCAAGCCCTACATCTGCGCCCGCAAGGGTGTCAAGCTGTATATGCCGGACCCCGTGGTGGTGGAGGACCAGTCCATTACCACCGCCGGTAAGCAGAAGCTGGTCATCGACCGCAAGGAGCTGGAAAAGATGAACGGCAAGCGGGTGCTGGTGGTGGACGATGTCATCTCCACCGGCGGCTCTCTGAAGGCGCTGGACGCGCTGGCTGAAAAGACCCAGTGCACCATCGTGGGTCAGGCCGCTGTTCTGGCCGAGGGCGATGCCTCCGAGCGCGAAGATATCATCTTCCTGGAGCCGCTGCCCCTGTTCTTCCACTAAGCTGGGATGCGCCGCCCACTCTGCGCGTTCTGCGCCGGAATGATGGGCCTTAGTTTCCTATGGACTTTTTTGCCGCAAACGGAGCTTTTTATGCCGTTTGCGGCATTTTTTGTCGTCTTTTTGCTGCTGCTGTGCATCCCGCGCCGCAGCCGGAAGCCGGCGCTCTGCCTGCTGCTGGGCGTGCTGGCCGGGCTTTGCGCGGTGTACACTACGAGCGCCCGGCTGGAGCGTACCCGGGCAAACTACGCCGGGCGCACCGTGCTGCTGACCGCCGAGGTGGAGCGCGCAGACAGCAGCTATCTTCCGGGCACGGTGGATGCGACCCTGTGGGTGGAAAGCGTGAACGGCAGCCCGGCGGGTTTCCGTATCACCTGCGCAGAGCTGCCCGCCTGCGCGGCAGGGCAGCGGGTACAGGGCTGGTTTGCGCTGCAGCAGCCGGACGCAGCAGTGCGGCGGGAGCAGTACGCGGACGGCGTTGCCCTGCAGGCAGAGCCTTTGGCCGAAAAGCCGCAGCTTACCGTATTGGGCGAGAGCGGCAGCTTCCGTGCCCGCACCCACCGCTTGCAGCAAAAGCTGAGCGAGAGCCTGCGCCGGGCCATGCAGCGGGACACCGGCGGTGTACTGGCTGCCATGACGGTGGGCGACCGCAGCGGGCTTTCGACGCAGCTGCGCAGCGCCTACCGGGGCGCAGGGCTTTCCCATGTGCTGGTAGTCAGCGGCATGCATGTTTCCATCCTGTGCGGAGATATTTTTGCCGCCTTGCATCCCCGTGGCTGGGAGCAGAGCTACCGCCGTCGCAGACGCCGTGCGGTGGGCAAAAGCCTGCTGGCACTGGTACTGATGGGCGTGACCGGTTTTACGCCCTCGGTGTGCCGCGCCGCCGTGGCGGTGTGGGTCAGCGCCTTGGGCGTGTGGGTGTGGGGCCCGGCGGATACCCTCACCTCGCTGGCGGCAGCGGGCATCCTGATGACCGCCGTCAACAGCTACGCGGTGTGGGATATCGGCTTTGAGCTCTCCTTTGCAGCAGTGGTGGGCACGGTAGCGGGCAATGCCTGCATCCGCCGGATGCGGGATGCCCGGGACAGGCGCTTCTGGGTAAAGGCAGGCGAAACCCTGCAAAAACCGGTCAGGCTGCCGTGGTACAAAAAGCTGCCGGAGCGGCTGCAGGGGCTTATAGAGAGCGCCTGTATTGCCGCCTGCGCCTCGGCGGCTACCTTTCCGGTGCTGGTGCTGCGGGGGCTGAGCGTCAGTGCATGGGCGGTCGTTTCCAGCATTGCGGTGCTCTGGATGGTGCAGCCGTTGCTTTTGCTGGGGCTGGCAGTGGCTTTTGCAGGGCTGGTACCGTGGCTGACGCCGCTGCACGGGGCGCTTTCCCGCGCGGCAGACCTGCTCACCGGTCTGCTGAACGGCTGGGCGGTCTGGCTCAGCACAAAGCCCGGCGGCAGCATCTATTTTGACACCGCCTATGCGGCGCTGGTCTGTCTGCTGCTGTGCGGGCTGGGGGTGCTGGCTTTCCGCTGGCGGGTGCGTCTGCGGGTGGCGGTGCCGGGCATTCTGCTGGCGGCAGCGGTGGGTATCGGGCTGGGCAACGCCCTCAGCCGGGACGTGGTGCACATCGATCTTGTGGGCAGCGCACAGGCACCTGCCGTGGTAGTTGCCCGGAACGACCGGGCGGTAGTGCTGTTCCGGGGCGGCAGCGCTGCGCAGCGTGCGGTGGAAAATCAGCTGGCGCGGCGGGGTGTGCGCACCGTAGAGCTGGTGGTAGACCTGCGCATGGACGCAAAAGCCGCCTGCACCCTGCCCGCGCAGCAGGGCATCCGGGCAGAGCGTCTGCCGGTCAATGCCGACCGCAAACTGCGCTGCACCCCGGCGGCGGTGGAGCTGCTGCGTACCCGGCAAGGGTGCCTTGTGCGGCTGACCATCGGCAACCGGCAGTTTGTAATCTTGAGCGGCAAGGTAGAACTGGCGCAGCCGCTGCAAACAGAGTGGCTGGTGGCCACGGCTAAAAAGCCGGAGGCGGTGCAGTACCACAAGCTGCTGGCGCTGCGCAGCTACAGCTGGATGCCGCCGGAAACGCAGTACCCAGCCTCGCTCAGTGTGCGCCGCACCGGAGGCGAAAGGCTGGGGTAATGCTTTGCAATCCGGGCCGAGTGTGGTACAATACAAAGAGCATTTTATAACAGGAAAGGGGCATTTGCATGGCCACGGAAGCAAAACTCCGGCAGCTGGCCGACAAGGGCTGCCCAGTCTACTATTTTTATTCCAGCGAGCGGTATCTGGTGCGGCAGGCAGTGGCGGCGGCAGTGCGGGTGCTGTCGGCAGACAGCGACGAGGATGCCACCATACTGGACGGTGCCGCCCCGGAGCTGGAACAGCTCATCATGGCGGCGGGCACAATCTCGTTTTTTGGCACCCGGCGCGTGGTGGTGCTGCCGGAGATAGACCCTGCCGCCTACGGCAGCAAGGATCTGGACGAATTGTGCAGCACCCTTTCCAGCTTGGAAAACGCCGTGGCAGTGCTGGGCAGCGTGTTCCCGCTGGAGCGCAGCAAGCTCAAGCTGGGCAAGCAGGCGCAAAAGCTGCAAGCCCAGTGCAAGGCCATCGGCTACACCGAGGAGCTGGCAAAGCCCCGCCCCTTTGAGCTGAAAACCATGATGATGGAGCGTGCAAAGGCGCAGGGCGCAGCCCTGCCGGACGGGGCCGCTACCGCGCTGCTGGAGCGCTGCGGCGAAGACCCCTTTCTGCTGGAAAATGAGGTGGACAAGCTCTGTGCGCTGTCCGGTTACCAGACTGTGACCGCCTCCATGGTGGCAGAGATGGGCACGGTGAGCCTTGAAGCGGACGTGTTCGAGATGATCCGCATGGTCACGGCCAAAAACGCCACCGGCGCCTGCAAAAAGCTGCAGACCCTGCTGCGGCTGCAGCAGGAGCCCATTGCCATTACGGCGGCGATGATCGGCAGCTATGTGGACCTGTACCGGGTAAAGCTTGGGGCGGCAAAGCGGAAAAACTACAGCGCGGTGCACAAGGACTTTGGCTATAAGGGCAGCGACTACCGGTTGAAGCGCTCGGCAGAGACCGCCGCCCACTACACCCTGCCCCAGCTGGAGGCCTGTCTGCAGGTGCTGCTGGAGCTGGACCTGAGCCTGAAAAGCCAGCCTGTGGCGGCGCAGACACTGCTGGAAACAGCACTGTGCCGTCTGGCACTGGCGGGGAGCGGAAGATGATGCAAAACGAGATGATCCATACCGACCGGGTGCTGATCGTGGAGGGCAAGTACGATGCCGTCCGTCTGGCGCACCTGACCGATGCCATGATCCTGCTGACAGATGGGTTTGGCATCTATAAAGACAAACAGCGCCAGCAGCTGTTCCGGGCGCTGGCGCAGAAAAACGGCTTGATCTTGCTTACGGATTCGGACGCGGCAGGCTTCCGCATCCGCAACTACATCACCAACATGGTGGGGGCACAGAACGTGGTGCAGGCCTATGTGCCCGCCATCCACGGCAAGGAAAAGCGCAAGGCGCAGCCCGGCAAGGAGGGCTTGCTGGGGGTAGAGGGCGTGGATGATGCCCTTGTGCGGCAGGCCCTGCTGGACGCCTTGGGTGCAGAAGCGGGCGCAGCACCTGTGCGCCCGGAGGGACGACAGATCACCTACACCGACCTGTACGAGTGGGGACTTTCCGGCAAGCCCGGCAGCGCCGAGCGCAAGACAAAACTGCTGAACGCGCTGGGGCTGCCGCCGCGCCTTTCCAAAAAGGAGCTGGTGGAGGCCTTTAACCGGTTATACACCTTTGAACAACTGGACGCATTACAGCTTGAAATTTTGCAGGAATAAAAGCTAGCCGTTTTTGCCCCACGCCTGCCGCAGCAGCTCCAGTGCGTGGGTCTCCAGCCGGGAAACATAGCTGCGGCTGATGCCCAGCAGCCCGGCGGTCTCCAGCTGGGTCAGGGGCGGCTGCCCGGCCAGCCCGTACCGCAGCAGCAGGATCTGCCGCTCCCGGGCGGGCAGGGTGTCCAGCAGCTGCCGCAGTCGGCGGGTATCCTCCTGTCGCTCACAGCTGTCCTCCATGCAAAAGCTGTCCTGCAAAACATCCGCTAAGGTCAGCGCAGAGTCCCCGTCGGCCTCCAAAGCCTCCTGCAGGGAAACAGTCTGCCCGTTTTTGCGCTCCCGCCGAAACTGCATACGGATCTCGTTTTCAATGCAGCGGCTGGCGTATGTCGAAAACCGCGCCTTGCGTGTGGCATCAAAGGTATCTACTGCTTTCATCAGCCCGATGGTGCCGATGGAAACAAGATCCTCCTGATCGCCCGGCAGGGCGTAGTATTTTTTTACGATGTGCGCCACCAGCCGCAGATTGTGGCGGATCAGCTTTTCCCGCGCAGCGGCATCCCCGGCGTGCAGGGCACGGAAGGCGGCGGCTTCCTCCCGGGCTGTGAGTGGACGCGGAAAGCAGCCGCTTTCCAGATGGAGCGCCAGAAACAGAAATTTTGTGGCGAAAAATTGCAGCAAGGTCAGCAGCACACGATATCCCTCCCGGTACATAGTTGTTAGATTGTATGAGCCGGGGCGCGGATAGTTGCAGGAGAAGCCTTTTGTGCGCGGTATCTTTTCCGCAGGAAAAAAGCGTGGTATACTGAGGGGGATAACTCGGAAGTTGTGGAGGAAAATCAAATGGATATTTGGGAAAGAATGTATGAAAAGGCGAAAGAGCAATATCATCCAGAGAAAGTATCTCCCTTTATATATGCGCACAATGTAGTTTGTGCAATAGAAGCCGAAAACGGAGATATCTATACGGGATTCTGCATTGAAAGCTGCAGCGGAGTGATGAATATTTGTGCCGATAGACTTGCTGCACTGAATATGTATGCTAACAGTGGTCAGACGAAAATAAAAAGATTTATAGCATTCCGCGACAGCGCGCCAAACGGAGGCGGGAGCGGTATGCCATGTGGTGCTTGTCAGGAATTCTTTTATCAATTAAATGAAGCAAACGAAGATATGGAAATCATGGTTGATTATGAAAAACGAGAAACTGTAACATTAAAAGAACTTATGCCGAATTGGTGGGGAAAGGAACGTTACGCTGCGGCAAAGAGTAATTGACAACTTCCCATTTATCGAGTGACGAAAACGACACATCCTTCTGCGGACAACCCCAAAACGGTTGTCCGCTGTTTTTGTGCCCATGCACCACCCCGGCAGGGGAGAACTGCCCGAAAAAACCACCTGTGGGCGGCGTATGGAACGGTCAACGGGTCAGCAGCTCAAAATGATTCCGTTTGGTGACCAGCAGCCCTTCCTTTTGCAGCTTGGAAAGCTCCACCGACATGGCGGCACGTTCCACGCAGAGAAAATCCGCCAGCTGCTGACGGTCAAAGGGAATGTCAAAGGAGAGGGACGACTGCCGGATGGACTCGGCGGACAGGTAGGATAACAGCTTTTCCCGGGTGGTCCGCTTGCTGACATGGGTGATCTTCTCGTTGAAAAGCAGTATTTTATTTGCCAGAACGCTGACCAGATTGCGGATGAGTTTCTGGTGATGGTCGCAGGCGGTGGGGCAGGCAGTGAGCAGCCGCTTGACGTTCAGCAGCAGGATCTCGCAATCCTCCTCTGCCACCACACTGATGTTCAGGATGGCACCGGGGGTGGCGGCGTAAGGCTCGCCGAAAAAATCCCCGGTATTGCACTTGGACAGGATGTTGCGGTGTCCCCAAAGATCCTCCTGGATCACAAGGGTGGAACCGGACAACATGAGCCCCATGACCTCTGTGGAATCTCCGGCACGGAAGATATAGGCGCCCCGGGGGCGGGTGATTTTCGTTGCACTGACACAGTGCAGGATGGACAAAATTTCATCGTCGGTAAGCCCGGTAAAGAAGGGGCAGCTCCGCAGAACAGGCAGATATTTTTGCATAAATGCTCTCCTTGTTGGAATTCAAACATACAAGATGGCTTTAGTATACTATAATAAACCTGCAAATGCAAAAAACACCCACAACAGGAGAGTATAGATATGATTCGGAAGATCATCCATATTGACGAAGAAAAATGCAACGGCTGCGGCTTGTGCGCAACCGCCTGCCATGAGGGAGCCATTGATATTATCAACGGCAAGGCAAAGCTGGTGCGGGAAAATTTCTGCGATGGCTTTGGAGACTGCCTGCCGGGATGCCCCACCGGTGCTATCACCTTTGAGGAGCGGGAAGCCCCGGCTTATGACGAGGCAGCGGTGCAGGAGAACAAAAAGAAAAAGGAATTGCAGGAAAAGATGAAACACCTCCACGAAGGCGGCTGCCCCGGCTCCCGGATGCGGATGCTGGAACAGACGGAGGCAGACGAACGTGCGGCTTCTGCCCCCGTGCAGCCGGTCGCCCGCCTGCGCAACTGGCCGGTGCAGATCAAGCTGGCACCTGTCCATGCGCCCTACTTTGCAGGCGCAAAGCTCCTGATCGCAGCGGACTGCACGGCATACGCCTACGCAAATTTCCATCAGGAGTTTATGCGGGGCAAGGTGACTCTCATCGGCTGCCCGAAGCTGGATGCTGTGGATTACAGCGAAAAGCTCACCGAGATCCTGCACAGCAACGACATCCAGAGCGTGACCATCCTCCGCATGGAGGTGCCCTGCTGCGGCGGCTTGGAAATGGCAGCAAAAAAGGCACTGCAGACCAGCGGAAAGTTCATTCCGTGGCAGGTGGTGACCATCTCTATTGACGGAAAAATTCTGGATTAAACGAAAGAGAGAACCTCAAGATGGAACGTAAAATGTTTTGCTTTCAATGCGAGCAGACGGCAGCCTGCTCCGGCTGCACCGGAAAAGCGGGGGTGTGCGGCAAGACTGCCGATGTTGCACAGCTTCAGGATGAACTGACTGGCGCTCTGGTTGGACTGTCCAGAGCCACGGACGGCGGTATGCAGGCAACGCCGGAGGTCTGGCATCTGATGATCGAGGGACTTTTCACCACGGTCACCAATGTGAACTTCAACGAAAAAACGATTCGGGAACTGATCGGCCGGGTACATGCCGAAAAGGCGCGGCTGGCACCCGACTGCGCAGGCTGCGCTGCCCCCTGCGGACGCACCAGCGACTATGATATGAATCTGCTTTGGAGCGCCGATGAGGATATCCGAAGCCTGAAGTCTCTTATTCTGTTTGGCGTGCGCGGCATGGCAGCGTATGCACATCACGCCTTGGTCTTGGGGTATACCGATGACGATGTGAACTGCTTCTTTGCCAAGGCGCTCTTCGCCATTGGCGAGGACTGGGGCATGGAGGAATTGCTGCCTATCGTGATGGAGGTTGGCGAGAAAAACCTCAAGTGCATGGCGCTTCTGGATAAGGCCAACACCGAAAGCTACGGAACGCCCGTGCCTGTTACCGTTCCGCTGACCGTGGAAAAGGGACCGTTCATCGTCGTCTCCGGCCATGACCTCCACGACCTGAAGCTGCTGCTGGAGCAGACTGAGGGGAAAGGCATCAACATCTACACCCATGGCGAAATGCTCCCCGCTCACGGCTATCCTGAACTGAAAAAGTATTCCCACCTCAAGGGCAATTTCGGCACGGCATGGCAGAACCAGCAAAAGGAGTTTGCGGAGCTTCCCGCACCGGTGCTGTTCACCACCAACTGTCTGATGCCGCCCAAAGCAAGCTATGCCGACCGGGTGTTCACCACGTCGGTGGTGTCTTACCCCGAAATGACGCACATCGGAGCAGACAAGGACTTTACCCCGGTGATTGAAAAGGCTTTGGAGCTGGGCGGTTATTCCGAGGATAAATCCTTCACCGGCATCAACGGCGGCAGCACCGTCACGACTGGCTTTGCTCGTGGCACGGTACTTGGCGTGGCAGATCAGGTCATCGAGGCGGTCAAGTCCGGCGCGATCCGGCACTTCTTTCTGGTTGCCGGCTGCGACGGCGCACGCCCCGGCCGAAACTATTACACAGAGTTTGTAAAGCAGACACCTGCCGACACCATAGTGCTGACCCTTGCCTGCGGCAAATACCGCTTCAACGACCTTGACCTCGGCACCATCGGCGGTCTGCCCCGCCTGATGGATGTCGGACAGTGCAACGATGCTTACAGCGCCATCCAGATCGCTGTTGCCCTTGCGGATGCTTTCGGCTGTGGTGTGAATGACCTGCCACTGTCCATGGTGCTCTCCTGGTACGAGCAGAAGGCTGTGTGCATTCTGCTGACGCTGCTGTATCTGGGCATTAAGAATATCCGCCTTGGCCCCACGCTGCCGGCATTCATTTCGCCGAACATCCTTGACTTCCTGGTGGAAAACTATGGTATCGCGCCGATTACAACGCCGGAAGAAGATTTGAAGGTATTGTTGAAATGATTGGGAGTTCTGCGAGAAGTGCAGTTGAAACAACAATCGACTAAATAGATTCCATAGCGAGTGACCTGAAAAGGCCGCTCGCTTTTTTGTTTACAACTGTTTTTACACAGCCAACGTCTGGCAGGACTTGAAATAACAGTGCGGGGGGATATAATATAAAATGTTTCAGTGTGCCTTGTGAGATACAATGGAAGCGCTGGAATGGAAGGAACCAGCGGAATGGAAAACGCGCGAGGATGAAAATGAAATTCGATAGTAAATTTACGGATGAAATCTATACTTCCAATACTGCAAAGTTTGGAGAAAATGCGCTTCGGGCCATGCAGAACACGATCTATCATAATGGTGGCGTCGGAACCATTACCGGGTACTATGATGCGGAATTGTCGATCCTGTCGGCCAGCGATCTGGTGCTGCATAATCTGAACCACAGCTATGAGTCTCTGATGGAGCAGACAAAGGGCTCGCTGAAGAATCTTTTCTATAAGAGAGATGTTACATTCCTCGACAATGCGCGCTTTCGTCAGATCAAAGGCGAAGGAGAAGGCCGGATCCTTACAGCAGATGGCTCTCCCGTCTATGTGCGTCTCTATAAAGAAGATGCAGCCGATACGGATGGAACGCCGATCTGGGTCCTGTCGGTACAGATGAACTGGGCGTATGAAAATCTTGCGTTAGTCAATGAATCCATCCACTATGTCCCATGATATCCGTACACCGATGAATGCAATCGTTGGCCTGACCGCCATTGCGGGTGCGAATATCGAGAGTCAGGACAGGGTGGTCGAGTGCCTTGGCAAGATCACAAAATCGAGCCGTCATCTGTTGGGACTGATCAATGAAGTGCTGGATATGGCCAGAATCGAGAGCGGGCGAATGAGCCTTGCCGAGGAGGATTTCAGCCTGCCGGAGCTGGTCGATAACCTGCTCACCCTCACAAAACCGGCAATCGACGAGCACAAACATCAGCTCGAAGTCCATGTTGAGCACATTGAGCACGAAGCTGTCTGCGGCGATAGTCTGCGCATCCAGCAGGTCTTTGTGAACCTGATGAGCAACGCCGTCAAGTACACCCCGGATGGAGGAAACATCACCCTTACAATCAAGGAAAAGCCGAATGGCTTCTCGGAACTTGGCTGCTACGAGTTTTCCATTGAGGACAACGGCATCGGTATGACGCCGGAGTTCCAGAAGATCATGTTCGAGCCGTTCAGCCGGGCAGACGATCACCGGACGACCAAGGTGCAGGGCACCGGTCTTGGCATGGCCATTGCAAGAAACATCGTCAACCTGATGAATGGTGATATTCAGGTCGAAAGTGCTCCCAACAAGGGAACGAAGATCACGGTCACGGTCTATCTGAAGCTTCAGGAGAATGAGAAGGAACAGGAAAAAGAACTACTCGATCTGCCGGTGCTGGTCGTGGACGATGACAAGATCTGCTGCGAAAGCACCGTTGCAACCCTTCAGGAGATCGGCATAGCGGGCGAATGGGTCCTGACCGGTAAGGAAGCTGTGGAGCGCTGCTATGTGCGTCATGAGACCAACAGGGACTATTTTGCGGTGATTCTGGACTGGAAAATGCCGGAAATGGACGGTATTGCAACCGCCAGAAAAATCCGGGAACGGGTAGGAGAAGATGTCACGATCATCATCCTGACTTCCTTTGACTTCAGCGAGATCGAAGAAGAAGCCAGAGCGGCGGGCGTGAATGCGTTTATGGCAAAACCGCTGTTCCGTTCCCGCCTGACGGCAACTCTGCGGCAGTTTACATCCGGGAAGCAGGAGAAAAACGCCCGGAACTATCTGGAAGATTTTGCGAAGGAAAATTATGCGGGCAAGCGGATCCTTCTTGTGGAAGATAACGAACTGAACCGTGAGATCGCGACCGAGATCATAGGCATGACGGGCGTGACCATTGACATTGCCGAAAACGGAAAAATTGCAGTCGAAAAGGTGATGGAAGCGCCGGAAAAGTGGTACGATCTCATTTTTATGGACATCCAGATGCCCATCATGAATGGTTACGAAGCCACCGCTGCGATCCGTGCGCTTACCGGCAACCGTGGAAAGGTACCCATCATTGCCATGACGGCAAATGCCTTCGCCGAGGACGTGCAACTGGCAAAGAACACCGGCATGAACGAGCATATCGCCAAACCGCTTGATTTGAATAAGCTGAACGATGTGCTGAAACAGTGGCTGTGATCTGTGCATTGCAGTAAGGCACATTATACTGAGGAACGCCGAGGAACTTCCCGTTGGAAAGGCGTCCTCGGCGGCTTTTTGTATATAGGGCAGCAATTCTTGACCGTTTTTTGTGAAGGTGATGAGTTACGAGATGGAGCACAGCTTTCTTTGCAATGATCTCGATTGAATGCAACTGCACATATAAAGCAAAAAAGGAATATCCCTACTTGTCAATCTGCTGTAGAAAATCACCTGAGTTTGGGCAAAATTGATAAAGTGAAAAAGAAACCCGTTCCCGTCTTGACACTCCGCAAAGAATATGGTATTGTAATCAAGCATAGAATAAATTTCCAGTCAAGTGCTTAATTTGTTCGTGCCTTACAAAAAAGAAAATTGTACGTGAGCAGCGTCGTTGGATTGTTACCGTTTGGCGGGCTAGACCAACTCTGCATAGCACAAGCCGAAAGCGTGTTTCAGCCTTCGGTATGTTTGCTGTGTCGAGGATGGTCTTTTTTTATTGCCTTTTTCAACTTGAGGAGGAGAAACAATGCAATATACCGTCAAAAAAACGATCAACAACAATATTCTGCGCGTGGTGGACCCCACAGGCTGTGAGCTGATCGTCACCGGGCGCGGTCTGGGCTTTGGCGTTAAGCCAGGCTATAAAATCGAGGCTGAAACCGTAGAGCGCAGCTACCGCATGACCAGCCCTGCCGTGCAGCAGAAGTTGGTGGAACTTCTGGAACAGATCCCGTATGAGCATCTGCTGCTCACCGATGAGCTGGTGGCAATGATCCGCAGTCGGGTGAACTACCCGCTGAACGAGAGCCTGCTCATCACGCTGGCCGACCACATCAGCTTTGCCATCCAGCGCAGCGAGCAGGGGATTCGCTTTTCCAACCCGCTGATGGCTCCCATTCGGGAATTCTACCCGGAAGAGTATCGCCTTGGTATGGAGTGCCTTGCCGCCATCCGCCAGCGCTGCCATGCAGACCTTTCGGACGACGAGGGCGGCTTCATTGCGCTGCACATCGTCAACGCAGAGCTCAACACCACAATGAGCGTGGTGAACGATGTCACCCGCTTTGTGGATGGCTGTGTGCAGGTAGTGGAATGCTTTTACAACTGCCATTTTGACCGGGATGCACTGGATTTCAGCCGCTTTACAGTGCATTTGCGCTTTTTTGCGCAACGCGTATTTCAAGGAAAACAGGAGCAGGAAAACGATTCCCATGACGAAGTGTTCCGCGCCCTGATCGCCCGCAATTGCAGCGAACACTACAAATGCGCCTGCTGCATTGCGGAGTATGTCCGCAACACCTGGCACAAGGAGCTTTCGGACGAGGAACTGGTGTTCCTTACGATCCATCTGAAACGGATTCGGATGGGAAAATAAGCTCTTTTGCTTCACTTTTGATTCTCCACAGGTCTTTCCTGTGTGGATATATATGCTGGATACGAACTTGAGAAAAGGAGAACTGAAGATGAAAGACAAAATCTTTGGCGTGCTGCAGCGCGTGGGACGCAGCTTTATGCTGCCCATTGCACTGCTGCCTGTTGCGGGCCTGCTGCTGGGTATCGGCAGCTCGTTCACCAACGAAACCATGCTGGCGGCCTATGGCCTGAACAGCGTCATCCACCCCGGTACCCTGATCTACACCATTCTGGACGTGATGAGCCAGACCGGCAGCGCCGTGTTCAACAATCTGGCGCTACTGTTCGCCATGGGCGTGGCCATCGGCATGGCCCGCAAGGAAAAAGAGGTGGCCGCCCTGTCCGGCGCAGTGGCCTATATCATTATGAATACGGCCATTCAGGCCATGATCAATGCGGCAGGCGGCGTAGAAGCGATGCCTGCCAACTCCACCACCACCATGCTGGGCATCACAACCCTGCAAATGGGTGTGTTCGGCGGCATCGTGGTCGGTCTGGGCGTGGCAGCGCTGCACAACAAGTTCTATAAGATCGAGCTGCCGCAGGTGCTGGCCTTCTTTGGCGGTACACGCTTTGTGCCCATCGTCAGTTCTATTGTGTATCTGGTGGTCGGCATTGCCATGTTCTATATCTGGCCGGTGGTGCAGAGCGGTATTGCCGCGCTGGGTGCACTGGTGCTGGCTTCCGGCTACGCAGGCACCTTTATTTACGGCCTGCTGGAGCGTGCGCTGATCCCCTTTGGACTGCACCATGTGTTCTATATGCCGTTCTGGCAGACCGCTGTGGGCGGCACCGCCATCATCGATGGCGTCACCGTGACCGGCGCACAGAACATCTTCTTTGCTGAGCTGGCTTCCAAGTCCACCACTGTGTTCTCGGTCAGCGCTACCCGTTTCATGGCCGGTAAGTTCCCCTTTATGATGTTCGGTCTGCCCGGCGCGGCGCTGGCGATGTACCAGTGCGCCAAGCCGGAAAAGAAAAAGGTTGCAGGCGGCCTGCTGCTGTCTGCTGCGTTGACGGCTTTCCTCACCGGCATCACCGAGCCGCTGGAATTTACCTTTATCTTTGTGGCTCTGCCCATGTACGCCGTGCACTGCGTGCTGGCCGGTCTGTCCTTCATGCTGATGCACATCCTGAATGTGGGCGTGGGCATGACCTTCTCCGGCGGTCTCATCGACCTGGTGCTGTTCGGTGTAATGCAGGGCAACGCCAAGACCCACTGGATGTGGGTGGTCGTGGTCGGTGCGGTGTACTTTGTACTGTACTACATCATTTTCCGCTTTATGATCTCCAAGTTTGACTACAAGACCCCGGGCCGCGATGATGCCGAGGAAGTCAAGCTGTACACCCGTGCGGACGTGAACGCCCGCAGCGCCGCTTCCGGCAGCACCGCCCCCGCAGGGGATGATCCGGTCAGCGCCCTGATCGTAGAAGGTCTGGGAGGTGCCGACAACCTGTCCGACGTGGACTGCTGCGCCACCCGCCTGCGCTGCACCGTCAAGGATGTTGCGCTGGTCAAACAGGATGTGCTCAAGGCCTCCGGTGCCTCCGGCGTGATCTGCAAGGGCGACGGTGTGCAGGTGGTATACGGCCCCAAGGTGGCCGTCATCAAGGCAAAGCTGGAAGATTATCTGGAAAATGCACCTAAGACCCCGGCGGCGACCGCAACACCCGCCCCGGCGGCCCACGCTGCAAAGGATACCGTGCTGTCTGCCTGTCTGAACGGCACTGTAGTGCCGCTGGCCGATGTGAAGGACGAAGCCTTTGCCAGCGGTGCACTGGGGGACGGCATTGCCATTGAGCCCACCGATGGTGAACTGGTGGCACCTGCTGACGGTGAGATCTCCTCCACCTTTGAGACCCACCATGCCGTGGGTATGACCACGGCTGACGGTGCCGAACTGCTGATGCACATCGGCATCGACACGGTCAAGCTGGGCGGCAAGCACTTTACCTACCTCGTCAACGAGGGTGACAAGGTGAAGAAAGGTCAGCCGTTGATCCGCTTTGAACTGGAAGCCATTAAGGCCGAAGGCTATCCCGTGACCACGCCGCTCATTGTCTGCAATACTGATGACTATTCCGCTGTCGCGGCTAAAGCCAGTGGCACCGTAAAGCAGGGCGATGCGCTGCTGGAACTGAAGCACTAAGCGTTTCTCCCAAACTGTAAGGCAGGATTGTTATAAAAGGGGGCTGTTGCAAAATAGCCCCAACCAAAAATGAGATAGACAACCCCCAAAAGGGGTTGCCTATCTCATTTTTGTTGTAAGCTGAAACTGCAATGAACCAACTACAACATGAACAGTATCCTCGGCGGCTTTTTTGTATATACCCCATGCGCTGCCTGCTTTTCCATGACCGGGTCACGCAGGGCGCAAAAATGCCCGGAGCAGGAAGAAAAAAGACTGCTCCGGGCGAGGGGATGGTTCAGTTATTGCGGGGGTGGGTCATCAGATACCGGCCACGCAGTTCTTGCCTGCAATGTAGCCGTAGTAGACGCACAGGCTGTGGCTGATGCCGCGCATGCAGATGGGGTACTCCACCGCATAACGGCTGCCCTGCACGTTGCCGCAGACATACAGGCCCTTGATGATGTCGCGCTTGGGGCTGGCGGGGTCTTCCTCGGTGAAGGTGTGGCAGTTCTCGTCGCTTTCCAGACCGCCCACGCAGACCAGCATGGAAGTAGTGCCCCACTGGCAGGCGTAGTACGGGGGATTTTCCAGTGCGAACATCCGGCTTGCGGGCTTGCCGAAGTCGTCATCGGAGCCGGCCTTTGCCAGCTCGTTGTAGCGCTGGATAGAAGCCAGTGCGGTGTCCAGAGCCTCGCCCTCGTAGCCGCACTGGGTCAGCAGCTCCTCCAGCGTGTCGGCCTTGAACTGGTAAGCCTCGGCCTTGGCGCTGATCTTGGTGTACTGACGGTCAGTATAGTTGGGGTTGGACTCATCCTCGTTTTCCGGGATGATATAGCACAGGCCTCCGTGGTTGGCCGGCATATAGGGGATCTGCTCGCCCCACTTGGCGTCGTACAGCTGGAAGGAAGCGCACTCCGGCTGCAGCTCGATCTGATTTTCCAGCTGCTGGCCGGGGATGCACTCGTTCATAAAGCGCTCGCCGCGCTTGTTGAGCTGCAGGAAGGGGGTAACGCCCATGCCGCTGCCCATGTGGTGGGTCATAGTTGCGTGGTGATCCTGCACCTTTGCGCCGATCCATGCGCCCATGCGCAGGCCGTCGCCGGTCTCCACAGAGTTGCCCTCAACGTCTACGCCCAGCATACCCATGGCACCCATGTTCATGATCTGCTTCTCCACCACCTCGGGGGCAAAGTGCTTCATGATCTTCTCATCGCCGGAGTTGTCACCGGTGGCAAGGATCACGCCCTTGGCAGCGTTGAGCTGGATGTACTTATTGCCGTTCTGTGCATCGCGGATGATCACGCCGGTCACGCGGCCGTCGCTGTCCTTCAGCAGCTTGGTGCCAAAGCAGCCGTAGAAGGTCTTGGCACCGGCCTCGATGGCCTTGTTCAGGTTGGCTTCCACCACAAAGCCCTGCTGATCCTTGCGGGAAGAGCGGAACTCCATGCTGGAGGGGAAGGTGGGGAACTCTTCGTTGCGGTAGTCGTAGTGCTCGGGCTGAGGCCATGCCAGCGGCACCAGAATGCCCTTGTCGAACTGCTCCTGCGTGACCACCTGACGGGTGGTGTCGCAGATGGTCAGCTCAGGATAAGCCTCGATGAACCAATCCATGACCTCGTGTGCATGGCTGGCCCACTTTTTCAGGATGGAGCGCTTGTTGCGGTAGGTGCACTCGCGCATCAGGCGGTTGACCACCACATCTTCGTCCACGATGTTCTCGCGGCCCCAGCGCTTGTTCAGGCTGCCGTTCAGCAGGGCGTACTCGCCGCTGCGGCAGTTGAAGGAGGCGCTCTTCTCCACGATGGCTACCTTTGCGCCCTCCTCGGCGGCGGCGCGGGCGGCGCAGATGCCGGACAGACCGGCGCCGATGACGACCACATCAAAGTCCTGCGTTTCAGCGGCCTGTACATCCGGCTCTTCACCCAGCCAGTCCTCGCCGGTGTCGGCAGTCTGCTCTGCGGCGGGGGTCTCGGTCTTTACGCCCATAGCCTGCTCGATGCAGCTGGCGGCGGCCTTTTTGACGGCGTTGGTGGTGACGGTAGCGCCGGAGATGTTGTCGATCTCGGCATTCTGGGCAGCCATCAGCGCCTCCTGCAGGGTGGGCGCAGCCACGCCGCCGATGCTCTCGGTCTCGTTGGAGGCATCCACCACCACATCGGTGATGGCGGTGGCGCTGAAGGTCATGGTGACCTTCACCTCACCGATGCCGGTGGCGGTGCCGGTGTAGGTGCCGGGGGTGTAAATCGCATCACCGGAAGCGGCGGTGCTGGAAGAAGCTGCGGAGTTGCAGGCAGCCAGTGCGCCTGCGGTGACACCGCTCATGGCGGCAGCTGCGGCAACCTTCAGGAAGCCCTTACGAGAGATCTTTTCCATCTTGTTTCTCCTTTTTTCTGTTCCTTCTTTTTCGTGTGTGCGGGATTTTTTGTCCCTGTCCTCAGATAGTATAAAATATAACGAACCAAAAGAGAAACAAAAGATTTTTGCAAGTGTGATAAAAAACGTTTATAACTCCGACGTTCTATGTTATACTGATGATATAAACCAGAGAAGGGAGAAGCCCCAGCTATGAACGACCATCAGCTGCTGTGTTTTTTGACCGTGCAGCGCACGCTGAACTTTACCGCCGCCGCAAAGGAGCTGTACTGCACCCAGCCTGCACTTAGCTACCAGATCCGCAGTCTGGAAAAAGAGCTGGGCCTGCCCCTGTTCGAGCGCAGCACCACCCGGGTGGTGCTGACGGCGGCAGGCCGCGCCTTTGTGCCCCACGCAGAGCAGCTGTACCGGGGCATCTTGAACGCCCGCACCGCGCTGAAGGGCTTTTCTGCCGGGCACACGCTCACCCTGCGCCTGCCGCCGGTGCTGCTGCAGCGGGATCCCATCTATCCGGTGCTGATGGAGCGGCTGCACACTGCGCTACCCGGGCACGAGTTCCGGGTGGACACCGCCCCGCCGCGCATGAACGCCCATCTGATGCTCTGCACGGAGGCAGATGCCGCTGTGTTGCTGCCCTTCAGCCCGGCGCAACCGGAGGTGGAGCGCACCCCCATCATGCACAACACCTTTTATCTGGCGCTTGCGCCGGAGCATCCGCTTTACCCCCGCGACAGCCTGCAGCTGGCCGACCTTGCAGGGCAGCGGGTGTACTACGAGCCGCTGTATCAGGAGATCGTGGAATATGCAAGTGTCCAGCCCGGAATGCCGTTTTCTACCATGGAATGGTGCCGCGTGGAAAACTACGCCCATGTCTACACCGAGTTGCTGGCCGGGCGGGGGATGTTCTTGTTCCCTGTACGCTACCCCTCCTACCCGGCAGTGTGGTACCGGCAGGTACAGCTGTCTCTGCCGGACACGGTTCTGCTGACCCTGCGGGATGACCCACGGCCGGAGATCCTCACCCTGCGTCAGGTGTTCATCGAGGTTTACGGGGAGAGGATAAAAGCATTACTTCCATAGAACAGATGAAAAATGTACACAGTGCAATGGAAATAGACCTTCAGGAAATTCATGCATCCACAAAGATTTTGAGTGCGATCTTGAAAATGCAGCTAAGAATCGAAGGATTTTTATCGTACACATCTTTCTGTAAAATGACCTCAGATAAAGCAAAACACGCCTCGGGAGGAAATCTCTATGTTTGATACACGAAAAAAGGCAACCATGCCGCAGGTGCTGGCTGACATAAAGCCCTATCTCACAAAAAGATTCCTCTCAGCGCCGGTCATCGACGATAAGAATCTTCCGATAATCTGTCAGACGCTTCTGTGCCGATATTGGGTTGAAAATAAGGCTGAAGCCCCAATTGCTCCAGCCAATGTCAGAGTTTCTTAAGTGTTCATCAAAAATACGTTGGTACGTTTTACACTGTGACGATTCAAAAAACAGAGGAGAGATATTTTACTATGATCTACAAAAAGCAATACGGTCAACCGTTTGATACCGAAAGTGTAGTGGGTTCTTTTTTGCCCATGATGGAAACGATACCCTATCTGACCAAGGAGCCGGATGGTTTTTCCTATGCCATGGAACTGCAGGATATTCTGTATGGTCTTGGCGAGAACGTCCGTGGTATCAACAAACGCGGGTGGGTGTACGAAAGCAAATGCTCCGATGACGGCAACCATACCGAGGGCAAATCCTCGCTGTACGGTGCTTATAATTTTATGATCGTGTCCGGCAAGGATACATTTGGCTTTTTTATCGACTACCCGGGCAAGGTCACCTTTGACTGCGGCTACACCGACCTGGATACCTTACGCATCACGGTGGCCGAGGAAAATTACGATTTCTACATCATTGAGGGCGAAAGCCTGACCGATATTGTGCACCAGTTCCGCCAGTTGGTGGGACGCAGTTATATTCCGCCCAAATGGGCTTTTGGCAACGCCCAGAGCCGCTGGAGCTACATGAACGAGGACGAGGTCCGCGAGGTGGTGGCAAATTACCATGCCAATAATATGCCGCTGGACGCCGTGGTTCTGGACATTGATTACATGGAGCGTTACAAGGACTTTACGGTGGATGCGCAGCGCTTCCCGCGTTTTGCAGACTTTGCCGCCGAGATGAAAGCGCAGGGCATCCGTCTTGTCCCCATCATCGATGCAGGAGTCAAAATTGAAGATGGATATGATGTGTACGAGGAAGGCGTGAAAAACGGCTACTTCTGCACGAATCAGGATGGCACCCCCTTTGTAGCCGGTGTGTGGCCGGGACGGGTACACTTCCCCGATATGCTCAACCCGGAAGCCCGTGCTTGGTTTGGCAGTCAATATAAAGTTCTGCTGGATCAGGGGATCGAGGGCTTCTGGAATGATATGAACGAGCCTGCTATCTTCTACGCAGAAGAAAGACTGAAAAAGACCTTTGCTCAAATTGAGAAATACAGCAAGCAAAACCTGGATATTTCCAGCTTTGCTGCTTTTACCGGCATGGTGGCAGAGCTTTCCAACAACGAAAACGATTATAAGCTGTTCTACCACAACACCAAGCAGGGGCGTATGCGGCACGACAAGGTACATAATCTTTTTGGTTATAACATGACCCGTGCTGCAGGCGAGGCTTTTGAGCGGCTGGAGCCGGACAAGCGCATTTTGATGTACTCCCGTTCTGCCTGCATCGGGATGCACCGATATGGCGGCATCTGGACTGGCGACAACCATTCTTGGTGGAGCCACATTCTGCTTGCGCTGCACATGATGCCCTCCCTGAATATGTGCGGCTTCCTGTACGAAGGCCCCGACATTGGCGGCTTTGGCAGCAATACCACGGAGGATCTGGAGCTGCGCTGGTATGGCTTGGGCATCTTCTCTCCGCTGCTGCGGAACCACTCTGCCAACGGCACCCGCCGGCAGGAGCCCTACCGCTTTAAGAACAAGGCCGCCTTTGCCGGTATTTTACAGCTGCGCTACCTGCTGCTGCCCTACATTTACAGCGAGTACATGAAAGCTGCCCTGCACGACGGCATGTACTGTATGCCGTTGGCGTTCGCCTTCCCGGAGGACGACTTTGCCTGCCGGGTAGAGGATGAGGTGATGATCGGTGAAAGCCTGTTGATCGCCCCGGTATATGAGCAAAACGCCCGGGGGCGTTATGTTTACCTGCCGGAGGAGATGCTGCAGGTGCGGGTGAAGTGCAGCGAAAGCGACCGCATGGAAACCAGCGTACTGCCGGCAGGCCATCATTACATCCCGGTGGAACTGGATGAAGTGGTGTTCTTTGTGCGCAAGGGACACCTTCTGCCCCTTGCCAAGGACGGCAAAAAGATTAGGAACGTTGCCGATGTGGACTTTGCAGATCTGCGCCTGCTTGCCTATGCTCCCAATGGTGCCTCCTATGAATACTATACCGATGACGGCGAGACAAAGGATTGCGACAAGCCGGAGCATTTTGTGCATATCACGCTGGATGCGGATGGAAACGCAAAGAGTGATCGTGCTACGGTCAGAGTAGAAGGATAATCGTCAGTCATTACGCAGTTTCTACAGAGTGACAGCGCTTCAGTTTGAAATGTTGTCACTCTTTTTTGTTGTCCAAATCACAGACAAAATAGTCACTCTATCTTGAAAACAGCGTAAAGATTTATTATAATAAGATAAATAGTTGTGACTTTTGCAAAGGAGGGCTGAAGTATGGCAGCGCAGCGCACCTATCTGGCAATCGACCTGAAAAGTTTCTATGCCTCGGTGGAGTGTGTAGACCGCCATCTCGACCCCCTGACCACCAATCTGGTGGTGGCAGACGCATCCCGCACCGAAAAGACCATCTGCCTTGCGGTGTCGCCCTCCCTGAAATCCTACAAGATACCCGGCAGAGCGCGGCTGTTTGAAGCCGTCCAGCGGATCCGGGAGGTCAACGCCCAGCGGCTGCAGATTGCCATCCGGCAGAATAAGGCAGTCCGGGGAGAGGACGGCAAGTACCACTTTGCCAGCACCTCTTTCGATGCCAACGCTCTGAACACAGACCCTGCACTGGGCTTGAGCTACATTATTGCGCCGCCCCGGATGCAGCGGTATCTGGACGTGTCCACCCAAATCTACAAGACTTACCTTAAATATGTGTCCCCGGCAGATATCTATCCCTACTCCATCGACGAGGTTTTTATTGATGTGACAGGCTACCTGCCCTATTACCACATGAGCGCCCACGAGCTTGCTATGACCATGGTGCGGGAGGTGCTGTACAACACCGGTATCACCGCAACGGCAGGCATCGGCACCAACCTCTACCTTGCAAAGCTGGCCATGGACATCGTGGCAAAGCACATCCCGGCGGATAAGGACGGTGTCCGTATTGCAGAGCTGGACGAGAAGTCTTACCGGTATCTGCTGTGGAACCATCGCCCTCTGACGGATTTCTGGATGACGGGTCCCGGCACCGTCAAGCGGCTGGAATCCCACGGCATCTATACCATGGGGGACTTGGCACGGTTTTCCATCCACGGAGAAGATCGTCTGTATGAGATTTTTGGCGTGGATGCAGAGATCCTCATCGACCACGCATGGGGTTACGAACCCTGCGGCATGGAGCAAATCAAAAGCTACAAGCCCAGCACCAACAGCATCAGCGAGGGGCAGGTGCTGACCTGCCCTTACCCCAACGACAAGGCCAAACTCATCGTCCGGGAGATGGCCGAGATTCTGATGTTCCGGCTCACGGAAAAGAAGCTGGTGACCGAATCCATCACTTTGGAAGTGGGCTACGACCGGGAGAACGTGGACAAGGGCGGCTATCGTGGTCTGACCCAGACCGACCGCTACGGCAGAATCATCCCCAAGGCAGCCCACGGCACCGTCCGGTTCGATGCCCCTACCAATCTGGGCAGCATCCTCATCAACGAAAGCGCAAGGCTGTTTGAGCGCATCACCGACCCGGCGCTGACGGTACGGCGCATCACCCTCAACGCCAACAAGGTCACGCCGGACGAGGGGATCTATCAGGTGGACTTTTTCACGGACACTAAGAAGCTGGAAAAGGAGAAAAAAC
>OGHE01000490.1_pt1 | contig 37793 bp, 65 predicted proteins | sample 1571431 | NCBI WGS metagenome assembly OGHE01 (sample SAMEA2581966, study PRJEB24529) | metagenome | biome: Human gut stool | place: China | collected 2011 | reverse complement strand
GTTTATTTTAACCGGGTCGATTTCGACCCCTTTAGAAAGGACTGATATCATGGCTGAATATGCAAATCCCGCCATCGTCAATGTAACCCCCGGCCAGAACGTCCCTCTGCTGGATGTGATCGGCGGCAACTGCGGCATCGTGCATCGTGGCGGCAGTGGGCTCATCACGCTGCGCGGCAATACCAACCAGTGCAAGGCCCGGTACCGGGTAGCCTTTGGCGCGAATATCGCCATCCCCGAGGGCGGCACCGTCGAGGCCATTACCGCCGCCCTTGCCATCAATGGTGAGGCGCTGACCACCGCTACCGCTACCGTCACCCCGGCGGCGGCCGAGAACTTTTTCAATATCTATGTGTCCGCGTCTGTGGAGGTCCCCCGCGGCTGCTGCGTGACCGTGGCGGCCCGGAACACCAGCACCCAGGCTGTTGACTTTGCCAACAGTAACATGGAAGTCGTGCGGACGGCCTGAAAGGAGAGGATAGCATGAAAGCACTGTATGATCTGAAGGAGATGCTGTCGGCGGAGCTGGAGGAGATCGCCCGCAAGCCTGAGATGTCCGCTGGGGACCTGGAGACCGTCCACAAGCTGACTGACACTATTAAGAACATCGACAAGATCTGCGCCCTGGAGGAGGACGGCGGCTATTCTGAAGCCGGAGACTGGGAGGGAGATTATGGCCGTGGCTCCAGCTATGCAAACCGTGGCAAGCATTATGTCCGTGGCCATTACTCCAGAGATGGGCGTGGTGGTTACGGCCGTGACGGGCGGATGGGCGGATATAGCCGGCATGATGCCAAAGAGGCCATGATGGAGCAGGCCCGCGGTATGATGGATAGCGCGACCAGCGAGCGTGAGCGTGAGGCGATCCGCCGGTTTATGGCTGAGCTGGAGCGGGACTGATAGGGGGTGCCCCCTTTGCTTGACCGCAAAGAGATAGACATCGAGATTGCCCGCCTAGAATATGGTGAGAGCAGTTATCCCGCCTATGCAAAACTGGCTGACCTATATACCATCCGAAACCAGATGGATCGAGCAGAATCACCGGATTTAGGTAGTTATGAGCAGGAGCGCTCTGCTGCATCGTCATCTGGCTATGAACTCCCAATAGATGGGGACAGTGAGTTCCTGCAGGCGGTGTCTGGACGAGACGCTTCTGGAGTGTGGTCTATCATAGATGACCTAATGGATACACTGCACGCCGTAAACCCGAGGGTTTATGCTGGGGTTATGAGGAAAATTTATTCATTGCAAACCAAGCACGAGAACCCTCATCAATCAGGGAGATAGGCGAAAATGTTCCACCACCTTTTCCACCACCTAATGCATCCAAATAGGCTGTTTTCAGTTTTTTAAGCTAGCCAAAGATAGGCACAAAAAATCCCCGAAACACTTGGTAGTCAAGGCGTTTCGGGGATTTCTTTGTTGCTACTCATAAGTAGCGATTTGGTGGAGACAACAGAACTCGAATCAGAATAGTTTAAATATGCAATCCATTGGGACTCTAGGAGAATCCGCTATCCTACTTTCACATTTCCACCAGGTTTTCCACCACTACCATCAAGAAGGGCGATACTTTTGTGCAGAGTTTCACTGTCTTTGTGTGTATAAATATTTGCTGTTGTTTGAATATCAGCATGGCCCATCAGCTCCTTCGCCACGTTGATAGACACCCCAGCGCGCTGGAGATCTGTGCAGAAGGTATGTCGCAGACAATATGGAGTGAGGTCATCAGCAACAGGGCCGGACTCCTCTTCCATCTCTCTGATGAAACTGTTCCACATCCGCCTCATGCTGCTTTCGTTTTGCACAGTCCCGGCCTTGGTGGGGAATACCAATGAGAACGGTTTCCTGCGGGCCGCCAGTAGGCGGGGGAGCAGAGCGGCGTGTATTGGGATGTCCCGGACGCCGGAGGCGGTCTTTGGGCCTTTGATGGTTCGGCTTCCACTTTCTTTTGCGGCATGAACATGGATTTCGTTGTGCGCGAAATCCACATCTGCCCAGGTCAGTGCAGCGGTTTCTCCCGGACGCATTCCGGTATAAAGCAGGGTTAGTATCCACAATCCAGCCCTGTGATGTTGAGAAATCCGCAGGATCGCAGCCCGTTCCTCCTCGGTGATGGAGCGCCGTCGGCCCTTCGTTACAGTTGGCAAAGACAGCAGTTCCGCCGGATCGTATGGGATTAAGCGAGACTGACGGGCGCGCTTAAACATCTCCTGCAACAGCATCCTCAGTTTTTTAACATGGGAAGCAGACCGGCCGGCCTCTCCGTTTAAGATCCGCTGAAGGTGGACATCACGCACATCCTTTAGTTTCATATGGCCAATGGAGCCTCTGATGTACCCATTATATTTTTCGTCGTACATGGCCAGAGATTTTTCGGTCAATCCCTTCGGTTTTTTGTACAGCTCCATCCACTGCTTATACCAGGCGTTGACAGTCATGGATCCTGATACGATCTCTTCTCCCCTTTTGACCGCCGACAGCTTTTCCGCCAGTTTTGTCATGGCCTCCAGTTCGGTTTTCCCTGTGGCCTCATACTTCTTCCCGTTGTACCGGGCGGTCTTTCTGATGTATTCGCCCATTGACAATGCCTCCTATTCATTTTAAAATAGAAGGGCAGAGTGCCTGTCAAAGCTTCTGCCCCCTTTCCTCGTCCGGTGTTGCCGCACCGGGCGGGGATTTTTATTTAAGGATTACACACACCGCACGGCTTATATCCAGCGGTAATAGCTTCCTCTTCAGTGTCAAACCAAATCTCGTTTCCCTCTGAGATCTTTTCGGCGAATCTGCACCCAGGCAAGTGGTATTTATCAGACTCTAAGCTACCGACATATTTCCCACTGTCTTTTACGTCTGGATCATTAGGGTTTTCCTGTGAATCTGAGTTTCCTGGATTTCGAGCGTTAACGATAGCCGTAAACTCGTCCACATATTTTACGTTGGGGGGATATGTGGCCAGATTTGCAATACCATCCTCCAACAGAGTTTTATTGTACATCTTTCCGTCTACCCAAACATAAGCGAGGAGCCGACCATATTGGTCTCGCTGCTGGACATCAAATTCCAGTTCGACCTGCTTCCCCTCTAAGTGTTTCTTTGTGTACTCAGAAGCAGACACACCTGCTTCAGTGTTTTTCGAACTGTCTGGATGCACACTTTCTGGAGTATCAACACCAATCATCCGCACTTTTTCTTCATTCCCATTATAATTGACTACAATGGTATCTCCATCGATCACTCGGACAACATCATAAACCTGGGTGGCGATCCGGACTGTTGATGTGCTCCCGTCCCAATAGACCTTTGCGCCAAATGCCTCAGAAACAAACCAGGCCGGGACCATCGTTCGATCGTTTACGATCATGGCTGGAGTATCCAAGGTAATTGCCTTATCATTGATAGAGGCGGTGGTATTGTCGATTTGTAAAACTACTTTTGTTCCGTCTTTCTCCCCAGTCGCAGTCTTTGTGGCTCCATCCCAGGTCACTTTTGCACCAAGAGCATTGAAGATGTGACCAATGGGGACCATGGTGCGGTTGTTGATAATCTGGGCAGGGACATCAGTAACTAATGGCGCACCATCAAAGTAGAGGTTCAAGGCGCTGGCACTGACTGTCATTGACAATGCGATGCAAGCAGACATCATAATTGCAAGCAATTTCTTTTTCACGTTGTATGCCTCCCGTTTATTTATATGTCCCGCCATCCGGCGGTTGGATCACAAATACAATTCTGGGTTCAGATTTCCGTATGTGTAAAAGCATACGGCCTTTTTCATAAAATCCTCTGATACATTAAACTGTTCTGCCAATTCCCAAATTTCAGTTCGGCCGGCAGCGATCTCTTTGTCATAATATTCTTTTGGGACCAAATGCTTTATCGCCCATTTATCCGCATGATGCTCATGCTTCTTACGGAGATCCCGAGCCGCCCATCGGTTGTAAAAGCTTCCGGTTACGCAGTGACCCAGCTCATGTGCCAAGTGTACTCGGCTTTCTGCCTCTCCGTCAACTGCATCACAATCCATTCCGATGTAACATCTTCCCCCATCCGATTGGATGCACATAGATCCGTTTTCCGGAATGGCCAACAATATAACAGGAATATTTCTATCTTTAGCCACCTGATACAATTCGTATGTTTCCATGTTTATTCCTTCTTCTTTTCCGCCTCCTCCCGAAGTTTGACCATCTGGGCGAAGCGTTTTACCTCATCGTACATGGCATCGGTGATTTCACCGTCGCCCCCAAACAGAGCGAATTTAATATCGTTGTCGCTGACTTTGCGCTCACCCTCCGGGGTGGGCGCTTTTTTTGTTTCTTTTCCGGTTAAAAGGTAATCAACGGAAACATTAAAGTACTCTGCAATTTTCATAAGCGTAGTTGTATCGAGCGATTTTTTTCTTCCATTTTTCAAGTCGGAAAGAACGCTGCGCCGGAAGCCAAGCTCTCCACACAGAGCACCGGGCGTAATTTTTTGTTCGTTACAAAGTGCATAAATGTTTTCGTACAAATTGTACATTTACACGTACCTCCATTTGTGCAAGCGGATGAAAGTACGTTAGAACATAAATATAGCTTGACTTGTACGTGAGAATGTACTAGAATACTCACATAGACGACCCGTCCAACGTACTTATCTTGTTTGGTGACGCTTTCATGATAGTACATCAAGAAGTACTTGTCAACAATGAATATAAGGAAGGAGGTATTTTCGTGGATTCATGCAAATTCACGTCGTTTGGTTTGTGCGTAAAGACGGAGCTGCTAAAGCGTGGAAAGACACAGAAGTGGTTGGAGTCGGAAATCACAAACCGGACGGGGCTTTTTGCAGACAGTGGGTACATGGACAAAATTCTGAAGGGGAAGCGTAATGCCCCCAAGATTGTCCAGGCTATCTGCGATATTTTAGAGATCCAGAATTACAATCAAGATACCAGAGCAGAAGTCCGATAAACCGGACTATTTAAGGAATAAGGAGGAAACGCATGGATAACAAGCTGAATGAGTATAAGCGGCTGCTGGATGGCTCTGGAACCAAGTTTAAGGAACTGGCCCTGGACCGTGCGGCGCATGACCCAGAGCTCTCTCTGCTGGAGCTCAAGGAGCTGGTGGAGTTTGCTTATCCGGATCCGGCGTAAGAGGCTGTTGAGCCCGATAAACAGAACTGGAAGGGAGGGGAATTATGAGCCAATACACGACAAGCGCACAGAGCGCCCTGGGGCGTGAGGTTGCCGAAAAGCGCCGCCTGATGTATGAGCGGCACGGTGGGGTGATGTCTCCCACGGATGTAGCCAGGGAGGCCGGTTATTTTGCCCGGGCGGTCAATGGGGACAGGTGGGCAGAGGAGCACGGGATCCCGGCGATCCGGATGGGGCCCAGAAAGAGGGGCTATGAGACGGATCTGGTAGCGAAGGCCATTGTACAAAGCCGCGGAATGGTATAAAAACGCCCCGCCGGATGAGCAGATCCGACAGGGCTGCAAACCTAATCGACCAACCCGACTAGGCTTGTTGGAACAAGTGTACTGCTTTTCCTTCGAGCCGTCAAGAGCAAGGAGGAAAATTTATGCTGAATGATAACAGCACCGCTCGTGAAATTGAGCAGCAGAACGCAAATACAAAGCTCCACATGGACCGGCTGAACCAATCTCTGTATGATGTGACCTTTGGCGACATGGTCAAGCTGATGGGCAATACTGTGGCTGTTATGTCAAAGATTTTGGATCGGTGGGCAGAAAGAGAGGATAACAATGAGAACCGCGTATGAGATCGTGCGGCGGATCGCGGAGACTGCCATGAGCCGCCACGGGCTGGACGCCAGAAAGCTGGCCAGCGCGGCGGGGATCAGCGAGAAAAGTATGGGCAAGCTCTTGCGGGACGAGCCTGTCAGGCTGGACCAGGAGCAGTATTTTAACCTGCTTGTCCTGGGCGGAGCGATAGAACTGAGAGGTGTGATGAAATGAACCAGACGAGAAATGAGCGGAAGCAGCGGGCGCAGGAGTTGGTATGGATCGCGCTGGTCACCACGTTTTTGTTCGGCGTCTTTGCGCTGGGCATGAGCGTCGGAATCTGGCTGACGGAGGTGGCGTGATGTTTACCCCGGAGGAGTTGGCCGAGATGGCAGCCGCCGACGCGGAGATCGAAGCGGAGTTCCGCCTGACGCAGGAGGATCTGGACCGGAGCCGTGAGCTGGACCGGGAGGCGAAGTTCCGAGCCCTGCCTATGGAGAAACAGAAGGTGGCCGAGTACCAGAAGGCCTACCGGGAAGCCAACCGGGAGCAACTGCGGAAACGAGCCCGGAATTATATGCGGGAATACCGCACAAAAAAGAGAGCCGCCGCAGGTGCTGGCACACCAACGACGGCAAAAGGATATTAAGACACCCATATTATATGGGACAAGAAAGGAATCGTCAAGATGGATTTGAAGCTGATGGATCTGGAGATCCAGAATTTTAAGGGCTGTGGGAGGTTATCTCTGCCGCTGGATGGGCGCAGCGCCAGCATTTATGGGGACAACGCCGCGGGCAAGACCACGGTATACGACGCGCTGACCTGGCTGCTGTTTGGGAAGGACAGCCGTGGGAACGGCAGCTTTGAGATCAAGCCGTTGGACGCCGCCGGAGAGGTGGCGGACCATGGGGCGGTGACGGAGGTCTCTGCGACGCTGTGGGCGGACGGGGAGCCAGTGACCCTGCGCAAGACCTACTACGAGAAGTGGAGTGTGAAGCGTGGAAACGCGGACGCCATCTATGACGGGAACACCAGCGAGTACTATGTGGATGATGTCCCTGTCAAGAAGTACGCCTTTGAGGCGAAAGTGGACGAGCTGGCCGGTGAGGACCGATGGCGGATGCTGACCAGCGTGGGCTGGTTCTGCGAGGGGCTGGACTGGCGGAAACGGCGGGAGGCCCTGTTTGAGGTGTGTGGCGTGGCCTCCGACCGGGAGATCATGGAGCAGGAGCCGCGCTTCGCGGCGCTGATGGAGTCCATGGGCCGGCTGAGTCTGGAGGACTACAAGAAGAAGCTTCAGGCCAAGCGTCGGGGGCTGAACGGAGCCCGGGATACAGTTCCGGCCCGTTTGGACGAGTGCAAAAAGACGGTATCCGAGCTGGAGGGGATCGACTTCACCGCTCTGGAGGAGGAGCTGGGCCAGGTGGCCGCACGGCGGGACAGCCTGCGGGGCGAACTGATCCAACTGGAGAACAACACCCTGCTGGCTTCCAAGCGGAATGATGTGGCCCGGCTTGAGAACGAGCTGGCCGCGCTGCGGAATGAGAACCGGCTGCACCGGCAGAGCCAGATCGTCCCGGTGGAGGACCGGAGGCCGGCGTTGGAGGCTGAGGTCCGGGCGGCAGAGCGGGATCTGCTGCGCTGCACACAACTGGCCCAGAACGAAAAGGACCTGATGGAGCATCTGGAGGAGCGGATCGGGCGGTGCCGGGCCCGATGGTCTGCGGCGGCAGAGCAGACTTTTGAGGAAACGGTATGCCCCACCTGCGGGCAGAGGATGCCGGAGGAGGCCCAGAAGGCCGCCCAGGCGGCCTTTGAGACGGACCGGGCAAGGATCCAGGCGGAGGCCGTGGATGAGGCGGACCGGGCCAAGGAGGAACGCTCCATGGCGCAGGCCCGCCGGGAGGACGCCATTGAGGCTGGGGTCCGGGCGGAAAACGAGATCGCCCGGCTCCGGGCGGAGCTGGAGGCGTACAGAGCCCCGGCGCCCGCGGAAGTGGAGGACCTTCCCGGATTTGCCCGGCAGGAGGCGGAGCTGACCGCCACCCTGGAGGAGGCCCGCCGTCAGTCGGATAGTCTGAGCCGGGAGAACGGTGCGATCCGAACCGAGATCGAGGGGCGCATTTCGGAACTCCAGCAGCAGATGGACAGACTGGACCGAGATCTGGGCCGGAGAGCTATGTTGGACTATGCCAAAGAGCGGATGGAGGCCCTGCGGCAGGAGGCTCGGGAGAGTGGGCAGCAGCTGGAGGAGCTGGACAAGCTGTTGTTCCTGTGTGACGAGTTCAGCCGCTGCAAGGTGCGGTACATTGAGGACCAGATCAATGGCCGGTTCCGGTTGGTTCGGTGGAAGCTGTTCCAGGAGCAGGTTAACGGAGGCCTGGCCGACTGCTGTGAAGCCACGGTGGATGGGGTCCCGTACCGGTCCATGAACAACGGGTCCAGAGTGAACGCCGGCCTGGACGTGATCCGGACGCTGTCGGAGCACTATGGGATGCGGGTGCCGCTGTTCATCGATAACGCGGAGAGTGTGACTGGGCTGCTGCCTGTGGGGAGCCAGACCATTCGCCTGGTGGTCAGCGCGGGAGACAAAAAGCTGAGGTGTAAATATGAAAATTAAGGACCGGGCAAAGCCCAAACTCCCTCCGGTGGAGCCTGGGGTGTACATTGCGACCTGCGTGGGCGTGGTGGATCTGGGGGAGCAGTACAGCGAGAAATTCAAAAGCTACCGCAACGAGGTTCAGTTCATCTGGGAACTGTCCGGGGAGACGGTAGAGGTGGATGGGGAAGTGAAGCCCCGGCAGCTCTCCCGTACCTTCTCCTTCGCCGTCGGTAAAAAGAGCAGCCTGAGGGGATTCCTGAGCAGCTGGAACGGAGTGCAGTACAGCGATGAGCAGTTTGGAGAGCTGGAGGTATTTGACCAGGTTGGCCGCGCCTGTCAGCTGAACGTTGTGCTCAACGACACCGGGGAGTATGCCAACGTGGACAGCGTGATCCCTCTGCCCAAGGGGATGCCGGCGCCAAAGACGGACACAGAACCCATCTGCTGGGACATGGAACGATGGGACGACGCGGTGTTCCAGGCGCTGCCGGAATGGGTGCAGGAGAAGATCAAGAAGTCCACCCAGTACCAGAAGGAGCACACGCCAACGGACACGGTGGACTTCCCGGCTCAGGCGGAGCGAAGCGGACTTTGCAAGGACGAAGGGGGTTGTCCCATTTGAAGCTGATCCCATTGGCCAGCTCCTCCCACGGGAACGCCTATCTGGTGGAGGACGGAACGACCTGCCTGCTGATCGAGTGCGGAGTGAGCTGGAAAAAACTCCAGAAGCTGACCGGATTCGGCGTGTCCGGCATTGCTGGGTGTCTGATCTCCCACGAGCACAAGGACCACGCTGGCTGCTATGAGCAGCTGATCCGGAGCGGGGTTCCGGTCTACGCCAGCCGTGGGACAGCGGAAGCACTTGGGTGCGAACAGTTGGAACCGCTGGAGGACCGTGAGGCGGTGACCCTTGGCAGCTTCGACATACTCCCATTCCCAACCTTTCACGACGCGGCGGAGCCTATGGGCTTTCTGATCCGCAGCCGGACGGACGGGGACAAGTTGGTCTTTGCCACAGACACGGTCAACCTGGGGTATCAGTTCCCCGGTGTGGATTTGGTAGCCATCGAGTGCAACTACGACGAGGCCGCCCTGGAGCGGTCGGAGCGGATGCCGGAGAAGGTGCGCCGTCGGGTGGCCAACGCCCACATGAGCGTGTCCAGGGCCTGCGCCTGGCTGGCGGGCCTGGACAAGTCCCGGGTGCGGGAGGTGTACCTGATGCATCTGCCCGACGCCTGCGGCAACGAGTGGATGTTCCGCCGCCTGGTGCAGCAGGTGGTGGGGGATCGGGTGCAGGTTACGGTGTGCCCCAAAGAAAGGAGTCAATAAAAATGGCAGCAGCGAAAGAAAACCCGGCCGGCGTCGCCACCACGATCCGGGTCCCGGAACATCTGTTGGAGAAAATCAGAGCGCTCGCGGCTGAGATTGGAGACAGCCAGAACGGTGTGATGCTCCATCTGATGTTTATGGGGATGAAGGTCTATGAGGGCAGTGTCCAGATCAGTCTGGGTGCTCCTCAAGATACTCGATCAAAGCCCCCTCGATGAAATCTGTCAGCTGAGAGTTGATAGAACGGTGCTCGGCCTGTGCGACCTCTTTGATCAGGCGGTACACTTCGTCATCCAGCCGAAGGCTGAAAACTGTGGTGTGTCCCGTCTTTTTGAAGTAATTACGGTCTGAGATCTTCATAGCGTTACCTCCATGTTATTTTGACATTAGAACAATATCACAGAACAGCAAAAAAAGATAGAGCTACCTTGATGTTAAAATAATATCATTTTGATATTGACACACAGGAAAGTGATGTTATAATGATGTTATTATAACATTGAACGGAGGCTGCCTTATGAACACCGATCACGCAACCAACTTTCTATTTGCTGTGGAGCAACTTCAATTCAGATTTTCGTGTGGGGTCAATGCGCTGGGGGCGATCCATACCGCCATGGAGGAAGGGTCATCATCCCCGGAATGTTACCTGGATGGGCTATTTGGCATATATCGCCATCTCTGCGATTTGAGTGACGAATTGGAGAAAAATATTTATGCCGAGCTTCAGTCGGTACGCGATGAAAAGGAGAAAAAATGAACGAATTGATTAAAGTGGACTTCTCTGGGGAGAGGCCCGCAGTCTCGGCCCGAGAGCTGCATGAGTTCCTGGGGGTGGAAACCAGGTTTAACGACTGGTTTTCCAGGATGTGTGAGTATGGGTTTTTGGAGGGTGAGGACTTTTACTCATTTTTGAGTAAAACCCCGACAGGTGGACGCCCAGCACAGGACGCCGCCCTCTCCATCGACATGGCCAAGGAGATCTGTATGCTACAGCGCAATGAAAAAGGTAAACTGGCACGCCAGTATTTCCTTGCGCTGGAGCGGGATTGGAACAGCCCGGAAAGGGTCATGGCCCGGGCGCTGGAGATCGCCCACAAAAAACTGCGGTGTCTGGAGGAACAGCGGGAGCTGGACCGGCCCAAGGTCCTGTTCGCGAATGCGGTGGCTGCGGCCAGGACCTCCATCCTTGTGGGAGAGCTGGCCAAGGTGCTGAAGCAGAACGGGGTGGACATGGGCCAGAACCGTCTGTTCACCTGGCTGAGAGAGAACGGCTATCTGATCCGGCGGAACGGGAACGACTATAATATGCCGACCCAGAAGGCCATGGAGATGGGACTGTTTGAAATCAAGGAGACCGTGGTGGCTCACGCAGACGGGCACACTGATACCAAGAAAACGCCCAAGGTAACAGGGCGTGGACAGCAGTATTTCATAAACAAATTTCTCGGTACTTAAAACAGCGGCTGGCGGGGCTGGGGCGTCCTGGCCCCGCCGGTAGAAAGCGGGTGATGAGATGGCCGGACGGCCGAAGGAGGGCATTGAGTTCTCCGGCTGGGCCACGGACGTATTTGAAGATCCGAAGATAGACAAGCTGATCGACGGCCAGGGTGTGGCCGGGTTTACGATCTATTTCTATCTTTGCCAAAGGGCCTTCGGGCTGCATGGATACTTTTTGCCATGGACCTACGATGATGCCGCCAGCGTTGCAAGACGGATCGGCGGCGGAGTTGGGTCAAAGGCGGTACAGGATACCGTTGGGCTGTGCTTGCGTATTGGCTTGTTTGACCGCATGCTGTACGAGGGGCACGGAGTACTTACGAGCAGGGGCATCCAGCGCAGTTTTGTGCCGGCGCTGAAAAAACGCCGGGTAAGGTCTGTCATAGCCGATTATTGGCTCTTGGGAGCCGACGAGAGCGTCGGTTTGGTTTTCATACCCAAAAACGGTGGGTAACGTCCATCTGCGTCATGCAAATGCCCATTTGCGGCCTGCGAATGACACATAGGATAGGATAGGTATAGGGATAGGAGAGGTAGTTCTAAAGATAGAACTCAAAAAACTATACCATCTACTTCTAACGGGGGGCGCGCTACTGAAAGAGCTCTAAGAGAAGAACAGGGAGCGGCGACTGGAAGGTGGACCCCCGCCCCAAAAACGAGAGGTGCGATTTGACAAAAGAGGACGTATGCAGGACGTTTGACCTGCTGGAACAGATCTACCAAGGCAAGAAGAAGCCGCGTGACAACGTGACGCTGGCAATCTGGGCAGAGATATTGAAGCCCTGGAGCTATGCGCAAGTCAGGAGCGCAGTGGTTCAAAGAGCGCGGGAAAACCGATTTTTTCCGGACCCCTCGGAACTGGCGGCATATCTCCCTCCCATAAGAGACAAGGGGGCAGAGAAAAACGCCCCAGATGGCCTGTTAGAAGCTATGGAGAAAAAGCGGAAGGAATTGGATGACTGGCAGGAGGAGTGGCACCAGGAACTGCGGGAGCGTGGGCTGCCCACATTGCGGGAGGCTGCGGCCCGGGGAATGAGCCCCGGGGAGTGGAATACGCTGCTCCGGGAGGCCGGCGTGTGGGAGGCTGCCCATGGCTGACACACTATGCCTGAGCTGCGCAAAGTGCTATGGAGACTGCCCGTGGTCTGAGCGGGATCCAGAGACCAAGCGGATCAAATTCCAGCCCGTTCCCGGGTGGACGGCAGAACCGACTTGGAAGCGGGGCTGCGGGGCCTCTTACCATGTGGTCGCCTGCCCGCTGTATGTGAGCGACGGGAAGGACTACTCCGCCGGCCGGGGCCAGAAACCAAAATATGATGTCCGGGCGGTGTCGGACTGTCTGCGGGCTGGGATGACTGATAGGGAGATCATGCGGCGGACTGGGATCCAGTCAGATAGTACGCTGCGGGAGTATAAGCGGCGGGCGAGAGCCCTGGATCAACAAACAGGAGGATAATAATATGAGCAAGAAACTGACCACCTACAAGGGAACTGATAAGGACATGAAATGCCACGGCGGCTTTCAGTATGAACTGGGAAAAATGTACACGGATGATGGCGCCATCCGCTGTGGCGGGCGCGGATTCCACTCCTGCAAGGCTCCGCTGGATGTATTTCGCTATTTCGCACCAAATAAAAGCCGGTATTTCGCTTGCCTCGTGGGCGGGACCGTAGACGAAGACACCGCGGACAGCAAGATCGCGTCCTCTGAGCTGGAGCTGAAAGCGGAAATTGGGATCCCCGGGTTGGTTAAAGCACACATCGAGTACGTTAAGGCTCATACTACAACGGAGCACACTGACCACAAACAGGCAACCGCCGGGGACTATGGAGCCGCAACCGCCGGGGACCGTGGAGCCACAACATCGAGAGGGAGCGTAACCGTCGGAGTCAACGGGACTGGATTGGTCCGGGGCAACGGCGTAAAGATCCGTGGCGGATTGGGCGCGATCCTGGTTATCGCGGAGGAGGAAGAAAACAGCTATGATCTTGCCCACTGGAAGGCCGTTGTGGTGGATGGTAAGACGGTAAAGGCGGACACCTGGTACAAGCTGATGAATGGGGAACTGGTGGAGGCAGAGCAATGCTGACCATCGTGATTCGGGTAGACGCCCCGCCTGGTCAGGCCATCGGCGTGAAGGAGCACCGGGCCATGTGCCTGGAGCGGTACGGAGATACGCGGGTGGTGGAGATCCGGGAGACCGGGGTGGAGCAGATGAGGATGGAAGGGGCCAAACAACATGAACTGCCATGGGTGTAGATGGCTGGACGAGACGTGGCCGCAGGGGGCCGGATATTGCAGCACAGTGCAGCGGTCCAAGGACTATCACACAATGCCCTGCATAATAGACTGCGGGCAGCGTGCGCCGAAGGTGCGCAGGCCAGAGTTCCAGCGGTGCGAATTATTCGAGCCGGGGGATTTTAAAACTAGGTTCAAACGGGAGGACAACCATGACGAATGAAGAAGCGGCCCGCATCCTGGACCCGGAAACGCGCCGGAAGGCGCTGGCGGAAATCGAGTATTATGGCGGATTCCGTGGGGGGGGAGGCGGTGATTGAGGCCTCCAACGAGGCCTGCCGGATTGCGTCGGAGGTGCTGAGACGTGGCACGTCCCACCCCTCCGACCGGGGGGCGTGGATCAGCGTCAAGGACAGGCTGCCCAAGGATCGTGGCAATGTCCTTGTTGTAGCTTTTTGGCATGAGCGGTGGGATGTTTATATGGGTTGGTGTGCTCCAAAGAGATCGGAATGGAGTGTTCATATTGGCATTGGCGACAGGAGCGATGTTGCTGTTTCCTACTGGATGCCCCTGCCGGAGCCGCCGAAGGAGGACTGACATGGAGAGATTGACAGAACTGCATTACAAAAAATCTGATGGGTATTACGCCCGGTGTAGCGAGCATTGCAATGACATTTGCGATTGCAACTGCGAAAAGTGGGGGGAGATTGTGGACCGGCTTGGAGCCTATGAGGACACTGGCCTGGAGCCGGAGGAGATAGGACTGCTGGCAAAGCAGAGAGCCCTTTACGTGGACGCCTGCGGAGAAATCCCCCTTAAAAGAATCCGCAATCTGGTGCAGGCATCCCCCTTCAGAGGGGCTATCTACCCTGGAGCCACGGTCTATTGCATTTGCGAGGACTTTCCATGTTTTTATCCAAAGACGGGCGGGCGGTACATTTCTGAAGAAACGGTCGGGGCTGTTGGTGTTGGCCGCTTTTACGTTGGAGACCCGTCGGATGATACGATCTTTGAGGAAAGTGAAATTGGCAAAACCGTATTTCTGACCCGCGAGGAAGCCGAAGCAGCGCTGAGGGAGGAGATCGCCGATGAGCGATAATGATACACTCCGCAGGATCGTGGGGCGGCTGGGGCCGGAGGAGATCCTGTGTCAGTGCGCGGAGGAGTGCTCTGAGCTGGCCCAGGCGGTGCTCAAGATGCGCAGGGTGCTGGTGGGAACCACACCGCTGACGCAAAGCGAGGCGCGGGTCCTTATCAATGAGGAGGTGGCCGACGTGCTCAACTGCGTGGAGGCCCTGGAGGCCATCAGCTTTGTGGACCGGGGCCAGGTGGCGCGGATCCAGGCTGAGAAGCTGGGGCGGTGGGACAGGCGGACTATGGAGGGCGTGACATGAGCGGGATGCTGGACAAGCTGCACCGGAAGCACCAGATCGAACTGGAGGTGACGCGCCATGTGACCAGGCAGGAGATGGTGGATTTCGCAGCCATCGCCCTAAACGACGCCTTTGGGTTCGGGCCGGAGCGGTGCAAAAAATTTGTGGACGCACTGAACGCTGCGGTGAACGAGACGGCGGACATGATGGACGCAGACACCAAGGATATGGAGTACACCATCGCAAAATTTGAAGATCGGCTGAAGCAGGTAGTCGGGCCGTACTATGTGGACAGGAGCGAGCGGTATGGGTAAGGAGTGCGATGGGTGCATCTATTACAAATCCTTAGGAGCCTGTGGAGAGGGGACCGAAAAAGCGTGTCACTATCTTCTGATCTGTGGAAAGCCGAGAGTACGCGATGGTGAAAAGTGTCGGTCCAGACAGGAAGAGAAGGTCCGCCGCAAGAAGAATGGAGGGGGAAAGGATGTTGGACACAGAACAAGCAGCCAGGATGTGCCCAATCTGCGGAGAAGATAGTTCCGTATATGACACGAGGGAAACGCCAAACGGAAAAATCATCCGCAGGCGGAGATGTACAAAGTGTGGGGCACAGTTTGAGACAGAGGAAACATTTGCTAGATTTACCCCCGCAAAAAATCAAAAAAATTTTTGAAAACCCTATATATAGGGGACAGGCCTCAAAATATCTGAGAAAATGGGGGTGGGTAGAGATACCCACTCCCTTCTTTCTTTTGCCCGGCTCCGTGGCAAAAAACGGGCCCTCCTAACCAATGGCCGCCCCGATCTGCACAAGGAGCGGCAGATATGCCGCAGGTAGAACCAGCCCAAGATACGGGCCGGAGGGTCGCGCCCTCCATGCGGCACCAAATGAATCATGGGTGAGCCCGTCTCGCTGAAAAGATGGGAGGGTGGGATCTGGGGATAAAATGATGGGGTGGTGACATGGCTGCACGACTGACGGATAAGCAGCAACGTTTTGTTGCGGAATATTTGATAGACCTGAACGCGACACAGGCGGCTATTCGGGCAGGGTACAGCAAAAAGACCGCTGACAGAATTGGGCCAGAACTGCTTGGGAAAACTTGTGTTTCGGAAGCAATACAGGCGGCGAAAGCGGCCAGAAGCAAAAGGACGGAGATTACACAAGACCGCGTTCTGGAGGAATATGCAAGGATCGCGTTCTTTGATCCTAGGAAGATGTTTGATGCAGATGGCAACCCGCTGAATATTTCAGAACTGGATGACGACACCGCGGCGGCGGTTGCCGGTCTGGAGGTTATAAAAGAGGTTGACCCAGACACGGGAGTTACCTCATACACCAAAAAATATAAAATCACGAACAAGCTGGGAGCTCTGGACAGTGTTGCAAAGCACCTCGGAATGTTCAACGGAACATTTGGAGCGCCGAAGGATGAGACGAAAGAGGACGGGCTCAGCCAGAGCCTGAGAGAATTGGCAGAGGAGTTGGAAAGCGATGATTAAGATTTACGGTCGCAGCGATGACCTTGTGGAAATTTACGGTAGCGTTTACAAAGAAGACGAAATCGGCTGTTTTGACCATGATGTTCGTATCCGTTTTTTTGATGGGACGATTATCCGTATTGGCTATCCTAAAAAGGACTTAGGCGTTTGGTGGATTGAGGTTGAAAAACAAGGGACGGCAAAACAGGTGTTGACATTATGTGATGACGAAGATGACGATATTTATAGTGACATCTTCGAAATTGACGCGGAGATTAAAAGCTATTCTGTGATCAAGCAGAAATATCCGAACAGACCATGATTAGCAAAAAACAAGCAAAAATCCTCGCCTTTCCCTATTCCAAGTATGACGCGCTGATCTGCGACGGCGCTGTGCGTTCCGGTAAGACCTCTATCATGATGTGGGCGTTCGTCCGCTGGGCGATGGAGAATTTCAGCGGTCAGCGGTTCGGCATCTGCGGCAAGACTGTGGACAGCGCTTCCAAGAACATAGTGGTGCCGTTCATCTCCATGTTCCTCGCCAAGGAGCGCTACACCATGCGCTGGCGGCGGGCAGACAAGGTGCTGGAGGTCCGGCGGGGCGCAGTGACCAACTACTTTGAAGTGTTCGGGGGAAAGGACGAGAGCAGCTTTGCACTGATCCAGGGCCGCACGTTTGCCGGTGTGCTGCTGGACGAGGTGGCGCTGATGCCCCGTAGTTTCGTGGAGCAGGCGTTGACCCGCTGTTCTGTGGATGGGGCAAAGTTGTGGTTCTCCTGCAACCCGGAAAGCCCGCAGCACTGGTTTTATCTGGAGTGGATCAAGCGGCACAAGGAGCGAAACGCTCTGTACCTGCACTTTGAGATGACAGACAACCCCGGTCTGAGCGCCAAGACCATCGAGCGCTATCAATCCATGTTCACTGGCGTATTCTACGACCGGTATATCAGGGGTCTGTGGGTGCTGGCCGAGGGCCTGGTCTATGACTTCTTCGGTGAGGAGCAGATCGTGGATGAGGTCCCCGGCAAGGGTGAGTATTACATCTCCTGCGACTACGGCACGCTGAACCCCTTCTCCGCTGGCCTGTGGTGCTGGGATGGGAAAATGGCCACTCGTGTACGGGAATACTACTACTCCGGGCGAGAGAACCAAAGGAACAAGACCGACGAGGAGTATTATACCGATCTGGAAGCCCTGGCCGGTGATTTACCTGTTCGGGCGGCGGTGGTGGACCCATCAGCGGCATCGTTTATCGAGACCATCCGGCGGCACGGGCGGTTTAAGGTGCGCAAGGCACACAACGAGGTGGTCCCTGGTATCATGACTACAGCACGGATGCTGCGGGACGGGACGGTGAAAATTCACCGCTCCTGCAAGGACAGTATCCGTGAGTTTGGGCTATACCGCTGGGACGATAAATCCACGGAGGACAAGCCAATCAAGGAGAACGACCACGCCATGGACGATATTCGCTATTTTGTAATGACGATTCTGCGGCACAAGGTACGTAAGGCAAGCCAGCCGCAATATATCCCGCTGTGGGGGAGGTGATTTTTTGCTTACATATCAGGATTTGCTTGCCTTGGGCGAAGATGAAAAGTCTCGCATGGAATTTATTTGGAGGGCGATCAACGAACACAAAGGCAGCAGGGCCTATCAGATGGCGGTGGATGCCGAACTGTACTTCAATGGCGAAAACCCGACCATTAACCGCTATGAAAAAATCATATACGACATGCAGGGCCGGGCGCACCGGGATATGTACACGGCCAACCACAAGATCGCAAGCAGCTTTTTTGGCTTTGACGTGCAGCAGGAGGTTTCCTATCTGCTGGGAAACGGCGTAACATTTCACGGGACTGCCACAAAAGACAGGCTGGGAAAAAAGTTTGATCTGGAAATGGTGCGGGCCGGGAAGTATGCGCTTATCGCTGGTGTGTCCTTTGGCTTTTGGAACTTCGATCATCTGGAAGTGTTTAAGCTGCGGGAGTTTGTGCCGCTCTACGACGAGGAAAACGGCGCTTTGATGGCTGGCATCCGGTTCTGGCAGGTGGCGGATGATAAGCCCCTACGGGCTACGCTGTACGAGGTGGACGGTTACACGGACTACATCCAGCGCAGCGGCGAAGATATGACGGTTTTGAAGGATAAGCGCACTTATATTCTGCGCATGCGCACCTCTGCGGCAGACGGCACGGAAATTTACGATGGGCAGAATTATCCGACGTTCCCCATTGTGCCGTTGAAAAATGGCGAGGATGCGCTTTCGGAACTGACGGGAAAGCGGAACACCATAGACGCGCTGGACTTGTGCACCTCCAACATGGTCAACAATGTGGATGAAGGCAACCTGATCTATTGGGTGCTCACCAACTGCGGCGGCATGGATGATATGGATGACGCAAAATTTCTGGATGCCGTGCGGACTACGCATGTTGTCCACGCCGGCGGAGAGGGCGACGAGGGTGCGAGCGCCGAGCCGCACACCATAGAGGCTCCGTTCAACGGCACTAGCGCCACGATCGACATGCTGAAGCGTAAGCTGTATGAGGATTTCCAGGCGTTTGACAGCTCGGCGGTGTCGGCGGGCAATCAGACGGCCACGGCCATTGCAGCCAGCTACACGCCGCTGGATTTGAAAGTGGATGACTTTGAAGCCAGCGTGACGGAGTTTATCCTTGGGATTTTGGAACTTGCTGGAATTGACGACGAGCCGAGCTACACCCGTAGTAAGATCATCAACAGATCGGAAGAAACTCAGACCATCCTAATGGGCGCGGATTACTACGATGACGAGTACATCACCAAGAAGCTGTTGACCATCCTGGGTGACGCTGACCAGTACGACGAGCTGATGAAGCGGAAGCAGGCCGAGGAGATGGAGCGGGTGGAGGAAGAGACTGAATTTCCGCCGCAAGAGGAGATTGAGGTGAGGGAGGATGTCGAGACCGGATCAGGCACACCTGTGGACGGATAAGCAGCTTTCTGACCTCGAACGCCGCATCGCCCGCGTTTACCGGGAAGCCTGGGATGACCTAGAAAAGACGGTAATCGACTACTTTAACCGCTTTCTGGAACGTGATGAGGAAATGAAAAAACTCATCGGGACGGAAATCAATGGAAAGGTCTGGACAGAGCGGGATTATGAGCTGTGGCGGCTCAACCAGATTGGGCGCGGAGAACGATTTGATGATTTGGCCGTAAAGGTGGCAGAGAGGTACACAAAGGCCAACGAGGTAGCCATTGCCTATGTGAATGACGCCACGCCGGGCATCTACTCACTCAACCGCAACTATGCCGCTTACACCATCGAGCAGGTGGCCGGGAACGTGGGGTTTACCCTATGGGACGAAGCCACTGTAAAGCGGCTTATCGTGGAAGAGCCTGACCTGATGCCCTACTACCCGAAGAAAAGGGCTCTCAAGCGAGGCATTGACCTCAAGTGGGGCAAGAAGCAGATTACAAAGAGCGTCACCAGCGGGCTTTTACAGGGCAAGAGCGTGGGCAAGATCGCCACCGACCTGCAAGCCAGGGTGAGCGAGATGAACCGCGCCAGCGCTGTGAGAGCGGCTAGAACAGCTGTCACAGGGGCGCAGAACGCCGGACGTATGGATAGCTATAAAACTGCTTCTGATATGGGAATCAAGGTTAGAAAACGCTGGGTTGCCACAAAGGACGGACGTACACGGCATAGCCACCAGAAGCTGGACGGGCAGACGGTGGAATGGGACGAGCCGTTTACTTCCGAACTGGGGAAGATACGATATCCGGGAGACCCACGGGCCAAGCCTGCAAATGTCTATAACTGCCGTTGCACTCTGCGGACGGTAGAAGCGCCCGGTATCGAAGCAGAGCCACGCAAGATGCGTGTGCGTGACCCTAAGACGGGCCGAAACGTGGTGGTGGAGGAAATGACATACGAGCAGTGGGAAAGGTGGGTGAAAAGCCGTGCCTGATTTGGGCGGTGTGGTGTTCAAAGATTACAGCGCCGAAGTGCTGGAGGCCATGCATGACGCCGTTGTGCGGGCACTAGAGCGGTGCGGCGAACAAGCGGAAGGATACGCAAAAGACCTTGCACCCGTGGATACAGGAGCAGGCAGAAACAGCATTTCCCATAAAGTGGATGAATCCGAACCAGCGGTATATATCGGGACAAACCTGGATTACATGATTTATCAAGAGCTGGGAACCGGCAAATATGCCGAGGGCGGCCGTCCCACGCCGTGGGTGTATCAGGACGACGAAGGCAACTGGCACTGGACGGCTGGAAATCCAGCACAGCCTTTTCTCAAGCCAGCGGTGGCCGACCATGCGCAAACTTACAGGAACATCATAGAGGATGAGATGAAAAATGGATGAAAGGCAAATCAAAGCCATTGAGGCCGTTCTCGCAAAAGGAGACAGAATAGAGTTGATTCCCGTAAAAGATGGTGTTAAAATTATACATGTCAAGCGGGAAGAGCTGAAACAGAATATTGCTCCCGCCTCTAAGCGTTGAGGCGGAAGGACCGAACGGGGTCAACTACCGAGGATTTCTCGGTGGTTGGCCTCTTTTTGTTAAAAAAAAGACCGCCCCGAAGGGGCGGCGAAAAATCAGTTAGTTTGCTGATATAAAGACGTCAGAGCATCGGTCAGAACCTGAGAAAAGTTCACCTGATGCTTTTCGGCAAAGGTGTTGAGCCATGCCGGAATGGTCAAGTTTTTTCGAACGGCTTTGCTACCATACTTTTCCGCATAGGCGTCTATATCTAACACGAGCAAGTTAACAAATGCGCCTTGTTCCACCCGGACTGCTTCAATAGGCCTTGCTGCCGGAGCAGCGTTTCCATCTTCTAATTCGTCCAGTACCCAGCCAGAGGCGGCGTCCTCTGCCATAAGAATTGCGTCAGCTAACGTACCCCCCTCTGTAATGCATCCAGGCAAATCAGGAATGACTACGGTATATCCTTCTTTTTCCTCACAGGGGCGAAAAACAGCAGGATAAACAAGCTTCATAATAAATTCCTCCTATCTATGATGTCGGGAGCGCGGGGCCTATTTCAGCCCCGCTTGCTCCAGAATTGATTTTGCAGTTCCCTTATCAATGTCACCTTTGTGCTGTGGGATTGTAACCTTTCCGGGTTTGGTTGGGTGTTTAAACTGCTTGTGGGAACCTTTGGTGTTTTTGTGATACCAACCATCAGCAAGAAGTATTTTTTCTATTTCTTTTGCTGTCATTCCGTTCCCTCCTTACAATTATATTATACGTATAATGCGCGTAAATGTCAAGAGGTTTTTTGGTAAACACCGCAAAGAACAGCGGTTTTTATATCACAGTCGCCCCCAAGGGAACGGGGCCGAAGAAAAGGAGACTGATTATGGCACTGACCAGACGAGCCCTCAAAGCTATGGGCATTGAGGACGAGAAGATCGACGAGATCATCAACATGCACACCGAAACCGTGGACGGCCTGAAAGCCGACGTGGCGAAATACAAGGCCGATGCGGAAACCCTGCCCGGTATCCAGAAGCAGTTGGAGAAGGCGCAGGCCGACCTTGAGGCTGGAAAGAAGGACAGCTATAAGGTCAAGTACGAGGCCCTGAAAGAAGAATTTGAGGGCTACAAGAGCGAACAGACCAAGAAGGAGGCCCGTAGCGCCAAGGAAAAGGCGTACCGGGAGCTTCTGAAACAGGCTGGAGTGAGCGAGAAGCGGCTTGACGCTGTGCTCCGGGTGTCCGATGTGGACAGTGTGGAGCTGGACGAAAAGGGCACAATCAAGGACGCAGATAGGCTCACGGAGAGTATAAAGAGCGAGTGGGCGGATTTTATCGGCACCACCTCCATCCAGGGCGCACAAACTGCCACACCTCCGGCCAGCACCGGCGGGAACGGCATGACGAAGGCTGACATCTACAAAAAGGATGACCATGGCCGGTATGTCATGTCTGCCGCGGAGCGCCAGAAGGCGCTTATGGAAAACCAAATTACATGAAAGGACTGAATTAAATGGCTGCTACGAAAGTTGAAAGCCTTACCAATCCGAGGGACTCTCTGCCCAACACTTATACCAGCGTGACGGCCCGCGAGGTGGATTTTGTCACCCGATTCAATGATAACTGGGAAGCGCTGCGCACCATCCTGGGCATCATGCGTCCTATCCGCAAGACCCCCGGCACGCAGCTGATCTCTTATACCGCTGACGTAACCCTGGAGGACGGCGACGTGGGCGCTGGCGAGGTCATCCCGTACAGCAAGGCGACCATCACACAGGCCACCAAGGCAGACCTGACCATCAAGAAGTATGCCAAGGCCGTTCCCATCGAGGACGTGGACAAGTATGGCGCGGAGATCGCCGTGGAAAAGAGCGACGACGCTTTTCTCACTAAGCTCCAGAACGTGGTGTTTGGGGACTTCTACACCTTCCTGAACACCGGTTCTCTCACCGGCACCGCAACCACCTGGCAGGCCGCCCTTGCAAAGGCCCAGGGCGAGGTTCTGAACAAGTTTGCGGTTATGGCGAAGGATGTCACATCTGTTGTTGGATTTGCCAACATCCTGGACGCCTATGACTACCTGGGCACGGCGGACATTACTGTCCAGACCCAGTTCGGCATCAACTATGTCAAGGACTTTATGGGGTATTCCACTCTGTTCCTGCTTCCTGCTACTGTTTCCGGCAATGCAGCCATTGCGCGTAATACGGTGATCGCCACCCCTGTGGAAAACATCGACCTGTATTATGCCGATCCGGGCGATAGTGAGTTTGCCCGGCTGGGCCTGAATTACACCGTACAGGGCGAGACCAACCTAATCGGCTTCCACGCTCAGGGCAACTACAGCACCGCTGTGGGCGAGAGCTACGCCATTATGGGCATGAAGCTGTGGGCTGAGTATCTGGATGGAATTGCCAAGATTACTGTTTCGGTGGGGGGTTAATAGGGTCTGACACCTTAACGCTATTCCCCAGCAGTCAGACCCTATTGGGGAAACAGGTCTCTGATTTGGTCGGTGATGATCTGACGGTAAAAGCTGATGGCTCTGTGGTTGGGACATTCCATTATGTCTCTGACTATACAGAGTTCAGCAGCGTCCCGGAGGAACAGAGCGGGTATTATTTCCCGTTCCACCTGACCAAGACAGGGGCCAAAATGACATTCAAGAAAAACGGTTCTCCCACAAAGGAAAACATCCCGTTTGACGCAGATATTGTTTTCAGGGTGAGCAAGGATGACACCTTCGAGGTGCTTGTTGATGATTCCAGCGTGGTGAAATTTACCTTTACAGGGGCAACCTTTGAGCCACAAGGCAAGGCCAAAGTCCGGTCAAAACGATAAAAGGAGGGCGGCGTGATGCTGGAAGAAGTTTTGCAGAGCCTGAACAACTGGTTTCTGGTGCCTGACGGCATCCACACCGGAGAGTTCACGGTGCAGGACGGGTGGCTCACGCTGCCCTTTCTGCAAACAGGACAGTATTTCAGGGTGGTGGGGTCTGTCTTCAATGACGGGCTTCACCAATACCCGGCCACAGACATGACCGGAGAGACGTTCACTGGCGCTGTATGGGCGCTGGCGGTCCCAAAGGCTGTTATTACTCTAAGCGAGGAAATAGCGGCCTGGAACGAAAAGAACGGAACCCCAGGGCCGTACACGTCGGAATCGTTTGGTGGCTATTCCTACAGCAAGGCCACCAACGCCAGCGGTGTAGTCGTTGGCTGGCAGGATGTATTTAAAAGCCGACTGAACGCATGGCGGAGGATTGGAGGGATTATATGAGCTTGTTAGACGATTTTGCCCATCCATGCGTGCTGATGGAAAAAAAGCGCGTGCCAGACGGTGCAGGCGGGTACATCGTGGAGTGGACAGAGGGCGCGGAGTTTGTCAATTATCAGGCCCTGGACACCTCCATGGAGGCCCGGAGGGCGGAGAAGGAGGGCGTGACCAGCGTGTATTCCGCGCTGGTGCGGTCCGACTTCCCCATCGACTACAACGACTATTTTCGGGACAAGACAACCGGCCAGATCTACCGGGTGACCTCTGACCCGGAGGAAAAAGTGGCCCCCAAGTCCGCCAGCTTCGCCCTGAAATTCTTCACAGCGGAGCGGAAGGAGCTGCCGACATGACCAAAAACAAGGCCCTGTACGCCTGGCTCAACGAGTTCATGCCGTTTTACCGGGCCTCCTCTGTCCCGGACGATGTGGAGTTCCCCTACGGCACCTATGAGTACATCGAGGATGCCTGGGGCGGCGGCGAGGTGAGCATGACCGTCAATCTGTGGTTCCATACCACCAGCGAGGCGGTGCCGGATGAAAAGGCCCAGGAACTTTCTAGGCGCATCGGATACGGCGGCGTGACCATCCCCTGCGACGGCGGGTACATCTGGCTCAAGCGTGGGTCTCCCTTCTGCCAGAGCCTGAAATACGAAGAAGACAACAACATCAAGCGGCGGTACATCAACCTGACCGCCGAATACCTGACTTTGAACTGAAAGGAGCGATACCATGGGAATCTTTACGAAAATCCCGCAGGACACCTTTTCCGAGTTACAGCTTGACGCCGGTGTTCTGCTGAATAAGTTTGACCCGGCCAAGGTGGCCGCCCCAGCGGATGAGGACATCATCTGTGCCACTACCGGCGGCATCAACATCAGCTGCGTGCCCACCTACTCCGACATGGGCGAGGATGTGGACAACTGCCCCACCAACACCAAGGAGTTGAAGCACCTGGACGGCTGGGACTGCAAGATGTCCTTCACCGCTCTGGGCACCTCTCCTGAGAGCATCAAACTTGCCCTGGGCGCTGCCACAGTGGCAACCAGCAAGGTCACCCCAAACCGTGACCTGAAGCAGGAGGATTTTAAGGATATCTGGTGGGCGGGTGACCGGGCTGACGGCGGTGCCGTGGCAGCCTGTTTGAAAAATGCCCTTTCCACTGGAGGTTTCGCGCTCAAGACCACCAAGAACGGTAAGGGGCAGGTTTCCGTGGAGTTGACTGGCCATGTGTCCATTGAGGCCCAGAATGTCATGCCTATGGAGTTTTATAGCTTCACCACCCCGCTTCCCGGTGCGGGTTGAGGAGGCAGGCCATGAGACTGTCTGACATCAAGGGCGACCGAACCCTGGAGGTCATTGCAGAGGTCATCGACCCAATCTGCAATATTGCGGAGGATGACGAGGCCATGTCCATGTTCCGGCGGGAGAAGCTGCCGGAAGGCATGGAGCCGAAAAAGTTTTTGCTGGCCCGTGCGCGGAAGTCGTTGCCCGTGCTGCTGAAAAAGCACAAGGGCGACATCATTGACATCCTGGCCGCCATCGAGGGCGTGTCCCCGGAGCAGTACCAGGGAGTTCTTAACCTGGTCAAGCTGTTTAAGGATGCCACCGACTTGCTGACAGATGAGGCGTTCGCCGAGCTTTTTATCTCCGCGCAGGGCGAGAACTCCTCTGGCTCTGCGCAGGAGAGTACCGAGGCCCCCTCAGCGTAAAGGCATTTGCCCGGTATGCCGTGTCCCGGTGGATGCGTGAGCAGAAGGACGAGGCATACCGGGTATATGTAACAGACGCGCTGAAAGCGGTGGCAGAGAACACCGCCAAGTACGCCGGGGGCGGTTACATCAAGGCCCGGTACATCGAAATTATTGACCCGCCCCCGGAGGAGACCCGGACGGGAGAGGAGATCATAGCGCAGATGAAGGCCAAGCTGGGTGCAATAGCAGAAAAAGCATAAAAGAAGCCCCCATAATGGGGGACTTGACTCACAGAGAAGTGACCGGCTCGTCTTCGATGTTGCACATATCTTTGAGCATTGCGGCAAGTTTTTGCCCTTTGTAGGCTCGGGTATCTTCAAATTCTAAAAACCCCTGCTCCCCGGTCTTTGACGTATAACTGATTATAAACACGCGCTTGATTTCTTTTTTCTCCTTTTTCCCAGTTCCGCTGGTGGCTCCAACAACTGCTCCAACGCCACCAAACAAAACACCGCCTAAAACAGCACGGCCAATCACGGATTTATTCTTTTCCACAATGTCTGTTTCGAATCCATAGTACACATCTGTAATTTGGCTGTAGTCCAGCGAGATAGGCTGCTTTGCCATAGGGGCCGAAAGTTCCATATGGTCATCGTAAAGAGAAATTTCAACGGCGTTGTTGCATTTTAGCGGGCCGACATCCTTTTTCAGCATGAAAAAATCGCTGATGAGGCTCCCTTTCCTACTCCTAAAAAAGCCCATAGGGTCTCCCTCCTTTTCCCTAAATATAGCACATGGAGATTAAATTTTCAAGACAGGGGGTGGTTTGAATAAACCTTCTTGACTTATATGCATCGATCACGCTCAGAACAGATGGGTTTGAAGATGGGATCGACCATGCCCGCAAGTCTCTGTCTGTGTTTGCGAGTGGCAACCTGGGCGCGGAATCGTCAGTAGGGAAACTGCGCAAGGCCCTCTCCCGCATCGATGGGGATGCTGAGTCTGCCAGCGACGCGATGAAAGATGCCACAGACTCAACAGAAGATTTTGGGGACGCGATGGATGATGCGTCGGACCGGTCTATTGGATTTGCGGATGTGTTGAAGGCAAATCTGCTCGGGAATGTGATTGTGTCTGGCATTAAGGCACTGGGCGGCGCAGTAAAAAACATGGCAGGACAGTTTATTGACTCTGCCGCAACAGTAAAAGCACAGTCCAGTCAGTTCGAGCAGACTTTTGGAGAGTTTCAGAGTGAGGCAACGGAAGCGATTCGCCGCGTAGCGTCGGAGGGTGGCATCCTGGAAACCCGCCTGAACACCCTCGGGAGCCGGATCTACGCGTTTGCCCGCTCTTCTGGCGGGGATGCAAGCGAAAGCCTCGGCCTGATGGAACGCGCCTTGCGAGTTGCTGCGGATTCAGCAGCTTACTATGATACAAGTGTAGAACAAGCTACAGAGACCCTGCAATCGTTCTTGAAGGGCAACTTTGAAAATGATGCAGCTCTGGGCCTTTCGGCCACGGAGACCACTCGGAACGCCGCCGCAATGGACCTGTTTGGGAAAGAGTTCAAAGAACTGTCGGAAATCCAGAAGCAGGAAACGCTTTTGAAGATGGTGGAGGATTCGCAGAAACTATCCGGCGCTATGGGACAGGCATCCAGAGAGGCGGACGGCTGGGAAAACGTCATGGGCAACCTGAATGAGGCGTGGAGGCAATTTCAAGCTAATGTGGGCACCCCCATCCTAGAGAACCTCATCCCGATTGTCCAGAACATCACTATGGCGTTTCAAGGGTGGATGTCGAGCATTGACTGGGATGCTTTTGGCACGAAGGTCAATGAGTTCGTCAATGCAATTATCGACAATGGTCCGACTATCATCTCTATTATTGCTGGCATCGGCGCTGGGTTCGTGGCCTGGAACGTCGTAACAATCATTCAGGGTGTGGTGGCCTCCATCAATGCGTTTAGGGCAGCAAATGAGGGCGCAACAATCGCGCAGCTGGCCATGAACGCAGCCATGAGTGCGAATCCGATCGCCATTGTCATAACTGCAATAACCGGACTCATCGCGGTTATCGGGACTCTTTGGGCCACAAGCGAGGACTTCCGGAATGCTGTTTCTGAAATATGGGGCAACATCAAGGATGCCTTTGTAAATGCCTGGGAGGCAATCAAGGCGGCCTGGGATGCAGCGCAGCCATATTTCCAGGCGATATGGGACACTCTTGTTGATATATTTACTCCTGTTGCGGAAGTTCTTGGCGGCTTTTTCAGCGCCGCCTGGGATGCAGTCAAAGTGGTATGGGACAAAGCCACCGGCTTTTTCCAAAACATCTGGAACACCATACAGGGCATTTTTGCTGTTGTTGAGGCTGTTCTCTCTGGAGATTTTTCAGGCGCATGGGAAGCGATCAAAGGTGTATTCGCTGGCTGGGCAGACTTCTTTACCGGCCTGTGGAATGACCTGACCGACATCTTTGCTAAAGCGTGGGATTGGTTTGTCGGGATCGGTGAAGACATCGTGAACGGAATATGGCAAGGCATCAAAAATATTTGGGGGAGCCTGAAATCTTGGTTTAGTGGGCTGTGGGACGACCTCGTTGGGGGAGTAAAAGACTTCCTCGGCATTCACTCCCCGTCCCGTGTCTTTGCCGGAATTGGTAAAAACATGGCCCTGGGCCTGGGCGAGGGCTGGGAGGATTCCTTCGGACGTGTCCGGGACGGCATCAACCGCGGCCTGGACTTCGGCGCAGCATCGGTGGATTTCGCTTCCTCCGGGCTTGGGGTGTCCTCTGCCGGCATCATCAACAGCATGGCGGCTGGGGCAGACGCAGGGCTTTCCGATGGTCTGACGGTCAATCTTACTCTGCCGGACGGAACAAAGTTCGCCACCTGGCAGCTGCCCTATCTCATCAAGGCAGGTTCCGCTGCGGGAACGCCTATTGCGGACCCTCAGTGGGCGTAAGGAGGCAACGGTATGACGCAACTGATATTAGATTCTGGAGGCGCATCTGTTGTCCTGCCTGAGACCCGCCGGGAGGCCTATGTTGTAGACGAGGAGCCGCTGAGCCGAAACCTGGTAATGATCGCTGGAAACATGGTCAAAGAGCTGCGGGGAGATGTATGGGTCATTGATTACCAGTATGGATATTTCAATGACACCGACAAGGACCGTGTGATCTCTGCCTGCAAAAAGGGAAGCCGTGAACCTATCGTCTGCAACTTCCTGATTCCAGACGAAAATAAGATGCTGACTTCCAGATTTTTTGTGACAGGGTACACACGGCCAAGGTTTTATTGGAGTCGGGATGATAAAGGGGCCACCGTCCCTGTGTGGGGTGGGTTTACGGTCTCTCTGAGAGAGGTGGATCCCCATGATTAACGCCACAGAGGAGTACAGGGTCGCAATCGTGGGCGCTTCCAGACGGACCCACCTCAAGGCCGTGGTGGACATCAGCGACCCGGACATGGCCTTTTCCGGCGTGGAGAGCAGTGGTGCGGCGGACTTTTCACAGCCGGCCCAGCTGTATGATCGGGTCATGGACCTGACGCCATACGCCACCCTGGAGCCCCACAGGTGGGTCCTCAATGGGCAGTTTCATCTGATCCCGGCAGAGGGGGCGGCGGATCAGGTTGGCTTTGTGGGGGATGTGCTCTCCGGAGCAGATGGGAGCTTTCCCGCAGCTGTGTGGGTGGAGGAGCGGTTCTCTAATTTATCCATCCTCCAGGCCTGTTCTGTCTACTTTCCGGGTGACGATTGGGATGGGGTTCCGGATACTTTCACCGTAGAGGTCAAACAGGGCGGCACGGTCTACTACACCAAGGAGTTTACCGGCAACCGGTCCAGGGCGGTCAGCCTGAGCGGCTTCACGGTCAATAACCCGGACGCTATCCGGGTGACGGTAAGCAAGTGGAGCCTTCCGGGCCGCCGGATGCGGGTGGCCGAGATATTACCCGGCGTGTATGAGGAGTGGACAGAGAAAATGCTGGTGGAGTTCAATGCCACACAGCAGACCGATTTTTCCTGCATTACGCTGCCGTATGGAACAATGAGCCTATCTTTAAATAACATTGACAAGCGGTTTGAGCCGCGAAAGAAAGATGGGCTATTTGCCTCCATCGAGGACAGACAGGGCATTGAAACGCTAATCGGTGTCGAACTGCCTTCCAGCGGAGTGGAGTACAAAAAGGTGGGAGTGTACTACCAGTACGGCGACGGCTGGAAAACCTCCAACAATGATATGTCTATTGACTGGTCGCTGGTGGATATTGTAGGGCTGGTGGCAGAACGCACTTATCTTCCGCCAACGACCCTGCCAACTACCCTGGAAGGCTGGATCTCCTCTGTGGCGGCCCAACTTGGGGATAATTTCAAGAGCCGCTACCACGTTGATCCAGACTATGCCAAAAAGCCAGTAAAAGCAAAGGATAAGCTGGCGGTGACCGGAAAGAAGTGCGGGGACATTCTGCGGTGGGCCTGTATGGTGACCGGCACTTTCCCCCGCGCGGATGCTGAGACAGGATACCTGACAGCGGAACCTCTATGGAACCAGGGGAACAAAACGCTTTTGACCGCGCTCGCTGACTACCCAACCATGAAAGCCAACAAGAGTGTGGCGTCCCTTATCTTTACCCTTGCGGATGGAACTCAATATGTGGTCAGTGGCAACAGCACCAGCAGTGAAAAGACCATCAATATTGAGAACCCATTCATCCACACCTCTGCCGAGGCCCTGACCGCGGCGCGGCTGATCCTCAGCTGCTACGGCGGAAACCTGATCGAGACCACGGGGCGGGGCGATCCATCCGGAGAGATCGGGGACGTGGACACCATCTGGCTGGATGAGTCCAGCGCCACCACCGCCCGGCGGATGATGCAGACCTTCAAGATCCAGGATGGGGCACTCCAGGGCTGTCAGAGCCGGCTGCTCCAGGCGGATGGGTCCTTCCTATTCCAGGAACGGGCGGTGGTCACCAAGAGCGGATCCTGGACGGCGCCGGCGGGAGTCACTGCGCTGCGGCTCATACTTGTGGGCAAAGGTGAGGACGGGACAGCCGGAACGGACGGCACCTGGGATGAAGCCGGAGCGGATGGCGTGGATGGCCGGGGGGGCCTTGTCTGGGCCGGGACGGTATCGATCAATCCGCAGCAGTCGTTCAGTGTCCAGATCGGGGACAACTCTGTTTTTGGGCAATACAGCAGCGCAAATGGCAGCCGTTTCCCGTTTGGCTATACGGACATTGCAAGCGGTGACAGTTTTGCACGGACCGGGGTCCAAAAGCCCGTCCCCGGCTCTGGAGATGGTGGCGCGAAGGGCCTGGGCGGGATCAAGGGCAACCGCCATAGAGAGCCAAGCTATGATTCCGAAGGGAATCCGGTCGGCTCACACTGGGAGATCGACAACTATCCTGGAGAGGGCACCGCAGGGCAGGCTGGAGTATCCGGCTGCGTCGTGATCTATTGGGACAAGGAGGGCGCATGAGTTTTGATTTTAGTTCTCTGGTGACAGATCGGACCCAGGCGGATGTGGAGACCCGGAACGACAAGGGAATCTATCAGGCGGCGGATCTCAACCGTGTCACAGCGGCGATGGAGGAGCTTGCCAATCAGTTTTCGGTTCTCGGGTACAGCACAACAGGTTATCAGAGGATCAAGGCTGTGGAGCAAGAGGCTCCGAGGATACCGGAGGGATATACGGAGTTGGAGTCCATCACAAGCTCCGGCACCCAATACATCAACACCGGGGTCAACCCAACCAGCAATACACGGGTGGAGCTGCGGATGTCCACAAGTCAATCCGGCAGCAAGACTGTGTTTGGATCAGACGTAGGGTGGACCGCAAACGGATTTGCCCTGGGCGTCAACTTTGCCCACTATGGTACAAAAAACGGGAGTTTTACCGGGCTTAACGACGGCAGGGAACATACAGTGGATTTCAACCACAACGCGATTTCTCTGGATGGGGCCAAGGTGTTGACCCTTGGTGAGGCTGTATTTGAGTTGGCATATCCGTTGTACCTCTTTTGCAATGACCGCTCCTCCGCCGCTCAGGAGCACACGAGCATGACACTGTATGCCTGTAAGATCTATGAGCAAACACGTTTGGTGCGTGATCTGGTCCCGTGTAAGGACCAGGCTGGCGCGATCGGCTTATATGACACAGTGGAGGCTCAGTTTTTTAAAAATGCTGGGTCCGGGGCGTTTGCGGCAGGGGCAGAGGTGATCCGGCCGGAGGTAGATCCCTATGAGTGGAAAGAGGGGTATTATTACCCCACTGTGGAGCAAATGGCTCAGTATATTGCCAATTTGGAGGCCCTGAGGCGCGTGATCGCAGTCCTGCCCACCACGCCGGATAAGCCGGATAGTATGGAACTGTTGGACCATATTAAAGCCAATAATATCGAGAAGATTCTGGTGGACATTAATAAATTACTGAAAAATATGCCCTCTGCCTGGTTTTACAGCGGAGAAGTAGAGTGCGGGGAGGTCTGAGTATGCAAGACAGAGTTCCAACTTATCCAGGACGGGTGAAATTGATCCCTGTATTGGGACAAGAGAACACCTATGAAATGGTTCGTGCAGACGAACCGACTCAAGAAGGGACACCGTTAAATAAAGCCAACCTACTTCAAGACTCCGTTGCTAAAATGTATGGGTTGCTAGAGTCTGCTATCCCCAACGATGTGTTTGCGTTTCTAGGAAAGTATAACCTCCATTGGTGGAGAAGAAGAATAAATACCGCTGGAACCATCGGTGAGTGGGAATACCTTTTCTCTGCTGACTCGAACGCACACCCGAAGAGTGGAATAGTGAGTGGATATGAATATGAGTATATTGGTATCCCTTATAAGAATTTTACAAGTCCACCAATTCAAGTCGCTTATGGTAAGTACACTGGGACGGGGACGTGGGGTGAGAGTAGCCCGAACAAACTAACTTTCTCCTTTGCCCCAAAAGTCGTTTTTATGGTGCAAAAAGCCTATGTGGACTCGTATGGAGTAAACTACCATGAACCTATTTATAGTGGTAGTACCGAAGGAAACGCAGTCATGGTAGCAGACACCCTTACTGAATCATTTCAATCAGGAAATGGTTTCTACGAGCTAGGATATATCAACGATGAAGCTAGATACTCATACGGGAAAAAATCTAAAGATGGAAAGACATTTTATTGGTATTTTTCTTACGACAAAGACCGTTCTGGGTCTCAGCTGAATAGCAGTGGATCCGTATATTACTGGGTAGCAATAGGATAAAGGAGGAAAGCGAAATGTTGTGGTATATCGACCCTATCCCAAATGACTCGGGAGCATACAGTCCTCCGCAGTCCACGCCCTTTGACAGTGCGATCCCACTGACAGATGAGCAGTCGGATATGCTGGTACAGCACAACGGCTTTGTGGTCATCACCGGGGAGCCGGATCCTGACACAGAGGGCAGTGCAGTGACAGTGGCACCGAACGCCGAGGCCTGGGAGGCGTGGAAATCCTCCCTCCCGCCTCAGCCGGAGCCGGAACCCACAGAGGCGGAACGGCTGCGGGCGGACGTGGACTTTTTGGCTGCTATGACGGGGGTGGAGCTATGAGCGTGTACGAGCTGGCCCGGAAATACTACCCCCGGCTGTGGGACGATGCCCGCATTGACGCGCTGGTTCAGGCCGGACGGCTGACCCAGGAGGAGCGAGAGCAGCTGCGCCGGGAGGCACAGGGGAGGGCATGAGTTGAGCATCCAGGAACTATTGACAGGCGGGGGCGGGCTGGTGGTCCTGGCGCTGACGGTCATCCAGATCGCCCCCATCAAACTGAACCCCTGGTCCGCCATTGCGAAAATCCTGGGGCGGGCCATCAACGCAGAGGTGCTGGCCGAGCTGGAGCGGACCCGGATCAAGCTGGACAACCACATCAAGACCGACGATGAGCGGGCGGCGGATATGCACCGGGCCAGGATCTTGCAGTTCAATAACGAATTGATTCGGAATATCCCGCATACCAGAGAGGAGTTCATCGAGATCCTAGCCGAGATCGATGGCTACGAAAAATTTTGCAAGAGGAACCCGAATTATCCCAACAGCCGGGCTACCCACGCCATTGCCAATATTGGCAGGGTGTACGACGAGCGGCTACAAAAGCACGATTTTCTGTGATTTGTGAAAGGAGGTGAGCGTATGGACTTTGGAATTGCGAGCGTGGCGGCCATCACGGTGATCTGCTATCTGATCGGCCAGGTGGTTAAGGCGTCCGGGGTGGACAACAAGTGGATCCCCATCGCCTGCGGCGTGTCCGGCGGCCTGCTGGGCATTGCCTGCATGGCCCTGGCGGTGCCGGATTTCCCGGCTGCGGATCCTGTCACGGCTCTGGCCGTGGGCATCGTGAGCGGCTTTGCGGCCACCGGCGTCAACCAGGCGGCTAAGCAACTGAGCAAGTGAAACACAACAACTGACAACATGAGAGGAGGAGCGCAAATGAACGCCAATTACATCTATGACATTTTCCAGACCTGTGAGGACCTGGACCTGCCCGACCTGACCATTGCCCTGGCCCGCCACAAGGAGGGCCACCCCATCCCCGAGGGCATGACGGAGCAGGGCATCAACGAGTTCATCGGAGGCCACTACGAGGCCCTGGTGGACGCATTCGCCGACCAGGACCGGGAGGCGTTCGCCGCAGCTGTGCAGGCTGGCATCCAGGAGGACGAGGAGCACCAGGCCGGTCAGGAGGGCTGAGCCCATGCTGATCTGCATTGACGCGGGGCATTACATCGGGACCCCGGGGAAGCGGTGTCTGAAGGACATCGATCCCGGGGAGACCCGGGAGTGGACCCTGAACCGCCGGGTGGCAGACCGCCTGGAGGCCATCCTGGCGGGGTACGACTGTCAGACCATGCGGGTGGACGATGTGACCGGCAGGCGGGACGTGACCCTGTCCCAGCGGGTGGCGGCGGCCAACCGGGCCAAGGCGGACGTGTATCTGTCCATCCACCACAATGCCGGGGTGGGCGGCGGCTCCGGCGGCGGCATCGTGGCCTATGTGGCCCCCAGCCATCAGAAGCAGAGTGAGGTGGTGCGGGACGCGGTGTACCGCTATACCGTGGCTTCCACCGGCCTGCGGGGCAACCGAGCACAGCCTCTGGCGGAGCAGAGCCTGTATGTGCTCAATTACACCACCATGCCGGCCACGCTGATCGAGCTGGGGTTTATGGACTCCACCACGGACACGCCTATCATCCTGACGGAGCAGTTTGCCGACCAAGCGGCGGCAGGGCTGGCGGCGGCGCTGGTGGAGGTGTATGACCTCCAGCCCAATGGCAGCGGGCAGGTCCTGATGACCGCGGTGCCGGCGGAGGATCTGACGGTGGAGCTGGTGGACCGGCCCAAATCCGAGTGCGGCGACAACTGCGCCAATGCTGGGTATTTCGCCAACTATTCCGAGGCGGGGGAGCCCTTCACCCTGCCTGCGGGCCATCTGGTGGCGGACTACAAGGCCGCGGGCAAGTGGACGCGGCACTACTGCCAGGAGCGCGGGCGGTTCCAGTGGGACCGGTTCACGTTTGACGCTGGCCGGTGGGTCTATGCCAACCCTATGTACGGGAAGGCGATCTCCACTCTGCTGATCTCTGGCGGCAAGGCCCGGGTGGAGGAGATCCGGACGGTGCCGGAGGGGACGGACTACGCCGTGTCCGGCATCCCCGTGCTGCGGGCTGGGAAAGCCTGCACCACCGCCCAGGCCAAGGGGCAGGGCTGGGACACCTCCCCGCTGCGGGCCACCTGGCACACGCTGGTGGGCCTCAAGGGAGACGGCATGGTGTACGTCATGGGGTGGCAGTCCAGGACAACAAATCTGCTGGACAGCGGCGAGGCCGCCCGGGTGTTCCGGGGGCTGGGCTTTACCGACGTGCTCAAGCTGGACGGCGGCGGGAGCTACTACCAGAGCCGGGACGGGGCGGCCTCCAGGACCGCGGAAAACCGGCGGATCAACAGCGTACTGCGCTGGACGGTGAGAGAAGAGGAGCTGGAGCCGGAGCCGGAGTTGACGGAGGAGCAGGCATGGTTTGACCGGATGATGGAGGACTGGATGGCCCGCAAGGCCAAGGAGCCAGCCAGCCAGTGGGCCCAGGAGGGTCTGGAGCAGGCCAAGGCCAAGGGCATTACCGAAGGGACCAGGCCCCGCAGTCTGGCGACCCGGGAAGAGGTCGCGCTGATGGTCAATAAGGTGGTTGAGTAAGATAGAAAGGACGTGACAGTAATGAACGCAAGAGGGAAGATACCAGAATCTCTGAGGTCTCTTTTGCGTTCAGAACTTGAGAAAGCGATTTATGAGGCTGCTTTACACCGGGATGATGACCTGATTGCCCGGAGATATATGATCGACAAGTGGGCGCAGGCTGACATTGCGGCGGAACTTGGGTGGGAACGGTCCACCATATCGCGGCACATCCCACATATTTTTGAAGAGGTAGGCCGAGCTGCGGCAAGAATCACACAAATTGATCACAAGTAACACACTCCCCCTGCTGGAACGCCGCCCAGCAGGGGATTTTTTGTGCGAAAATATAGCCATGGAGGACGTGGGGATATAGGGTTGGTACACGTCGCCGCCCTCCCCACGATCCTCCTTTGATTTTTGAAAAAGGACGTGTGTGGATATGACCATGATCGAGCGGCTGATTGCCGCAGGAATGACACAGGAGTGCGCCGCTGAGACAGCTATGTGGTTCAAAGCCCAGGGGGATGACGATGGCCTTGAGGCTTATGTGATCGCACTGGAGGCCAGCCATGTGGGCCAGGCATAACGAGAACCCCGACGGGCGAAACGTGGGAGACTGCACTGTTCGGGCCATCTCCACGGCCCTGAAACAGAACTGGGAGACAACGTATGTAGGGCTGTCTCTGCAAGGCTTCCTGATGGGCGATATGCCGTCGGCGAACCATGTTTGGGGCGCATACCTCCGAGAGATGGGCTTCCGGCGGGCCGTTATCCCCGACGAGTGCCCGGACTGTTACACGGTGGCGGATTTCGCCGCAGAGCACCCCAGCGGCACCTATATCCTGTCCCTGTCCGGTCATGTGGTGTGCGTCATGGACGGGGACTATTACGACACCTGGGACTCCGGCGGGGAGGTCCCTCTCTATTACTGGTGTAAGGAGGAATGACCCATGAGCTACCCATATTACAGCGGCTATCAGCAACCGCAGTTTTACCAGCCGCCCATGCCGGACCAGCTAGCCCAGCTCCGGGGGGCGCAGTACCAACCCCAGCAATTCGCTCAGCAGCCGCCCCAGCAGGCCGGCGGGCAGAGCATGGTGTGGGTGTCCGGGGAGCAGGAGGCCATGGGCTATCTGGTGGCACCCAACTCCGCTGTAGCCCTGTGGGACAGCAACGCCCCCACCATCTACCTCAAGCAGGCGGACGCATCTGGAAAGCCGTCTATCAAGGTGTTTGACCTTGTGGAGCGCACCAGCGTCCCGAGGGCAGAACAACCACCCCAGGGCATAGAGTTTGCCACCAAAGCAGACTTGGAGGCGCTTGCGGCCCGTGTGGAGGCTCTTACCGCAGAAAAAAAGCCCGCGAAGCGGGCGGCAAAGGAGGAACCGGACAATGGGTAATCCCTTTTTCGGCATCATGGGCGGCGGTGGCCGTCCCAACATGATGCATCAGTTCCAGCAGTTCATGAGCCAGATGCAGGGCAAGGACCCCAACGCCATCATCAATGAGATGGTGCAGAGCGGGAAGCTCTCGCAGGACCAGCTGAACCAGGCCCAGCAGAAGGCCCGGCAGATGCAGGGGATGTTTGAACCCCTCCGAGGGATGTTTGGGAAATGAGCAAAGTGTACTTTAAATATTTGCTCTAAAAGTTGCAAGTTAGTCTCAAAATCCGTGGCCACGGTTTTGAAAATAAATCTACAAAGGAGATAAAGCAATGAGTCTTTCTTCTGACGGCACTGTGATGACAATGCCCGTTCAGCCCGCCTATCAGGGCAACGGAAACGGTATGTGGGGCGGCGATTGGTCCAGCTGGATCATCCTGTTCCTGATTTTCGGCCTGTTCGGCGGCTGGGGTAATGGCTTCGGCGGCTTCGGCGGACAGAACGGCGGTG
>OGHE01000465.1_pt1 | contig 39398 bp, 34 predicted proteins | sample 1571431 | NCBI WGS metagenome assembly OGHE01 (sample SAMEA2581966, study PRJEB24529) | metagenome | biome: Human gut stool | place: China | collected 2011 | reverse complement strand
GCTCCACAGCCTTCTTTTTCTTGGTGGCTGCGATCTCCTTGCGGACGATGGGCAGTGCATCAGCGGTGCTCTCCACCTCGATGCTCTCGGGGATCATCTCCACGCCGCCCATCTTGACGTAGTCGTTCTCCATCACCTTGCCGGTAACAGTAATGACAGAGTCCGGGGTGAGCTGATCGATGGTATCCACCAGCTCGGGGTGGTCGGCCTTTTCCACCGTGATCTGCAGCTTGCCGGTAATATCCTTCAGCACGATAAATGCCATATACTTGCTGTTGCGCAGGTTCTCGATAAAGCCCTGCACCTTCACCGTGCTGCCGATGGCCTTTTGAGCCTCATTGATATAGGTGCGTTCCATAATACAGGAATCCTCCTTTAACGTCTTGTGTACTGTTTTATTATACGCTTTTCAGGGGATAAATCAAGAGATATGCCAATTTCGGCCGGTCTGTACTGTGCTTAACATAAAAATGCGGCTGCGGGCAGACCGCATATCATTTTGCGCAGCAGACCTCATTTTTCATCATGCAGGGTGCCGGTGCCGCCTTCCACCACGCCGTCATGCCGGAGCACGGCGGTAATGGTGCCCAAAAAGCACTTTACATCCAGCCCAAAGCTGATATGCTCTACATACCAGCCATCCAGCTTTGCCTTCTCGGCAATTTCCAGCTCGTCGCGGCCATGGATCTGTGCCCAGCCGGTCAGCCCCGGGCGCACAGCGTTTGCGCCGTACTTATCCCGCTCGGCCAGCAGGTCGTACTGGTTCCACAGCGCCGGGCGCGGGCCGATAACAGCCATATCCCCCACAAGGATGTTCCACAGCTGGGGCAGCTCGTCCAGACTGGTCTTGCGCAAAAAGCGCCCCATGCGGGTGATATACTGCTCTGGGTCGTGCAGCAGATGGGTGGGCATATCATGCGGGCAATCGATGCGCATGGTACGAAACTTGAGGATCTGGAAATGCCGCTTGCCGATGCCCACCCGCTTTTGCCGGAAGAAAACCGGTCCGGGAGAGTCCAGCTTGATGGCAGCGGCCAAGATCAGCAGCAGCCACGAAAGGCACAGGATGCCGCAGGCCGACAGCAGGATATCCAGCAGCCGTTTGATCCGATTCCGATACATATACTTTCCTCCGTTTTCTACGGGTCTACCGCCTTATTATAGCAGTATGGGCAGCATTTTTCAATTGCAGGCTGCAGCCGCCAGCCATTATTTGCCGCTTTTGGGGGCAAAAGAGCGGCTTCACCCCTTGTTTTTTACCTTATATCGCGTTATAATAGGCAATTGCTATGTTTACACAAAGCTCATTACAGGAGGTAGATAACTCATGGCTACGACCAGCCGTTCCGCAGACCTGACCAGCGGCCCCATGCTGCAAAAGATCATCTTGTTTTCCCTGCCGCTGGCGGCATCCAGCATTCTGCAATTGCTGTTCAACGCCGCCGACGTTGTGGTGGTAGGGCGCTTTGCGGGCAGCACAGCGCTGGCCGCCGTGGGCTCCAACGGCTCACTGATCAACCTGCTGGTCAACCTGTTTGTCGGGCTTTCGCTGGGCGCCAACGTGGTGGCTGCCCGGTGCTTTGGCGCACAGGATGAAAAAGGCGTGCAGGATACGGTACATACCGCCGTGACGCTGGGTCTGGTCAGCGGCGTTCTGCTGGCGGTGGTGGGCTTTTGCACCGCGCGCGGCCTTCTGGAGCTGATGAGCTGCCCGGAGGACGTGATCGGCCTTTCTACCCTGTACCTGAAGATCTATTTTATCGGCATGCCCATGACCATGCTGTACAACTTCAGCAGTGCGCTGCTGCGGGCCGTGGGCGACACCAAGCGCCCGCTGTATTGTCTGGCCGCTGCCGGTGTCATCAACGTGGTGCTGAATCTGGTCTTCGTCATCGGCTTTTCCATGAGCGTGGCGGGCGTGGCACTGGCCACCATCATCAGCCAGACCGTGTCCGCACTGCTGGTGACCGGAATGCTTGTCCGGGAGGAGGGCGCGCTGCGGCTGGACCTGCGGCGGCTGGCCTTCCACACCGGAACACTGAAGCAGATTTTGCTCATCGGCCTGCCTGCCGGGCTGCAGAGCACGGTGTTCAGCCTTTCCAATGTGGTCATCCAGTCCTCCATCAACTCCTTCGGCTCCATGGTGGTGGCGGGCAACTCTGCCTCCTCCAATCTGGAGGGCTTTGTGTACACTGGCATGAACGCCTTTGCGCAGGCCGCCGTCACCTTTACCAGCCAGAACATCGGCGCGCGCAAATACCACAACCTTGACCGGGTGATCCGCAACTGTCTGCTGTGTGCGGTGGTCACCGGCCTTGTGCTGGGCGGCGGTGCCGCGCTGGCGGGGCACCAGCTGCTGCGCTTCTATTCCTCGGACGCAGCGGTCATTGCCACCGGTGCCGAGCGGCTGCGCCTGATCTGCGGCTTTTACCTGCTGTGCGGCATTATGGACGTGCTGGCCAGCAGCCTGCGCGGGCTGGGCTACAGCGTGCTGCCCATGGTGGTAAGCCTTGTGGGCGTGTGCGCGTTGCGGCTGGTTTGGATCGCTACGATTTTCCAGCTGCACCGCACCCCCTTTATGCTGTACATCAGCTACCCCATCAGCTGGGCGCTGACCGCACTGGTGCACCTGACCTGCCTGCTGGTGGTGCGGCGGCACCTGCGCCAGAAACAGCATCTGACGCAGGCCGCATAAATCTTTTTTTGCATAAAAGCAATGCCGGACAGGCCATCATAGTCTGTCCGGCATTGCTTTTACTGTATCACAGGGCCACATCCAGTGCCATCATCAGGGCAAAGCCCAGCACGATGCTGATGACACCGGCCACTTCATCCGGTTCCACCGCCTCAGGGATCATCTCCTGTGCGGTCACACACACCATACAGCCCGCTGCTGCGCTCATGAGCCACGGCAGCGCTGCACCTACCCACTCGGCCAGCACAAAGGCCAGCACTGCGCCCAATGGCTCCACCAGCCCGGAGGCCGCACCGGCGGCAAAGGACTGCCCCCGGGTGCGCCCGCTCTGGGTCAGCGGCAGGCTGACCGCTGCCCCCTCCGGGATGTTCTGCAGCCCGATGCCCAAACTCAGCGCCAGCGCGCCGCTTACGGCATCCGCATCCCCGTGCAGCGCCAGCGCCGCAGCCAACCCCACCACCATGCCCTCCGGCAGGTTGTGCAGGGTGACCGCCAGCACCATGCGCCCGCAATGCCCGGGGCCGCCTGCAAGCAGCTGCCCGGCGGCATCCTCCAGCCGCAAAAGCCCCACAGCGCCCAAAATAAGCCCCAGCGCCGGGGGCACCCACGCCGCCCTGCCCTGCGACCGGGCTATGGCCGGCAAAAGCAGGCTCCACACACTGGCCGCCAGCATGATGCCCGCCGCCATTCCGCACAAAATGCGGCGGGTTGCCGGGCGTGCCTGCCTGCGCAGCAAAAATACCCCTGCTGCTCCCAGTGCGGTGCACACCGCCGGGAACAGCCAGATCAAAAGCGTGAAAACGAGCCGGTTCAAACCGCATTCCCCCTTTGCCCGTTGTATGCACAAACGGGCCAAAAGGTGCGGATTTAGAAATCGTCCTCGCTGCTATCGCAGCTGTCCGCATCGCAGTCTGCGTCATCGGACGCAAAGCTGTCGGTGCTGTCCGTGCTGAAATTGCGCTCGAATGCGGTCATGTACTGGGCGTAACCCTCGTCGCCGGTGCCGAAATAGCCAAAATCAAAGTCTTTCATTTTACTGTCCTCCACAAATGTTCCTGTCGTTCAGCCTTCGGGGGAGCTTTGTCCCTCGCTGTGCTTTTATTATCCACTTCTGCAGTCCTATAAAAAGGATTTTTAAGAGTTTTTGTTTCATTTTGCTCTTTCCGCCGACAATGCAGGTTTTGCTCTGCACCCACAGCATACCATATTCCGCCGGACAAGAGGTCAACTGCCGGGCGACATTCCATAAAGCCGCGTTGCGTGGCAAGGTCGCTTTGTTTGCGGTTCACTTCTGCCAAAAAGTCTTTGACTTTTGGCGAAAAATTATAACAAGTATGCAGATTCTTTGCATGGATTATATCTTTCGACCAAAATCCTCTTGATTTTTTTCAAAAACGGACTAGAATATAGCATCGCAGTGAGGTGACACCGAAAGCCCGCTGCTAAACATTTACAAGAAGACTAAGGAGATCATTGATATGAAACTCAAGAATATTTGCATCGCTGTTGTCGCTCTGGCTCTGGCTGCCGGCATGACCGCTTGCGGTGGTACTGCTGCCGCCGCTTCCTCCACCTCTGAGGCTGCTTCTGCAAGCACCACCGCCGTTTCCGAGGCTGCTTCCAGCGAGGCTGCTTCTTCTGAGGCCGCTTCTTCCGAGGCTGCTTCCTCTGAGGCTGCATCTTCCGAGGCCGCTTCCAGCGAGGTTGCTTCTTCTGAGGTTTCTTCCACCACTGCCGCCTGAGTTCAACGCACACAGCGTACATAACAGGATAGCCAAAAGCCCGTCGCACAAAATAATGTGCAACGGGCTTTTTTGCATATAGTCGGGCCGTTATTTCTATTTTTCAAGAATTGCGCGGATCTGGGCAAGGTCGGCGGCAAAGGTGATATTCCGCTGCCGCGCCGGGGTGGAAAGCCCCATGGTGATCATCTGCTGCAAAAGCTGATGCAGGGGCTGGTAGTAGCCGTTCAGGTCGTAGAGGATGCAGGGTGCATCCAGCTGCCCCAGCGACAGTTTGCTGATGACCTCGGTGATTTCCTCCAGCGTGCCGGTGCCGCCGGGGAACGCGATAAAGGCATCGCCCAGTTCGATCATTTTGGTCTTGCGGGCGGGCATATCCTCCGTCACGATCAGTTCGGTCAGGCCCTCGTGCTGCAGCTCTGCATCCAGAAAGAACCTAGGCTCTACGCCGGTCACCCGGCCGCCTGCGGCCAGCACGCTGTCGGCCAAAAGGCCCATCAGGCCGCTTTTGCTGCCGCCATACACCAGCGCGTTGCCGCTTTCGCCGATCCAGCGTCCCAGCTGCTGCACAGCCTGCGGCAGTGCAGGGTCGTTGCCAAGGTTTGCGCCCAGATACACGGTAATGTTCATTGCAGTATCCTTTCTTGCCGGGTCAGATGCTCCACAGCACCGCGCCCAGCACCGCAGAAAGCAGGATCATCCCGATGGGGGACGGCGCTTTCTGCGTTTTCTTTTTATAGGCAAAATGCAGGCCGCCCAGCAGAGCAAACACCGCCAGCGCACGCACATCCGGGGCAAAGCCGTCGGAAAAGGTGGTAAAGCCCCCCAGCGTGGAAAGCCCCATGGTGCAGGCTGTGGCTAAGATCATAGCCACCACGCAAGGGCGCACCCCGGCCAGAAAGGCGTTGACCCCGGCATACTTCATCAGGCTGTGCAGCGCCGCCGCAATGAGCAGGATGATAACAAAAGAAGGCAGCACCACCCCCACTGTAGCCGCAAAGGAGCCTGCCAGCCCTGCCTGCGAAGCACCGATAAAAGTAGCCATGTTCACCGCCAGCGGGCCGGGGGTGGATTCTGACACCGCAATAAAGCTGAGAAATTCGCTTTCGGTCAGCCAGCCGTGCCCCAGCACAGTTTCCCGCACCAGCGAGATCATGCCGTAGCCGCCGCCAAAGGACACCGCACCGATGACCAGAAAGTTCCAGAACAATTGCAGCAAGATCATTTTGTGCCGCCTTTCTTCCCCTGCCCTACTGCGTAGGCCAGTACCCCCGCCGCACCGCAAAACAGGATGCAGCAGATGGAGGAGAACTTTACCGCCAGCACAGAGCAGCCCACCATAGCCGCCAGCACCACCGCCACCACTGCCGTGTTGAAGGGGGTGCGCTGCAGATTTTTGAGCATCTTGACCCCCGCGGATAAGATCAGATAGATAACGCAGGCCTGTATGCCCTTGAAGGCATTGGCCACCACGGTCAGCTGCAAAAAGCGGTCAAAAAACAGCGAAATAAGATAGATGACCCCGAAGGACGGCAGGCACACCGCAAGGGTGGCGGCTGCCGCACCGGCTACCCCAGCCAGCTTATAGCCGATGTAGGTAGCGCTGTTCACCGCCACAGGGCCGGGGGTGGACTCGGCAATAGCGACCATATCCAGAAACTCTTCCCGGGTAAGCCAGCGCTTTTCCTCTACAAATTCGTGCTCCAGCAGCGCCACCATGGCGTAGCCGCCGCCAAAAGTAAAGGCACCGATCTTAAAAAAGGTGCCGAACAGCTCCTTGGTTTTGGACATAGGTATTTCTCCTTTGGGCGTTTACTGCCGTACCTGCTCCAGCTCCAGATAGCACTCGAAGGCTGTTTTTTCGCCGTGCTTCGCAATAAAGTACCAGCCTTCATCCGAGGGGGTGTAGAAAATCTCCACCTGCTGTCCCATAGGGACCTCGCGGTGGTAATTGATGGAGGCGAATTTCACAACGTTATTGCGCATGATCTCCTGCGGCAGTGCATCGCAAACGATATCCAGATAAAAGGCGTTGTTGATGTGGTAATGCAGGTCACACTGGGAGTAGTGCGCCGTAAACAGGCCGGCACTGGTCAGGTTCTCCCGGCGCTTATGCAGCAAAAGGGGCAGCTCCTCTTCCACTGTCTCGTTCCAGTAGCCCTCCACCGTCCAGTCGGGCTGGCGCAGAATGTGTCCATCTTCAAGGCTGGACATGATCCAGCGGCTGTCCACTATGGCAACCTCCTGCCCAGCTTCGTCCGTAAGGATGGTGATGCGCTTGATGGAACCCCGGCGGATCACCTCCGAGCGGGTGCAGAGGGACAAAGTCTCGCCGCGGTAAGGCACACGGTTAAACCGCAGCGCCTGCTTGCCCACCAGAAACGCTACGCCGTGATCTTCAAAAAACTGGTCGTCCATGCCAAAATGGCGGGCGTGTACCGCAGCAATCTGCTCCACATAGCGCAGCAGCGCGCTGGCCTTGAGCAGACTATGGCAGTCTGCATCGGTATTTTCGACCACGGTGGTGTCCTTATAATAAAACGGTTCCATAGTTTTTCCCTCCTATCGGAAAAAGGCCGCCGCACCACGTCCGGAGCGGCAGCCCTTGCAGAAAGCTCAATACTGATTGCGGGTCTTTCTGCGCACCTTGCGCCAGATATTAAAGCAGGCCAGCGCCAGCATGGCCAGCAGCAGCAGTAAAAACAGATAGCTGCCGCCGCCCTCATCGTAGCTCTTCATCTCGCTCCACTTCAGGTCCAGCTCGCTGTTCACCTCGTCGCTCAGGGCGGTGAACACCTTCTCCTTTGCGGCAAGCTCCTCGGGCGGGTAGGCGATCTCACTGTCCCGCAGCTCCTCGTCCAGCACCAGTCGCACGGACTCCATGGGGGTGGTGTAGCCGATATACTCGCTGTTGGCCTTGCCGATGTCGGTCTCGCACATGAAGTTGATGAACATCTCGGCGGCCTCCTTGTGCTCGCTTGCGGCGGGCACGGCCATGCAGTCCACCGAAAGCACGCTGCCCTCCTGCGGGAACACCCATGCAAGGTCCGGGTTATCATCGATCATGGTAATAGCATCGCCGGAGTAGTACACGCCGATGGCTGCCTCGCCGCCGATCATCTTATCAAAGATCTCGTCCATGACGTAGGCCTGCACCAGCGGCTTCTGCGTTTTGAGCTCTTCCACCACCTCGTCCACCTCTTCCGGGGTGGAGGGGTTGATGCTGTGGCCGCTCTTGAACGCGGCGATGGCGTAGGCATCGCGGCTGTTGTTGAACATCAGGATGTTGCCTGCGTACTGCTCGTCCCACAGGTCTGCCCAGCAGGTAGGGGCCTTTTCCACCATGGTGGTGTTGTAGATGATGCCGGTGGTGCACAGCATATAAGGCACGGTGTAGGCGTTCTGCGGGTCGTAATCCGGGTTGCGGTAGCCTGCATCGATCTTCTGGAAATTGGGGATATTCTCGTAATCAAGGGGTGCAAGCATCCCCTCGTTGATCATCTTTGCCACCATGTAGTCGGAGGGGATGATCACATCGTAGTTGGCCGCGCCGGACTTGAGCTTGGCATACAGGGACTCGTTGGAGTCGAAGGTGGTGTAGTTCACCTTGATGCCGGTCAGCTTTTCAAAGGCGGCAACCACGTTCACGCTGTCGTCTGAGCCGTTGGAGATGTACTCGCCCCAGTTGTAGACATTCAGGGTAAGGTTCTGCCCCTTGAAGCGGGTCCAGTCGTAATCGTCCGACACCGAGACATCCTCGGTCACCTCGATGGTGCCGGCAGCAAACACCGGCAGTGCGGCGCACAACGCCACAGCCAGCGTCAGCAGCAATGCAGCAATGCGTTTCATCATGCGCCCTCCTCTCGCAGCGTTTTCTGATCCCTGCGGTAGCTGCGGCTCTCCACAGCATTGGACACCAGAATGACGCTGAGGATGACCACGAACATGATGGTGGACAAAGCGTAGATCTCCGGGCTGACCTTTTTGCGGGTCATGGAGTAGATGGCAATGGGCAGGGTCTCCACCGTACCGCAGTTGAAGTAGGAGATCATGAAGTCGTCGATGGAATAGGTCAGGCAGATGAGGAAGGCCGACAGGATGGCGGGGCTGATCTCCGGCAGAATGACCTTGAAGAAGGCCTGCCGGGGGTCACAGCCCAGATCCAGCGCTGCCTCGTACAGCTTGATATCCAGCTGCTTGAGCTTTGGGGTCACATTGAAGATAACGTAAGGCACATTGAACGCGATATGCGCAATGAGCAGCGTGGGCAGACCCATGATGTTGTCCGGCAGCCATGCAGACTGCGCGGCAAAACGCTGATAAGCCACGAACAGCAGCATCAGGGAAATGCCGGTGATGATCTCCGGGTTGACCACCGGGATATAGGTGATGTTGGTCACCAGCAAGCGGCTTTTGCGGCTCATGGAGGCAATGCCAAGGCTGGCTGCCGTACCCAGCACCGTGGCAATAATGGCGGACAGCACTGCCACCTCAACGGACACCCACAGCGCATGGAGGATGGACGCATTCGTGAACAGACTGCGGTACCACTTGAGGGTGAAGCCGGTGAACAGCGAGTAGCCCTTGCTCTGGTTGAAGCTGAACACGATCATATAGGCAATAGGCAGGTACATGAAGCAGAAGAACAGGATGATATAGACCCGCTGCATCAGGCGCAGATGTTTTGTTTTCATCAGGATACGCCCTCCATTTCATCCTCGTCAAAGCTGGACGTAAAGCTCATGCACAGCAGCACAATGATCATCAGCACCAAGCTCATGGCAGAGCCGACATTCAGGTTATAGCTGTTGCCCAGAAACTGCATCTCGATCAGATCGCCGATCAGCAGGTTGGATCCGCCGCCCAGCATACGGCTGATAACAAAGGTAGAAACCGCCGGCACGAACACCATGGTAATGCCGGTGCTGATGCCCGGCACGCTCATGGGGATGAGCACCCGCACAAGGGTCTTGGTAGTGTTGGCGCCAAGGTCCTGCGCAGCCTCCACAAGGCTCTGGTCGATCTTGGTCATGCTGGTATACAGCGGCAGGATCATGTAGGGCACATAGTTATACACCATACCCAGCACCACCGCGCCGGAGGTATTGAGCATGGTATAAGGGCCAAGGCCGATAAAGCCCAGCACGGTATTTACCGGGCCGTTGACGCTGAGCAGGCCCATCCATGCGTAGGTACGCAGCAAAAAGTTCATCCACATGGGCAGCATAACCAGCATAAGCATGATATGCTGCTTGTTCACCCGCAGGCGGGACAGAAAATACCCCACCGGGAAGGCAATGACCAGGCAGATGACCGTAGCTATAAGCGCCAGCAGCAGACTGCGGGCAAACACCGAGCCGTAGCCGCTGATGGAGGTAAGGTTATTCAGGGTAAAGTTGCCATCGGCGTCCGTCAAGGCGTAGTACACCACAATGAACAAGGGCACAACGGTAAACAGCACCATCCATACAAAGTACGGATAGGCCAGCTTTTTATCATAGATCTTCATGGCACATCACCCCTCGCTCCGCGCCATGATATGGATCTCGTTGGGGCCGATGCGCATACCAATGGTCTCGCCGGGGGTGCAGGCGCGGGTGGAGTGGATCAGCCACTCGCGGCCCTCGCACTCCACGTGCATCTCAAAGTGCACACCTTTGAAGATAACATCGTTCACCACGCCCACGAGCTGGCCCTCCACGGGGGACACCACCTCGATATCCTCCGGGCGCACCACCACCTGCACGCTCTGTTCCCGGGCAAAGCCGCGGTCCACGCAGGGGAAATCCACACCGGAGAAGGACACCAGAAAGTCCTTGTGCATCACGCCGTCCACAATGTTGGAATCGCCGATAAAGTCTGCCACAAAGGCGTTTTTCGGCTCGTTGTAGATATCCTCCGGGGTGCCGATCTGCTGCACCTTGCCGCCGTTCATGACCACGACGGTATCGGACATGGTAAGCGCTTCCTCCTGATCATGGGTGACGTAGATAAAGGTAATGTTCATCTCGCGCTGCAGACGCTTGAGCTCCAGCTGCATCTCCTTGCGCAGCTTCAGGTCCAGTGCACCCAGCGGCTCGTCCAGCAGCAGGATCTCCGGCTCGTTGACCAGACTGCGGGCAATGGCCACGCGCTGCTGCTGACCACCGGACATCTGGCTGATGCTGCGGCGCTCAAAGCCTTTCAGACCCACGACCTCCAGCATATTGCGCACCTTGCGGCGGATGGTGTCCTCGTCCAACTTTTTGAGCCGCAGACCAAAGGCCACGTTCTCGAACACGTTCAGGTGCGGGAACAGCGCGTATTTCTGGAACACGGTATTCACCGGGCGCTTGTAGGGCGGCACACCGGTAATGTCCTCCCCTTTCAGCAGCACCTTGCCGGAGTTCGGCTCCAGAAAGCCTGCGATCAGGCGCAGGGTGGTAGTTTTGCCGCAGCCGGAGGAACCGAGCAGCGTTACAAACTCCTTATCATGGATATCCAGATTCAGCCCATCCAGAATGCGCTGTCCATCAAATTCCACTACGATATCCCGCAGTGAAACGACCACCGAGTTGTCCATCTTATATGTTATCCTCCTTGTTCTCAGATACGAAAAAAGACAGGAAACCTGCCCCATCTTTTTTGCGTATATGGGGCGATTCACCCCGCGCAGCAGCACATTTTTGCGCGGTGACCTTACCCTGTCACGGTTTATAATAAACAATCACAGTCGGATTGTCAATCACTCTGCCGATGTTTGCTGAAACTTTATAGAAAGATGCAAAAAAACATACGCTGCACCTTGCTTTTGGTGCAGCGTACAAAAGTGCTTATTCCTGCGCCAGCAGGTCGTTTTCCGTCAGCAGAAGGGCTTGCACAGTGCTTGTGTCTACCGTGTATACCGAAGCATCGCCTTCTACCTGCAAATACCACCCGTCCGTGCCGCAGGCGTAGGCCAGCCGCACGGTGGAGCCGTCCTCACCGGTAACGGCTGCGGTAAATACCGGTGCATCAAAACCGCAGGCGGAAAGGTCCGCGTCCGTGGTCTGGGCGGTAACGTAGGTGCACAGGGCAGACAGCAGACTTTGCACCTTATCCTGTGCAAGGCTGGCGGTGGGGTCTACAGCCAGACGCCACACCGTTTCGTAGGCAGAGGAAGCGGTGCTGTCGGCGCTGTCAGTCGGCTCGCTGACGGCGTTCAGGGTGACGGAGGTACCATCAGTCAGCGTGTAGGCCACCTGCGTAATGGCCGAAGCTGTAAGCCCGGTGGGGCAAAAGCTGCCGAAGAGCCCGGCCTTATCCCGCTGAAAGCAGGCGGCCTTGTTGCCGCTGACGGTGTAGATGGCATCCTCCCCGGCTTTTTGTACATAAAGATCCCCGGTGACCGGGTTCTCTGCCCCGAAGGTCAGCGTGGTGCTCTGCCCTGCCGCTGTTACCGTGACAGTGAGCTGCGGGGTATCCAGACCGTAGTCTTCCCCTGCCTGCGGTGTCAGGCTGCGCTTGGCAGCCAGCGCCATCAGGGCTGTGCGCATGGTGTTGCAGGCGCTTTCGTCCAGATGATAGGCAGGGTCCTGCGCCAGCTGCCAGCCGCCGCCGGAATACTGCAGGGTGTAGGTCTGGCCGTTATAGGTGTATTCGATCTGCTCCAAGTCCTCAGCAGCAAAGGTGGAAAGCGGAATACTGCCCTCTGCGGCGGCGCTTGCGGCCTGTTCGGCTTTGGCGTTACTGCGTGTCACCGCCCACAGCGCCGCGCCCAGCAGCACTGCCGCTGCCAGCAACACCAGCAGAATGCGCTGTTTTGTTTTCATGGGCGGTCTCCTTATCTGCGGCGGCGCAGCAGCACCACCACTGCCCCGGCAATGAGCACCGCCGCCGGGAGCACGAATACAAAGGTCAGCCCCAGTGCGGTGGCGGCAGAGCCTGCCACCGTGATGGGCTCGGCCTCCAGTGCTTTGGTGTCCACAAGGATATCCTGCCCTACCAGCGAGGCGGCGCAGCCCTGCAAAAAGGTCAGGTTGCCGGGCATAGACTGGTAAAGCTGCTCGTTATCCATATTGGGACAGCCGATCCAGATGACCTCTGCGCCGGTAGCCTCGCTCCGTGCCCAGACGGCCAGTGCAAAGGGGCCATCTGCGTCCCCGTCCTGCCGTTCCATGGTGGTAAGGTCGTTGATGTCGGCCTTGGCATAGGCAGAGGCAGAGCTGTTCAACAGCGGCTCAGCGGTGACATCCCCGGTCTCGGTGACCGTGATGCCTTGCGCCACCGACAGCATGACATGGGTGCCGGTGTTCACACCGTTCAGCGCGGTGCTCTCGGCGGGCGTACCGTAGTCCGGCAGCAGTGACCATGCAGAGCCGTACAGCGCCATACTGCTGTCGCCTTCCACCACCATGCCCTCTGCGCGGGCAAGGCCGAACTGCGAAAGCACAGCGTCCAGCTGCGGGGTCTGGGCGTAGACGCTGCTGGTCAGCAGCAGCTTGCCGCCCGCCGCAAGGTAATCCTGCAGCTGACTCACCTCATCCACAAGGCCGTCTGCGGCGGCAAAATCGCTGGTGGGGGCGTTGATAATGAGCAGGTCGCAATCCTCCGGGATGGTGCTTGTGAGCAGATCCAGCGGCTGCGCGTCGATGTTCTGGGCATCCAGCGCGTCGGTCAGGGAGTCGGTCAGGGGCTGCTCGCCGTGGTTGGTGGTATAGTAGGCGTGGCTCTGCCCGGCTGCGGTAAGCTTATAGATGGCGGAGGTGATCTGCTTTTCACCGCCAAAGGTCACGCTGGCAGTGCCGGTGGTGTAGTAGTTGGTATAGTCGTACTCGTACAGGTCGGCGGCATCCAGCACGGTGCTGTTCTCTCCGCAGGTCACGATCAGGCTGCCGGAGGAAACATTCTGTGCGCCGTACTTTGCGGCAAAGGTGGGGTACAGGGTGGGGTCCTTCTGCTCCCAGCTCAGATGCCCGCTCTCGGCGGCGTAGTGGTCCAGCAGCTTTGTAATGATGGCATCCTCGCTGCCGGTCTCGCACAGATAATAGATGTGCACATCCTTTTCCAGCCCCTCCACCAGCGCTTTGGTGCTGTCGCTCAGGGTGTACATTTTGGCCTCGGAGAGGTCGAACTCGGTATATTTTGCAGGGATGGCCCGTACCAGCAGGTTGAGCAGCACCGCCAGCACCAGCACAGCCGCCAGCATGGCGGTGGACAGCAGCCCGCTGCGGAACACCCTACCCTTTTGGGAGGCTGCGTTCTTGTTCCATTTCATCGTTGTAGCCTCCTCTCAGTTCCAGCGGCGCTTTTCCAGCCCCTGTGCGGTGAAAAACAGGAACACCGCTGCCACGGTCAGGTAGTAGACCAGCGTGGGAATGGAAAAGCTGCTGTTGACAAATTCTTCAAAGGGGGTAAACAGGCACAGGGCGCTGAGCACTGCGCTGAAGGCTTCGGTCAGCCAGCTGCTCTTGAGCAGGAACAGCGCCGTAAGCGCCACGCAGCACCCTGCAAAGGAAAGGCAGCCCAGCGTAAAGCTTTTGCTGCGCAGCCCCGCCACCACGCTGAGCAGGGCGGCAATGGCGGTGAACAGCGCCAGCGCCACCGCACTGCCGGTGGTGAACATGGTGCGCAGGCTGGGCATCATATAAGCCAGCAGCAGCGCCGCCACGCCGGACACGGCGGCGATGATCTGGTTTTCGGTCAGACTGGAAAGGAACACCCCGATGGCAATGGCGGCGCAGCCCATAAGGTAATAGCACAGCAGGGCAGAAAAATTGGCCAGTGTGCTGGTGCCGGTAGCGCCCAACAGCTTCAGCACAAGGATCATGCCTGCATCCACAAGGCAGGGCAGCGCAAAAACGACGCACAGGGCAAAATACTTGCCCAGCACGATGCCGCCCACCGATACCGGGCTTGTGAGCAGCAGCTGGTCGGTGCGGCTGTGGCGCTCCTCCGCAAAGGAGCGCATGGTGAGTACCGGAATGTAGAGCAGCAGCACAAAAATAGTGCGGTACAGCGTATAGTAGCCAAAGTCCGGCAGTCCGTAGCCCAGATTCAGTGCCACAAAATAGATCGCCGTAGCCGCCAGCATAAAGGCGGTAAGCACCGCACCGATCATACCGTGAAAGCAGCTGCGGAGTTCTCGTTTAAAGATGGCAAGCATCTCAGTTTCCCTCCCCTTCTGCCGGGGCTTGCGGCTCCGGCGCTTTTTCGGTCAGCGCAAGGAATACCTCCTCAAGGCTGCGGTTCTCGGCGGCCAGTGCCAGCACAGTGCAGCCCGCCTCGGTCAGTGCCCGGGACACGGCAGCGCGGCGGTCGGCGGCATCCTCGCTCTCGGCAGTAAAGGTGACCTGCCCGTCTGCGGCACTTTCCAGCTCTACCCGGCAGATGCCCGGCACGCTGCGCACAGCGGCCAGTACGGTGTCGGTCTTGCCCTGCGCGGTGGCGCGCAGACGGCTGCCGGGGTTCAGGGTCTCGCCCAGCTGTTCCGGGCTGCCCACAGCCGCCAGACGGCCTTTGGAAAGGATGAGCACCTGCTGACACACGGCTTGCACCTCGCTGAGGATGTGGCTGGACAGGATGACCGTGTGCGCCTTGCCCAGCTCCCGGATGAGGTTGCGGATCTCGATGACCTGCGCGGGGTCCAGCCCTACGGTGGGCTCGTCCAGAATGATGAGCTGCGGGCTGCCCAGCAGCGCCTGCGCAATGCCCACCCGCTGGCGGTAGCCCTTGGACAGACTGCGGATGATCCGGGGCAGCACTTCCTCCAGCCCGGTGCGGCGGGCGGCGGCCAGCACCTGCTGTTTGCGCTGTGCGCGTTTTACGCCCTTGAGCTCTGCCACAAAGTCCAGATACTCCTGCACGGTCATTTCCGGGTAGAGCGGCGGCTGCTCCGGCAGGTAGCCCACGCAGGCTTTGGCCTGCTGTGCCTGCTCCGGCAGACGGAAGCCGGCCACCTTCACCTCGCCCTCGGTGGGGGCAAGATAGCCGGTAAGGATATTCATAATGGTGGATTTACCCGCGCCGTTCGGCCCCAGCAGACCGTAGATCTGGCCGTCCGGCACCGTAAACGAGAGATCCTGCACAGCAGGGCGGCTGCCGTAGGATTTGCTCAGGTGAGAAACTTCGATCACAGCAAACTCTCCTTTGTTTCAGAAGCTGTTTTGCGGAAAGCAGCATGGGCGCTGCGCTTTCCGTTTTGGAACTGCTATAGTTTAGACGGAAAATGTGTTTAAATTAAGACAATCCTGTGTGGGAATCCGAAATATTTTTCTGCAACAAAAAATGCCGCCTCCCGAAGGAAGCGGCATGAGATAGCCTATAATTACTTACGGCCGAAACGCTTGTTGAAGCGCTCAACACGTCCGCCGGTGTCAACCAGCTTCTGCTTGCCAGTGTAGAAAGGATGGCACTTGGAGCAAACTTCGACGTGGATCTCGGGCTTGGTGGAACGAGTGTTGATGACATTACCGCAAGCGCAGGTAATGGTGCAGTCAACGTAGTTCGGATGGATACCCTGTTTCATTCTTTTCACCTCAATTCTGGTTCTGACGTATTGGGGCCATATTTAATGTATGTGCCCATCACAACCTTCAATATCGGCTACCCCGTCGAGCGGCCTTGGAAACGATTGCCTTACTATTATAGCACGAATCGGCCGGAATGCAAGAGGAAATTTCAAGTTTTTTTACAGCTTTTGCAGCGTCCAGCCCTTTTGTGCTGCCAGCTGCTCCAGTTCCCGGTAGGAAAGCCGCAGCTGCGCAATATTAAAGCCCGGCAGTTCTGCAAGGCAGCTGCCATCCTGTGCCCGGTGCAGCAGCTTGCGCACAGGCAGTTCCTGTTCGCCGTCCAGCGTATCCAGTCCGGCCACATATTCTCCGCACCGGGGCAGCGGCTGCTGCCAGTCGATGGTTTTGCAGATTTTTGCAAGCACAAGATGGTTGCAGGTCACCGCCTGCCGGAATTCCAGTTTCATGATGTTCTCCCCTTTTGGGCCGGATATTCACAAGTGCGCCCGGCGCAATACCATGATATAACATTTTGTTTTATATGTCAATATAACATTTCGTTATGTCTATACTTTACCTTAAATAATGCTTTTGAGGTAAGCGCCATGTATCAACGCATCCGGGATCTTCGGGAGGATCGCGACCTGCTGCAAAAGGATGTAGCCGCATATCTGAAATGCACGCAGGTCTGCTACTCCAACTACGAGACTGGCAAGCGGGATATCCCCACCGAGGTACTGATCCAGCTTGCCTGCTTTTATAACACCAGCACCGATTACATCCTTGGTCTTACGGATGATAACACCCCGCCCCTCCCCCGCAAAGTATAAAAACTGCCCCTAAAGCCTGCGCGATTCCGCGCTACGGCTTTGGGGGCAGTCTGTATTTTATTATATGAGTTACTGCTTTGCGCTTTCCGGGGCGACCTCAAAATCGATCTTGCCCAGATTGACATCTGCGCGCACGATGGTGATCATCATGGTATCGCCCAAGTTCCAGTTCTTGCCGGAAACGGGGTCCGAAAGGCGGACGCCCTCGGTGAGCATCGTACCGGTGGCGGTCAGGCTGGAGGCGGGCACAAAGCCCTCCACGCCATTTTCCAACTCAATGAACAGGCCGCGCTGGGTCACGCCGGAGATGCGGCCCTCATAGCACTCGCCCAGATGGCGGCGGGCGTACTCGGCCTTGTAGCAGTCCTCGGCCTTGCGCTCGATCTGCATGGCGATCACCTCGCGCTCGCTGGCCTGCTTGCTGACCTGCTCTGCAAACTCGCTGTAGCGCAGGATCATGGTGTCCTTATCCGTGCCCTTGAGCTGGGCAGTCATGATGCGGTGGATGGCCAGATCCGGGTAGCGGCGGATGGGGCTGGTGAAGTGGGCGTAGTCCTGCAGCACCAGACCGTAGTGTCCCTTGGGCTTTTCCTCATATGCAGCCTTGGACATGCAGCGCAGCATGCCAACGTTGATGATCTGCTCGTAGGCTGTGCCGCGCACGCCCTCCAGAATAGCGCTCAGCTCCTTGGGGGCAGGCACATCCTTGGCAAAGTGGTCATTGATGCCGCAGGCCTGCAGCAGGCCGTGCAGACGTTCCAGCTTTTCGGCATTCGGCTCCTCGTGCACACGGTACACAAAGGGGATCTGCTTTACGCGGGCAAAGTGGGCAGCGCACTGGTTGGCCAGCAGCATGAACTCCTCGATCATGGCCTCGCTCTCGCCGGAGGTGCGCTTTTTCACGTCGATGCAGTGGCCGTCCTCGTCCAAAATCAGCTTTACCTCGCCGCTCTCGATATCCATGCAGCCGCGCTCCTTGCGCAGGCGGGCACGGTGGCCGTACAGCTCCTTCATGGCGGGCAGCTGTGCCAGCACCTCGTGGTACTTGCCGGTCAGCTCGTCATCGGTGCTGTCGGCCAGCAGGGCGTTGATCTCGGAATACACGCCCTTGACCCGGCTGCGGATGATGGACTTGACAAAGCGATAGTCGGTCAGGTTGCCGTCCTTATCCAGACGCATCAGGCAGGAGAAGGCCAGCCGCAGCACGCCCTCGTTCAGGCTGCAGATGCCGTTGGAAAGCTGCTTGGGCAGCATGGGCACCACTTGATCGGCATAGTAAACGCTGGTGGCACGGTTAAAGGCCTCGTTGTCCAGCTCGGAGCCGGGCTTGACGTAGTTGGAAACATCCGCGATGTGCACGCCCAGCTCAAAGCCGCCGTCCGGGGTCTTGGTCAGGCTGATGGCATCGTCGATATCCTTGGTCTCGGCGCTGTCGATGGTAAAAATGGGCAGAGCGCGCAGATCCATGCGGCCCTCGCAGTCCGCAGCGGACACCTCGGCGTTGTCCAGCTTTTTGGCTTCCTCCCGCACCTTATCCGGGAAGCGGCTGCGGATATCCTGTGCGTAGAGCAGGGCCTTTGCGCAGCGCTTGGCCTCGTCACAGCTGCCAAAGCGCATGGCAACGCCCACGCGGTGATCTTCCTGACGGTTACCGCGCAGCAGGATCTCCACGGCCACCTTATCGCCGTCCTTGGCGCTGCCTTCGCAGTCCCGCATGACCTGCATGGAGATGGCGGGGCAATCGTCCGGCACAAAGCGCAGCCGACCCTCCATGCGGTGCATGGTGCCCACCAGCGCGTTCTTTTCCTCCAGAACTGCAAGGATCTCGCCCTCATCGCTGCCCTCTACCCGGGGGTGCGCAAACTTTTCCACCAGCACCTTATCGCCGGGCATTGCGCCGCGGGTGAACCGACCGGGGATAAAGATATCACTGGTACCGTCCTCCAGCATAACAAAGGCAAAGTTCTTGCCCAGCTTTACCACCTTACACAGCAGGGCCTTGTCGGCACGGCCGCTGCGCACGGTGAAGAACACGCCCTGCCGCTGGCAGATGACAGCCTCGTGCACCAGCTGGTCCACAGCCTCCATCACCTTGCGGTCTGCGCCGCGATCCCCGCCGAACTTATTTTTCAGATCCTTTACGGTGCACGGCTGATTCTGGATCGCGTGCTCAATTTTATCGCGCATTGCCATAAAACATTTTCTCCTTCACTTCCGTGGCCGTGCATCTCCTGCGGAGCACAGCCCTGCCTTGGGACGGGCACATTTCCCTGTCCCCTTCTTGCGGCAGCCCGCAGAACCGGCTGCCCACACTTTTTCTGCACAGAAAAACAGCCCCGTCCGTTCACGGGGCTGCAACGCCATCTCAGCCTGCCAAACGGCCTGCAAACAGGCAAGCCAGAATAGCAACCACAAAGAACACCACGCCTGCAATGCGGGTGACCTTGGCCAGCATCTGGTCTGCCGGGGTCAGACGCGCATTGTTGGCACCGCCCATGCTGCCGTTGATGGCACCGGACAGACCCTGACCGTGGGTGTGCTGCATGAGGGTGAGGAAAATGATGACCAGCGAAGCCACCAGCAGAATGGCACCGCCAACAATTTCGATAACAGACATGAATCGTAACGCTCCTTTTATTTGTAAATACGGAAATCTACGCAAAAACACAACTATATAGTAGCATAACAAAGCCAAAATTGCAAGCAGATTCCGTGCATTTATCCCGCCGCTTCCAGCGCGGTGCAGACCTGTGCAAAGATGGCCGCACCGGAATATGCGGTGTGCACTGCGCCGTCTTGCAACACCACAATGGTGTAGCGGGGCTTTTCTGCCGGCCAGAACCCCGCAAACCACAGGTTGCAGCGCTCGGTGCCTTCCGGGGTGAACTGCCCGGTCTGGGCGGTACCGGTCTTGCCGGCAGCCCCGCCGGAAAGCCCGGCGGCATCCTGCGCCGTGCCCTGCTGCACCACCTGCATCAGCATCGTGCGCAAAAGCGCCGCACTCTGCGCCGGGAGCACCCGCCGCCCGCGGGGGTGGCTGAGTGTCTCCACCGGCTGTCCGGTGGCCTCGTCCAGCGTGGCCTGCAGCACATACGGGGCACGGTATACGCCGTCTGCGGCAACGGTATTGAACAGCGCCGCCACCTGCAGCGGCGTGGCTAGCAGGCTGCCCTGCCCGAAGCTGAAATTAGCCAGCTGTCCGCTTTGCGCCAGCTCCTGCAGGGTGGGCAGCTGCCCGGCCTCGGCGGCAAACCCCTCTGCCAGCGGCAGGCTCTGCCCAAAGCCGAAAGCCTTGGCAGCATTCAGCAATTTTTCCGCCCCCAACTGCTGCCCCAGCCGGATAAAATAGCCGTTGCAGCTTTTTTCCAGCGCGGCGGAAAGGTCCACCTGCCCGTGGGGCACCCCGCCCGCACAGCGGAAAATCTGCCCGTCCACCACCACCGCGCCGGTGCACTCAAAAACAGGCTGCAGCCCCGCTTCCAGCGCAGCCGCCGCCAGCACCGGCTTGAACACCGAGCCCACCGCATAGCTCTGCAGCGTCCGGTTCAAAAAAGGGCTGTTCTCTGCCTGCAGGCTGTCGGCAAGGTGTTCCGGGTCGTAGCCCGGCACGCTGACGCTTGCCCGCACCGCTGCCGTAGCGGTATCCAGCACCAGAATGCAGCCGCTTGTCATGGTGTTTGCCGCCACCGCCTCCACTGCCCGCTGCACCGGGCGGGAGATGGTCAGCTGCACGCCCTGCGCCCTGCTGTCGGCGTACAAAAGCCGGGGCATTTCCCCGGTGCGCAGTGCGCCCTGCGCTGTGACGGCACAGACAAGGCTGCTGTGCTCCCCTGTGCCGGAAAGCACGGCGTCCAGCGCCTTTTCCAGCCCGGCAGCGCCGTGACCTGTGCCGTCCAGATAGCCTAGCAGATGCTGACACAGCGGCACAGCGGCATACCGCCTAACGGAGGGGTAACCGGTCAGGCCAAGGCGGGCGGGGTCGCAGTTCACCTTCAGCAAAAACGGCGCGGCACGGCTGCGGCTGCGGTACAAAAGCGCCTGCCCGGCGGCATCGGTGCAGGCATACAGGCGGTCGTAGTTCCCCTGCCCGGGAAAGCACACCACCTGCCAGCGTTCCTCAAGCCCGGTGAGCAGCCGCCCTTGCGCATCGTAAAAATTGCCCCGTCGGGTGGGCAGCTGCAGAGTGACCGTGCTCTGCGCCGCCGCCCGCGCCGCATAGGCGGGGTGCAGTGCCAGCAGATACAACCGGCACAGCACCACCGTAAACCCCAGCAGCAAGGCGGCATACACCGCCAGCACCCGTTTACCGGACATGGAACTCCCCCCTTTCTCTATATAGAGTGGGCAGCGGGAGCGTGGGGTATACACAGCAAAAAGGAGGCGGGACCTCTCCGAAGAGAGATTCCGCCTCCTTGGCATATCTTATTAAAATCGGCAGGGCTTAGTACATGCCGCCCATGTCACCGCCGGCGGGTGCGGCGGGAGCCGGGGGTTCCGGCAGGTCGGCCACAAGGCTCTCGGTGGTCAGCACCATCTCAGCGACAGAGGCTGCGTTCTCCAGAGCAGAACGGGTGACCTTGGTCGGATCCACGATGCCTGCGGCGATCATATCCTCAACAAAGACCTCGTTCTGAGCATCGAAGCCGTAGTTGGGCTTGTTGGCAGAGATGATCTTGTCGATGATGACGCTGCCCTCCAGACCGGCGTTCTTAGCGATCTGGCGCAGAGGAGCCTCCAGAGCCTTCAGCACGATCTTGGCACCGGTACGCTCATCGCCTTCCAGCGTGTCGCACAGAGCGCGCACAGCGGGGATGGCGTTGATGGGAGCGGTACCGCCGCCGGCCACAACACCCTCCTGCACAGCTGCCTTGGTGGCGTTCAGAGCATCCTCGATGCGCAGCTTCTTGTCCTTCATCTCAACTTCGGTAGCAGCACCGACCTTGATGACAGCCACACCGCCGGCCAGCTTAGCCAGACGCTCCTGCAGCTTCTCGCGGTCAAAGTCGCTGGTAGCGGCCTCGATCTGGCTGCGGATCTGGGCAATGCGGGCTGCAATGGCGTCCTTGTCGCCTGCGCCGCCCACGATGGTGGTGTTCTCCTTGGTCACCTTCACCTGACGGGCATGACCCAGCATCTGGACGGTAGCATCCTTCAGCTCGTAGCCCAGATCAGAGGAGATCACGGTGCCGCCGGTCAGGGTAGCGATATCCTGCAGCATCTCCTTGCGGCGGTCGCCGAAGCCGGGAGCCTTGACAGCCACGACATTCAGGGTGCCGCGCAGACGGTTGACGATCAGGGTGGACAGAGCCTCGCCCTCGATATCCTCAGCCACGATCAGCAGCTTCAGGCCGTTCTGCATGACCTGCTCCAGCAGGGGCACCAGATCCTGAATGACGCTGATCTTCTTATCGGTGATCAGGACAGCAGCGTTGTCCAGATCGGCCACCATCTTGTCGGTATCGGTGACCATATAGGGGGTCAGGTAGCCGCGGTCAAACTGCATACCTTCCACGATCTCGTTGTAGGTCTCGGCGGTGGTCTTGTTCTCCTCAATGGTGATAACGCCATCAGAGGTAACCTTCTCCATAGCCTCGGCGATCAAGCGGCCGATCTCGGGGTCGCCGGCAGAGATGGTGCCGACGCGGGCGATATCGTTGCTGTCCTTCACCTTCTGGCTGTGAGCCTTGATGGTCTCCACAGCGGTGGTAACAGCCTTGCTCATGCCGCGGCGGATATCCATGGGGTTCGCACCGGCGGTAACATTCTTCATGCCCTCGTTGACCATGGCCTGTGCCAGCACGGTAGCGGTGGTGGTGCCGTCGCCTGCAGCGTCGTTGGTCTTGGTTGCGACCTCACGCACCAGCTGTGCGCCCATGTTCTCGAACTCGTCCTTCAGTTCGATCTCCTTAGCAATGGTCACGCCATCGTTGGTGATGACCGGTGCGCCGAACTTTTTGCCCAGCACCACATTGCGGCCCTTGGGACCGAGGGTGATCTTAACAGTGTTAGCCAGGGTATCAATACCAGCGCACAGTGCCTTGCGGGCGTCCTCGCCCTGCTTGATCTGCTTTGCCATAATAAATCGCTCCTTTATAATGCAAACTCAATTGAAAAGGGAAAGTTTAGTCTTCCACAACAGCCAGAATATCGCTCTGGCGCACGATGGTGCACTCTTCGCCATCCACCTTGACCTCAGTGCCGGAGTACTTGCTGGTGAGGACCTTATCGCCGACCTTGACGGTCATCTTGACTTCCTTGCCGTCCACGACACCGCCGGGGCCGACAGCCACCACCTGTGCCACCTGCGGCTTCTCTTTAGCGCTGCCGGTCAGGATCAGGCCGCCCTTGGTGGTCTCCTCAACCTCAACAGTCTTGATGACAACACGGTCTGCAAGAGGAATGATCTTCATAATTCTTGCCCTCCAATTATATTAAATTTATTTGAAACTTTGTTGCATCCTGCAGAGCCTCGTGTGTGCTCCACAGCGGTTTAGCACTCCTTTTCCTTGAGTGCTAATTGTATTGTACTCATCTTGCCCCAAAAAATCAAGGGGTTTTGCAACTTTTCTTTGTTAAGAATTTATGACGGCCGCATATCGCACCTTGCTACGCAAAAAAGACGCAGCCGCTGCACAATTTTTGCACAGCGGCTGCGTTCTGTTCCGATGATAAGGTTTACGGCAGCGCTTTTTACCTTACGCCTGCTTTTTTAGCGGTAAAGCGCTGATATGCGGGCTGCGGCAGCAGTACGCGGCCGGCCAGCGGCTGCACCTGCACCGACACCTGCTTGCAGGGGGCGCACTCGCCGTCCACAGTAGCAATGACCGGTCCACGGCCATCCGCTGCACGCAGGCTGACCGATTTTGCGCGACGGTAGATAAAGTAGGGCCTTGCAGCCTCAGTCAGCTGGCCATTTTTAAAGTGCTGACCGTTTTTGTACATCATCAGCAGCTTTGCGATGACCCCGCGGCTGACCTTGCGCACGATGAATACGTCCAGCCAGCCGTCATCCGGCTGCGCCTCCGGCCCGGCGATAAAGCCGCCGCCGTAGGTACGGCCGTTGCACACCGCGCACATCAGGCAATCCACGGTCAGGACCTCGCCGTCAATAACGTACTCCAATTTGCGGCCGATATGCCCGCACAGCTGCTGCGCAATGGACAGCGCATAGGCTGCCTCGCCGCCGCACAGCGGGATGCGCCGGAACTTGGGGATGCCGTAGGCCACCTGCGCGTCCAGACCGGCGGCGCAGATGGTGGCGGAAAGGCCCAGACTGGTGCGCATCAGGTCGATGGGCACTGTACCGCCGGCCAGCTGGGCGTCCAGATCCAGAAATTCCTCTTTTGTGCCATAGGTGCGCAAAAAATCGTTTCCGCTGCCATAGGGCAGGCAACCCACAGCGGTTTTGTCAAAGCCATGGGCACCGGTGAGTGCCTCGTTGAAGGTGCCGTCGCCGCCGGCGGTAAAAATGCGCAGCTCCACCCCGGCCTTCTGGGCAGCTGCGGCGGCAGCGCGGGACAGCTCCCGGGCGTGGCCCGCGTGGGTGGTAACACGGATGGTGTAGTCCTCCGGGGCAAGCCCGGCTCCGGCAGCAGCCGCTGCGATCTGCTGCGGCAGGGTTCGGGAACAGTCGGTCTTTCCGGCCGTGGGGTTCAGAAGAAACAGCGTGTGCATCGGGGGTCCTCCCTGTTGTAACTCTATTTCCTCTATAATAGACGAAAACCACGCCGGTTGCAAGCAAAAACGGTATTTTACTGTTTTATTACAGGGTAATCGTTTCGTCCTCCCGCAAAACGATGCTGCCATCGGCGGCACAGTCCGCCGTCCAGTGCTGTCCCACGCAGGCAGTTCCGGCGGCGATGCGGTTTGCCAGCGCCTGCTCCACAGCCCTGTCCACCTGACGGCGCAGCTCCCGCGCGCCGTAGGCCGATTGCGCTCGGGCAGCCAGTGCCGCCCCTACCTGCGGTGTATGGCGCAGCCGGTAGCCGCTGCGGGCAGCGCGCTGCTCCAGCTGGCAGAGCATTTTTTCTGCAATAGCGCACAGGTTTTCCTCCGCCAGCGGGCGGAACACGATCACCTCGTCCAGCCGCCCGAGCAGCTCCGGCCGGAACCACTTTTTAGCTTCCTCCACGGCCTGCGCAGACTGCTTTTCAAACACAGCCTCCGCTCCGGCGGCAAAGCCCAGCGGCGCGTTCTGCCCTGCTAAGAACCGTGCGCCCAAATTTGACGTGAGCAGCACGATAGTGTTGCGAAAATCCGCCTTGCGGCCCATGGCATCGGTCAGCTGACCGTCCTCTAAGATCTGCAACAGGATATTCTGGATATCCGGGTGTGCCTTTTCGATCTCATCAAACAGCACCACGCTGTACGGGCGGCGGCGCACGGCCTCGGTCAGCTGGCCGCCCTCGTCGTGGCCAAGGTAGCCCGGCGGCGCACCCAGCAGCCGGGCGGCGGTGTGCTGCTCCTGATACTCCGACATATCAAACTTGAGCAGTGCCTTCTCGCTGCCGAACCAGCTGACTGCCAGTGCCCGGGCCAGCGCGGTCTTACCCACACCGGTGGGCCCTAAAAATAGCATGGCACCGATGGGACGGCCCGGCTCGCCCAGACCGGTACGGCTGCGCCGGATCGCCCCGGCCACGGCGGCTACGGCCCGCTGCTGGCCCACGATCTCCGCGTTTAGGCGGCTTTCCAGCTTATCCAGCCGCTCGCGCTCCTGCTCGCCCACCCGCTGGGCAGGCACGCCGCTGGCCGCTGCCACCACCCGGGCAATATCCTCCGGGGCAAGCACCGGCTGGGTACGTTGCTCCTTTTCGGCAAGGATGCGCGCCGCTGCGCAGGCCTCGTCCACAAGATCGATGGCCTTATCCGGCAGGCAGCGCCCGGGCAGATACCGCACCGAGAGCTCCACCGCCGCCTGCAAGGTCTGCGGCGGCAAGCGCACACCATGATACCGCTCGTAGCGGGGCGCAAGGCCGTTGAGGATCTCCACCGCCTGCGCGGGGGTGGGCTCCTCCACCTGCACCCGGCCAAAGCGGCGTTCCAGCGCGGCATCCTTCTGGATATGGGTGCGGAATTCCTGATTGGTGGTTGCGCCGATGAGCTGCAGTTCTCCCCGTGCAAGCACCGGCTTTAAGATGCTGGCAGCGTCAATAGCGCCCTCGGCGGCACCGGCACCCACAATGGTGTGGAACTCATCGATAAACAGGATGGCGGTGCCGTCCCGCACCAGCTCCTCCAACAGGCTTTTCAGCCGCTCTTCAAAATCGCCCCGGTACTTGGTGCCTGCCACCAGACTGGCCATATCCAGCGCCAGCAGCCGCCGTCCCTGCAGCGCTCTGGGCACCTGCCCGGCGGCAATGCGCAGCGCCAGCCCCTCGGCCAGCGCAGTTTTGCCTACGCCGGGCTCGCCGATCAGACAGGGGTCGTTTTTCTGGCGGCGGCACAGGATCTCCACCATGCGGTCCAGCTCTGCCTCCCGGCAGAACACGGGATCCAGCTCCCCTTCTGCGGCGCGGCGGGTAAGGTCGCGGCAGTATTTATCGCTGGCGCGGCTGCCCCGGGGGATGCTGGCCGACACCCGGGGCTGGGCGGGCAGCACGAACTGTCCGCTCAGCTGGCGGCACTCCCGCACCGCTTCGGTGAGCGAAAGCCCCATCTCGGCCAGCAGCAGCCCTGCGGCGCAGCCGTCATCCTCCAGCATGGCGCAAAGCAGATGCTCCGGCTCGGCGCGGCTGACATGGGCGTTCTGCGCCCCGATCAGCGCATAGTCCATGGTGCGGCGCAGATCCGGTGCCATGGCCTGCCGGTCCAGCCGCTGTGCCGGGCCGCTGCGCCGCTCGGCCAGCTGGCGGCGCACCTCCGGCTCTGTGATCTTTTTTCTGGTCAAAAACTGTGCCGCAGCGCCCTGCTGCTGCAGCATTGCCAGCAAAAGATGGCCGGTATCGGCCTGCTCACAGCCCAGATTGCCTGCCAGCTGCACCGCCTGCTGCAGCAGCCGCACTGCCGGGCGCGAAAAGCCCCGGTAACCGCCCATACCCAGATTTTCCCAAATGCCCATGTGTCTGCTCCTTGCTGCATAGATAGCAATTCAACTTTTCAATGCAGCAGCCACAGCGTTGCATGGTATACCGCCAATATGCTGCTCTGCCGCACCAGTTTTTTGCCTTGCGATAAAATCGTCTGCACTGGAAGTATAGCCCCAAGGGGACAGAAAAAATCAGTCATTTGTGTCGGGCGGCGGAAAAGTAAAAAATGATCCGCAGCGGTTGCCGGTGCATGGGTACGCCCGGCTGCTGCGGATAGTTTTTTGAGATTACATCTTGCGAGGGAACGTTTTCAGAACGAGCCGCCTCCGCCGCCGTGGGTGGTGCCGCTGGAGGAGGTGTGGGTGGAGCTGCCGCCGGAATCGCTGGAATCGGACGCCTTGGGGCGCTCGGTGCGGTGCACGTCGCGGTAGAGGAAGTGGTCGCGCTGGTTGGTCAGCCGCATGCTGCCCTGCCGCACATAGCTGGATGCGTCCGGCTGTGGTGCTACGCTCTTGAGCTGGCTCTTCATTACGCCGGTCACGATCAATGCCGTCACCAGACCAATGACCAGCGCCAGACCCAGATACAGGATGGAGAGCGGCTCATGCGGCATATTGTTCACATCATAGGGATGGCCTTCGCGGGCGGCGGTAACATACGCGTCCGTCCACCGGATAAAGGTGCGGAAGGCGGCGGCATAATCGCCGTCTGCCATATCGGGGGTCATCTGCTGGCCAAGGTACTGGATACCGGCATCCGTAAAGGCGGTAATGCCGTAGCCACAGGTGGAGATATGCCATTTACGGTCGCCCTTGCTGATCAGCAACAGCACGCCATCCCGGTTTGCACCGTAGCCGAACTGACAGTAATCGTACAGGTCATCAGCGTATTCTTCCATGCTGGTATAACCCTCGCCGTCCAGCGAGTCGATGGTGGCTATGACCACATCAAATCTCTGGCGGACGCTCAATTCCTCCAGCGAGGCCTCCAGCTCGTTATCCTCGTCCTCGGTCAGCAGCTGGGCGCCGTCGTTCATGCGGTAGTACAGGTCGGCAAAGCCGCTCTCGGCGGCAAAGGCCGGAGCAGCCAGCGCCAGCAGCAGCACCAGCGCTGCCAGCGCAGCACAGAGGGAACGCAGTCGGGTTGCAGTCTTTTTCATCTTCCGTCCCTCCTTTACAGAATACCGGCCAGCCACAGCAGCCACATGACCGCATAGGAGGCGGCACCGACAGCTGCCGTAAGACCCAGTGTCCACTTGCGGGCAGCGGCCTTATCTACCGGCAGGTTGCCAACAAACTTGCCTGTCTGGCCGTTCATGGCAAAGATGTAGTTGTTGCCGCGCCAGCTGGTGCTCAGCACCCACACCGGGAACAGGGCATATTTTGCCTTGCCGCCGTGCAGCTGGATGCTGCTGTTTTCCACCTTGACGGAGTCGTAGCCGGTAACGGTCTGGGTAAAGACATCCTCGGTGGACTGGCGGACGCGCTCGTTAGCACGCTCGCTGCTCTTTTCAGCATCCACATCGTACTTATCTGCCACATAGCCTGCCAGATACGCCGTGTTAAAGGGCACGGCATCGCTCATGGTAAACGGCTCGATGGATTCCATCAGGTCGTCTGCCATCTTGGAAGAGCCGTCCACCGGAACGGCATCAAAGCCCAGCACACCGTCTCTGCGCACGGAGTAGTAGCTGGTCTCCGTATAATCGTAGTCGTCATCCGACCAGCAGCGGGTGCGGGTGGCGGTAAAGCGCAGCTGGGCATCGGCATCGCTGTCGTACAGCCAGAAGGGCACATACACACCCTTGATCTCGTCGATGTGGTTCTGGCTGCGGAATACCTTGGGCAGCAGGGTCTTGCCCTTGAGGTGCTCCTGCAGCTTTGCCTTGGCTGCCTTTTTGTCCAGCTTGAAGGGGATGATCAGGTCAGGGCGCAGGTCTCCAGCAAACTGTCCTGTCAGAACAATGGGATTGCCGCAGAAGGGGCAGGCGGAGGCAGCCATGGTGTCGTCGCCCACGATCTCGCCGCCGCAGCTCTTGCAGACGTAGGTGTGCAGACCGGCGGTCTCGCCCTCCGCCCAGCTGCCGCCGGGGGCAGCCCAGTCCATCTCGCTGGGCTTTGCGTCCTTCAGGTCTTCATCGTAGCCCTTCAGTGCGTCCACCTCAAACTCGGTGTCGCAGTAGGGGCATTTCATCTTCTGGGTGGTGCTGTCGAACTGGATCGCACCATCGCAGCAGGGGCACTTATATTCCAGCATTCCTGCCATAGCGTTTCCTCCTGTGACTGCGGGGCAAGGGCTTATTTGCTTTTCTGCCCTGCCCCGCAGCGTGTTCGGTGATCGGTTGCAGCGGGCTTAGGTGCGGTCGTTGTCGTCAAAGGGGTCGCCGCACTCCGGGCAGAACTTTGGGGGATGTGCGGGGTCTGCCGGCTCCCAGCCGCACTTGTCGCACTTATACTTGGGGGCAGCGGTGGGACGGGGCTTACCGCACTCGGAGCAGAACTTGCCCTTATTCACTGCACCGCAGCTGCAAGTCCAGCCCTCTGCGGTTGCCGGGCGGGGCTTGCCGCACTCTGGGCAGAATTTACCGGTAACGGTAGCGCCGCAGCTGCACTGCCAGCTGACAGCCGCAGGGGTCTGCTGCCGGGGTGCTGCGGGCTGTGCCGTCTGCTGACCCATGGCGAACAGATTCTGGGCATTCATACCGCCCATGCCGCCTGCACCGGCTGCCATGCCCATGCCCATAAAGCCGTTCATAGCACCGGCAGTGTTACCGGCGGCGGTCTTCATGGCATCGATCTGACCGCCCACCAGACGGGCTGCAGCGGTGGTGGGGTCGGTGGTCATGGCGTTTTCTTCCCACTCGGTGATCTTCTTCTGCTGTTCCTCCGGGATGGACAGGGAGTTGATGTTGAAGGAGAACACCTCGATGCCGCGCTTTTTGCGCCAGATGTTGGACAGCTGCTCGTTGAGCGCCTCCGAGATCTCCAGCGTGTGGGCGGGGATCTCGTAATACTGCACCTTGTTGGCGGAAAGGGTGGCCAGTGCGGGCTGCAGGGCATTCATCAGCTCGCTCTTCAGGCGGGGTGCCAGCTCCGAGGCATCGTACTGGGTGGAGACGTTGCTGCACACGTTGGTGTAGAACAGCAGCGGGTCGCAGATGCGGTAGGTAAAGCTGCCGTTGCAGCGCAGATTGACCGAGAGCTTATAGCCCCGCTCCTCGCTGACCACCACGCGGAACGGGATGGGGGTAGCGGTGCCGTAAAGGATCTCGCCCAGTTCCTTGGTGTTGATGTAGTACACGCGCTGATCCTTGCCGGTTCCGCCGCCGTAGGTAAAGCGCTTGGCAACGGTCTGGAAGGTAGCGGCCAGACTATCGCCGAAGTTGCCGGTGAACATGCTGGGCTCGGTGGAGGCATCGAAGGTGAACTCGCCCGGCTCGGCGCACACCTCCACCACCTTGCCCTGCTCCACAATAAGCATGCACTGGCCATCGGCCACAGCAATGCCGCTACCGTTGGTAATGATATTATCCTCGCCGTTGTTGGAGCTGCGGCGGGAGGTGCGCTTCTGGCCCTTGACCATCAGCACATCCTTATCCAGAGAATCACAATAGAAAAATTCCTTCCACTGGTCTGCAAAAGTTCCGCCCAGTGCGCCCATACCTGCTTTGATCAGACCCATAGTAATTTCCTCCTGTATGTTTCATTGGTTTTGTAACGCCGGCAGTCCGCCCGCGTTGTGCTTTCTTCCTTTTTTATAGCGTTCTACGCTACGATGGTGATGCTGGGATCGCTTTGCTTTCAGATGTTATAATCATACTGCAACGCGGCGCTGAACGCAACCCATTCCGGGCCGTTTTCGGTGTCGCGCACCAAAGAAAAGCCCGCCTTCTCCCCTGCTGCGCGTGCCTGCGCACCCAAGGGGCACGCTTTTGAAGCAGCAGTTGCGGCAAATACAAAAAGCTCCCCCAAAAAGGGGGAGCGGGAATTATGCAGAGATGGCACAGAGGCGGGTTTACCCCGCTCCAAAAGCACTCAGAAGCGCCGCCATGTATCCGGCATGAACAGCACCAGCATGGGGAAAATTTCCAGACGACCGGCCAGCATATCGAAGATCAGCACCAGCTTTGCGGGGTCTGCAAAGCAGCCAAAGTTCTGCATGGGGCCAACCATGGCAAGGCCCGGGCCGATGTTATTCAGGGTAGCGGCCACGGCGGTAAAGTTCGTTACCATGTCAAAGCCGTTCAGGCTGATGAGGAAGAAGGAGGCCGCGAAGATAAAGATATACGCCGCAATGAACACGTTGGTGGTGCGGATAGTCTCGTGGTTCAACAGCTTGCCATCCATGCGGGCGGGCGCTACCACCTGCGGGTGCAGGGCGGTCTTGAGCTCCTTGACCAAGGTCTTGCCCAGAATGAGGAAACGGCTCACCTTGATGCCGCCGCCGGTGCTGCCCGCGCAGGCACCGATGAACATGAGCATGACCAGAATCTCCTTGGAGAGGGTGGGCCACAGGTCAAAATCGCAGCTGGAAAAGCCGGTGGTGGTGATGATAGAGCCCACTTGGAATGCGGCCTGCCGCAGCGCCTCGCCAAGGCTGTTGTACATACTGTAAATGTTGGCGGTGATGATGCCCACTGCCACTACAATAACTACAAAGTAGCCCCGCACCTCCTCGCTGGCTGCAGCGCGGCGGAACTTGCGCATGAGCAGCAGGAAGTAGGCATTGAAGTTGACACCGAACAGGATCATGAAAATGGTCACGACCCACTGGATGTAGGACGAAAAGCTGGCAAAGCTGTCATTGCGGAAGCCGAAGCCGCCGGTGCCCGCCGTACCAAAGGCGGTGAGCAGGGCTTCGAACAGGGGCATTCTGCCAATCAGCAGGAATACCAGCTCCAGCACAGTGAGGGCAAAGTAAATGCCGTACAGGATCTTAGCAGTAGACTGCACCTTGGGCACCAGCTTGTCCACCTGCGGGCCGGGGCTTTCCGCCTTCATCAGGTTGACGTGGGAGCCGCCGGTCAGCGGCAGCAGCGAGAGCAGAAACACCAGAACACCCATACCGCCGATCCAGTGGGTGAAGCTGCGCCAGAACAGAATACCGTTGGGCAGCCCCTCCACGGCGGGCAGAATGCTTGCACCGGTGGTGGTAAAGCCGGAAACGGTTTCAAACAGCGCATCCACCGGGTTCGGGATGCAGCCGGTGAGCACAAAGGGCACCGCGCCAATGACCGAGATGAAGACCCAGCACAGCGAGGTAGCCGCAAAGCCCTCGCGCATATAGAACACCTTACTGCGGGGCTTGATGGTGTGCAGGGCGTAGCCGATACCGGCGCTGACGGCTGCCGTGAGCAGAAACACGCCCAGCACCATCCACTCGCCATACACAAGGCTGGCGGCGGCGGGCAGCAACAGCAGCATGCCCTCGATCATCAGAACATAGCCCAGCAGACGGAATACGATTGCATAATTCATAATCCGCCTCCGTCAGCTCTCCACAATGTCACGCAGATCGTGCAGACCATGCTCCAGCGTGACCACGATGACATTGTCACCCACCTGAATCTGGTCGCCGCCGCGGGGGATCAGGATCTTGCTGCCGCGGGTAATGCAGCACAGCAGCAGGTTCTTTTTCAGGTGCAGCTGGCTCAGGGGCACACCGGTGGCTGCGCTTTCCTCGTGCACGGTGAACTCCAGTGCCTCCACGCGGTCGTCCAGAATGCGGTACAGGGTCTTGATGTTGCTGCCGGCCTCGTTCTGCAGTGCACGGACGTACTGCACGATGTAATCGCAGGTCATGTACTTGGGGTAGACCACGCTGCCCAGATCCAGCCCGGCCAGAATATCGTCAAATTCCAGTCGGTTGACCTTGGTCACCAGCTTGCCGTGGGAGTGCTTTTTGGCAAACAGGGTCAGCAGCACGTTCTCTTCGTCGATGTTGGTCAGCGCCACAAACGCTTCGGTGGATTCCAGACCCTCGGAAAGCAAGAACTCGCGGTTGGAGCCGTCCTCGTTCAAAATCTGTGCGCCGGGCAGCTGCTCGGCCAGCTCCATGCAGCGGGCTGCGTCCCGCTCTACGATGCGCACCCGCACATGGTTTTCCAGCAGCTCCTGACTGAGGTAGTAGGCAATGGCACCGCCGCCCACGATGAGGGCGTTGCGCACCGGCTGCACCGGCAGATGCAGCTGCTGGAAGAAGGCATGGGCCTTTTCCTGCGTGGCAAGAAAAGTGACCTGATCGCCCTTTTGCAGCACAAGATTACCGTTGGGGATGATGACCCCGCCGTTGCGCTCTACCGCACACACCAGAATATCGCTCTTGAGCCGGGTTGGGATCTCGCGGATGGCTACGCCATCCAGTGCGTCGGGCAGCGCAAACTTGATCAGCCGCACACGGCCGTCCGCAAAGGTATCGATCTTGCTGGCCCCGGGGAACCGCAGCAGATGGGAGATCTCCTTTGCCGCTGCCATCTCCGGGTTGATGATGGCGGAAATGCCGATCTGCTTTTTGATAAAGTCCAGCTCGTGGCTGTAGGACGGGTTACGCACGCGGGCAATGCCGTGGCAGTGGCCCGCTTTTTTGGCGAACATGCAGCAAAGCAGGTTCAGTTCGTCCGATCCGGTGACCGCAATGAACACGTCCGCATCCTCAATGCCTGCCTCGGACAGGGTGGTGATGGACGAGCCGTTGCCCACGATGCCCAGCACGTCGTAGCTTTCGGTCAGATGCTCCACGCGTGCTTTGTTGGTGTCCACCACAGTCACGTTGTGGCCTTCCTCGCTGAGCTGGCGCGCCAGAGCCGTACCGACCTTGCCGCCGCCCACCAGAATGATCTTCATAACAAGTCCTTTCTCCTTTGGCAGCCCCTTTCCCGGGGCATACAAGTACAGTATAGTATATCATATCCAGCCGCAAAGTTCTACTGTTTGCCCCGCAAATACAGCGAGTTGCTTAAAAAGCGACGTTCTCTTTGTACAGAATACCCTGTTTCCAGCGTGAAAGCGCACAAAAGGGACTGCCGCACAACTTTGTGCAACAGCCCCTTGGAGATTTTATGAAACTCAGTACCGCTCTACGCCGTCCTTGGTAACAAGGGCGTATACCAGCGGGGCCTCCTCCGGCTTTTCTGCGCCGTATACAAGGCCGCTGCGGTACTCGGCTGCGGCGGATTCGAACTTATCCGCTGCGCCGTAGAAGGTGGCAAGGCTCTCGCCCTTATGGACGTAGTCGCCGCGCTTTTTGTGCAGGGTAATGCCAGCGGCAAAGTCCAGCGGGTCGCCCTTTTTCTGGCGGCCTGCGCCCAGCAGCACACTGGCCGAGCCGATCTTTTCTGCGTCGTTGGCCACAATGTAGCCGTCCTGCTCGGCCAGCAGCTCGTAGCTGGCGGCGGGCTGTGCAAACAGGCTGTAATCCTCCAGCACCCGGATGTCGCCGCCCTGTGCGGCAAACATTTCCTTGCACTTTTCAAAGGCAGAACCGTCTGCAATAACGGCTTCGGCCATGGCGCGGCAGTGGCCAGCATCGCCCTTGCCCGCCAGCACCAGCATATTGGCTGCCAACTGCAGGCATACCTCGGTCAGGTCTGCCGGGCCGCGGCCCTTGAGCACGTCCATGCTCTCCATGACCTCCAGACTGTTGCCGATGTTGTGGCCCAGCGGGGTGTCCATATCGGTGATCATCGCGGCTACCCGGCGGCCGTGGTGGGTACCGATGGCAACCATCAGCTGCGCCAGCTCAATGCTCTGGTCCACGGTCTTCATAAAAGCGCCGGTGCCGGTGGTGACGTCCAGCAGAATGGCGTCCGAGCCGGAGGCCAGCTTTTTGGACATGATGCTGGAGGCAATAAGCGGGATGCAGCTGACGGTGGCAGTAACGTCCCGCAGAGCGTACATTTTTTTATCCGCCACGGCGATGCCTTCGCTCTGGCCGATGACCGACAGCCCCATCCGGTTCACCTGCGCAAAAAATTCCTCCTGCGAGAGGGCGGTCTTGGTGCCGGGCACGCTTTCCATCTTATCAATGGTGCCGCCGGTGTGGCCGAGGCCCCGCCCGCTCATTTTGGCGATCTTCACCCCGCAGGCCGCCACGATGGGCGCAATGACCAGTGTGGTCTTGTCGCCCACGCCGCCGGTGGAGTGCTTGTCCACCTTGATGCCCGGAATGGGCGAAAGGTCAACCATCACGCCGCTGTGTGCCATCACATCGGTCAGTTCAGCGGTTTCTTCGTTGGTCATGCCGCGCAGATACACGGCCATCATCCATGCGGCCATCTGGTAGTCGGCCACTTCCCCGCTGACAAAGCCATTGACAATGGCCTCCAGCTCTTCCCGGGTGTGGGTGCCGCCATCACGCTTTTTTGCGATCAGATCATAAATACGCATCGTTTCACGCTCCTGTTCTTATTGTTTTTTGGGGCGTCTTTATGCCCGGATCTCCTGCCATACGCTCTGGCCGTCCAGTGCAGAGGCGTCCACTTCCAGATACTCGCAGATGGTCTTTGCAATGGTGCCGAAGCACAGCTTTGTGCCCAGATCCGTGCCGGCCTTTACGCCCTTGCCGCAGACCAGATACGGCACATACTCGCGGGTATGGTCGGTGGTCTTGGTGTAGGAGGGATCACAGCCGTGATCGGCGGTGATCATGAGCAGGTCGCCCTCCCGCATGCCCGGGAGGAAGTCGGCCAGAAAACGGTCGAACTCAGTGGCAGCGGCGGCGTAGCCAGCCACGTCGCGGCGATGGCCGTAAAGCATATCAAAATCCACCAGATTGACAAAGGCAAGGCCCTCAAAATCCCGGGTCTGCAAAGCCTTGGTAAAGGCGATGCCGTTGGTGTTGCCGGTGGTCTTGATTTTTTCGGTCACGCCCTCACCGTCGAAGATATCAAAGATCTTGCCCACGGCGATCACGTCCTTGCCGGCAGACTTCAGCAGATCCAGCATGGTGGCGCGGGGCGGCTTCAGGCTCAAATCGTGGCGGTTGGTGGTGCGGTAGAAAGTATCCGCGCTGTTGCCTAAGAAGGGGCGGGCGATCACGCGGCCCACGCCGTATTTGCCCTTGAGCATTTCCCGGGCGATCTCACAGTAGCGGTAGAGCTCGGGCACCGGCACAAGCTCCTCGTTGGCGGCAACCTGAAAAACACTGTCGGCGCTGGTGTAGACGATGAGGGCGTTTTCCCGCATGGCCTGCTCGCCGTAATCCTTCAGCACCTGCGTACCGGAATAGGGCTTATTGCACAACACCTTGTGGCCGGTCTTTTGCTCGTACTCCCGGATCAGTTCCTCCGGGAAGCCCTCAGGGAAGGTGGGCAGCGGCTCCGGGCTGACCACACCGGCGATCTCCCAGTGTCCGATGGTGGTATCCTTGCCCATGCTCTGCTCCTGCAGGCGGGCAAAGGCTGCGGCCGGGGCATCCGTTTTCTCCCCTGCGGTCACGCCGTCAATGTTGAACAGACCCAGCTTGCGCAGGTTGGGGCAATTGAAATTGGGGTGGTTCGCAATGGCACCCAGGGTGTTGGTGCCCGCATCGCCAAAGGCAGCAGCGTCCGGCTCTGCGCCGATGCCAAAGCTGTCCAGCACGATCAGAAAAACGCGTTTTTCCATAATGGTCACTCCATTTCTCCGGGGCGTGCCCCGGAACAGTACTACTATTTATTGCTTTTATTATAAGCAAAAAGCCTGCCGGATGCAAGAGGCAGCAACGCTGTATGGTTTTATCAGTTTTTGCATTTTGCCGCAGTTTTCCCGGGCAAAACCGTGCACGGAAAGCCGCGCCGCATCGTTAAAGTTTTTGCAATTTCCTTTGCAGACACAGACGGGAGCAAAAACTTGTATTCAAGCAAAAATTCCTCTTGCTCTCTTGCACCGGAATGATTATAATAGTAGTTGGTAGAGTTTCGGTTTTTTCTGCTCTGCCACATAAACATACCCGCTGCACCGGGAGCTTTTTGGCTTCCATTGGTCATACACAGCAGCCCATACAGCCGCTGTGCCGGATAAAAGTAAGAGAGAGTTGACGGAGGTATATTTGCATGAGAAAGACGAAGATCATTTGCACCCTTGGCCCTTCCACCGATAAGGAAGGCGTGCTGCGCGAGCTGATCGCCAACGGCATGAACGTGGCCCGCTTCAATTTTTCCCACGGTTCCCACGAGGAACATCTGGGCCGCTTTGAAAAGCTGAAGGCCCTGCGCGAGGAACTGGGCAAGCCCGTGGCCGCACTGCTGGACACCAAGGGCCCGGAGATCCGCCTGAAGGACTTTAAGAACGGCGTTGAGACACTGGTTGCAGGCCAGACCTTTACCCTGACCACCCGCGATGTGGAGGGCACGAGCGAGATCTGCTCCATCACCTACAAGGATCTGCCCATGGACGTGGAGCCGAACGGCACCATCATGCTGGACGACGGCCTGATCAAGCTGCAGGTCCAGACCGTGAACGATACCGACATCGTGTGCACCGTGCTGAACAACGGCAAGATCAAGAACAAGAAGGGCGTCAACGTGCCCGGCGTGCATCTTTCTATGCCGTATATGAGCCAGCGCGATAAGGACGATATCATCTTTGGTATCCAGCAGGGCTTTGATTTCATCGCCGCTTCCTTTGTGCGCACCGCTCAGGACGTGTACGAGATCCGCAACCTGTTGAACCAGTACGACTCCAACATCCGCATCATTGCAAAGATCGAGAACCGCGAGGGCGTGAACAACATCGACAGCATTCTGGCTGCTGCCGACGCCGTGATGGTCGCCCGTGGCGATCTGGGCGTGGAGATCGACTTCACCGAGCTGCCCGGCATCCAGAAGACCATCATCGACCGCTCCTTCTCCTTCGGCAAGCCCATCGTCACCGCTACCCAGATGCTGGACAGCATGATCGTGAACCCCCGCCCCACCCGCGCCGAAATCTCGGACGTGGCAAACGCCATCTACGACGGCACCTCTGCTATTATGCTGTCCGGTGAGACCGCTGCCGGTGCCTACCCTGTGGAGGCACTCAAGACCATGTCTGCCATCGCCGAGCGCACCGAGCAGGAGGGTCACTACCTGCGCGGCCATCTGATGGAGCCCAACACCGGCAAGATCAGCGTTTCCGACGCTACCGCTCACGCCGCCTGCCTGACCGCAAAGGATGTGAACGCCGCCGCCATCGTTACCGTGTCCGAGTCCGGCACCACCGCCCGCCTGCTGAGCAAGTACCGCCCGCAGCAGCCCATCATTGCCTGCGTTATGCGCGAGCAGGTGCAGCGTCAGCTGTCCCTGAGCTGGGGCATTACTCCGCTGATGATGGCGCTGGCACACAGCACCGATGAGCTGATCGAGATGTCTACCTCTCTGGCCAAGGAGAACGGCTACCTGCACAACGGTGAGCTGGCTGTTGTGACCGCCGGCGTGCCCGTGGGCGTTTCCGGCACTACCAATATGATCAAGATCCACATGGTTGGCAACTGCCTGACCACCGGTGTGGGTGTCGGCCCCGAGAACAATGATGTTGCTACCGGCAAGGCCTGCGTCTGCCGCACCATGGACGAGGTGCGCGCCAAGTTCAAGCCCGGCATGGTGCTGGTGGTTCCCTCCACCAGCAACGAGATGCTGAGCTTTGTGCGCGACGCCGCCGCTCTGGTGGTGGAGGAGCCCGGCCTGAACAGCCACGCTGCCATTGCCGGCAAGGCACTGCTGAAGCCCACCGTTGTGGGTGCCACCGGTGCTACCAGCCACATCCGCGATGGTCTGATGGTGGCCGTGGACTGCGCACACGGCAGTGTGCAGCGCCTGCAGGGCTAAGACATAAAAGGAGAACCGTAGTATGGAACGTATCGCAAGCTTTTGTGTGGATCACACCCGGCTTGACCGCGGGATGTACCTGAGCCGTCAGGACGGCGATGTGCTCACTTGGGACATCCGCATGAAAAAGCCCAATCAGGGCGATTACCTGACCACTGCCGCCGCCCACACGCTGGAGCACCTGTTTGCCACCTACGCGCGCAACAGCGCCGTGAAGGACGGGGTGATCTATGTTGGCCCCATGGGCTGCCGCACCGGCTTTTACCTGCTTACCCGGGGGCTGACCCCGGCGCAGGCACTGCAGCTGACAGTGGACGCCTACCGCTTTATGGCCGGCTTTGAGGGCGCTGTGCCCGGTGCCAGCGAGGTGGAGTGCGGCAACTACCGCGATATGGATCTGCCCGCCGCCAAGGCGGAGGCCGCCGCCATGCTGCCCGTACTGGAAGGCCTGACCGCAGAGGATCTGCACTACTGATCTATGACCAAAAGGAGCACCGCACAGTATTTTTGTGCGGTGCTCCTTTTATTACAGAACGATTTTAAATATCCTCCGCTTTGCTCTGGATATTTTCAGCGGAAATATGTTTTTCTTTGCAACTCGGAAAAATCTGCGGATTTTTCCGAGTTGCTTTTTCACGGGAGTTCCTACCGCCTTTTCAACAGCTTTTGCTCAAAAAATCTTCAAATCACTTTTCAAAATCAAGAAATTGCGGTATTCTATTCTTATCTGTATTTCAAAAGAAAAAGAGAGGTGCACACTATGGTGCAATATCTCGCAAAGCGCATCGGGCGTTCTCTGCTGACGCTGTTCATCATTGTAACGCTGGTGTTCTGCCTGCTGCGGCTCATGCCG
>OGHE01000459.1_pt1 | contig 39590 bp, 27 predicted proteins | sample 1571431 | NCBI WGS metagenome assembly OGHE01 (sample SAMEA2581966, study PRJEB24529) | metagenome | biome: Human gut stool | place: China | collected 2011 | reverse complement strand
GGCAAAGATAAGCATGTAGAAAGCTTATGATTTCCTCGTTTGGACGAGGGTTCGAATCCCTCCAGCTCCACTTTATGACAAAAAGGTCCTCCTGAACTTATAAATTCAGGGGGACTTTTTGGGTTAATAAGATCCCAATTGTCCGGGTTATAAAGTTCTTCTCTAACGTAAGTTGTTGAAATATATTGGATTAACTTCATTTTATCCCCAATTATTTGTCCGGGTAATTTATTTTGTTTTTTAAAATAAACACTCTACATTTGGCTTCGGAGTAATTTGTCATAGAGAATCGACAAATGAAAAACAATCTGATTTCAAGTCCGGTTAAGGAAATTATTGTCTGCCCATATTTGTTCCTAATTCATATTCTGGCAAATCCCCTGTTAATCTGTCTTTTTTTTATTAGAAACCATATTTGGAAAACAAATTGAATATTATCCCGTTTTAATGTAGATCAGATTGATTTTTCATGTAAGTCACCTCTCTCAATGTCTTGTTACTAATAAATAAACTATGTGAACATCTCATTGCTGTTATTTTGTTAATATCCACTACGATAACTGAGAGGGATTTAAAGCGTGTAGGAGCGCTACAAATCCGATCACCTCCTTACGTGACGTGAAGAAGGTAGTATTTCTTTTCCCCCCCCCTCGCTACCTCTTGTTTGATTCTTGCTTTTTATAAACTACTCCATTTAAATTATAACAAACAAATAGAATGAAATATATTATATACTTCATGATGATGTTGTATGGTTCATTATGTCATGCCATCGTTTGCAAACACATTGTAGAAAGAAGTGAAACGAATACTCGTAAAGTGTATCAGATCCAAAGGGATGCTCTGGGTTATATGTGGTTTATGAACCATGCCGGAATCAGTCGGTTTGATGGGACCAAGCTAAAACACTATAAACTGCCGGCCGAAGGGCGAACCATGGATTATTATATGGGCAATTGCCGGTTGCTTACAGATAATCGGAATGGGTTGTGGGTAGTCACCCGTAATGGATATTTATGGATGTACAATCCATCATTGGATAAATTCGAATGCAGGAATCATCTGGTTATTCCGAATGATGTTTCCCTTCATTTTCTCTGCGTAGATAACAGTAGTCATATCTGGTTTTCTGTCGGAAACCGGTTGATAGCCTATCAAATACTATCCAATACTTTTCATCGGGTGGATCATAGCCTGGCAACGATTTCCTGTATGGTAGAGGTGGCTCCGGGAGAGTATTTTGTAGGTTCGGATGAAGGGCTGTTCGGAATTACAATAAAGAATTATGCCGTCGACAGGCAAACCGGAGAATTGTCCGGTAAAAGATGTAGCCGGATACATGAAATACTTTTTCATCCTTATACCCAAAGATTGGTTGTGTTTGATTATTCGGAAGGATTAGGGGTATGGGATATGAAGTCGGAGCAATTGGTTGGTACTTGGAACCGATTGTTGAATAGTCGGGTCAGTGGTCTGAGGATATGGGATGACCGGACTGTTTTGGTAGCTACAGATGGTGAGGGAATATTTCGTATGGATATCGTTAATCCGGATATTACATCTTTTATACAAACTGATTTTGAGAATGATAATTCAATTCGTACCAACCGGATTGCTGACGTGTTTGTAGATGATCAGAAACTTATCTGGGTGGCGGATTATCCGGAAGGCGTATCAATGATCGATGTGGAATCTCCTGATGATTATAAATGGTACAGGGCACGGTCCGGGGACAGTCATTCACTGACCAACAATCGGGTAAATGCGGTCCTGCATGATTCGGATGGGGATGTCTGGTTTGCAACGGATCACGGTATCAGTTGTTTTCATCCGTCGACAGGCTTATGGAACCGGATTGTTACGCCTCTTCCTTGTCAGATGTATACTGCATTGTGTGAAGTAAAGCCAGGAGAGATATGTGCCGGGAACTATGTACACGGTTTGTTCTTCATCCGAAAGAAAAGTAATTATTCGGTTACACCGTATGTACGTATTTCAGGAGTAAACGCATTGTGTCGTAAGGATAAAGACGGTTTTTGGATTGGAACGGATGAAGGGGTGTTTTTTTATTGTCCGGAAAACGATAGTATCGTGGAGGTAAAACGCTTGTCCGGTTTACACATTCATGCTTTGCATCAGTCCGATGATTGTCTTTATATTGGGACTGAAGGAAACGGATTAATGGTCTATCATCCGGAGCATGAGCAGATGGATACGGTTGCTGCTTTAGGAACCGGTAATGTATATGCTGTTTGGTCGGATGATAGCAGGCGGTTAATGGGAAGCAGTGATGGGTTTGCTTTCTCGCTCGATCTTGTACAACATTCATATTACAGGTTTCTGAGTAAAGGAATTCGGATTACATCGGGTACTTTCTTAGGTAATGGAAGATACATTTTGGGCACCTATCAAGGCGCAATTGAGTATGATAAACAAGAGGCTCGACCGCTGCGTAAAGCTTGTTTGGGATTTTACTTGGACGAACTTCGGGTTTTGGACAAAGAGGTGACCGTCGAAACGGAGAATTCTCCATTGAAGAAAGCTCTGAACTGTACAGCTACGTTACAGTTGGAGCACAATGAAAATACTTTTTCGTTTACGGCTACTGCCATTCGCTATACTGAAAAGCAGGATATAGCTTACAGTTGGAAACTCGATCATACGGATTGGAGTGCTCCGTCTGTAGATAATAGAATTCGTTTTTCGAACCTTCCTCCGGGTGAATATATCTTTTCTGTGCGGGCGTTATCCATTGATAACGGTCGGCCGTTTGCGCAAAGAAATATGCACATCATCATTCGTCAACCCCTTTGGAAGACAGGTGGAGCTTTCCTATGTTACGGTCTTTTGGCACTTATGTTGGGCTCTCTGGCCGTACGTTCATGGTTCGTATGGCAAGACAGAAACCTTTCAAGAGAACAAGTACGGTTGTTTGTGAATACGACACGTAACCTTTGTCTGCCACTTACACTGATAAAAGTTCCTTTGGAATATCTTTATGAAAAGTCATCTTCCGAACTTGTTAGTAACGTATTGCAACAGATAAAGGGAGTGAACAATTTATTGGCTGAGCTGGAAAATATCAGTCGTGTTTCTGCTGCTCCGGGGCGTCTGTCGCTTGCCGACTATGAGTTATCCATATTCTTGAAAGAGACAGTAGCCCGAATTAGAGATTATATCAGCGAGAAGGACATTATGCTCCGTTGGACGGAGGAGCCTGCCTTTGCTACCGTATGCCTCGATAAGGATAAGATGTCTGCCATTCTTAGAAACCTGTTAATGGCTTTTACAGACAGTATGGATCGAGGTGGCGAAATTCTTCTGAGTACTTCGTGTAACAATCAAAAGTGGGAGTTGAGGCTGGAATCTGAGGATAACGGGTTTCTTAAAAAAAAATTCTAAATTATAAAGGGTTCGTTTCGGGAGGTTCTTCCGAGACAATGAGTTGGTTATTTATACGTAAATTAATCTGTTTGCATAAAGGTAAAATCAAATTTGCTTATAAAGAAGAACAAAAACTGGTGCTTATTTTAATTTTTCCTATTGTCATCCGGCAATCGGAAAGAGTTTCTGAATTCTCCGGGATATTATCCGTACCGGAGCTCTCCACAGGGAATAGTGAGTTGTTGTCGGTTACCGGAATGCTGCCGGCAGTGAAAACTTCTGAGCAGAAACGTCCGGATAAGAAAAAAGAGAAACATTCTCTGGTATTGGTTGAAAGGAATAAGGATTTGTGCAATTATCTTGTGCAAATCCTGATGAAGGAGTATAAGATTGTGTCTGTTTGTGATGCGGAGGCGGCCTTTGAGACTGTGTGTGAACAATGTCCGGATGCAGTACTGGCTTCTTCTGTTCTTACCCGTATTTCGGGTGAGGAACTTGCCGTTCGGATTAAATCGGATGACAGAGTAGCACATATTCCGGTAATATTGTTAGTGAAACCGGGAGAGGATGACCGGTACATTCAACGGAATGCCGATCTTTATGTGTGGATGCCTTTTGCCATATCATCTTTAAAGACTGAGATTGCAGCTTTGATTGCTAACCGGGAAATGATCCGTAAGAGGTATATTCGTTTGGCGTTGGGGGGTGAGGCCTCGGGCCCTATCGATAAAGAGGTAGAGTCATCAGAAGGTGATCAGGAGTTTATTCGTCAGGTGAGAAGTCTGATTGAAGAGAGGATGACCGATTCCGGATTTAAGATTGGTGAACTGAGCGACTGCATGAATATGAGTCGTTCGAGTTTTTATAATAAGATTAAGGAGATAACCGGACATGCTCCTGCGGACTATGTTCGTAATGTGCGGCTCAACAGAGCATTGGTTTTGTTAATGAGCAGAAAGTATACGGTGGCTGAGGTTGCGGATATGACGGGTTTCAGTGATCCTAAATACTTCGGGATCGTGTTTAAGAAATATTATGGGGGCTCACCGACGAAGTATATAAACAATTTATAGACCGACAGAAGACCGGTAAGGGAGCCACCTTGCCGGTCTTCATTTTATTAACTAATCCGGTCGACTGGATTGAGAGAATTACTCTTATCTTTGCTATCCGAAAGGAGAACTGCGATGCAGAAGGATTGCAGAGATGAATGAACGTAAAATTATACAAATTATCAATATCAAGTAGCCTTTTATGTATGTATCTAAAAATCAGAGTATTATATTTTACTGAAAAGTGCAAGTATAGTAAATAGAGACCTCCGTCCACTATTATGATAAAAATATATTGTAATTGATTGGATATTAAATCATTGTTATGATAATGATAATGCTTAATTAAGTAGCAATAGTAGAAATAGAGCTGTTTGGTATATTGATTCTTAATATAATAATAAAAGCCAAGTATTATAATATATACTTGGCTTTATAAATTGATATATTATATATTATTCTATTTCAGCTTTTCCAATATAAATATCAGCCCAATAAAAGCGCATATCACTTAAATCTATCATCAATAGTGATAAATTGGAAACTTTATCAGCTCGAACAAATATGCCTATTTTATCTTTTTTTTCTGAGCGAAATTCTTTAATTTCATAACTTCCATCTGTAATTTTAACCCATTCATTAGAATAACTTGGCTTAATATAATATGTAAATGTATTATCATAGAAAGTTACTTTATGGTCTCCATCATCGGAAGATGTACATACAAATGTTTTATATTGTACATTTTTAGACGCACTATCAACACTACCAAATTTGAAATAGTTTTCATATGTTAATACGCCACCACATAATACAATAAGCACAATGAAAAATAGTATTCCTTTCATTGCTGCACGTTTTTGATTGTTCAGTGGTTTGTTACATTTGGGGCAAACAGTTGCCTTATCAGACACATCTGCATTACAATTTGAACATTTAATAAGTGCCATAAGATTTATCATTTAACAATAAAATAAAAATATAAAAAGAATACTATACTAATTATAGTAGCAATAATTCCTATAATAATATTCGCTTGATTATCATCATACTCATTTTTTGCTCCAACTTCTGTTTGATGTCCACAATTAGGACAGTTAGTCGCATCACGTGAAATCATCTTTTTACAAGCTTTACATTCAATTAGAAGAGACTCTTCTTCATTATTGGTTGAAGTATCACTACTATTTACATTTAGTGGGCAACCACATTCAGGACAAGTATTAACTTCTCCAACTTCTTTTCCGCATTCAGGACATTTTTTTTCTTCCATATTAGATGTTTTTGAGATTATGGTGCAAATATAATAAATTAATGACATATATGTCATTGTAGAATAAAAAAAACATCAGCTATTTTGCTAAATGATTGAAAAAGATGAAATATTGATTAGTAAAGTGGCTTTAGAATTGAAGAAATTGCGTGAAATGAATAATTTAACGCAAGAAGATGTGTATAATGATACTAATATACATATTGGAAGAATTGAAAGCGGAAAAAGCAATATAACAGTCAGTACCTTATATGTGTTATGCAAATACTTTAATGTTACAATACAACAATTTTTTTGTGATATTGGATTATAGTAGCCAATGTAACCCGACACTCAGATAACAGAAATCTTCAATTAACTTATCTATTCTACGAGTGGATATGCAAAGAAAAAATTCTATATTTTTTTTTGTAATATTCAAGTTATCTACTACTTATTACTAAAGGATATAGATATATGAATGAAGTGACAAAGAAGAAAATTAGTTTAAAATTGAAAGGTAAAAAGAAGACTGCAACACACATAAAGCATATAAGGCAATCACTAATTGGAAGAAAGCTAAGTAAGGAACATAAGGAACATATAAGTCAGTCAATGAAAAAGAATAAGCCTCAACATGAAAAATAGTTGAGGCTTTAATTAAATATATGCTGTTGGAATGATTATATATTCCTTTCACGCTCTAAGATAGCAAATTTATCAATAAATTCATTTAGATATTCCATTTTATAATTAATACATTCTCTTCCATAATCTATTAGTTCTTCGTTGAAGTTATATTTATCCAAGAATGAAATAGCCTTTCGATTTAATTTGTTTGCAAAAGACTTTATATCATTTGGTACAGAATAAGTATTAATATAACTCTCAATATCAAATATACTATCTATTTCATTCTTTATATTATCTTTATCTTTTAATATATTTGTATTATTATCTATATTGTCTATATTATCTATATTTGTAGATACATTTTGTATCACATCTTGTATTACATTATGTTCAATATTATTTTTATCATAAGTAGTTTTACTTCCTCTTTCTAATTTGGATATGTATTGCTTAAATTCTATAATATCATACAATGATAGTTTGTTATATTCATTCACTTTATCCCAATTAATTTTATATTGATTGGGAATATTTCTTCCCTTTATTTTAGTACATATAACATCTATCAATTTATTAGCATACAATGCCTCAATAACACATCTTACATCGTTTTTATTTTTCAAATTCAAATATTTAGATATATCATCAATTGTCATTTGAAAATATTCATTTTCTAATTTTCCTTTATTTCTATAATAGGTTTCTTTTTGACTTAATATCATAAACAGCTTTAAGCAATCACTATCTAATAGGTATATAAGAATTGTTGGACATGGTGTAAATTTATTATCTATATTAATCATTTCAATTATTATTTAGTTATTATATCAGTTCGATTCAATTAAGGAGTATAAAGGTAGGAACTGATATACTACCTTTCATATACTTCTTTGCTATCATGGCAAATATACGACCTACGAATTAAATTTACCACTTTTTAGGTATCTAAATTGAAAAAAAATCAATACGGAATTGGATTTACAATCATTAACACAAAATAATCTTATAAATTATCTCAATAAATCAAATGTTATTAAAAGCTAGATATTTATCAATTCACATACGTTCGTTTGCTATTTGATAAATGATATACTATATTTGTATAGTCATTAATAAAGGTATTATATATGAAATTTGTAGCATATTATAGGGTATCAACAAAACGTCAAAATTTGGGCTTAGATGCTCAAAGAAATACTGTACTTAATTATATTAATAGTGTAGGCGGTAAGTTAATTAACACCTACGAAGAAAAGGAAAGTGGAAAATGCAACAACCGTATTGAATTGACTAAAGCAATTGATTATTGCAAAGTTAATAATGCAACATTGGTAATTGCTAAGTTGGATAGATTAAGTCGTAATGTGTCTTTTATATTTGCACTTAAAGAGGCGAATATAAAATTTTATTGCTGTGATATACCTGAATTAAGTACACTAACGTTAGGAATATTTGCAACTATTGCACAATCGGAGAGAGAAACAATAAGCTCTCGCACTAAAGCAGCATTACAAGCAAAAAAGGATAAAGGTATTAAATTGGGTGCTCCTAATGCAACTATATCAAATGATATGCGTATAAAATCAGCTGAGGCATTAAAACGTAAAGCAGATAATAATACGAATAATAAGCGTGCATACACTGTTATTAGTTCATTAATTGAGCGAAATATGACATTACAATACATCGCATCATATCTAAATCAAAATGATTTTAGAACGTCTAAAAATTGCTTATTTACTCCTATTGCAGTTAGTAGATTAATCAGAAGATATAAAAAATAAGGTATTACATTTAAGTAATACCTTTATTTTTGAAGTCATTATGAATGAATTATTCAATTACCAATTTTATTTCTCTTTCTATATCTTCAATTTCTTTTTTTAGTTTCTTAATTTCTTCGTTTTTCTTGAATAATTTTATTTTTTTATTGTTTAATCCATTAGCTTTCTTTATTAGTTCTATCTTTTCAGTATCATTACATTTGGAACTATTAGCTATTTTAATAATCAATGTATTTGTAGTATCAGAAGATTTTTCAATTTTGGTTTCCTTAGTATTTCTACTCTGCTTTAGCTTCCATTTTTTGGAAGTGAAGAATTTTTTCATTTCTTCGGCTTGTTCTCTTTCATCTTTTTTTTCAAACTCTTCACGGTTGTAACTATTTTCAGATATAAATTTCTCATAATATTCGCTGTTCCGATAGCGATTTAATTGTGTATTTGCCATAATGTTATAATATTTAGTTAGTAATGATGCAAATATAGTAAATTATTTTATATATGTATATATGTTATTCATTTTTTTGATTTGGGTAATAATATTCATAGGCAGTAACTTCTTTCATGTTTTTGGGATAAATTAATTTTATAAATTCAGAAATAGTATATTCTATTGTTTCTTTTTTTGTTCCAAACTTGATAAATACCTCTTTTTCTTTATCATAGATAACATCGTTATTTATATTGCTATAATATGGATAATAATAATATCTATTTCCTATTTCAAGTGTATCATAATAATCTCTTAGCAACATTATATATTGCCTTTTACTTATAACACTCTGTACAATTGTATTATAATGAAGTAATTCATTAGCTCTTGCACTTTTTCTCAAAAATGAAAACTCATTACTTCCATCAAAATAGCATACATTTACTATTACCCATTGCGTAGTATTATATAATATTATCTTTTCAATATATTCTTCAAATAGTTCTTTCATTTCATTTAGCTGCATTCCATTATACATTTCATCTGTTATACATTTATCCTTTGATAATATTTTAATCTGTTTATTTAATGAATAATTCTCTTTTTTGATGCGTTCTATGTTTTCTTCAATTTGTCTTATTTGTTTTTTTATACGTTGATGCTCTTTTTCTGTTATATTATCATCAATCCCATATTTAATAGCTTTTTTTATATATAGATTAAATTCCTCATTAATTTTCTTTATTGACAGATTTTGCAATGATACTATTTCTTCATTTTTCTGCAATTGCTCTTCTTTCAATTTAATATTAACGTCACTATTTTCTATAAGTCTTCTCATTAATAATCGAGATTTTGCCATATATATAATCAATCCGTCTATTTTGGGTGCATTAATTGTTATTGGATTGGTACATTTCTTCTTTCCAATTGAAAATGAATATCGTGAGCCGTAACATACATAGGAAAAATCTTTATCTCTTCCTGATTTCTTATAAAAAAAATTACTTCCACAATGCCCACAAATAAGTAAACCTTTTAATAATGATACATTCTTTTTTGCTGTATCTTTATTCTTTATATTTTTATTTATTTTCTCATTAGCACTATAAAAAATATCATCACTAACTATAGCTAATGCTTTATTAGTATATTTAATTTCTTCAACTATCTTTCTATTTTTTCTTTTTCTTATTTTATCTTTATTTTTGGGGTCAGGCTCATGATATATTGCCTCAAACACACCTATATTTCTTTTTGCGCGTAATATCTGACAAACGGAATTTGGATGCCATAAGTTTTGTTTCTTATTTTTTGTTGCAGGTGCGTATATATTGCGTGAATTTAGTAAATGTGCTATTTGTACAGAGGTCATATTATTTAAATAGTAGGCATATATCTCTCTTATAATAGTAGCTTCTTCTTCATTAATATGAAGATATTTATTTTCATCTATATTATATCCATATGGGCGGCTTCCATGTGTCCAACATTGTTTTTTAACTTTTTGTATTTTTCCACCCATTTGTCTTTCTGTTGATAACTCAATTTCATAACTTCCTATGGTTGCTAAAATATTTAATTGCAATTCAGAACCTAAATCACTTTTATCAGTTGTGACATTGAGGTTTTGTTTCTGAAAATATAAGCTCTTTTTACAGTCATCTCTGAAATATGAAATAAGCTCCAATATATTTGTAGTCTTACGTGATAATCGTGACAGCTCAGAAAATAATATTATATCAAATTTTTCTGTTTTTGCATCTTCCTTTAGTCTATTCAAATCATGGCGTTCCTCTTCATCTTTAAAGCCTGATATTTGGTCTTCATAACTTTCTACAATTGTATATCCCATACCATTAGCATAAGATTTTAATTCCTCATATTGCCTATCTGTATTTTGTTTTTTAGTACTTATTCTGATGTAAATTGCAGCTTTCATATTATCTTTGTGTTATAATTATATCCGCAAATATAGCAAAAAATATAAAAGGTTATTTGAAAAAGATTATACATATCGATATGGATGCCTTTTATGCTTCTGTGGAGCAAAGGGATCATCCTGAATTGCGTGGTAAACCGCTTGCCGTGGGGCATGCCGAGGAGCGGGGAGTAGTAGCGGCAGCAAGTTATGAAGCTCGTCGTTATGGAGTTCGTTCGGCTATGTCGTCACAAAAGGCGAAACGTCTGTGTCCGCAATTGATTTTTGTTCCCGGACGGATGGAAGTGTATAAATCCGTTTCCCGTCAGGTACACGAAATATTTCATGAGTATACCGATCTGATTGAACCTCTGTCATTGGATGAAGCGTTTCTTGATGTGACGGAGAATAAGCAGGGGATCTTGCTGGCTGTGGATATAGCTAAAGCTATCAAGCAACGTATCCGTGAAGAACTGAGCCTGGTGGCATCGGCAGGCGTGTCGTATAATAAATTTCTGGCTAAAATAGCTTCGGACTTTCGTAAACCCGACGGACTTTGTACTATTCATCCTGATCAGGCAATCGATTTCATTGCCCGTTTGCCTATTGAGTCATTTTGGGGAGTAGGGCCGGTGACTGCCCGGAAGATGCATTTACTGGGGATACACAATGGACTTCAGTTACGGGAGTGTTCGTCTGAAATGCTGGTACGTCAGTTTGGTAAAGTGGGACTGCTTTATTATGATTTTGCACGTGGAGTCGATCTTCGACCGGTAGAAGCAGTGAGAATACGTAAATCAATCGGATGTGAGCATACATTGGAGAAAGACATCCATGTAAGATCGTCTGTGATTATAGAGCTTTATCACGTAGCTACGGAGCTTGTAGAGCGATTGCAGCAGAAAGAGTTCCGGGGAAATACGTTAACTCTGAAGATCAAGTTTCATGATTTTAGCCAGATAACACGAAGCATGACACAGGCACAGGAACTTACGAATCTTGAGAGAATCTTGCCCCTTGCCAAACAATTGCTGAAAGAGGTGGAGTATGAGCAGCATCCCATTCGCTTGATCGGGCTTTCGGTATCGAATCCGAGAGAAGAAGCGGATGAACATCGGGGAGTATGGGAACAACTGAGTTTTGAATTTAGTGATTGGGGAAAATAGTTAAAGGTGGAATCCTAAGAAAAAAATAGTTGCATGATCGTATTTGTCCGGCATTATTTTTATATATTTGGAAGTAATATCATATTGAGAACTAATAAATTATAAGGAACTATGAGCTTGCATAAATATTCGATTGTTTTATTGGCATTATTGGCATTACTCTGCAGTTGCCATGATGAAGATAAAGGAGATATCCCACAGTCCGATGAGCGAACCGCAGATTTTATTGTGAAATATAAGGATGATTTCGGAATACATACGGATTATAAAGCTAAGGTATATATCTATTATGGAATATATTCAATGGATATTGTAGGCTTTCATTATCTTCCGGGCGGGGTGCTGGATTATGAAGGGAAAGAAATAACTCCTGACATCCGTCTATCTGCTGATGGAAAAGAAGATATAACCTTGTTATTGGATAATGCTGAAAAGGTAACGGTTATTGTTGAAAGCTCCTATTATGAGGGAAGAGTGGGAATAACAAGTTACTCTCCGGGCGACACACCTATAAAAGGGATATTTACGTTTGGGGAATAGTGAACGGTATGGAGGGAATCTTTGATGTCTGTTTCTATTTCATGATATATTAAAAAAGGAAGAAGTCTGAACTTCTTCCTTTTTTAATGGAGGATATGTTTCAGGCAAGTGCCCGCTTTATTCTATAATCCATGGATTACTTTCATTAACTGTTCGCCCAATCCGATGGTATAACCTTGTGACACGAAGACTACCCGGTTGAATGTATCACCGATAATAAACATGGGCAGGATGGTGCTGTTTGGCAACTTCATCGATTCGGCAATTTGTTTCTGGATCGCTCCATCTACGTCGATACCATAGGTAATGGTTGAAGGCAATCCGGGGAATTCTGACGGGCGGAACTTTTTGTACTGTTCTTCACTAGGGAAGAGCAACACCATTTTGCGTCCCCATTTTTCAAATTCACCGCTTAAAGCTGCAATATCCCGAAGGGCATGGTTAGTGGGTTCTTGTCCGGCTCCCAGCACTGCTACAACGTAGTATCCCCGGCCACAAGTCTGAAGAATACTTTGCGGTTCAGAGGCTCCTATAGGCAGATAAGTCGATTCGGAATTAAAATTACCAATTACTTGTACCTGGTCTTTGCTTTCGCGCATGACCAGATCGACAGTTGTTGTCTTTCCCTCTTCAATGGTGAAGAAAGTCACATTAGCCAATACAGCTCCGCTTGCCATGCGAGTACCGGTTACCATCATATAGTATCCTGTGTCCAGGCGTGCACCATTCTTCAGCAAGTTCGACCAGGTGGCTCCTCCACCCATATCTACGTCACCTTCGTCGTAGTTGAGGAGTTGGAAGGTTCCATTGCGGAACTTTGAGAGGGTGAAGTGTGAATAGTATTTTGGATCACTCAACGAAGGGATCGGCCGGTAGCGGGCTACGAGCGTTCCGGTTGGTGCCTGCGTTTGCTGTGCGGCTTCAAAATCGACATCATAGACCTTGCCGTTCTTGAGGTTGTTGTCATTGAAAGTCCGATATTGAATCTTGCCGGTCACTTCATCTATCCAGGCAGGAATACCCAGGCTACGGGCCATGGATACAAAGAAAATATTACGGGATTTCTCGTCTGCTACCCGGGCTTTCCATACACCCATTGGTGACATTGGTATACGTTGTGAGTTTAATTCGTTATTGATTGTGATCTCTTTTTTACACCATTCTACCAAAGCTTGTGGATTTTTGCGGAAGGCTTCTGCTTCACTTGCCGGAATCTCTTTCCGGAAGAATGCTTTGTAAGGAGTGATCATTTCATTGGCTACACGCGGGTTCAGTACGTTGCTACAGAAATCTTCAGAAGCGGGCAGGCCGGAGTTATTCAGATGGTCGTTCAATACTTCCGGGCTTACGTCTCTCAGGTCTTTGGCCGAGATTACTTTCAGCAGGCTGATAGCCTGACCGGCCTTATCGGCTTTTACAGCATCAGAAAGGAAATCGGTTAAAGTCTGGTGGTTACCTCTGGAAGCTATCAGTAAGCGTACTGTTTCGGTTTCATCCAGCTTATTCTCTTTGGCAAAAGTCCGAGCTTGCTCTTCGGTAATGAAAGTGGCTACGTATGCGTTGCGGATAGAATCTTCCTGTGCCATGCGCCGATCATTTTCAGTACGTTGTTCCGGAGTCACTTCGGGCAGGTTGGCGCCTTCGGCAGGAGGAACGATATCCAGTGGAAGCGAATAGGTTTCACCGGCGTTTTTGTCCAGTGTGATCTTCAGTTCATTGTCTTTGCCGAATGATAGTTTAGAATAACCGAACCGTCCGTCTTTGGAGGCCCATACCAACATATCACCCTTGCCGGCAGTCAATGATGCATGCCCGCTCTGGTCTGTATGTTTGGTGGCCACCGTATAAAATTCAGCGTAGTTATAGACCTTGAACTCTACGGTAGCATCGGCTACCGGCTGGCCTTCGGCATCTGTCACGAGTACGGAACCTTTGGCAGTCGGAGCATAATTGTCAATCACGTTGATCTCTGTATAATTCGGAGTTTCGTACATGATTTCTTCTTGTCCGGTATAGCGTCCGAATACCTTTGTATGCATCAGCATACCACGACTGGCGGGAGCATTAAACCAACCCAGATTCAAAACCGGTTCCGGTTCGCAGGCACCAAAGAAATACCATTTGCCATCTACCCAGGCTTCTACCCATGCATGGTTGTCGTCGGTATGTGCCCAACGCGGAGTATATACCTGTCGTGCCGGAATACCTACCGAGCGGAGAGCTGCTACGGTGAAGGTGGATTCTTCACCACAGCGACCATAAGCGGTTTTTACGGAAGCGAGTGGAGAACTCGTACGGGCATCACTTGGGGTGTAGATTACCTTTTCGTGGCACCAGTGGTTTACCTCGAGTACAGCGTCGTGCAATGACAGATTCTTCACACGGTCTTTCAGTTCATTGTAAAACACCCGGCGTGAGTCATCCAGGTTTTCATTGTTTACCCGAATGGGGAGCACAAAATGACGGAATACGTCATCGGGGATTTCTTTTCCCCAAGGCATTTCCTGACGTGCCTGATCGGAGAGTCTGACATTTTCCAGATAGTAGTCGCCTGTATAATCCGTTACGTCACCTGTAGGCATGTAGGCATAGAGGAACATTAAAGCCTCTTGTTCGGGAATGGTGAGCTTTTCATTAAACACTGCAAACAACTCTCCATTGGGAAGTTGCTGCTTCTTCATTTCAAAATCTTGCGTCACTTGGTTTCGGTAAGCCACATCTTTCAGGAAATGGGACTCACTGCATGAAAAGAACGCAACCGACAACATCGGAATGATTAGAAAGCGGGTTAGGGTTTTCATACAATTTGTTGTTAAGTAAGGCCTCACCCCCGTTCCTCTCTTAAGGAGAGGGGGGAGTGAATGCTTTTGGTTCATATATTTAGTTTTGATTTCTTTCTCTTTTTGTTTCATCTTTCCGGAATTACTGTTTTCTACTTTAATCTTTCGGTATCTTTATGGTCATTTATGAAAATTCTGGTTTACATTCTTCGGAGTCCGGCTCTTTTCCATTTTCCGGGTGAAGGAAAGAGAACGGAACTCTAAAATCCATTCAATGGGAAAAGTACCGTGGGAATCAGTAGTACCATTCCTAGGATAATGAATAAAAGAAGTATCTTCCAGAACCATTTTACCCAAATCTCATAAGGTATGCGGGCAATGCCTAAGGCACCCATCAATACAGCAGAAGTAGGGGTGATCATATTGGTAAATCCGTCACCAAACTGATAAGCCATTACCGTAGCTTGCCGCGAAAGTCCGATGACATCGGAAAAGGGTGCCATGATAGGCATGGTTAACGCTGCTTTGGCGGACCCGGAAGGGATAATCAGGTTAATGAGTGTCTGTATCAGATACATCACCCCCAAAGATACTATTTTTCCAGCTTCTCCCATCAGTGAAGCCAAAGAATGTAAAATGGGGTCGATGATATGTCCGTCTTGCAGTATTTGAATAATCCCTCCGGCCAGTGCCACAACTATGGCGGCCGACAACATGTCTTTGGCTCCATCCATGAATTGCTTGATGATAGCATCTGCATGTTCACTATTGGCAAACCCCGAAAGAATGCCCATTGCCAGAAAGATGGCGGATATCTCCGGTAAATACCAGCCATGACCCATGACACCGATAATCAGGAAAAGAATAGTGAATGCGAGTAAGGTCAATATAAAGAACTGGTTGGATTTGCGTAAACCCAGCCAACCGAAAACTGCAAACAAGATAGATAAGGTGGGAACTGCATAGCAGGTGACTGATGCTTCACCTACTGAAAAAGTACTGATCGGGTAGATGATGGAGAACAACCCCAAGGACACGAGTAACAATAGGTATACGATCCATGCTTGGCGAGTCGTTACATGGGATATCTCTCCACAGCTTTCTTTTTCCCGTTTCCGCCAATAAGCGTCAGCATGATACATAGGTGATTTTTCCGGATGCTTTTTGACGACAGCGGCATATCTGAGTACGCAAACAATCAGGGCGGTGGTCAGTACCAGCCAACAAAACATACGGTATTCAAATCCGGAGAACAACGGGAGATCAGACAAACCTTGCGCAATGCCGATCGTAAAAGGATTCAGTACTGCACCGGAAAAGCCGATATGGGCAGCTACGTATACCATACACAGCCCGGTGATGGAGTCATATCCCATTGATATGGCAAGTGGGACAATGATGATGACGAAGGCCAGTGTCTCTTCACTCATACCGAATACGGAACCGAAAAGGCTGAAAAGGATGATGACTAAGGATATCACTACATTGTTTACTCCCAGTATTTTGATCAGTCGGTGTTTTTCAAGTCCTTTCGTGAAATTCAGAAATGAAAAAATGCCGGTATCAATAGCACGGCTGCTATTCATTATTTGAAAGGCACCTCCCATAATCAGTAAGAAAGCTATAATTCCTGCCTGACGTTCGAAGCCTTCAAGAAGGGAGCTGAACACTTGCCAGGTCTGGGGTGTCTGTTCTACCCGGTGGAAAGAATGGTCTACAATGACAGTGCGGGAAATACCGTTTACGTCGATTGTCTCTCGCATATATTCTCCGGCAGGAATGATCCAGGAAAGCACTGCACAGAGTAGAATGACCGAAGAAATGATGGTGTATGTGTGGGGTATCCGTTTGAGCATAGTCGTTTTTCTTGATAAAGCGCAAAGTTATGCAATATATTTGTAATATACACTTGCCAAATCAGGCCTTATAAAAAGAAAAATCAACTAACGATACACTTTTCTTATGTTTTAGAACATATTTTCGAAAACATTTCGTATCTTTGCAGTGTTAATAAAGAAAACAAGATGTAAAACCGCTCTTCAAAACGTGGAGAGCAAAAAAAGAGGACCAAAATTATGAAAAAGAATGCAAATGAAATTATGATGTTGCAGTATCGTATCAAACGTTACCAAGCAATGGGAAATGGAACAATGTGCCAGCTGTTAAATGGCAAACTTCAAAAACTGCTTGCAAAGCAGGTTACCATGTAATTAAACACAATCTATATTATATGAATAAGAAGCGGGGAATCGGATGATTCTCCGCTTCTTTTGTCATTTATCTGTTTATATCCGGAACAATCATTATAAAATATTCGTTAATTAGACAACGAATTCTATTTTTTCTCAAATTTATTGCTACGTTTGCAACTACTATGATAAAGTACATATTCTGCATATTGATAGGTATCTTTTTTGTGTATGGAGCCGGTTATACCGCTTCTATAGAAGAAGCTGCAGAACTTCCCGCCGAAGTTACTGCCACCTTTGTATCACAATATGCCGGAGACCATTCTTTATTCAATGATGAGACGGCTGAATCCAAAGTGTGTGATGCTATTCTTCCCCATAGTTCTTTTTCACGGGAACTAAGTTCTTCCAAAATTTTGAAACTCAAATTGCAGACTGCTATCCGGCTGCTCAATGCCTCACTTTTCCATCAATCGGAGAGGGGAGATACTTATCCGGACTTCAATCATAACTTCATTAAATATTCCAGCGGGTATTATGTATACTCGTTAGAGCATATCCTGATTTAGCTTTCCGATTCTACACTTCTGTATTGAAGTGATTGGGTAACCCCATTTATCCATTCCGATAAATGCCGGGAAGGTGCGTCTTGTATTTTCCGGCGGTCGGTATACATTGCATTTTATTTTTCAATCTAAAATCATACTGTGTTATGTTTAGCTTATTGTTATCCACTTTTGCCATGATGGGGCTTACCTTCGTCATTGGTTTTTTCGTTGCCGGGGTGATAAAGTTGATTGCCTCTGCAGCTGATTCGTTGGCTTTTTATAGTTCGCACCAGGAAGAATTGGCCCGGCTGAAGCGTATTCGGAAACTGCATCAGAAAGTAGCTACGTTAATAACTGAAAGTGCTCTGAGTGATGAGGAGTATGGCAGTGATGGGCGTGAAGACTTCAGCAGGGGGGTCACAAAACATCCCGGAGATAATCGTGGGTTTTATCATGGTGTCAGTCCCGGTGAATCGGAGAGAGGTTTAATGGATTATTTTTATCCGGAAGACACAAGAACGATGTTTCTTCGGAAAGAAGAACAGATGTTACAGCATGATAAAAAAAATAATAAGACATCCTCAACCAATAAAAAACAATAAATCTTGATAGTATGGAAAGTATAGACTTTGGAACCCTGTTTCAGGGATTTGGAACAATGATAGCCAGCGGATGGTTTCTGGCCAGTGCCCGTATGTTTTTAATAGCTTTGGGGTTTCTGCTCATTTATTTAGGCTGGAAAGGGGTACTCGAGCCAATGGTGATGATTCCGATGGGCCTGGGAATGGTAGCTATTAATTGTGGAACACTGATTATGCCCGACGGAACATTGGGGAATCTTTTTTTAGATCCGATGCTGTCGGATACCGACGCATTGATGAACACGATGCAGATTGACTTTCTGCAACCGGTATACACATTGACCTTTAGTAACGGATTGATAGCCTGCTTTGTATTTATGGGAATCGGTACATTGCTTGATGTGGGATTCCTATTGCAGAAACCGTTTGCCAGCATTTTTCTTGCTTTATGTGCTGAATTGGGTACATTCTTGACAGTGCCTATTGCTTCCGGTCTGGGACTGTCTTTAAAAGAAAGTGCTTCAGTGGCAATGGTAGGCGGAGCTGATGGTCCGATGGTTTTGTTTACATCGCTTGCTTTGGCCAAACACCTGTTTGTACCTATTACGGTGGTGGCTTATCTTTATCTGGGATTGACTTACGGGGGATATCCTTATTTGGTGAAATTACTGATTCCTAAACGTCTGCGTGCTATCAAGATGGTAGAAAAGAAAGCTCCTAAAAATTATGATGCGAAAGTGAAGCTGGCTTTTTCTGCAATCCTGTGTGCAGTATTGTGTTTCTTGTTTCCGGTTGCTTCACCATTGTTCTTTTCGCTATTCCTGGGAGTGGCAGTACGTGAATCCGGTATGAAGCATATATATGATTTTGTGAGCGGTCCGTTGCTCTATGGTTCTACTTTTATGTTAGGATTATTATTGGGTGTACTTTGCGACGCACATTTGTTACTCGATCCGAAGATTCTTAAACTGTTAGTATTAGGTATGCTTGCTTTGTTACTGTCGGGTATCGGAGGCATCATGGGAGGGTACATTATGTATTTCATTAAGAAAGGGAACTATAATCCGGTGATCGGCATTGCAGCCGTAAGCTGTGTACCCACTACGGCAAAAGTGGCTCAAAAGTTGGTAAGTAAAGATAATCCGAATTCTTTTATTTTGGGTGATGCATTAGGAGCCAACATTTCAGGAGTAATCACTTCGGCCATCATTACAGGCATTTATATAACGATTATACCTTATTTATAAATCATAGAGCTGGTGACAAGATAATTTTGGGGATGACTATAGAGAATCATTCGGTGGTTATTGGTAACCCGGAAAGATTGAAATCTATAGTCATCCATGTGTTTCTATAGTGACTTTGTTTTCGGATTCTTAAGTCTCTGTTTAAATTTTACTTGAGATTGTCTTGAGATTTGTTTTCAAAGATCTTTTCTCGTTTTTCTGAGGAGCATGGCAGGCTATGTAATGAATAAAAACGGAAAGATAGACCGAAAAGAAATTCAAGAACAGACCGATAAAACTCTTATAAAATTTATTTAAGGAAAATTTAAACAGGGTTTACTACTTCTTTTAATTTTTCCAGCATTATATCCGGATCGACATCAACTCCTGACCAGTATTTTATGGCAATGACCGCTTGATAGACCAGCATTTTCATTCCGGGCAATACATGACAACAACCGCGGCGGACCGCATCTCTCAACAGTTGGGTGTATACTGGGTTGGGGATGCAGTCGGCTACTACCATATGCGGCAATAAGGTATCTGTGTCTATGTTCAAGCGTTGGTCTACGTTGGGATAAAGCCCTACTGAGGTAGCATTGATGACAATGTCGATATCTGTGGAAAACCGATAAGGATGGTCCCAAAGTACAAATCTGGCAGTTGCAACCGTTTGGCTGTTCAGTAAATCTGCCAATGCCTGGCCTTTGTCTCTGTTTCTGTTCAAGATAGTGATCTCTTTCACTCCCGCCAGAGCCATTTCGACAGCGATGGCACGGGCAGCACCGCCAGCACCTAACAAGGCAATCTTCTTGTCTTGGATGGTGATAATTTCCGAAATGGCTTTTACAAAACCTTTTCCATCTGTGTTTTCTCCGGTAGCCCTCTGATCGTTTCCAATGACAACTGTATTCACTGCACCGATGATTTTTGCCGATTCTCCTAACTCGTCCAAGTATCGGATGATTTCCACCTTGTTAGGCAGAGAGCAGTTGAATCCTCTCCATCCCATGGCTTTTGCACCCTGTATGGCAGCCGCCAGATTTTCGGGACCGACTTCACAGTTGATATATCTGTAGTGCATATAGTGGTGACGGAATGCTGCTTCCATAATGGCAGTAGTCGGATTTTCGGCTGCCGGACAAGAGAAGGAGCCTACCAGCTTGGGAAGGAAGTCGGGGGCTGTCTGATATTCTTTTAAATCATTGATTGTCACTACCGGATATTTGTGTTCTAGCCCGAATTCTATGATTTCGGGTAAGCGCGCCATAGTTCCGTCATCATTGGTCAATTCACAAAGTACGGCACAGGGTGCAAGTCCTGCCAGTTTCATCAGGTCTATGCTGCCTTCGGTGTGACCGCTCCGTTCTTTGATTCCGCCGGAACGGGCTATCAATGGGAATATATGTCCGGGATGATGAAGAGATTCGGGAGTGGCATTGGGGGCAATGGCCGTCCGGATAGTCTGTATGCGGTCGGCTGCTGATACTCCGGTGGTCACTCCCTCTGCTGCTTCGATCGAAATGGTGAATGCGGTACCATATTTACTGGTGTTTTGCTCCACCATTAACGGTAAGTTCAGTTGTCGGGCTTTCTCCTCCGTGATGCACAGACAAACAATGCCACTACAATGCCGTATCATTATGGCCATGTCTGCTTCTGTCATACTTTGGGCAGAGAAGATCAGGTCTCCTTCATTTTCTCGGTTTTCGTCATCTACCAGAAGAATCCCTCTTCCTTCGCAAACGGCGGTAATGGCGCTTTGAACTCTTTGGCGATGATCACCAAATTGGGATAGTAAATTATTTGCTTTCATTGTATCTTATTTTATTGATTTGTTTGAATATATATGATAGTATTTATCAGTCATAAATAATATAGAGATTTATATAGCTCATGGATAGAGGCTTTAGCGATTTATGTTTTTTACGACAAACCTATCAGATGTGGCAAAGTTACACATTGTCTTTCTAATGGGATTCTATTTTATTTGCAGTATATTTCTGTATATTTGCATTCGGAATCCAAATAGATCTTTATGGCTATTTTAGAACGAAAAATTATACATGAGATTGATACCTCATGCAGTCATATTATCTATCCGCAATTTGTGTTACCCCGACACAAGCATGCGGAATACGAAATTATGCTCTTCACTCAAGGGAGTGGAAAACAGTTTGTAGGAGAAGGAGTCGCGGACTTTCAAGAAGGGGATATTGCTTTGATAGGGAGCAATGTGCCTCATCTGCATCTTTGTAATTCAAAACTGAATCCTGTTGCGAACACTGTATGCAGTGCCGGAGAAGCCTTACAGTTTCTTCCGGACATATTTCCTGTACATATAGAAAATTTGCCTGATTATCAAGAGATTTATCGTCTACTGAGAAAAAGTCAATATGGCGTTCGCTTTTATGATAAAGGGTTGTATGATGAGGTCAAAGAATTGTTTCAGGAGATGGATCTCTTAAAACATACTAATCGTTTGATCACTATATTACGTATCTTGGGGAGACTGACTGAATGTCGGAATATTAAATTACTTTCTGATGTAGCCTACAATGGTTCTAATAGGCTTCTGGAAGTGAATGAACCGGTCAATAAAGTGTATACCTATTTATTTAATCATTTTAAAGAGAAAGTTCTCCTGCAAGAAGTGGCTGATTATGTAAAGCAGAATCCTTCTGCACTTTGCCGTTACTTTAAACAACGGACAGACAAAAGTATTTTTCAGTGTCTGGCAGAAATCCGGATAGAACATGCTTGTAAATTACTGTCATATTCAAACTTGTCTGTTTCGCAAATAGCTTTTGAGTCCGGTTTCAACAGCGTACCTTATTTTATTAAGCAGTTTCAGAGTATCACTGAAAAGACTCCCGGTGAGTATAGGGAATTGATAGGCAGATAAAGAACCCTCTATGCAAAGTGGCGGAGCGATGGGAGCAAGCTGACTTTTGACGGTTTTCATTTTTCATCTTAACAGCTAAGATACGGATCTTGCGGTTAAATATGAAGTTTATATGCTGATTTTAAGTGTTTTAATCGAAAATAAGAGTAGGAATGGTCAGGGCGTGAACGGAGTTTTATGCGTTTGTTTAACCGTATCCAAGCAAGTATACATGATATCTATTGGGAAAATCAGTGCACAGACCATCTCATGACAGATGAATTGCGAAGAGAGGAGGGGGAACCTTTACCGCTATCTGTGGCAGATGTTATGGAAACTTTAGTTTGGAAAGTTTTGAAATAAAGTAACTTGCACCCAATGTCAGAAACTGATTGAAAACAGTGCCTCTACTTGAAATTTGCCATAATTGATCGGCTGTATCAAGCGTATGCCTGTTGTAAGCGGATAACTCATTCGTAGTACATTCCAGTCGAAAATCAGATCGCCTCCGTATGAACTTTGGTTAATCCACCTACTTTTAGAACTGGCTTGATTGCGCGATAGATCATAAAAGAGGTTTGCACGCAACCGACGGATGTAAATAAGTGAGCCGATGCTCCAATCGGGTGACAGCAGGGGTAAAGCATAATCTGCTTTGAAGGCCCATTGTTGGCGGGTTTGATACTGGAAATGGTATCCTCGGGGTTTTTCCAAAAGATGTTTGGGAAGGTATAATGCTTTGTTGTCAAGATCCTGATACTGATAGCCGACACGGATCATCAGCCCATGATTCCTGATGATTCCCGGCCAGTAAGTAGTCAGGTGGGCGGCATACAGGCTTCCGTAATTTTCAGAATTGAATGGAGTCTTCAGGTATTGCAAACGTAATTGATAGCCTGTGCGGGGGAGAATGTCTCGCTGAGCTTTTCGTCTGTAATCATAGAATAGAATTTCCGGTAGGATATATTGGAAGTTATGGAATTTCCGACTGTGATATTCCTGATATTTATTATTGGTAAAATAATAAGTCAGAGCCGGTTGTATGCCTCGTATTCGTTGGTTGTGTGTTAAGTTAAAAGGGAGATAGACACGTGCTTCTGCTTCCACCAGATTTCGTTGGGTATAATGGCCCTGTGTAATGTCTTGCCCTTTGTCATTCTGTGTCCAGTCTACATTGAAAGCTTTATCACCATAGTCTACCGACAGATTGATAACGGGGAACCAGCCTTGATAGATAAATGACAGTTTACCATGATGATAGCCTTTGTCTATATACCATCCGGCCTGCATGATGGCTGTGTTCAGGGTATTTTGGGACATCAGGGTTGCTCCGGGTTTTACTATTGTACTCAGATCGCTGGCACCTGAGTTCATTGCCTCAGCCACATCATAATAGAAAGGGGCCCAGCTGTGAATTTTGAACGTATGTTCCGCTTTTCTATAACGTTTCGGATTGAAATCGACTGATGTCAGACGTGCCGAGTCCAGGTTGAATTGCTCTTGAGCGGCAAGTGTTTCAACAAATGGCATGGAAGCCGACCGGTTGAGATCTGCCTTTTCAAAGAGCATACTGTCAGTCGGGAGTGAGGCAATGCGATACCCGTCGGCTTGGTAATCAGAGAAGAACAAACGTCCGTCTGACGATCCAAAAGAAGGATCGAAAGCTCCGAAGCGGGCAGCTGTCATTCGGCGGACTTGTCCGTCTGCCGGATTGAGGCTGTAGATGTTGTTGGTGCCGTTGGCTCCCGATTCGAAAAAGATTTTTCCATTTTTCCAAACAGGAGAAGTGATATTGGCGGAAGTTGTTTTTAGCAGTTCTTTCCATATTCCGTTTCCGAAGTTGAATTGTAACAGGCGGATACCGGAATCTGCGACAGCTATCGAGATAATTGTGTCGCCTCCTGCAAATGTCAGTTCTTTGATAAATGCATTATCGGGAACGTCGAAAGCAGCGAGTTCATTACCTTTTTCTGCTTGTATCAGCACGAGTTGGTTTTTACCTTCGACTGTAGGACGTGAAACGGCAATGTGCTGTCCTTGCTCGTCAATGGCCGGGGATAAATAACGTTGTCGGGGAGTGAGGGTTTTTATGTTTTTCTTATCCAGATCATAGTACTTTATAATTGAGTAATTCTGGTGTGTCCAACGTAGTCCGGGTACTAGTTCGCTCCAGTAAACCCGGCCGTTTCGATAGCTCAAACGGCTATTGATACTACCTATATAGTCCAGATGTTTTTCTCTGCCATTATTGATGATCACTAAAGAGTTGATATCTTTCAATCCCGACTTTACGGCAATCACTATAGAATCGTTGATGGGTTGTGGGTATCGATAGGAGGTATAAGTCTCTTTTGCAGGTGATAGATATTGCGGGGACTGTGTACAAGTATCCTGTTTCTCCCACTCTGCACGCAGGAAGTCGAACGTATCATGTTGGAGACGCTTAAAACTACTGCCCGTATAATGCTTAAATGAACCTTCGAACAGTAGGTTCCGAATGTATCTACTGGTGCTTTTATCCCAAATATCGGCTCCGTAGCGTTGACGAGCATAAGAGGTCATATCAAACCCCAGTGCATAGTAGGTACCAGTATAGTTTTTGTAAGATCCCATTAGCCACTTGTCGAAGGAATAGTTCTTTTTTCCTCCTAACATTTGGGCACGGTAAACCATGTTAAATTCCGGTAGTCGTCCACGACCACCGTTAGACATGGCAGTCTCCGTACTTACGGCATCTCCTTCAAGAAACCATACCGGCAAGAAAAAAGAGGCTACTCCGGCTGCCTGTTCACCTATTATATAATAGAGCGGTTTGAAAATGCCGTGCATTACCTTTCCTGTCTGGAAAACATGGCGTGACTCGTGCAGTACCAGATGCTTATCCCAACTTTGGTTATTCAGATCCGAAGAAGGCGTTGTAATAAGTTCCATTCGTCGGGGAGCCCAGGATACCATTCCGTTGGATTGCATGTTGCCCGGATGAAGAATGACCGGAAACTTAGCTTTGATCGGTTTTCCAATGGTCTTTGACATGTGTGGATAAACATTCTCGAGAAAGAGGGCATAACGGTAAGCCATGGAATCGTTTCCTTGCGGATAAACCAGATTGTAGTGGGGTAATCTCGCGATATTCCATTTGAATTTAGCAGGATCCGAGCCGTAATCCATAAATTGAGCATGGAGTCGGAACGATGTCAGCAGGCAAATAAGTGAAAGAAACAGGTATTTTGATTTTAACATGAGCTGATTTTAAATGGTAATCTATCGCAAAGCTATAAAAAAATCTCAGTTCGTTCTGTTAAATTCGTTTATACATCAAGAAATTAGTCATTTCTATGTCACCAACAGATACTGTTTGTTCTTTTTCGATACTATAGCCGTGTTTCTCAAAAAATGGGCGTGCAGTGATGCTCACTTCCGAATAGACAGATACGCCTTGACGGATACGGACATACTCTTCTGCTTTTAGCAATAGGCGCGAAGCTATTCCCTGGCGTTGATAGTCGGGATGTACGAACATGCTATGCAGATATCCTTTAGAGTTGACAGATGTGAATCCTGCCACTTGAGACTTTCTGCTGTCTTCTGCCAACAGAAAGTATAGGTCGCTTTGAAACAGTTCATGCCAACGTTGTAGAGTTCCCCGTCCGGTCCATGCTTGGATTTGTAACCTGTTATAGTCAGCCGAACAGGTATTCTGCACGCTTTGTGTAAATAGGGTTCTAAGCAGATCTATATCCTCAAGAGTTGCTTTTCGGAGTTGGATGGGAGGAATTTGCAGGTGTAAAATGGGGAATGGCTTACCTGTTGCATCCAATGCATCGCGACCGGTAGTCTCAAATCCCATATGTAAATAGAATCCCAGTGCTGCTGCATTTTGTTCGTTTACGTCTACTTTATAGATTCGTTTTTTCCGAATGGCAAATTCAACCAGCCGACTACCGTAGCCATGTCCATGGGCATTCGGGCGGACAAACAACATTTCTATGCAATCATTACTTAATCCCATGAAGGCTGCAATAGTTCCTGAATCTTCGCGAATGATGTACAATCGGACTGCGGCAAGATATTCATGTCGGATCAGCGGCTTATAAAATTGTATGTCTGCTTCGGTCAGGAAATGGTGTGTGCTTCGGACAGCTTCTTCCCAGATGGAAAGAAGTTCATCATATACTTTTGGGGAAGGTTGTTCTATCATGACTTATCAATTAAAATTCAGCTTTCTTTTCGATGACCATTCTTTGCCCGGATACGGGGTGGATGAATTCCAGATATTCGGCATGCAGATAAAGGCGTTCTGCCTTCCGTCCATAAAGCTCGTCTCCTACGATAGGGCAGTTTAATCCCAACGGATGAGCTGCATGTACACGCAACTGATGTGTCCGTCCCGTCAGCGGGAAGAAAGCAATACGGGTCTGTCCGTTTCTCCGATCCATCACCTGATATCGGGTGATAGCTGTTTTTCCTAGCTCTTCGTTCACCATTTGTCTGGGTCTGTCAAGATAATCCGGACAGATGGGAAGATCGATAACTCCTTCTTCTTCCGGAAGGATACCATCCAATAGGGCTATATATCGTTTTTTGATGCTTCGGTTTTCAAACTGGGCCTGTAGGTGCCGGTGTACTTCTTGGGTCTTGGCAGCCAGCAGTAATCCTGAAGTGGCCATATCCAATCGATGTACAACGAGGGGACCTGTCGCTTCAGGATAGCGGGCTCTAAGTAGACTGTAGATCGATTGTTCTTCTGACTTTCCGGGTACGGAGAGTACTCCTTCGGGTTTATGAAGAACTAAAAGCCATTGGTCTTCGAAAAGAATCTCCGGCATATTTTGTGATAAAGAGTATCTTTCTGAGGGTGCTGGCTCTACATTGAGGCCTTGCAACATGTGTCGCAAAATGGGTTCGCATTTTCCTCTGCAAGACGGATAATAATAACCGTGGTGTCTGATCTCTGTCTTAGGAGATTCCCCCCACCAGAATTCGGCCATGGCAATGGGGCTTAATCCGCTTAGATAAGCATATTGCAATAGTTTCGGGGCAGCACATTCACCTGCTCCGGCAGGTGGCGTTTTTTGAACGGTTTCTTCGAAGATAGCACACAAATTTTTAGTTTCCCCCTTGGCATTCAGGAAGTTGAACTGTTGGAATAGCTTTTGTTGCAATGCTGCCGAACGATTTCTGCGTTCGGCTTTGAGAGCCTCTATCTGTGACGAGAAACTTTCCAGTTCTGTCTTTATTTCGGAAATTTGTTCTTTCCAGTATCTTTCCAAACGCTTGAATTCTGCTTTCTGGTATTGGCTTTCGCGAATCATGGCAGCTTGTTCATTTTCGTTCGGTCGGTGAAGTCTGCGCTGTTCCCGTTTCTCTTTTGCTGCTTTCAGAACTTTTCTGGCCTCTGACAATGCCTGCTGTGAGGAAGCTGTTTCTCTCTCCATCTTTTGTTGGACTTCCAGATATCGGTCACAGTTTTGTAACTGTCCGATTTGGTGATTGATAGCCGAGATTTGTTCTTCTTCTATCTTGAAGAAACCATCCGGTTTCAACAGATCGTATACCGGCGGTACAAAGAAAGAGTGTGAATTGCTTCCGCACAAATTACCCGAAAAAGCAGCCAAATATCCCGTTTGTCCGTTAGAAGTACGGACTATCAATACGCCGAACATTTTTCCTTTGTCCAATTCTTCTTTCCATCTTGTCTGCTTATTTATGTAAGCCTGTACTTCTCCTGCTGCCATTACACATAACGGATGAGGAGTGTAATGGAAGGGATAAGTAAACAAGCGGGGCAATTCGATGCCGGCAATGGAGGTCTGGAAGGAATGAAACATGCTACTTTATTGGATTTAAAACGGATTCTTGTGTGACGATTTTCAAGAGTTCTTCGAAGGAGCTTACTTTATTATATTTAAGCTTCCCACCGTTTGTCTTCGCAAAATGTTTTTTGGCACATTCGATCTTTGCCTCTTCTATTCTCCGATCTTGTAGGGAGGAATCGCTGGCTTTGGTTTCGGCAATAAAATAAGGATACTTCGATAACTTTTGTTTGAAGACGATGGCCCAGTCCGGATGGTATTTTCCCATCGGAGTAGGGATATAGAAATTGCCGGGTAGTTTTACATAAGCTTCTATTTCGTCATTTTCTTCCAGTCTTTCCATGAATGTTTTTTCATTTTGGGAGTCGAATCTCACATGATCGTACAGATGTTTATCTGCTTTTATTGTGTTTACTCCTAAACGCCCCTGAATAGTTGCCCGGGTAAAGACCGATACATCATAGTACTGGTCGATTGGGGTATATTCGATATGTTTTACTATCAGACATGCTTTTTCTTCATTAATCAGTTCCGAAGCCTTGATAATAAAATCCTCGGGATTGTTTTTGAATTGGCCGAATACATTCGGTTTTATCCGGGAGAGAATCTGAGCAACTGCCTGTCGGGTCAGATTGGTGGCGTCTGTGAGTTTACCGAGCAAGTCATATTTTACTTGATCGTTTGCCATGGCATCTATCTTTTCATAGTGCGCCTGATTGGCATCTACCTTAAATGCCTCTCCCGAAATTAAAGCTGCTTTGGACTTGATTTTTTCCATTTGGCCTGTAATGACAGAAAGATAGAGCTGGGATACTCTTAACTTTTCATTTAAACTTTCGATCGCTCTCTCTACCAATTCTTTTTCGTCAAACTTTACGGTGTAGGTTGACTTACTGCATAGCAGTTTTAACAGTTCCTGAAGTTTGCTGTTTTCAAGTTTATCTTTTGACAACCGAAGATTTATCTTACTTTTCCTTGCATCGTTCGGCTGCATCTCCCTTGGATTATAGATAGAGGCCAGGATGGTCATGATAGACGCCTTATAATCGGTGAGCTCGTCGTCGAAAATCACTTCTCCCTGTTTACGGTCTTCATAGAATTTGTCTGTCAGTTCTCCTTTCTTGATGTACTTGTTTTCAAGTAAAGAGTCGTAGATACTTTGTGCTATATCTTCGGTGGCTATGATGGTTTCACCGTTAGCTAATCGGAGCGACTGGTCCTTGAATAATTGGATGGTTACTTTCTGTGGACGGTCGGCTATGGCTTCCGCCATTTCTGTCTGTAAGCCTTTGGCAAACGATTCGTACGATTCACTGGCTATCACGGTCAGTAGGTTGACACGATGCACTTCTACGCCTAAAACGTTGACGTCCATGCGATCTCCCTGTCCGTTTACACAGAGGCGCAACCCTCGTCCCACTTCCTGACGCTTGCGTACCTCTGCCGAACTTTGTTTCAGGGTACAGATCTGAAAGACATTCGGGTTGTCCCATCCTTCCCGCAGAGCGGAATGTGAGAAAATAAAGCGGATCGGCTCTTTCCGGTCAAGCAGACGTTCTTTATTCTTCATAATCAAATCGTAAGCATCTTCATCTGCCGATTCTTTGGTTCCCCGCTCGGTTTTACTGTCAATCAGTTTTCCTTTTTTATCTTTGGAGAAGTATCCTTCGTGAGCTTTCGATGCCACAGTCGATTTCAGGTAATCGATATATTCCGGCTGATTGAATAACGAAAGATCCAGGTGCTTTATGATATCGGTATATTCCTGTTCGAAAATCTCGGCATATTCTCCCTTTCCGTCCGGGTTATACCGGCGGTATTTGGCTACTTCATCGATGAAGAAAAGGGAGAGAACTTTGATGTCTTTCTCAAACAGTTCCTGTTCTTTTTCTATGTGTGACAAGATGGTTTCCCGTATCTGGATACGTCGTAGTTGGGTTTCGTTGACGCTACCCGCTACGTCACCTGCATAAAGTTTGATGCCGTTCCGGAAGGTGACGGAGTCTTCAACGCCGTTGATATCTGTAATTACATAGTCGTTCCGGTATTCTTCCAGATGGTTTGATTTAGCATACAAGTCATCATTTATCTTCAGAGCTCGTACTACCTGATTCACTGCTTTGGTTCTTTTTACTTCGAATCCGATATTGGCAGTCGGGTTTTTGTCCGGATACAGGTTCAAACCTTCCAGATAAACGAATCCTTCAGTAGCTGTTGTCCCACTGATAGAGATACCCTTGACAGCGATCTTCTTAACCAGTTGCAGGTTGTAAGCTTCCATTGCGTCCAGGCGATAGACCAGATTATAGAGTTCGCGGTGTGTAGCCGAATAACGCAGTGTGAACAGGGGATTGAATCGTTTCAATCCCTCTTTTGTTTTGGCTCCTTCTACTGACTGAGGTTCGTCGATAATCAGTATCGGATTCATCTGCGCAATCACATCGATGGGACAGTTTCCGCCAAAATCATCCAGCTTCATGTAGATGCGGCGGGCATCTTTGTTCGTTGCATTGAACTTCTGTGAATTGATGATCATTACATGGATTTTGCTGTCTGTGACAAATGCGTTCAATTCACCCAACTGTTTGGAGTCGTAGATGAAATAAGACAGAGGGGTGCTGTAATCCGAGGCAAAGTGTTCCTTCATAATCTCCAGGCTTTTGTGGACTCCTTCGCGGATGGCAACACTGGGTACGACAATGATGAACTTGCACCAACCGTAGCGTTTGTTCAGTTCAAAGATGGTTTTGATGTAGGTATACGTTTTACCTACACCCGTCTCCATTTCGATGGTGAGATTGTATTTCCCTTCCAGCGCTTCCGACGGTTTGATTTGTTGGGCACGCTGGATATCCCGGATGTGTTTCAGAACGATCTCATCTGTGAGTTGAGGTACGATAGGGTGGTTACGGAATCCTGTAAACTTTTCAAAGCTGGTCTGTCCGTCTTTCTTCCGGGTCTCTACTTGATAGTCGAACGTCTTGTATGGCTGCCCGCCAAAGACATCACATACCGCTTTTGCTGCGTCTTCCTGAAACTTCTGATGTTTGAATTTTAATTTCATTTCTGTATCTTCCTTCTCTGTTTAAAGAATCTCGATCGTAGTACCGGGAGATAATGTTTTGAATATCTCGTCTATATTGATACGATCGGCACTGTCACGGAATGAGGCGTCGCGGAAAACAACCCGGCGTGGTTGCCTGCCGGCTATTTCACGGAAGACTTTTTCGGGAATCTGTTCTGCGAAACATGCCATTAATTCGGTCTTGTCGACAGAATAAACCGTATATCCATGTATATCCTCTTCATCATGTGGTAGAGACAGGGATAGTCCCAGGTTGGTCAGGCAACCATAAAGCAGATCGAGTCCGGTACGGTCTTCTTTGATATTATCAGTGAAATAGAATAAATCACTCTGTGAATATTCCTTTGCACTGTAGTACACGTCCTTCATATTGCTGTCGGCAATCCGAAAAACACGGAAACCGATGTCCGGGAGGTCCTTTGATTTACGCTGGTTGCATTCCGCCTCAATTGTGTCTCCGGCACGTCGAATACGTTCTTTGGACAGTTCGCAGATGTTCAATGCTTTATGGTTTTCCGTAAGGAAGTCGATTGCATTCTGCATAATCTCTTTTTCACTGGGAGTTTTGGCCTTTTTTATTGTTTCAGTCACATCTTCCGGCAGTTGCACGAGGATGTATTTCACCTTGTTTTTACGTGGTTTCATGTTCATCCGCATAACTGCTTCGGCGGTCGTACCGCTTCCTGAGAAAAAATCCATCACGATGCAATCTTTGTTTTTGGTGTCGATAAACTCACATAAATATTGGATCAGGCTGACAGGTTTCGGAAAGTTGAATACTTTCTTATCAAAGAACTGTAGTTGATGGTTACCGGCCTGTTCATTGGTTTCGACTCCTACTTTGTAATTGATCAGGTTGGGCGGAACTTCCGGATCATATTCCAGCTTTTCGTACGAAGGACTTAACTTGAGAGTCGGTATTTTGATTGTTGTTCCTTTTTGTATCTCTTTGTCCAGATTCGCCTGGCTCCATTTGAATTTGGCTTTCAGTTTGACGGGGGCTGTAAACAGTCCGCCACGTACGGTGGTGTCTTCCAGTAATTCCACATCATAAGCATCTGTTCCGTACATGCCTGCTTTGATCATTCCGTCGGGGATGGAAGTGACTACTTTGTTGGCGGGGAAGGTCAGGATACCGACGGAATTCGGTTGATTCAACAAACCGTTCGAACTGACCGATTCCTTCTTCAGACCCTGGAATTTCATGTTGTTTTTCTTCTTCTGATAGCAGACGATGTATTCGATGATTTGCTTACTTTTTTTTGAGAGATTTTCCGGAGTTTCCGTCTTGGCCCAATTAAATACATCGATGAAATTAGAAGCATTGAATACTTCATTTCCTATTTTGATCAGATTTGCCAATTCGTGATCATCAATGGAAATGAAAATGATGCCATTATCATTTAACAGAGTGCGGGCAAGCATCAGCCGGGCATACATCATGCTACACCAATCGGAGTGAAACTTTCCGTTAGCCTCCGTATTCTGAAACAATCGTTGCCCTTCTTCATTATATCTTCCCTGTTTCTCGTCGGATTCTTCCTGTGAAAGAGCGAATGTATCATTGAAGATAAAGTCTTTACCCGTGTTGTAAGGCGGATCGATATAGATAACGTCTACCTTTCCTGCGTAACTCTTTTTCAGGAGTTTCATTGCGTCCAGATTGTCTCCCTCGATGTATAGGTTTTGGGTCTGTTCCCAATTCCTGCTCTCTTCCGGGCAGGGACGCAATGTTTTTCGGATAGGATGCGCCACCTCTCTTATCGCCTGCTTTTTGCCCACCCATGTTAATTCGTAACGTTCGTCGTCATCATATACCACTCCCATTTCTGCTTGGTTGGCTGTAAGCAGGAATTTCAGTTTATCAAAGTCGATAGCTTTATGTAGTTGTCCGTCCTTACCCATCGATTCAGTGACTACGTTTGGGAAGAGTTCGGCTATTTTATTCAGGCTGTCCTCTGCGATGCTCACAGATTCCATTTTTAGCTTTTCCATATATGATTTCATTTTTGTTCTGCAAAGTTAAGATTTTCATTCTGATTGGCTAATTTCCTCTATAAATAATGTGTGTTTAAGGAAGTAGTCTACCGATATCACGAACCGGTTGTTAGCTTACGTAACAAGGCAAGTGCTTTATCTTGCTGACCGGATAGTCTTATGTTCTAATGCCACATAGGAAAACATGGGGATGTTTACTATCAAAACATGGGGATGTTTAGGTGGACAACATGGGGATGTTTAGTATAAGAACATCCCCATGTTTTGAGATTGATGATTAGGAGGAAAGAGGCATAAGGTGCGAAAGTACTTCCTGAATTATAGGAAGCAAGCGTATTTACTTGTATTTATTTTCATAAAATATGTCTTTTATGAATACTTTTGCCTATTTTTGCGTATTCAATCTATTGACAGAATGGAGTAATATTTAGTTGAAATTTTATAGTAAAAATCATGAAAAACGCAATTGGTAATTGTAGGCAGCGAAAAGCAGTGCTGTTCGCCCTCGCTTTGCCTCTGATGTTTTCCGGTTCGCCTGCGCAGGCAATGCACAGGTCCGAAATCGTTAGAGAAGTGACACAACAAAACTTGAAGATCGTTAGTGCAAAGAAAATCAATCCGACAACGATTGAAGTATTATTCTCTAATAATCAGAGAATGACATTCGATTTCTACGGGGAAAACATCTTCAGAGTATTTCAGGACAATGCCGGAGGAATCATCCGTGATCCGGAAGCAAAACCTGAAGCACAAATTCTGGTAAACAATCCCAGAAACACTGTTTCTACACTCAACTTGAATGATGGCAGCAATCTCATCTCTATCACTACGGGGAAAATCAAAGTGGAAATCGACAAGAATACTTCTTTGATGAAAGTGATTGACTTGGAAAAGAATACTGTTGCCTTTGAAGAGGTAGAACCCGTACTGTTCGATAAGGGAAAAGTGACTGTAACCCTGAAAGAAAATCCCAATGAATATTTTTATGGTGGCGGTGTGCAGAACGGACGTTTTTCACACAAAGGAAAAGCCATTAATATTGTAAACGAGAATAGTTGGACTGACGGTGGAGTAGCTTCTCCTGCGCCATTCTATTGGTCGACCAATGGCTATGGTATGATGTGGTATACCTTCAAACCGGGTAAATATGATTTCGGTGCAGACGAGAAGGGAAAAGTGAAACTTACACATGATTCTCCATATCTCGATCTCTTTTATATGGTTAGCGACGGAGCTGTGGGCGTGTTGAATGATTTCTATCAGTTGACCGGTAATCCGGTGTTGCTGCCCAAGTTCGGTTTCTATCAGGGACATTTGAATGCTTACAATCGCGACTATTGGAAAGAAGACGAAAAAGGAATCTTGTTCGAAGATGGAAAGCGTTATAAAGAAAGTCAGAAAGATAATGGCGGAATCAAAGAATCATTGAACGGTGAAAAGAATAATTATCAGTTCTCGGCCCGTGCAGTGATTGACCGTTACAAGAATCACGATATGCCGTTGGGCTGGCTCCTGCCGAATGATGGATATGGTGCCGGATACGGACAGACGGAGACACTCGACGGAAACATTCAGAATCTGAAAAGTCTGGGTGACTATGCCCGTAAGAATGGCGTTGAAATTGGATTGTGGACACAATCGGATTTACATCCGAAAGAAGGCGTCAGTGCATTGCTGCAAAGAGATATCGTGAAAGAAGTTAGAGATGCCGGTGTGCGTGTGTTGAAAACAGACGTAGCATGGGTCGGTTGGGGATATTCGTTCGGATTGAATGGAGTGGCAGATGTGGGTCACATTATGCCTTATTACGGTAACGATGCACGTCCGTTCATTATTTCACTTGACGGTTGGGCCGGTACGCAACGATATGCCGGAATCTGGTCGGGTGACCAGACAGGAGGTGTATGGGAGTACATCCGTTTCCATATCCCGACCTATATCGGTTCAGGCCTGTCAGGCCAACCTAATATTTCTTCGGATATGGATGGCATCTTTGGCGGCAAGAATATGATTGTCAACACCAGAGACTTCCAGTGGAAAACTTTCACTCCGATGCAGTTGAATATGGACGGATGGGGATCTAATGAAAAGTATCCTCACGCTCTGGGCGAACCTGCCACTTCTATCAATCGCTGGTATCTGAAACTGAAATCGGAATTACTGCCTTACACTTATAGTTTTGCAAAAGAGGCTGTAACCGGTATGCCGCTTATCCGTGCCATGTTCCTGGAATATCCGAATGCTTACACCTTGGGAACAGCTACGCAGTATCAGTTTATGTATGGTACCGATTTTTTAGTAGCCCCCATTTACAAAGCTACCAAAGCAGATGCTGAAGGCAATGATATCCGTGATGGCATTTATTTGCCCGAAGGAGAGTGGATCGATTATTTTACCGGAGAGAAATATCAGGGTAACTGTGTTCTCAACAATTTTGCCGCTCCTCTCTGGAAGCTTCCGGTATTCGTAAAGAACGGAGCTATCATCCCGATGACCAATCCTAATAATAACGTTGCTGAAATTAATAAGGGACTTCGTATCTACGAAATCTATCCGTATAAGCACATGATGACCGTTGAATATGACGATGACGGTATATCTGAAGCATATAAAGAGGGTAAAGGAACCACTACTTTCATTGAATCGAATGTTGATTCAAAGAATAATGTGAAGATTTCTATTCGTCCTACACAGGGTGATTTCGACGGCTTTGTAAAAGAGAAAGCCACAGAATTCAGAGTAAATGTTACTGCTAAGCCGAAGAAGGTTTCTGCTCAGATAGGTAAAGGCAAAGTGAAGTTGACCGAAGTGTCTTCTATGGATGATTTCCGGAAAGGTGAAAACGTATACTTCTATGACGCTGCTCCTAATTTGAATAAGTTTGCTACAAAGGGCAGTGAATTTGAGAAGAAGGTTATCACTAAGAATCCTCAAGTTCTTGTGAAACTGGCCGCTACCGATATTACTAAAAATCAAGTTGTAATGGATATCGAAGGCTTCCAATATGCACCTGCCGATAATTACAGAGTAACCTCCGGTTCGTTGACCGCTCCTGCTGCCCGAATTGCTGCCGAAGATATTGAGGCTTATACCTTGAAGCCGACATGGAACAAAGTGCCGAATGCTGATTTCTATGAAATAGAATTCAATGGCATGCTGTATACAACAATAAAGGATACTGAGTTGCTGTTTGACGGACTGGCTGCTGAAACAGACTATACATTTAAGATTCGTGCCGTAAACAAGGATGGCTATTCGGATTGGGCTGAATTCGGTGCTAAGACAAAAGCTAATCCGCTGGAATTTGCTCTTCACGGAATCAAGGGTGAAACAACTGCGAAGAATCAGGAAGGATTTGATATCGATCGTTTGTTCGACTTTGCCGAGCTGGGTGATATGTGGCATACGAAGTATGGAGCAAAAGCACTGCCTTATGATATGATTATCGATCTGAGAACAGTGAACCAGCTGGATAAATTCGAATACCTGCCACGTACCGATGGTGGTAACGGAACGATCCTGAAAGGTACTGTATATTATAGTATGGATAAGGAAAACTGGACCGAGGCCGGAGCAATCGACTGGAAACGTAATGGTGATGTGAAAGTATTTACATTTACTGAACGTCCGACTGCACGCTATATCAAACTGGCTGTAACAGAAGGTGTAAACAACTATGGTTCGGGTAGGGAATTGTATGTATTTAAAGTTCCCGGAACCGAGAGCCGTTTGCAGGGTGATATCAATAACGATGGTAAGATCGACAATAACGATTTAACCTCGTATACCAACTATACCGGTCTGAGAAAAGGTGATTCCGACTATGAAGGCTATATCAGTGTAGGCGACATTGATCAGAATGGTTTGATTGACGCTTATGATATTTCTGTAGTGGCAACACAATTGGAAGATGGTGTAAGTGAAGAGCCGATTGAGAAACTGGATGGTACCATTGAAATCAGTACTGCTAAACGGAATTACAGTAAGGGTGATGTTGTTGAAGTGCTTGTAAAAGGTGTCAACCTCCGCTCTGTAAATGCGTTGAGTTTTGCGTTGCCATACAATCAGCAGGATTATGAATTCGTGGGTGTAGAACCTCTGAACCTCAAAGCTATGGAAAATCTGACTTATGACAGACTCCATACCAATGGTACAAAAGCACTCTATCCTACATTTGTTAACCTCGGAGCTAAAGAAGCCCTCGAAGGAACAAACGATCTGTTTATTCTGAAGCTGAAAGCGAAACGCGCTGTGAAGTTTGATCTGAAAGCTATTGATGGCGTTTTGGTCGACAAGAACCTGAACACACGTAAGTTTTAAACTTCTGTAAAAGAATACTCCGTTGTTTGAACGGAGGCAAATAAAAAGCTGCCCGGAAATTTTCCGGGCAGCTTTTTATTTGGAGTATCATTTAAATAGAAACAAGGACTTTAAAGTAAAATGTATCATGGAGTGGAAAAGTGGAGATGGTTTTAGTACGTTATAATACCATATTCCATTTACTTCTGTATGTTTGGTTCGGAACTATATTATTCCGTGTAAATCATCTTTTTAGTCATCCCTCCGTCAATCGTGATGTTTTCACCGTTGATAAAGTCATTTCCTTCTTCACAAAGGAATCTACACATGCGGGCTATATCTTCCGGTTTACCGACTCTTCTTGAAGGGTGTTGCGCATGGTCCTCCGGACGGAGACGATCGTAGTCATGGGTTTGTATCCAGCCCGGCGCAATAGAATTGACTGTGATATGGAATTGGGCAAGTGACAAGGCTAACGCGTGTGTCAGTGAATAGATTCCCCCTTTAGAAGCTGCATATCCCTCGCTGCCGGATTCACTCATTAAATACCTGGTAGAGCAGATATTGATGATTCTTCCGTACGGATTGGATGTTGTTTGCGATTGACGGTGGATAGCCATGAAGCGTGAAGTAATAAATACCGGGCGTAGATTAATGGATAGAATCCTGTCGAAATCTTCTATGCTTGTTTCAGTGATAGGAGAGAAGTCACTGATACCTGCGTTATTGATTAAAATATCAATGTCATCCCATTCCTCAATGATGGATTGCATGCAGTGTTCAAGCATATCCTTGTCGCTTATGTCAACTTGATGAAAAATGGCTCCTGTTTCTTCTGCAGTACGTTTTCCTGCTATTTCGTCTTTGTCGCAAAATGCCACCCGATACCCACTTTTACAGAATATTTCTACAATGGCTTTACCAATTCCATTGGCTCCTCCCGTAACAAATACTCTTTTATAATGATGGGGCTCTATTGTCGTTTGGCCCGGTTGTTCTGTTCTAGCAGGGTGAGTGATCCCCGTTTTCTTTTTGCCATATTTGCGTGCTTTTTCCCAAGCCGCTTTTCTGGCTTCATATTGCTCGTATTGTCTTTCGATATAATTGTCTGCCATAATATTTAGGTATTCAAATTGGGTATAAGGCAATGATTCTTAGGTTGTTTACTTGCCGATGCAAGCATATTAGACCAGTTGATTACCAATAGTTTGAAACTTAAATGGTAGGAAAGTCTGATTTTGCCCTTTTTTCTGCGCTGAATTTTTGCAAAGATAATGCGTTTTTCCGGTACAAGAAAACAAATGAAAAGACTTTGATAAAAAAGGCGATTTCTGGAGCTAATTTTTCCTTTTTCGATGCAGTATGTGTACATCGTTGATTATCAATAGTATAGCGCTCTAAAAGGTACAACCGGTAGGTTGGCAAGTGTTTGAGAATGTGTAAGTTAGTGATTTTTAGCACCATTCTCGGCTTGTACCTCCATTTTGGAAAGTAAAAGTAAGTGTAATTTCTTGAATATCAAAATGTGCGGTACAAAAACTTGTGAAAAATGCCGTTTTTTGATGAGAAAAGGTACAAAAATGGCTCTTAACAAGGGAGGTATTATGATTATTTTGCGAAGTACTCAGTCTTCAACCAATAGGCATAAATCGGGTCCTGGAACGAGATTTCACCAGCCTTGTTATCCAATATATCATTCTTGATAAGGGCAGCCTTTGAGCGGAATGTTGAGGTCGTTGAAGCGATTTGATAGCGATGCATCACTTCGGGCGAACTGATGGTCTTTTCTACGGCTATAAGGGCTTTGAGATAGTTCAGTTGCTGCATGGTCAATGTTTCGGTGATTGTTACAAACAACAGACTTATGTGACAGCGGTCGCTATTTTTTAAGATTGCCTTAGCAGTAATAATTTGAACAGAAAAGGAAGTGTTATTTCCTTTTCTGTTCAAATTATTGCTTTGTTTCTATAAACAATATATTGTTTGTTATCTGTAAAATATCAGCCTTATGAATAATATAGTAGC
>OGHE01000454.1_pt1 | contig 39988 bp, 40 predicted proteins | sample 1571431 | NCBI WGS metagenome assembly OGHE01 (sample SAMEA2581966, study PRJEB24529) | metagenome | biome: Human gut stool | place: China | collected 2011 | reverse complement strand
GCCTGTCCTTCCTGGAGTTCAACTACATGATCATGCAGAGCTACGACTTCTACTACATGTTCCAGCACTACGGCTGCAATATGCAGTTTGGCGGCGACGACCAGTGGAGCAATATGCTGGGCGGTACCGAGCTGATCCGCCGCAAGCTGGGCAAGGATGCCTACGCCATGACCGTGACCCTGCTGACCGACTCTCAGGGCAAGAAGATGGGCAAGACCGCTGGCAACGCTGTCTGGCTGAATCCCAACAAGACCAGTCCCTTTGAGTTCTACCAGTACTGGCGCAACGTGGGCGATGCCGATGTGATGAAGTGCATCCGGATGCTCACCTTCCTGCCGCTGGAGCAGATCGACGAAATGAGCACATGGAAGGATCAGCGCCTGAACGAGGCCAAGGAGATCCTTGCATACGAGATGACCAGCATGGTGCACGGCAAGGAAGAGGCCGAGAAGGCTCAGAACGCTGCCCGTGCACTGTTTAGCGGCAATGCGATGGACTCCGAGCATATGCCCAGCACCCAGCTGACCGAGGCTGATCTGACAGACGGTTCTATCGGCATCCTGACTCTGATGGTCAAGGCCGGTCTGGCTGCTTCCAACGGCGAGGCTCGCCGTCTTGTGGTGCAGGGCGGTGTGCTGGCAGACGGCGAAAAGGTCGCTGCTCCCACCGTCAGCTTTACCGCAGAGCAGCTGGCCAAGGGCATCGTCATCAAGAAGGGCAAAAAGATCTACCACAAGGTAACGCTGTAAAAAGAATTATAAAAAGTTATGGTCCGGAAACGTCTGCAGACGTTTCCGGACCATTTTTTACATCTGAGCGCGTAAAAGCTGCTGCCCTGCAGTTACCCGGCCGGAAAGCAAGGGCTCTATCCGGGCAAAACGGCTGCTGTTGGTCACGATCACCGGGGTAGTCAGCGTGTAGCCAGCCGCGGTAATGGCCTGCATATCGAACCGAAAGAGCAGCTGCCCCTTCTGCACATGGTCACCAGTCTGCACAAACAGCTCGTAGCCCTTGCCCTTCAGCTCCACAGTCTCCATACCAACATGGATCAGCACTTCCAGCCCGTTATCGCACAGCAGGCTGATGGCGTGGCAGGTCTTGGCGATCTTTTTCACGATGCCGTCTGCCGGCGCTACCACCTCGCCACAGCTTGGCTCAATGGCGCAGCCCTTGCCCAGAACCTCGCTGGAAAACACCGGATCCTCGATCCGGGTCAGTGCCCGGATGCGGCCGGAGACCGGCGCATAAAGCAGCTGCCCACCGTCCGCAGGAGAGGCATCTGCCGACTGGCTTTCCGGGGGCAAAAACTGTATTTTTTTCTCCAAATGTGCCAGCAGCCTCTGCCGGATGCTGTGCGCGAGAGTAACAGGATCTTTCATTCAGGTTTCCTTCCTTCGGCGGTAAAGCTGCCATGGCGGTGCGCTGTCTGCGTTTGCGCATTCTGCAAAACAGGGCCGAAAGGGCAAATGCCCCTCCGGCCCCGGCTTATTGCTTTTACAGCTCGTATGCCTTTTTCAGTGCCTCGTAGGCGGCATCCTCGTTTTCGGCATGGACGAGCAGGGAAATATCCAGATCGCTGGTGGTGATCAGCAGCACCTCGATACCGGCCATAGCCAGCGCATTCAGTGCCCGCGCAGCTACACCGCAGCTGGTGACCATATCCTCGCCGAACAGATTCAGCTTGGAATAACCCACGCTGATCAAGGGAGAAGCCTTTGCGTCCTTGTCCAGGTTTGCCGCAGAGATCGCCTTCATTACCAGCGGCAGGTCGTTGCTGGATGCGGTAAAGCTGAAATCGATGTTGGTGCCGTGAGGGGCACTCTGGCTGATCATATCCACCACTACACCGGTATCTGCAAAGATATCCAGATAGCGGGACAGGCTGTTGCCCCGGAACGCTGCGTCCTGTACACTGATCATCATCAGATCAGTCTCGATGGTGATTTTCGATACTCCGTACATAAAAAGTCCTCCGTTCTGCCCAGTAGCTTGAACAACGCTCAATAATCCCACATTTTTATGTAAGTACTAAAAAGGATGCGCTGATATTATTTTGCGCGATTTTTTGTATCCTGTCAAGGCTGAAATCGGAATAATTTGCCCGCACCCCGTGCGCTGCCGCCAATTCCTGCGTATAATCGCTTAAAAAATAGGTGCGCACGTTGGATTTTCCGGCATCATAATGGGTCACGGTGGGGTGCAGCTGCGGTGCAAGCACTTCACACTGTACAGAGCCATTCGGTTGGGTGGTCTTTTGCAGCTGCAAGGTCAGGATCGCGCCAACAAGCTGATCCGGGCGGCTTTGGGTGCTAAGAAAATTGCCCAGCGAGTAAGCCACAAAGCTCCGTCGCCCGTCTGCCGCCGTCAACCACTGGGCATCCTGCAGCACATGCGGGTGGGTGCCCACAATGACATCCGCGCCCCAGTCTGCCAGCTGCTGCGCCAAGGTGCGCTGGCTGTCCACGACGGCGTGGCTGTCCTCTACGCCCCAGTGCACCCCAACCACCACAAAATCTGCCTGCTGGCGTGCCAGCCGCACCTGCCGTTCAATCACATCGGTCTGGCTGGTGTAGATGATATTGGCCGTCATGCCTTTGCTCTGGCGTATTCCGTTGGTGTGCTCGGTATAGGAGAGATACGCAATGGTCACACCATTGACGGTCTGCAGCGGGATGCGGTCGTAGTCCTCCTCGCCGCGCCACAGACCAGTGGTGACAACATCCTCCGGCATGGACTCCCAGAACTGCAGTGTGGCCGCAATGCCGGATGCGCCCTTATCGTAGGTATGGTTGTTGGACAAACTGAATACCCTGACCCCGGCACGATACAGTGCCCGTGCACAGTCGCCGGGGGTGGAGAAGCTGGGATAGGTGGAGGGTGCAAGGGTATCGCTGCAAAGGGTTTCCTGATTGATCCAGTTCACATCCTGCTCAGAGTAAAAGGGCGCGATATGCTCATAGCAGTAATCAAAGCTATACTCTCCCTCTTTGTCTGCCCGGCGGGCGGCCTGTTTATAGATAGGGGCATGGATCAGGTTGTCTCCCGTTGCGGAGAAGCTAATCGTTTCCACTATGGGTTGCGGCTCTGGCTCCGGCTCCGGGGCAACAGCGGACGAAGCCGGAGCAGGGGATACCGCATCCTCCGACGGCGCAATGCCGCCTACCGGAATATCTCCCGGCAGTCTTGGCCATATCCCCAGACACAGCGCTATCACGCCTACGGTCAGAACCGACAGTACCACTGCCCGGAGCATCTGTTTTTTGCCGCGTCTGCGTGCCTCCGGCCGCCGCCGTATTAAAGGCTCCTGCTTCATCGTTTACCTCTTCTCCCGGTAGATATCGGGCAGTTTGTCCTCTCAGAGGGCGGCGATCAGGTCGCCCATATCATACAGACCCGGTTCCTTCTTTGCCAGATAGACTGCAGCATTCACCGCGCCGTTGGCAAAGATGCTGCGGGAGTAAGCGGTGTGCCGCAGGGTGATCACCTCATCCGGGCCGCAGAACAGCACTTCGTGGTCGCCCACGATGCTTCCGCCGCGCACAGCGCTGATGCCGATCTCTTTCGGATCACGCTTCTGGCGCACAGAGGAGCGGTCGTACACATAGTGGTACGCACCGTCGTTCTGCTCGTTGATGGCATCGGCCAGCATCAGCGCTGTTCCGCTGGGAGCATCCAGCTTGTTATGATGATGCTGCTCCACGATCTCAATATCATAGTTGATGCCAAGAACTGCAGAAGCGCGCTTGCACAGCTCGGCCAGAACGTTGATGCCCATGGACATATTAGCGCTCTTGAACACCGGAACACTGCGGGACAGCTGCACAACCTTGAGCTGCAGCTCCTCCGAAAGGCCGGTGGTGCACACCACAATGGGCAGCTTGTGGCTCTGGCAGTAGGGCAGTGCCTTTTCCACTGCAGCGGGGGAGCTGAAGTCGATGATCACATCTCCCTTGCCGTTCAGCTTTTCCAGACTGTCATAGACCGGGATGCCGTTCTGCTCGCCGTCCTGCATATCGATGCCGGCCACTACGCAGCAATCCTCCCGCTGTGCGATCATATCGCACAGCACATGGCCCATGCGGCCGCCAATGCCCTGAATCACGATCTCTGTCATTGTTATTTCCTCGTTTCTATAATATGGCAGAATGCCCGGAAGCTGAAGAGTCCCGGGCATTCTGTACAGTGTTGTTTATTCCTTGATCAGACCTGCAGCCTGCAGAGCCTGCTCGATCTTTGCCTTGTGGGCATCGCTGGGCTCAACCAGCGGCAGACGGCATTCGCCTGCATTCCAGCCCAGCACATTCATGGCATACTTGACCGGAATGGGATTCACTTCGCAGAACAGAGCCTCTTCCAGCGGCAGCATTTCCAGCTGCAAAGCGCAGGCCTTGGCGGTGTCGCCGTCAAAGAAGGCCTGACAGCAGTTATGCACCAGCTCCGGCGCAACATTGGACACCACGCTGATGACGCCCTTGCCGCCCAGAGCCAGCAGGGGAACAACCTGATCATCGTTGCCGGAGTAGATGTTCAGCGCATCACCGCACAGCGCAGCAACTTTAGCCACCTGGGAGATGTTGCCGGAGGCTTCCTTGATACCGTTGATGAGCGGGTGTTTGCTCAGCTCCAGCGCGGTCTCAGGCGCAATGTTCAGGCCTGTACGGGAGGGCACATTGTACAGGATGACCGGGATGCCGCCGGCCTCAGCCATGGCGGTGAAGTGTGCCACCAGACCGGCCTGCGAGGTCTTGTTGTAGTACGGGGTGACCATCAGCAGGGCATCGGCACCGCAGGCAGCAGACTTTGCTGCCAGTGCACAGCCGTGGTCGGTGTCGTTAGAACCGGCACCGGCAATGACCGGTACGCGGTGGTTGACCGTGTCCACGGTGAATTTGATGGCAGCCAGCTGCTCCTCATCGACCATGGTAGAGCACTCGCCGGTGGTGCCGCAGATGATGATGGCATCGGTGTGACGGGCGATCTGATCCTCAATAATGCGGCCCAGCTCGTCAAAGTTGATGATTCCGTCCTCGTACATCGGGGTGATGATAGCTACACCCGCGCCGGTAAAGACAGGCTTCTTCATAGTAAAAAACTCCTTTGCTGCGTATCTCGCGCAAAAATTCAGGCATCAGTCCATGTAGCCCTGTGCTGCCAGCAGCTCAGCCAGCAGCACAGCACCACCGGCAGCACCGCGCAGGGTGTTGTGGCTCATGCAGGCAAACTTGTAGTCGAACAGGGTGTCCTCCCGCAGGCGGCCGATGCACACAGCCATGCCGTTCTCGGTGTTGCGGTCCAGCTTGGGCTGCGGACGATCCGGCTCGGTAAAATAGTGCAGGAACTGCTTGGGTGCGCTGGGCAGTTCCAGCTCCTGTGCAGGACCACGGAAGTTGGCCCATGCCTCCAGCATCTGCTCCTTGGTGGGCTTTTTATCAAAGCTTACAAACACGGCTGCGGTGTGACCGTCCGAGACAGGCACGCGGAAGCACTGTGCGGTGATGACCGGCTTTTCGGCGTTGACGATCTGGTCGCCCTCAATGCGGCCCCATAGCTTCAGCGGCTCGCGCTCGCTCTTTTCCTCCTCGCCGCCGATGTAGGGGATCACGTTGTCCAGGATCTCCGGCATCCGGTCGAAGGTCTTGCCTGCGCCGGAAATGGCCTGATAGGTGCACACCAGCGCCTTGCTCACGCCAAAGTCCTTCATCAGGGGATGCAGGGCGGGCACATAGCTCTGCAGGCTGCAATTGGACTTCACTGCGATAAAACCGCGCTTCGTGCCCAGACGCTTGCGCTGAGCGGGGATGATCTCGATATGGTCGGCGTTGATCTCGGGCACCACCATAGGAACGTCTGCGGTGAAACGATGGGCACTGTTGTTGGAGACCACCGGGCACTCTGCCTTGGCGTATGCTTCCTCCAGTGCTTTGATCTCGTCCTTGGGCATATTGACAGCGCAGAAGATGAAATCCACCTGCGAAGCTACTTCTTCCACCTTGGAAGCGTCCAGAACGATCATTTTCTTCACGCTCTCCGGCATGGGAGTGGTCATGGCCCAGCGGGGGCCTACTGCATCCTCATAGCTCTTGCCTGCGCTGCGGCCGGATGCGGCCAGCACGGTCAGCTTGAACCAGGGATGATTCTCCAGCAGAGTCACAAAACGCTGACCCACCATGCCAGTTGCGCCTACGATACCCACTTTATACTGTCTTTCCATTTCCAGCACCTTTCCTTTCAAAAAAACAAACAGTAAATCTTATCGTTGCGCACAACACGGCTTGCAAACCGGACAGCGATGCAATATAATAGATACTGTTTATACAGATTCTATGATATCATTGATACGTTGTCCGTGTCAATCATCGGAAAGGCAAATGCACAGTATGTTGAAAAAAGATTTTTGGTATGATTTACCCAAAGAGCTCATTGCACAGGAGCCTGCAGCCCCGCGTGATTCTGCGCGGCTGATGATTCTGAGCCGGAAGGATGACAGCATCCGGCACCAGATTTTCCGCGAGCTGCCGGAATTTTTGGAGCCGGGCGATCTTTTGGTGGTAAACAACTCCAAGGTGCTGCCCGCCCGCATCGTGGGCGTCAAGCAGCCCACCGGTGCCGTGTGTGAGCTGCTGTTGCTGCGGCAGGTGAAGGGCGACCAGTGGGAGTGTCTGGCAAAGCCCGGCAAGCGGATGCAGCCTGGTACGAAGGTAAGCTTTGGCGACGGAAGTCTGACCGCTGTGGTAGACGAGACCATGGAGGACGGCAACAAGTACGTTACATTCTATTATGATACCGAAACGCTTTATGAAAAGCTGGATGAATTTGGCAAGATGCCGCTGCCGCCCTACATCACAAAGCAGCTGGAGGACCAGAGCCAGTACCAGACCGTTTACGCCAAGGAGCTGGGCAGCGCGGCTGCTCCCACCGCCGGGCTGCATTTCACCCCGGAGCTGATGGACACCCTCCGCGCTATGGGTGTTGGCATTGCCGAGGTTACTCTGCATGTTGGTCTGGGCACCTTCCGCCCCGTGCAGGAGGACGAGATCACCGACCATAAGATGCACAGCGAATGGTATTCCATCAGCGAGGAGACCGCCCGCCGCATCCGTGAGACGAAAGCTGCCGGCCACCGGGTGATTGCCGTGGGTACTACCAGCTGCCGCACGCTGGAGGCTGCTGCTGCCAAGTACGGCGAGATCAAGGCCTGCAGCGGCAACACCTCCATCTTCCTGTACCCGGGCGTAAAGTTCAACTGCATCGATGGCCTGATCACCAACTTCCACCTGCCGGAGAGCACCCTGATCATGCTGGTGTCCGCTCTGTATGGCTACGAAAAGACTATGCACGCCTATGAGGTTGCTGTGGCAGAACGGTACCGCTTTTTCTCTTTTGGCGATGCTATGCTGATCCTCTGATCCCTTTGTAATTACGGCACAATACTGCCGTGATCATTCTGATAACTTGCAGGCCCATAGCCTGCATCGAGGCTGCACGGCTGTTTTCCGTGCGCAGAAAGGAAAAGACCATGCCTTCTTTGACGACCTACACCCTGCTTAAGCAGGAGCACACTGCCCGGCGGGGTGAGTTCAAGACCGTGCACGGCACGGTGCAGACCCCCGCTTTCCAGAACGTTGCCACCGCAGGTGCCATCAAGGGCGGCCTGTCGGCGCAGGATCTGAAGGATATCGGCGCACAGGTCATGCTGTGCAACACCTACCATCTGCATCTGCGTCCCGGCGATAAGCTGGTGGCAGATATGGGCGGCCTGCACAAGTTTACCCGCTGGAACGGCCCTATCCTGACTGACAGCGGCGGATTTCAGGTGTTCAGTCTGGCAAAGCTGCGTAAGATCACCGAGGAGGGCGTGACCTTTGCCTCCCATCTGGACGGTCACCGCATCTTTATGGGTCCGGAGGAAAGTATGCAGATCCAGGCAAATCTGGGCTCTACCATTGCCATGGCCTTTGATGAGTGCGTGGAAAACCCCGCCCAGCACGATTATTCTAAGGACAGCTGTGAGCGCACCACCCGCTGGCTGAAGCGCTGCAAGGCCGAGATGGCACGGCTGAAACATGAGGGTATTTCGGTCAACCCGGATCAGCTTTTGTTCGGCATCAATCAGGGCTGCACCTATGCAGACCTGCGCGTGGAACACATGAAGCAGATCGCAGAGCTGGAGCTGGATGGCTACGCCATCGGCGGTCTGGCTGTGGGCGAGCCCACCGATGTGATGTATGAGATGATCAGTCAGGTGGAGCCGCACATGCCCAAGGATAAGATCCGCTACCTGATGGGTGTCGGTACTCCCGGTAACATCATAGAGGCGGTAGCCCGCGGCGTGGATCTGTTTGACTGCGTTATGCCCAGCCGCAATGCCCGCCATGGTCACCTGAATACATGGAGCGGCATCATCAACATCAAAAACGCCAAGTATGAGCGGGATGAGCGCCCCATCGACCCCGCCTGCGGCTGTCCGGTGTGCCGCAACTACTCCCGCGCCTACATCCGGCATCTGCTCAAGGCAGACGAGATGCTGGGCATGCGCCTGACCGTGATGCATAACCTATGGTTCTACAACCATCTGATGGAGCGCATCCGGGATGAACTGGATGCCGGCACCTTTACCGCCTTCCACGACAGATACGTTAAGCTTCTGGATACCCGAATTTAAACTTTAGCCTTGCAACAAGGCCGATAAGAGGGTATAATAGCATTATCTGAATTTTTGAGAGGAGATTTTGCCCCATGCAATTTCTGACTACCACGTCCGAAGGCTATATCAGCCTGTTTTTCACGCTGGCACTGATGCTGGTCCTGCTGTACTTCATGATCTACCGCCCCCAGAAGAAGCAGGAAAAGAAAGATGCCGCTATGCGCAGCAGTCTGGAGATCGGCGATCAGGTCACCACTATCGGCGGTGTCATTGGCCGCGTTGTCGCCATCAAGGACGACACCTTTGTTCTGGAGACCGGTGCCGACCGCGTGAAGATCCGCTTTACCAAGTCTGCTATCTCTTCGGTCGAAAAGCTGAACATGGACAAGGCTCCTGCCGATAAGAAGTAAGCGTTTACACCGTGCATACATGAACCGCCTCCCTGCATAGACTATGTGCAGGGAGGCGGTTTTGTTATGTCTGAATCTCGTGGTTTCCCGGCGGTGCTTCTTTCGTTTGTGTTTTTCGGGGTGCTGGGGGTGGCTGTAACAGCGGCAGCACTGGCTGGTTTTGCGCAGCTGATGGCAGGGCAGGGCTGCTCCGGCAGCATCGTTCCGACACTTGCCACAACGGCTGTGTGTGCAGGCAGTCTGCTGTGTGCACTGGCAGCAGCTTTCCGTAAAAAAGCGCGTGGTCTGCTGACGGGGCTGCTCCAAAGTACATTTCTGGCGGTACCGCTTGCGCTTTCCGCTGCATGGAACGGCACAGCTGCAGAGCCTGCCGTAGTGTACCGTGTTCTGGCAGTGCTGCTCTGTGGCGTTGCAGGAGGGCTGCTTGGTGTCACCCTGCGCAGCCGAAAGCACACACTTCGCTGATAACTGTGGTAAACCGTACGCATCAAAGAGGGAAAACAGCTTATGTGGATCTACGAACAAACTAAACCGGAAGAAAGTTTATCTTTGCTGCCGCAGACAGCCAGTCTGCCGGTGCAGAAAGCAGAGCCTGCTTTGCCGCCCGCACCGGCAGCTGAACCGGAACTGACAGAGCAATTGCCGCAAAAAGAACCCCGCATCCCGGCAAAGCGGCACGCCACCCGGGATTGCTGGCTGCTGGCTGCAGCCTTTCTGCTTGGAAGTTCGGCTGCCGGCGTATTGCAGGCGGTATGCGATGCCCGGCAGGCAGAGCTGCTGCGGTATTATCTGGAGGCATGGCAAAGGCTGTTTGCACCGGGCAGTCTGCAAGGCGCTGTACAGCTTTTCGGCATGGAATACCTGACCCTCGGCCTTGTGGTCAGCCTGTTTTTGCTGCTGGGGCTGTCTGCCCTTGGGCCGGTGATGATATTTAGCAGCATGATGCTGTACGGCTTGGGCAGCGGGTTGCTCATAGTACAGCTTTGCGCAGTGGGCGGCTGGAAAACGGTACTGCTGGCGCTGCTGTGGACAGGCCTGCCGGCGGCGGCAGCAAGCGGCTGCCTGTGCTTTTTCGGGGCTTCTGCCTTACAGGTCAGCAGCCGTATCCATGCTTATTCCTTCCGCAAGCATCCCGGCGGACAAGCCCGCCCCGGGGTGCAGGCGCTGATGGGCCAGTATCTGCTGATTATGGTAATATTACTGCCGCTGTGCGGTGCGGCGGCGGGGCTTTCGTATATGGGAAACCGCCTGTGAACAGCATACTTTTCTTGCGGGTTTTGGCGCAGTGTGTTACAATAGCAAAAGACCATAATAAATGAGGGACAGACATGAAATTGAAATCCGTCTATGTATGCTCCAATTGCGGAGAGACAAGCCCCCGCTGGATGGGACGCTGCCCCAGCTGCGGCAGCTGGAATACCATGAACGAGGATGTGGTGACCGAGGCGCCCAAAGCGGGAACCCCAGCCGCCCGTCAGGCTGCAGCAGCACGGCAGGAGGGTGTGACCACCCTGACTGCCAAGCGGTTGTCGGAGATCAGCACCACGGAGGAAAAAAGCCGCATTCTGACCGGTATCTCGGAGCTGGACCGCGTATTGGGCGGCGGCATCGTGCTGGGCGGCGTAGTGCTTTTGAGTGGCGAACCCGGCGTAGGTAAATCCACTATGCTGCTGCAGCTGTGCGGTGCCATCTCCAACCAGCACAGCGTATTGTATATCACCGGCGAGGAGTCCGTCCGGCAGGTCAAGCTACGCGCAGCACGGCTGAAGGTGCCGCAGGACAACATCTTTCTGGCGGCAGAAAATGACGTGGATGAGATCTGCGGCCTGATTGAAAAGGAAAAGCCGGAGCTTGTGGTCATCGACTCCATCCAGACCATGCGCTGCATGGACATCTCGTCCTCGTCCGGTACGGTCAGTCAGGTGAAGGAGAGCGCAGCCCGGTTGCTTGCTGTGGCCAAAAAGCAGGAGATTCCCATGTTCATTGTGGGCCATGTAAACAAGGATGGCGCGATTGCAGGCCCTAAGGTCATGGAGCATATCGTGGATACGGTGCTTTATTTTGAGGGCGACAAGATGCTGCCGTACCGCATTCTGCGGGCCGCCAAAAACCGCTATGGCTCTACCAATGAGCTTGGAATGTTTGATATGACCGGCACAGGACTTGCCGAGATTGAAAACCCTTCCCAGATGCTTTTGGAGGGCCGTCCGCTGGGAGTTTCCGGCAACTGTGTGGCCTGTACCATGGAGGGCAGCCGCCCCATCCTGAGCGAGATACAGGCGCTTGCCACTAAGACGAATTTCCCGGCACCCCGCCGCGCCTGCAGCGGATACGATTATAACCGCATGAACCTTTTGATCGCTGTACTGGAAAAGCGGGCCGGATATTTCTTTGGCAATCTGGATGTTTACGTCAACATTGTGGGCGGCATTGCGCTGCGGGATACAGCCTGCGACCTTGCCGTCTGCCTGAGCATGGTCTCCTCGCTGCTGGACCGCCCGGTCAGCGATAAGCTTATCGCTATCGGTGAGGTAGGTCTGGGCGGGGAAGTGCGCAGCGTGCCCAATCTGGAACAGCGTCTGCACGAGGCGGAGCGCATCGGCTTTGAGCGGGCGGTCATTCCCAAGCACAGCCTTGCTCACCTGAATGCTGCAGATTATCCCGGCATGAAGCTGGTTGGCGCAGCGTATATTGCAGATGCCATCAATGCGCTGAAAAATGACCGCCTGTGATGAAACGAGGAAGCTATGTCGATTTATCTGGACGAAAGAAACCCCGGCAAGCACGCACCTTTTGAGGATGCGGCCCCGGATATTGTAGAATATGTGCGGTACCTTGAGGTGATTGCCGGTAAAAGCGCTAATACGGCGTTCAGCTATTACTGCGACCTGCGCTCCTTTAGCCGCTTTATGAAGCGCCGCCGCGGGCTTGTGTCCACGGATGCAGAGTTTAAAGAGATCGACCCCAAGGGGCTGGACACAGCCTTCTGGGGCAGCATAACAAAAGAGGATATCTACGAGTATCTTTATTTTCTGAACCGGGAATGCGGCAACAAAAAATCCTCTACCGCCCGGCGGCTGGCCAGTCTGCACGGCTTTTATGATTATCTGGTCAATCAGGTCAACCGCCTATCCGAGGATCCCACGGCGGCTATCCGCCCGCCCAAGCAGGATAAGGTCTTGCCTAAATATCTGACGGCAGAGCAGTCCATCTCGCTTTTGGAAAGCACTCAGACCCAAAGCGATTTCCCGGAGCGGGACTACTGTATGGTGGTGTTGTTTCTCAACTGCGGTATGCGTCTTGCGGAGCTGGTAGGCATGGACCTTGGAGATATCGATTTAGAGCAACGGCAGATACGCCTGTTTGGCAAAGGCCATAAGGAACGCATGGTCTACCTGAATGATGCCTGTGTGGAGGCTCTGCAGCTGTATCTGCGCAAGCGCAACACCATGGAAGGGCTTTCGCCCAAGGAAAAAGCTGTGTTTGTTACCCGTATGCGCAAGGAACGTATCTCAAACCGCCGGGTAGAGCAGCTGATCTCCGGTGCAATGAAAGCTGCCGGGCTAAAGGGTTTTTCCACCCATAAGCTGCGCCACACCGCTGCGACCCTGATGTATCAGACCGGCAATGTAGACATCCTTACCCTCAAGCAGCTTCTGGGTCACAGCAGTGTTGGAACAACGCAAATTTATACGCACCTACAAGAATTTCAGGTGCGTTCCGCCATTGAAGAAAACCCGCTGGGCAAGGTGCTTCCGATGAAAGCCGCAAAAGCAAGCTTGGATACATCAGAAGCAGAAGGGAAGACGTCTTCAAAAAACATCCCGGCGGAAGAGGACGTCCCGGAATCGTCCGGCCCGATGGCGGCCTTTGAGGGTGCTGCACAAGACGGCTTCCGAGCAGATATCTCAGCAATGTCCGCTGAGAAAACCAACGATTCATCGAACGATATTTGATTTTACATAAAACGGGGCGTTCCGATCCAGAAAAGCACCTGAAAACATGCAAAGACCCATGGTATGATCCAATTTGACCGGATGCTGCCATGGGTCTTTATAATTTTACAATACAAGCAACCATGTAGGAGCATCCGTAGAAACACTCTGACAGAAACGACCAGAGCGATGTCTGTACTAAAATCAACCGGACAAATTTTATAGCAATTCAACTTTTTAATGCAACAGCAACAACGTTGAATTGCATATCGCAAATATGCTGTTTGAATGTTGCGCTAATTTCTTGACTTGCGATAAAGTGAAGCATAAAATGCTGCAAAGCAAACGCAAGGACGCCGCCGGAACGATCAAATAAAGCAGTGTATAAGCACAGCAATAATTTGTAAACATGAGACAAATAAAACAATAAGATAGGATAAAAAGCGCAAAATACCAAAACCGTTGAATCAGGCTCAAAAGTGAACCAGCCGAGGCCGAAGCGCCAAAATCCGGGAAATGGGCTTTTTTCGCTTCCCTAAGTTTCGCATAACGTGCATTATACGAAACAGCAATAACTGAAAAACAGAAGCTGCCCTTCTCTCTTTCTGTCAGATTTCCGGCAGCTTCTGTTAATGCTTTTCAGTTTACACATACCCGCTTCTTCTCCACCAGACGAACCATCAGTATGCGTGGGCTGTTCTCTTATTCTTATAGTGGTCGCAGTGGTCGTTCCGGTGCGTTGCAGGTCATGTTATAAAAGCAATATCGCTTTTGGTGATGCAATGCAAATGATATCATTGAAGCGGCTCTGTTCCAAAGTACGCACAAATAGCCTCGTAATAAATGCGTGCCACGGTTTTGCAGCCCTCCTCACTGCCAAAGCGCTCCACATCCTCAGCATTCGTTACAAAGCATTGCTCTGCAAGTACTGCCGGGCAATCTACATCCTCCAGCAACGTAAAGCTGCGCTCAGGCCGCACCTGTGTGTAAGTGTTCTCCACCAGCTGTTTCTGGTCGTTTTCCAGATAATAAATGTACCTTACTCCCCCGCGTCCACGCAGCTTTGCACCAATGCTCTGCATCCCGCCGGCCAGAAGCCTTGCAAAATAAAAGCTTTCCTGATGCCATGTGCGCCCGGGCACTGCCGGATAGCACTCAAAACCAGCTGCCTCAGAGCCGTTGGCTGCGGAGTTCCCGTGGATAGACAGCAGCAGTTGTGGGCTTTGGGCACTGGCTGCGGCTGCACGCTGGGCAGGCGTGGCGGTTATATCAAAGTTTTCCCGAGTCTGCAGTGGAATGTAATTTGGGTCCTGCTCTAACCAGTGAAGCAGTGCTGTAGCTGTGGCTGCGGTGATCTGTTTTTCTTCGGCCACTCCCCTTGCGCCCGGGTCGCTGCCGCCATGTCCGGCATCTATGGCCACCCGGTACGGCGGGTCGCCCACCACAGGACGAAAGTCATCCTCCGTGGCAGAGACCATCGGCTCTGCCGGTGTGTTCAATTCCCGTGCGGCCTTCCATAAAAACAGGCCAAAACAGAACATGAGCACTGCAAAGCACAGCAGCAGACCGTGCAAAAACCGGTGCTGTGTTTTGCAGCGGTGCGGTTTACGTTTGCCGCGTTTATTTGCGGCTCTCCGATGACTTGTTGCCATAAAGCTTTACTTCCTGTTCCTATTACATTCCTACATAATACGAGTATACTCGCCTTTTGCCTGCACTGCAACAAAAAAAGACTGCCAATTTTTCAAAAGGCAGTCTTTGCTCTGCTTATTTCAGTTCTACAACGGTCACACCGCTCTCGCCCTCGCCGTAACGGCCAAGACGGAAGCTTTTCACCATGCGGTTGCCACGCAGATGCTTATGGATAGCAGTGCGCAACGCGCCGGTGCCGTTGCCGTGGATCAGATAGACCACCGTCTGTCCGTTCAGGATAGCGCGGTCAATAAAGGAGTCCACCTCCGACAACGCTTCGTCCACCGTCAGCCCCAGCAGATTGCATTCCATTTTTGCAGTGCGCTGCACGCGCTCTACCCTGCCATTGGGGCGGTTGGTGTCGCCGGTCAGGCGGGAATACCGCTGCTGCGCTTTGGTCTTGGGCGCAGTGGGTTCTTTCACCAGCTTTTCCGGCTGCTTCAAACCCTTGAGAGGTACCTTGGTCTTGATGATACCGGCACGCACCAGCACATCGCCGTTTTTATCCGGCAGTGCAAGAACGGTGGCCAGCTGGTTCAGCTCTGCAATGCAGACCTCCTGCCCCACCTTTACCTCCTTCAGCGGCACAAACTCCTTGACGGGGTTATGCACCACCTCACTACCGGAAAACAGCTTTTCAGTTTCCTTTTTGGCGATCTCGCGGGCACGCTGCGCCTTCTGCTGGGTGCTCATGCGCTCGTCCTTTTGCAGCTGGCGCAGCTCGTCCGTCAGCGCATAGGCCTGCGTTTCCACCTGCTGTGCCAACGTGCGTGCCTTGGCACGGGCGGCTTCCAGCTCGTTTTCGCCCTGCTGGATCAGCTCATCCCGCTTTTTGCGGGCAGCCTCCAGCTGATGGGAGGCCTCGTTGCGCAGCTGCTCCACCTCGTTCTGGCTTTCCTTCAGCTGCAGCTTCAGATCGTCCAGCTGGCCCAGAACTGCATCCAGACGCTTATCCTCCGCAGACAGATGCTGCTGAGCAGCCTCAATAACACGGCTGGGGATGCCAAGCTTTTCGCTGATCAGGAACGCGTTGGATTTGCCCGGCACACCCACGCTCAGCTTGTAGGTGGGACGCAGCGTTTCCAGATCAAACTCGCAGCTGGCATTGACCACACCCTTGGTCTCCAGGGCAAAGACCTTCAGCTCTGCATAGTGGGTAGTTGCCATCAGCAGCACACCACGGCGTCGCAGCTCCTCAATAATGGCAACTGCCAGCGCAGCACCCTCGGCGGGGTCGGTACCGGCGCCCAGCTCGTCCAGCAGCACAAGGGTGTGCGGCATGGCCAGCTCCAGAATGCCGGTGATCTTCTTCATGTGGCCGGAGAAGGTAGACAGGCTCTGTTCAATGCTTTGCTCATCGCCGATGTCCACCAGAAATTCATCAAACACGCAGATCTCACTGCGCTCGTCTGCAGGAATCAGAAATCCGCACTGTGCCATGGCGCACAGCAGGCCAGCGGTTTTCAGAGTGACAGTTTTACCGCCGGTATTCGGACCGGTGATGATCAGGGAATCGTATTCCCTGCCCAGTGCAATATCCACAGGAACGCACTTTTGCGGATCGATCAGCGGGTGGCGGGCACGGATCAGGTTAAAAGAAGAATCCGTCCGTACAGCAGGCTTAAAGGCCTTCAACTCCAGCGCAAGCCGCGCTTTGGCCAGCAGAATGTCGATTTCCAGCATGGCCTTGTAGCTGTACTGGAACTGCGGCTCAATCGCGGCCACCTGTGCGGTAAAGGCCACCAGAATGCGCTCGATCTCCTGCGCCTCCTGTGCGCGATACTGCAGGATGCGGGCATTGGCTTCCACCACAGCCTGCGGCTCCACGAACACCGTAGCGCCTGTAGAGGATACATCGTGGATGATACCGCTCACCTCGCCGCGGTACTCGCTTTTGACCGGAACAACATACCGACCATTGCGCATGGAAACCACGCTCTCCTGCAGATACTTGGAGGTATCCATGTTGCGCACCATGCTTTCCAGCCGGTCGCGGATGCTGTTTTCAGTGGCGCGGATCTTCTTGCGCAGCTCTGCCAGCGTGCGGGAGGCGGTGTCCGCCATGGCATCCGGTGCCAGAATGGCGCTGGATATCTGCTGTTCGAGGCCCGGCTCCGGCGCTAGCGCGTAAAACAGATCATCCGTCGGCAGAGCATCGTGTTCTGAGGAGCCGTACCAGCTGGTCAGGTGCTGAAAATTGCGCAGCGTACCGGCCACCATCAGCAGCTCACCCATAGAGAGCACACCGCCCTTTACGGCACGGGCGGCAAGCTGGCTGACCCCTTCCACCCCGCCAAAGCGTGGCGAGCCGTTTTTGATCAGCAGGGTGTTGATGGCATCGGTCTTCTCCAGCGCGTAGCGTACCTCGTCCGGGTCGCACTGCGGCTCAATAGCCAGCAGCATAGTGCGGGCTTCCTTGCATACGCAGCCCTCTGCTGCGCGGGCAATGATCTTATCCAGTTCTAATGTTTTTAAGTAGCTTGTTTCCATACTGTTCCTTTTTTAGTCAGGGCAGCACGCTTTTTAAAAAAGTATAGCTTTTCAGCGGCTTATCCAGATGCGTCAGGGCATAGTTTTCAGCCACCGCCGAAAGCTTTGCCAGACTGCCCACAGAGATCTTGAATGCAAATATTTTTTTATCTTCTACCAAGCAGATGTGGCGCAGCGCGAACAACGCAGCCTTGTCCAGATTGCAGTTCTTGCCTGCTTTTGCCGCACAGGACGCGCAAAGCAGATGCCCTTCCTGTGCATCCAGATAAAAGGCATCTCCCTCATCGTAAGTGCCGCAGTCCCGGCAGCAGACCAGCTGCGGCATAAAACCGCACTCGCTCATGGTGCGCAGCTCAAATACCGCTTTGATCACCCGCAGGTCGGTGCGGTGTTCGCTGATCATATACAGGCTGTTCAGCACCAGCCGCAGCTCCCGGGCTGCTTCCTCTCCGGTGGGCGAAAGCGCAGCAGCCAGCTCAGTAAGATACATGGCAAGGCTTACCCCTTCAATGGAGGAGGAAATGCCATGGAAGATGTTCTGCACCTCGGCCTCCCGCACGGTATACATATTGCGTCCGGGCACCAGCGTAAACTCCGAATAGCAGAACAGCCCGCAGGCGCTGAACAGCTTGCTTTTCAGCCGCAGGCTGTTCGCGGCCAGCGCGGTAATGACGCCCAGCTTCGGGGTAAGGACCGTCAGAATACGGTCGGCTTCTCTATAACGGGTCTCCTTCAGTACCAGACCCATGGTCACAAATGGTTCCATCGTCCGTTTCTCCTGCCGGATGCTCGGCGGGCAGCTGCACCAGTTGTTTGTAATCGAGATAACGGAGAATGTTCCCCGTGCAGGCAAAGGCCTGCCAGCTTGCAGCAGCATCCATCTTCAGCACTCCTTCCCTTCTCTGTGCACAGGCGGCTTTTGTTATAGTGTCAGCCTGATTCTAGCACAGCATACAAGGGAAAACTGTCCTGCTTTGGCAGTGCTCAGCGGTTAGAGGAATTCTGCTTAAAGCCGAAGTTGTTCAGCAAAAACTCGTTATCCCGCCAGTCGGATTTTACCTTAACCCAGCACTGCAGGTTCACCCGGCAGCCCAGAAACTCCTCGCAATCGGCGCGGGCAGCACTGGCGATCTTTTTGAGCATGGCACCACCCTTGCCGATGACCATGCCCTTGTGGCTCTCACGCTCGCAGTAGATGTTCACATCAATATCGATCAGGTCTGTACCCGGGCGCTCCTTGAAGCGCTCCACCACCACGGCAATGCCGTGCGGGATCTCGTCCCGCATGAAGAGCAGCGCCTTTTCACGGATGACCTCAGCCACCAGCTCTTTTTCCGGCATATCGGTATAGGCATCATCATCAAAGTAATGGGGGCCTTCCACGGCGTAGCGGCTCAGGGCATCGAACAGCTCCTCGCTGCCCTCCTTGTTGCGCACGCTGATGGTGTGGATCTCATCAAACACACCCAGCGCCTTCAGCTCCGCCTTGCGTGCCTCTAAATCAGCAGGGTCCTTGACAAGGTCGGTCTTATTGATGACCGCAATGGCCGGGCCGCTGCGCTGCAGCGCCTCCACCAGTGCCATCTCAGATTCATTCAGCGCACCGTAGGGCTCGAACAGCATCATGGAAACATCTACATCCGCAATGGAATCGCTGGCGGTCTTATCCATACGCTTGCCCAGCTTGTTGTGCGCTTTATGCACACCAGGGGTATCCAGCAGCACATACTGCAGCGACCCACGGGTGATCACGCCGGTAATGCGGGTGCGGGTGGTCTGGGGCTTGGAGGTGACAATGGCCACCTTCTCGCCGACCAAGAGGTTCGTCAGGCTGGATTTGCCCACGTTCGGCCGTCCGATGACAGCAACGAATACAGAGGAGGTGTCGTAATGTTCCTGAACGGGTGTTATAGTACTCAAAGCGAACTCCTGTCTTGTTTTTATGTTCTGTTGCAGCTAAGGGATATCATTCCGTGTAGCTGACCGTGCGGGGCAGACCCAGCTGCAGCAACACAGCTTCTTCCTTTTCCCGCATACGCATGGCCTCCAGACCGCCGTTTTCGTGGTCGTAGCCCAGCAGATGCAACATAGAGTGCACGGTCAGAAAGGCCACCTCCCGCTGCAGCGGATGCCCGTAAAGGGTCGCCTGCTCCATGGCACGTTCCATGCTGATGACGATATCGCCCAGCATCATGCAGCCGTTGTTCTCGTCGATATCATACTTGCCGTTCTCACCCAGAGGAAAGCTCAGCACATCGGTAGGCATCGGCTTGTTGCGGTACTGGTTGTTCAGCTCGGCAATAGCAGCGTTGTCCACAAAGGTAACGCTAATCTCAGCGGGGCGGTCGAAATGCTCATACTCCAGCACGGCGTTGCAGGCGCGCCGGATCAGGATACGGAGCCCGGAGGGCACCTTGACAGCTTTCTGGGAGTTGGTGATCAAAACTTTGTTGGACATATCGGTCCACTCCTTTCAAAGGTTTATTCAAAATTCTTTTTCTTTTCCACTGCGGCAGCCGGATGCGCTGCGCGCTCGTAAGCCTTTACGATCTCCTGCACCAGCCGGTGGCGCACAACGTCTTTATCGGTAAAATAGCACTGGGCAATGCCGTTTACATCCTTCAGCACATTCAGCGCATCCACCAGACCGCTGCGGGTGCTGCCCGGCAGATCGATCTGGGTCACATCGCCGGTAACGACAACCTTGGAGCCCACACCCATGCGGGTAAGGAACATTTTCATCTGCTCCGGGGTGGTGTTCTGCGCCTCGTCCAGAATGATGAAGGAATCATCCAGTGTGCGTCCGCGCATATAGGCCAGCGGCGCAACCTCGATGATCTGCTTTTCCACCAGACGCTCGTAGGTCTCTGCACCCAGCATATCAAACAAGCCGTCGTACAGCGGCCGCAGATAAGGGTCTACCTTCTGCTGCAGGTCACCGGGCAGAAAGCCCAGCTTCTCACCTGCCTCTACCGCCGGGCGGGTCAGGATGATGCGGGAAACCTCCTTGGCCTTGAAGGCCTTCACTGCCATGGCAACAGCCAGATAGGTCTTGCCGGTACCCGCCGGGCCAACACCAAAGGTGATGGCATTGGAACGGATAGCGTTCAGGTATTCCTTCTGTCCCAGCGTTTTAGGCCGGATGGGGCGTCCCTTGACCGTGACGGTAACAAAGTCCTCGGTCAGCTCCTTTACCCGCTTCTCCGCACCATCGTGTGCCAGACTGATGCAGTAGTGCACGGTCTGGTCCTCCAGCGGTGTGCGGTTCTCAATCAGAAGAAGCATTCCCTCCACAGCGCGGTTTGCTGCAGCCACATTGGCCGGCTCTCCGGAAATACGCAGCTGTGTGCCGCGGCAGACGGCAGTGACAGAAAACTCTTTTTCTAACAGGCGAATATTCCGGTCACAGTTGCCAAAAACAGCCGCTGCGATCTCTACACTATCCAGTTCAATACACTTTTCCGCCATGGAGCTCCTCCCGAATTGCAGAATTTGATGACTATATTGTACCACCAAAATCTTCAGAAGAAAACTATGAAAAGTGCACAAAATATTTTCCCGCGTTCCATCGGTTTTTCCATATGACCCGCGTTTTAAAGTTTTTTGATGGCTTTTTTCAGAAAAAGCTTGACAATATATATCGAGCCGCGATATACTTTGGACACGATATACCGGTTAGCGATATAAAGACATCCGATAGAACCCGTGGAGTGTTTCAGTATGGAAAACCTTGCATTGACCGAATCGACTTATTATATCCTGTTGTCTCTTTACCATCCGCAGCACGGCTATGGCATCATGCAGCAGACAGAGCAGCTTTCCGGCGGCAGAGTCCATCTTGCCGCCGGGACACTGTATGGTGCATTGACCTCTCTATGTGAGAAAGGCTGGATCCGCCCCCTGCCCGCTGAGAGCGGAAGCCGCAAAAAGGAATACCAGCTTACCGCAGAGGGGATGCAAGTGTTGAAGCACGAGCTTGCCCGGTTGCAGCAGCTTGTGGCAAACGGTGAGAGCATCCTGAAGGAGGAAGCCTTATGAATGAAAAGAAAACCGTTTTCAAGCTTTTCTTTGTGTGGGATTTTGAAAAAGAAGAGCGCTGGCTGAATGAGATGGCGCAGGAGGGCTGGGTGCTGGACAATACCGGTTTTTCCTTTTATAGCTTTGTGCGCTGCGAACCGGGCGAATATATCATCCGCTTGGAGATGAACCCCAGCAGCGATTACCGCGCCTTTATAAAGGAACTGGGTGCGGAATATATCGGCAGCTGTGTCAACTGGGTGTACTTCCGGCGGAAAGCGGAACTTGGCAGCTTTACGCTGCTTTCCGATATCGACTCCCGGCTGACGCATTTAAAGCGCATTGACCGGATGCTCTCTCTAATCTGTCTGGCAAATCTGATCATAGGCGTGACGAACTCTTTGAACCAGTTCCGGTACGGCTGGCTGAACTTGTTGTGTGCAGCGCTGCTCTCCTATGCACTGGGGCGTATCCACGGCATGAAAGTAGCGCTGGAAAAGGAACGCAGTTTGCACGAATGATTTGTCAAGCTTTTTTCGCGCCACAACCACAGAGAAAAAACCGGCGTATCTTTGGATAAAAAGACCATAGCAAACTGTTCTCCATCGTGATACAATAGCAAGCGTTGTGTGCCGCCGCCCGGCGGCTGTTTGAACTGCTTGATAACAAAGGAGAAGGAACTATGGAACAGCTTTTTCTGATGCCCGGTGAAGAACGGTACGAGCGCTTCAAGGATGGCAACGGTGTTCCTAAGGTGCACTACTCCTATTGCTCCATGCGCGGTGCATTCTTTGACTGCGAGAGCCGCAGTCTTGAGGAAGCCCAGCGCCTGTGCGAAAACTGGCTTGTGGGGCAGGACCGCTGCTACCGCAACTAATATAAAACTATAAAAAACCCCTGTCATTTTGCAGACCTTTCCGCAAAACGGCAGGGGTTTATTTTTATGATATGCTTTACTGCCACACCTGCGCACAGACTAACTCCAGCACACTGCCGGCAATGCAGCGGGATTTATCCGAGATGAGAAAGCAGTTGGAAAGCTCTTCCCGCCGAGGGTCGATATCCGCGATCTTAAAGCCCGGTGTGACCGGATAGCCGCTGCGCAGCAGCCCACGCAGAATGCCGGGAATTTGCGCTGTGACCGGGATCTCTGCTCCCTCCGGAGTGCGGATGGTGGCAATAACTTCGCCCTTCTCCACCAGATCGCCGATCTTACACACGTTCATAAAAACGCCGGCGGACTGTGCATGGAGCACCCGCTCTGCGCCGTACCCGCCAATGACACCGGGGATACCGGTATTGGGGATAGCACTTCCCTCCCGGATGATCCTGCCCAACCGGTGTCCGCGCTTGGTCTCCACCACTGCGTCTACGTCCTGTCCGGCAATAAAGCCGGGGCCAAGCGCAATGGTCAGCGGTGCCATGTCCCGGCGGGTACCAAGATTCTGCTTCGCCAGAATGGCATCCACTACGACATCCGGCTTTGCCCGGGCAATACAGACCCCCTCCGGGTCAACGAGCACCGGAACAGCGCCCTGTGCCCATACGGAGTCCGCCTGTTCCAACGCTTCGATACGGACAGCGCGCAGCCCTTCAACTGTGGCTTCACCTTCATAGACCGCCTCGCACAGGGCTACCTGACGGCGGATGGCTGCGGGCTGTGTTGTTTCCAGTACCAGCACCCGCAGCCCAGCGCTCCATAACCGGTGGATGGTGCCGGTGGCAAGGTCGCCGCCGCCGCGCACAATGATCAGAGCATCTTTTTTCATGTCGTTTCCTCCCCGGAACAAAGCGTCTGCAAAAGTACCTCCATCGAGCCGCCGCAGGCAGCAATGGCTGCATCCTCGTTTTTGCCATCGGCCGAAAGCTGCAGGCATTGCAATGCGGGCGCATCCTGAGCAAAAAGCTTCAAAGCAGCCTGCACCGTGTAATGCTCCATAATACCGCCGCCCACACTGCCCACAGTACTGCCATCGGGCAGAATGAGCATCTTTGCCCCCACATCCCGCGGGGTAGAGCCGTGACGTGCAATGATGGTAGCCAGCACTGCTGGGGTGTGGGCTTTTTCTGCCTGTACTATAGCGTCCAGCAATGCGATGGGATACCCCTCGGTCTGCGGACGTGCGTTTTTGGTCTGCACGATCTGCGCCAGAATGGAAAGCGCGATCTCTGCAGCCGTCTGCGCACCGATGCTGATGCCGATAGGCGCACAAATCGACTCTACCCGTTGGCTGTCCAGCCCGGCCTCCAGCAGTTGACGGCGCACCAGTGCGGCACGCCCACGGCTGCCCATCATGCCCACATAGGCCGCAGGCTTTTGCAGGATTTGGGTAAGGCAATCCAGATCAAAAGCATGGGAGCGGGTCAGCACCGCAAAATAGGTCTCTGCCCCGCCGGGCACATCCTGAAGCGCCTGCGTAAAGGGAGCGCAGAGCACGGTATCTGCTCCGGCAGCGCGCAGCTGCCGGGCAAATTCCTCCCGGTCGTCTATGGCAAGTACCGGCAGGTCAAGAAGCTTTGCCTGCCTTACAACGGCAGCAGCCACATGACCGCCGCCGCAGACCACCAGCTGTGGCACTGCGCCAAAGCGCTCGGTAAACACCCTTTGCCCGTCCAGCGTAAGAAAGCCTGTGGCGGTACAGTCCTGCAGGGCGGCAAGCTGCCGCTGCAAAAGCCCGGCATTTTGGGTCTGCCACACGGCGTTTCCGTCCCGCAGCAGCAGCTGACTGCCGGTCTCCGGACCTTCTAGCACGGTAAGAAGCGTATAGCTGCCGGTCCGGCCTGTGCTTTGCAGAACATCTGCAAGCGTTTGTTTGTTCATTGGTGTCCCTCTTCCTCTATTTATTGCTCCACCTGCGTTACTTTATCAAATTGCGTTTTATCCAGCCCGGCCTGCCAGCTTTTCCAGTCCTCCGGCAGCATTCGCCATGCAAGCCCGCATCCCGCTGAGATCTCCCGCGGCAGCGGAATCAGACGTCCGGGTATCTGCCGGACAAGGCATTGCTTTTCCCATTCCATAGCCTCCAAGGTAGTGCGGAAGGAAAGCACGATGTAGCTTCGTTTTATTCGCATAAAAGCTCCTGAGCAAGTGTACAGACTGCCTGCGCTGCCTGCCGCGCCTCCTGTTCGGTATTGAAGTGAGAAAAGCTGAACCGTACCACACCCTGCTCTGCAGTGCCAAGGGCCTTGTGCATCAGCGGGGCGCAGTGTGCTCCGGCACGCACGCAGATGCCGTAGTCCTCCCACAGGATATCTGCCACCCGGGCAGAATCTTCCTGCCCGATGTTCAGCGCTATAATGGGCGCACGGGGCTGCATGGTCATATCACCATACACTGTTACGCCCGGCGCAGTGCATACCTGCTCATAAAACAGGCGGGCAAGGGCGTTTTCCCGGGCGGCAAGTTTTTCTACGCCCTGTTCCAGCAGCCAGCGCACCCCGGCGCACAGCCCTGCAAGGCCGTGTACGTTCAGCGTACCGGCTTCCAGTGCGGTGGGCATCTGCAAGGGATGCGTTTCGTCAAAGCTATGCACGCCGCTGCCGCCCACAAGGAGCGGTGCGAGCTGTAACCCGGGGCGCACATAGGCCCCGCCGGTGCCCTGCGGCCCCAAAAGCGCTTTGTGCCCGGTAAAGCACAGTGCGTCTATGCCAAGCTGCTGCACATCAATGGGCTGTGCGCCGGCGGTCTGGGCTGCATCTACGATCAGCAGCAGCCCATGCCGATGGGCAAACTCCGCTGCACGGGCAAGGCTGGTGCCGTTGCCGGTCACATTGGAGGCCCCCGTCACCACCAGTGCCCGGGTCGTGGGACGCAGCAGCGTTTCCCACTGGTCACAGCGCAGCCGGCCAGCTGCATCCACACCTGTAAAGGATACTTCTATCCCATGTTCCCGCAGCCGGTACAGCGGACGCAGAACAGAGTTATGCTCGCATACCGTCGTGATGACATGATCGCCCGGATGCAGTGCGCCGTTCAGCACGGTATTCAGCGCCATGGTTGCATTAGCAGCAAAAACGATGCAGGAGGGGTCTGGTGCATGGAAAAGCTCTGCCAAGGCCAGACGGGTGTCCAGCACGATCCGTGCGGCGTGAAGGGTGGGCTCGTGCGCGCCGCGCCCGGGGTTGCCCGCCGTGTGCAGAGCCTCCAAAACGGCCTGTTCCACCTGCGGGGGCTTATGCAGGGTAGTGGCCGCATTATCCAGATAGATCACGGCTTTACCACGTTCCCGGCCTGCGTCAGCTTTTCGGCAATCGTATACATATTGGTCACGCTGCCAACGGCCAGTTTCTCAGTAAGGCCGTAGAAATTCAGACAGGTGCCGCAGGTCAGGATCTCCACGCCCTGTGCTTCCAGTGCCTTGAGATCCTCCAGCATGGCAGAGCCTTCACAGGTCAGCGCCGCGCCGCCGTTATAGAACAGAATGGTCTTGGGCAGCTTGTCCTGCTGGGTCAGTGCAAACACAAAGGCCTTGAGCAGGGTCTTGCCCAGTTCCTCGCTGCCGTCCCCCATCGTGGCAGAGGCAATGGCCACAACCGTATCGGTACGGGCATCCGGTGTGCAGACGGAAGCCTGCTCTGCCGGAGCGCTTACCGCTTCGCCCAGTGTGAACAGCACACGGTATTTGCGCTCTTCCAACTTTTCGGCACTGTACTGATAGCCCTTCTGCTGTGCCATCTTGGTCAGGTTCTGCACGGCGATCTCATTATCCACCAGAACCTCCACCTGTCCTGCACCCTGCAGCTCGGAAATAGCCTTTTTCGCTTTGACAACAGGCAGCGGGCAGGCATCGCCCAGTGCATCCACTTTGATAAATTCAGCCATGCTGATTGCTCCTCTCATTTGTCTGTTACGGTGATCTCGATTTCCTGCTTCGGCAGGATCTCTCCAACGATGCTTGCGGGCAGCCCTGCGGCGCGCAGCGCCTGTTCCAGTGCCGCTGCATCCGCCGGGTCTACCGCCAGCAGCAGCCCGCCGGAGGTCTGCGGGTCGAACAAAACTTCCTCCATGGCAAAGCTTACGTTTTCAAACCGGACGAACGGCCCGGTATGGTTGCGGTTGCGCTGCCCGGCGGCAGTATACAAAAACGCATCCGCGGCTTTTTCAGCACCCGGCAGCACCGGCACGGCATTTGCATGGATGACGCAGGAAAGCCTGCCGCCCATCATTTCGTGCAGGTGTCCCAAAAAGCTGAAGCCGGTCACATCCGTAGCGGCATGGACGCGGTACCTGCGGCTGATCTCTGCCGCCGTTTTGTTCAGGGTGGTCATGGAGGAGATGGCAGCTTCCATCTCCTCGGTGGTCGCTTCGCCCACGCGGTTTGCCGTGCACAGCAGCCCTACACCCAAAGCCTTGGTCAATACCAGCTTGTCACCGGGTATGCCGGTATCATTCGTGTACATGCGGTGCGGGTCTACAAGGCCGGTCACGGATAGACCGTATTTCACCCCGCTGTCTGCAATGGAGTGCCCGCCTGCAAGACTGCCGCCGGCTTCTGCTACCTTTTCAGCACCGCCGCGCAAAATCTCGCCCAATACGTTCAGATCCATATCCTCCGGGAAGCAGACCAGATTCAGGGCGGTCTTTACCTCGCCGCCCATGGCGTAGACATCGCTCAGGGCGTTCGTGGCTGCAATTTGCCCAAAGGTATACGGGTCGTCCACCATCGGCGGAAAAAAGTCCACAGTCTGTACCAGCGCAACGTCATCTGTAATGCGGTAGACCGCGGCGTCATCCCGGCTGTCGTAGCCGACCAGAAGATCCGGGTCTTTTTCGCCCCGGGGCAGCTTTTCCAGAATACGGCTCAGGACCCCGGCGCCCAGCTTTGCGGTGCAGCCGCCCCCGGTACAGAATACGATCTTATCTTCCTTACTCATGCACGTTTTTCCTCTTCAAAATGCGTCAGCACGCACGAAATGCCCTGCTGACGCAAAAGCTGTTGTATCTGTACACCCTGCTGCCGCAGCTCTGGTGTGTCGGCCTGATTGAGTACAGCGTAAAACTGCCGGTCTCCCACCGCCTTGCGGCTACCCTGCGCACTTGCAAGCAGGTGCGCCAGCATAGGCGGCGTAAGGGGGGCATCCGCCGCAGCTGCTAAAAACTGCGGGCGGATGATATCGTAACGGAAGCAAACCTCCCGCAAGGGCTTGCCCAGCGCCGAAAGTCCTGCTACCGCCAAAACGATGTCGCTTTGGGGCAGCAGAACCGGCTCGTGTGCCGCCGGGAGCTTGCAGGGATAGTGCTTTGCGCCGTCTGCTTCTATAAACACCGCATCTGCCTGCGCCATCCGATGCAAAAGCTGCTGCGGAGGCAGGGTCAGCTTACCGTTTTCAGCCGGTGTACCGATCACTGCATATTGACCCGCCTGCCATAGGGTAGCAAGTGCTGCATCGTCCGGTGCATAGCAGACGGCCGGCTGCCGGATATGCGTGGTCGTGGTCACAAGCACCCGCCAGCCCTTGTGGGCACAGTGGGCTGCCATGGCGTACAACAGGGTGGTTTTTCCCCCGCCGCCTACCAGAGAAACGATATGGCCCTTCTCTGCCAGAAACGGAATCTCTTTTTCGTTCAGCATCTGCCTTTACTGCTTTGCAGCAACTGCCATGGCAATCTGCTCCGGAGTAATGGGCAGCTCGTAGAAGCGGGTGCCGATGGCGTTGTAGATGGCGTCTGAGATGGCAGGCAGCGGCGTATTGATGACTACCTCGCCGATGGATTTTGCACCAAAGGGACCGTTAGGTTCGTAACTATTCTCAAACTCCACATGGATGTGGCCGATGTCGTTGCGGGCAGGGATCTTGTACTGGAACAGAGAGTTCTCTGCAGGATAGCCGTTTTTGTCGTAGGTGATATTTTCGGTCAGGGTCATACCGATGCCCTGCAGGATACCGCCCTCTGCCTGCACACGGGTCAGGTTGGGGTTGATGGGGGTACCGCAGTCCACACAGGCGTCAAATTCCAGCACCTTCACCTCGCCGGTCTCGGTGTCCACCTCTACCTCGGCAGCACCCACCATATACGGCGGCGGCGACAAAGGCGAGGTGTGCGTCTCGGTGAATTCCAGCGGGACCATATGACCAAACTGAGAGGCAAAGGCAATCTCGGACAGGGTCTTTTGCCGGGTGGGGTCAGCACTTTCGAACACGACCTTACCGTCAAATTCCACGGCATCCGCCGGGCATTCCAGCAGTTCTGCGCCCAGCTTGCAGATCTGTTCCCGCAGTTTCAGTGCACACTTTTCAGTGGCCTTGCCGGTAACGTAGGTGGTGCTGGAAGCGTAGGAGCCGGAATCGTAGGGGGAGGAATCCGTATCCGCACCAAAGACGGTAATGTTATCCAGCGGGCAATCCAGCACTTCGGCGGCGATCTGCGCCAGCGTGGTATCGCAGCCCGTACCCATATCGGCTGCGCCGATCATCAGGGTATAGAAGCCATCATCGTTCAGCTTGAGGGTAGCACTGCCCACATCCATGCCGGAGATGCCGGAACCCTGCATGGCCATACCCATACCAACGGCACGGATCTTGCCGTTGCCCATATCCCGGGCGGGGTACTTGTGCTCCCAGTCGATCATCTCGCGCACTTTAAGTACGCACCGGTCCAGCGCGCAGCTGGTATTTACAGCGCCGTAGTAGGCGGGCATCACATCGCCCTCCTGCACGGTGTTCTTCAGGCGCAGTGCAATGGGGTCCATGTTCAGCTTGGCTGCCAGCTCGTTGACGGCAGATTCCACCGCAAACAGGCCCTGCGTAGCGCCGTAGCCGCGGTATGCACCGGCAGACATATGGTTCGTGTACACCACATCGCTGACAAAACGGAAGGCCTCGGCCTTGCCGTACAGCGGAATGGACTTATGACCGGACAGACCCACGGTAGTGGGACCGTGCTCGCCGTAAGCACCGGTGTTGGACAGGGTGTACAGGTCGATGCCCTTCACAATGCCGTCCCTGGTTGCACCCAAGCGGACGTGCATTTCCATCTCATGGCGCGGCGAGGAAGCAGTCTGGCTTTCCACACGGCTGAAGATGAGCTTGGAAGGCTTCTTGGTCATCCAGGTAACAAAGGCCGGGTATACCTCGCTGACGGCGGTCTGCTTTGCACCAAAGCCGCCACCGATACGGGGCTTGGAGACACGCACCATGGATTTGGGGATGTGCAGTGCATTGGCGATGTTGCGGCGGGCATGGAAAACGATCTGGGTAGAGCTGAGCACGTTCAGCCGGCCGTAAGTATCGATAGCACAATAGGTACGGAAGGTCTCCATCATGGCCTGCTGGCAGGCCTTGGTGTGGTACACATGGTCGATGACTACATCACACCCGGCCAGCACAGCGTCGATATCGCCGCTGCCACATTCATCATGGGCGCAGAGGTTGCGCTTGTTGTCGGCACCCACGGGAGCAAGGCTCTCCCAGTTGTCCTCTGGGTGCACAAGGATGGGGTTATCCTTGGCAGTATGGAAATCCAGAACGGCTTCCAGCACCTCGTAATCCACCTTGATAAGCTTCAGTGCCTTATCCACGCACTTCTCATCTTTACCGGCTACGATGGCCACTACGTCCCCCACAAAGCGGACGTGGCGGTCGATGAGCTGGCGGTCGTAGGGGCTGGCCTCCGGGAAGGTCTGACCGGCCTGCGTATAGCGGCGGGCATCCTGCGGCACGTCCTCCCAAGTAAAAACAGCCTCGATGCCGGGCACTTTTTTGGCAACGGTGGTATCGATGGTGCGGACGATGGCGTTTGCGTGGGGCGAACGCAGCAGCTTGACGATCAGGCAATCCTGCGGGATAACGTCATCCATATAGACAGGCTGGCCGGTAACCAGCTGCATCGCGTCTTTTTTGCGGAACGGTTTGTTGACGGTTTTCACTGTACGGCCTCCTTCTGCTTTTTCCATGCCAGAAAGCTCATGATGCCGCGCAGCTGGCCTTCGTAGCCGGAGCAGCGGCACAGGTTTCCAGCAAGGTATTCCTTCACCTGCTCCTCAGTGGGATACGGCTGCTCCCGGAACAGAGCCAGCGCGTTCATGATAAAGCCCGGGTTGCAGAAGCCGCACTGCTCTGCGCCCTGATCTGCGATAAAGGCGCCAAACTCAGCAGCCTCCTCCTGCAGACCCTCCAGTGTGGTGACCTTATGTCCATCGGCGCGGGCTGCCAGAACGGAGCAGGACAACACGGGCTTATCGTCCATAAACACCGTGCACAGACCGCAGTTGGAGGTTTCGCAGCCGCGCTTGACGCTCTTGCATCCATGTGCGCGGACAAAATCGATCAGAAGCATATCCGGGGCGATCTCCTCGGATACCCGGACACCGTTCAATGTAAGTGTGATCTGCATTTACTTTTCCTCCTGCATTTTACGCTGTTCCAGCTCCAGCACGGCGCGCTTTGTCAGCACGCCCGCCAGATGCTTACGGTATTCGGCGCTGCCGCGCATATTAGAGCCTGTAACGATCTGCGCCTTTACACTTTCGGCGGTCTGCAAAGCAAACTGCTCTGCCGCAAGGGCAGGCTTTGCCGGGAACCCGAACCGCATGGCGCGCAGCGGACGCGCGCCGATCACGATGCGGTAATCACCGGCTTCCATCCGGGCGGCAGCACAGGTCAGCACCGGGATATCGGTCTGGCTGTTGCGAACCGACTGATAGCAGAGCTGCATCGGCGTCTTTTTTACGATCAGCCGTACCAGAACATCCCGGTCGTAGGGGCGCTGTGCATATTCCTGCAGCGGCAGGATGCCGCCCTTGTACAGCTCCACATCACAGTCCATGGCAAGGAACATGGTCAGCACATCCGAAAAGCCAAACCGGCTATAGATGCTGCCGCCCACTGTTGCCAGATTGCGCAGCTGCACGCCCACGATATGGCGCACAGCCTCACGCATGGCACCGTGGGTGTAGGCAGCAAGCCCCGGATGCTGCTCCAGCTGGCGCAGGGTGACCATGGCACCGATGGAAAAGCTATCCTCGGTCTCCTCAATGGTATCCAGTCCCAGACCGGAAAGGTCGATGGCGGTGCCGACATTGATGGTTTCCATCTTCAGCCAGATCATGCCGCCCAAAATGCGGTTCTGCTTTTTCTGGTTCAGTTGCCACGCTTCCTCCAGACTTTCTGCCCGCTTGTATTCTCGGATCGTCATCATGTGCAGTACCTCTCTTTTCTATCGCTGCGATATCTCTGCTTTTATTTTATCACAGCTTTCGGTATAATACTATTATAAAATGCTGCTGAAGGGGTGTTTTTGTATGAAGAAGTCGCTTACGGTCGGCTGCGTGATCATGGCCTCCGGGCTGAGCCGCCGGTTTGGCGCAAACAAGCTACTGGCAGATTTTTGCGGGCAGCCCATGCTCTGCCGTGCTTTTGCCGCTACCGCTGCGCCCGGTATTGCTGCCCGCATTGTGGTGACCCGCTCGGAGGCCGTGCAGGCCCTGTGCAATGCGCACGGCGTTCCGGTGCTGCTACACAGCCTGCCCGGCCGCAACGATACCATCCGTCTGGGGCTTTCGGCGCTGCTGGAGCAGCTGCCGGAACTGAGCGGCTGTATGTTTCTGCCCGGAGATCAGCCTTTGCTGCGCCGGGAAACGGTAGAAGCCATGACCGCCCTTTTCAGCCGTGAGCAGCCCGCCCCGGCAGAATGGCAAAAAGAAACAGAACGGAAGATCTTCCGTCTGAGTGCCGTGGCCGAAAACGACCCGACACCTGTTGTCGGAAGTCCCGTTCTGTTTGGAAGCAGCTTTTTTCCGGAGCTGCTCGCCCTGCCGGAAAACAAAGGCGGCAATGTGCTGCTTAAAAAGTACCCTGCGCGGGTACATACAGTCTGTATTGCAGCGCCTGCGGAACTGCAGGATGCAGACACCCCACAGGCGCTGCAGCAGCTGGAAGTCCTTGCCCTGCAAAAAGGCTGAGTTTTACTCTGCCATATCGTTCTTGGGCAGCAGGATGTTCAGCAGAATCGCTACAAAGGCGGCCGGAACGATGCCGGACTCGCCGCAGATCAGCTGGAGGGCCTGCGGAGCCTGTGCCAGAATGCCGGCGTTGGCACCCATGCCGTAGCCCACACCCAGTGCCACGGACACGATGGTCAGGTGGCGCGGGGTCATCTTTTCCTTAGTGATCAGCTGGATGCCGCTGACCACGATGGAAGAGAACATCATAACGGCTGCACCGCCCAGAACAGCCTGCGGCATGATGGAGATCAGCGCGCCCAGCTTGGGGATCAGGCCGCAAAGGATCAGGAACACAGCGCCGGAGGCCAGTGCCATGCGGTTGACCACCTTGGTCATAGCCACCAGACCCACGTTCTGGCTGAAGGAGGTGTTAGGCAGCACGCCGAACAGTGCTGCAAAGCTGGAGCCGAGACCGTCGCAGATGACACCGCCGGACAGCTCCTTATCGGAGGGCTCACGGTTCATACCGCCCTCCATCACGCCGGAGATATCGCCCACGGTCTCCACTGCGGTGACGATGAACATGATCAGCACCGGCAGGATCGCTCGAGCGTCAAATACCACCTTGACCGGCATCAGCTTGGGCACCGCAAACCAGGAGGCCTGTGCCACCTTGTTCCAGTTGAGCACCCATGCCTTGGTGAATTCCACACCGTCGGCAGCAACGCCGGTGGTGGGCAACACCAGACCCATGACAAAAGCAGCCACATAGCCTGCCAGAATGCCAATGAGGATGGCAGAGGAGCTGAGGAAACCGGTAGTCCAGTGCTTAAAGAACAGGATGACCACCAGCACGAATAGCGCCAGCAGCAGGTTCTCAATAGAGCCGAAGTCCTTGGCTTTGTTGCCGCCGCCAAAGGAGTTGATACCTACAGAGATCAGCGACAGACCGATGGAAAGCACCACCGTGCCGGTGACCACCGGCGGGAAGAACTTGCGCAGAGGCTTCAGGAAGAAGCCCAGAACACTTTCAAAGATACCGCCGATGATGGATGCGCCCATGATCGCGCCATAGGCCAGCACACCGCCGCCCATCGTGCCCACAACGCTGTTGAACACACCGATAAAGCCGGAGCTGGTACCCATGATGATAGGCACTGCGCCGCCCACAGGTCCGATGGTGAACAGCTGCACCAGCGTGACGACACCTGCCACGAACATGGCGCTCTGCAGCAGGGTAACCTGCAGGTCTGCAAACTCGCCGCCCGCAATGCCGCAGGCACTGGTGATGATCAGCAACGGGGTCAGGTTGCCCACGAACATGGCGCAGACATGCTGCAGACCCAGCGGGATCGCCTGTCGCAGGGACATTTTGGCTTCAAACTGATAAGCCGCTTCTTCAAGCTTGACTTCCTTCAAAAATTCCACTCTCCTCAAGGTTTCACAGTTTTATGCAGTTCGGATGCTTTGCAAAAAAGCGAACATATTATAGCAAAATGCAAATTGGATGTAAAATAAGTATGACTTTAAACATGAAGAAATGCTGCATACTGCGCGCAGCAATTTCTCTGAAACACAGACAAAAAAGCAGGGTGCCTGTACGTTTTGTCCAGCCCTTTTGGATGGACAGCATACAGAATCCCCTGCTTTTTTTGCGCTTTTCTCTGTTTTTTGTGCGATACGGAAAAATTCATACTTTTGAGGTCAGAGCAGCCCGTAATCCCGCAGGCAACGCTCAAGACCCGCCTGTGTGGTGTCAAATACAATGCCCTGCGCTCTCAGCTTGCCGCAATCCATGGCAAGGTTCCGTGCCCAGTCAGCCTCCTGAATATCGACCGTGATCCCCAGCGTTTTGGCAAACTGCCGGGCGGTCAGCACCATGTTTTCCGCGTTTTCGCTGCCAAAATTATAGACACCTCCGGGCAGTTTCATGGCAGGCTCCAGCAGCGTCACTGCCTGTCGGACATAGGTGATGCCCCGGAAATCGCGGGCAGAAAAACGGACAGGCTCTCCCCGCTGCGCCGCACGCAATAGGTTCAGCGGTAGATTGCCCCGGATGGGCAGTTGATAGCCCGGCAGGTCGTACATCCATGTTGCGCGCAGCAGTATGGCACTTGGGCAAATTGCCTGCACCCGCTGCTCCATTTCCAGCTTGCCCTGCCCGTACACATTGGCAGGCTGCAGCGGAATATTTTCCGACAGTGGGCCGGACTGCCCCACGCCTGCATAGACCTGATCCGAGCTGAAAGCCACCAGCTTTGCGCCGGTTTCAACTGCAGTCCGAGCAAGCCAGACCGGCAGCTCCACATTGGCACGGTAAGCCTGCGCCGGGTAGTCGGAGCAGTAGCCGGTATCTGATATGGCTGCAGTGTGCAGAATGACATCCGGGTGCTGCCGCAAAACAGCCTGCCGCACAGCGTCCTCCCCTGCCACTGCCAGAAAGCCTTTGGAAAAGGCGCACAGCTCGTAACGCCCCGCCCATTGCTGCATTACGCGGGAGCCCACAAAGCCGCCTGCACCGGTTACAAGAATCTTCTTCATTCTGCTTCTCCCGCTATAAAATCTCAGATGAAAAATTCCAACACGAACACCACTGCACAGCAGCCCGCAGCCACCTGAAACAGGCTTGCGCCAAACCATGCGGCAGCAATGCCCACCATCAACGCAACGGCTCCCGCTGCCGGGCTCTGCGTTGCCTGAATGATGGCCGGAAAGGTCATCACGGCCAGGGTCACATAGGGCACATAATACAAAAACGACTGAATAAAGCGGTTTTTTATCGGTTTGCGGATCAGTGTCAGCGGTAGGATGCGGATGGCATAGGACACCAGTGCCATGACCGCAATATAAATATAGTTGTTATGCGTCATCTTTGTTTTCCTCCTGTCTGACCGGGAACAACGCCGCTGCTGCGCCGGAGATGGCCACCGTTAAAAGGATGGTGCGGGTACCCTCGGAAAGCGCCGAGATGCCCGGCAGATAGCTGCACAGAAAGCTCAGCACAAAGCTGATGACTACCAGCACTGCAACGATCCGGTCCTTGCGGGCCGGCGGGATGATGATGGCCAAAAACATTCCGTACAGCGCCACGCTCAGGGCGCTTACCACCCGCAGCGGCAGCAGGTTGCCAGCTATGATGCCCAGTGCCGTACCGGAAGCCCAAGCCGGCGCTGCCAACAGGATAGCGCCATAGGTATAGTACGGGTTCAGGCTGCCCGGGCGAGCGATGGTAATGCCAAACAGCTCGTCCGTAACATCATAGCCGATAAGCAGCCGATGCCAGAAGGGCGTGTCTGGCGCAAAGCGCTGTGCCAGCGCACAGCTCATCAGCAGATACCGCGCATTTGCGATCAATGTAATGACTGCCACCTCAAAATAGGTTGCGTTTGCCATGATCAGCGCAAATGCGGCATATTCCCCTGCGGAGGCATTGTTCAGCAGGCTGACAAGAAACCCCTGAAATGGCGTAAAGCCCGCCTTACGGGCCGCAATGCCCAGAGAAAACGATACCGCAAAGTAGCCCAGCGCAATGGGCACACCATCCCGCATTCCATCGCAGAACACCTTGCGGCTGAACTGATCTGCTCTTGCGTTTTGGACGAGCTGCGGCTCCAAAAGCCTTTGCTTCGATTCCATAGTTTATACTTCCCCTTTCCTCTTTTTGCATACAACAGAATTTATTATACTCCCCTGCTGGCGGAGAAGGAAGAGTTTTCGGGATTTTTCTGCATAAAAACACAGCGTCCAAAAGGCTTTGGATTTGCGTTTCAAATACACTGATACAGGAAATGCTCTGAACGTTACGGTCTGTTTGATTGCACCGGAAGATAAAAACACCCCGGAAAGCTACGCAAAAACATAGCTTTCCGGGGTGTTGGTGCTATTGTAAATTACTCGAGCTCGGTAAGTTCGGGTTCCTACTAAACAAATTTGTTTAGTAGGGCTATTCTTGAATGTTCACTTTTTCATGAGATTGCTGTGCTAGATGTGGCTTGATGATTTTTTAGTATCAGGATAGTATCACATAGCCAGCAGAATCTCTGTGAGTATTATAAACGATTTCTTATATGTTTTCAAGCTTTTAGCTTTTATTGATTTCAGTCTTTCAAATGACTTATCAATAAATCAAATTCTACATCGGGCATCGAAACATACATTCGTGGTATGCAGTGCTTTTGGAACAGCATAATTTTTCTAACAGACAATCCGCACGCCTGTATCACTTTCAAATGTCTCTTTCTCTGCACGCTCTTATCGCTTGGCTCTTTAAAGCGCATCCGTATAAATAGCATCTCGTATTTTGAATATAGTTCAAATGCATACTCTAACGGCGTGGTAAGAAATAAATAGACAATCGGAATAAAGAAGCTCACCAATGTATTTATTACATTGAGTTCTTGGTATTCCTGAATTCCCACTCTCACTGTTTGAAGTATCACACATAGTCCAGCAAAGGCTATCACATCCTGCAATAGCTTATGTACTGCTATTGCATCACTTTTATGTTCTGCAACTGTATCGAACAACACAATAACTGTTGTTATCGGAATTATTATCAATTCAACCCAAAAACTAAATGTAAAAGTACTTAATAAAAGTTCTGTAACCATCGTAAATCTAATATTGTCTTTCAGAACTTTAAGTATATACTTTTCATCAGCCTCGCCGGCAACTGCATTTATGCAAATAGTCAGTCCCGAAAAAAACGTCCAAATAATAATATCTTTTAAATATATACTTTCCCATATTGGCAATCTTGAAAACAAGAATGTAATTATCCCGATATACAAGAGATATATTTCCCACAGCGTCCTTATCTTCCGGCCGAAGAAACATTTCAGAACTTCTATAAAACTCTTCCTTGCCTTTTTATTAGTGACTATCGCCATTCCTACGGCCACCAATATTATTCCTGTCCAAAAGGCCGTTGCCAATTCTCTTGTCGAAAAAAGATTCATTTTCCTCTACTCACCACTATTCTTAAGTCATGCCAGAAGCTTCGCCAGTTGTGAGCATCTTACAAGAGACAACTCTCTTGGCTCAATTTTTTTTAGACCACCACCGTAAATTCTGCTTTCGCATTCAAAATCACTTGCTGTTATATCCGATAAAGCCTCCCATATTTCACTGAGAATATCTGGTGATTGTTCAAGTGCTTTTAAAACACCATTTTTAGGGTATAGCATCAAGTAAGAGTTCGTCACAATCGCATCTGAATGGTTTAAAATAAATCTGAACGGTGGTTTATCATCTACCTTTTTTCTCCCCATATATGAGCACAAAAAAGGTGTTGCAGACCTTTTCTCCTGGAAATACCAAACTTTCCTATTTTTGCACAAATATTTTTTTGATACAGTATCTCTCCCCGCATCCAAATACTTCCAAACATTAAGATGTTGCTCTTTCAATTCTGTTTCTGTTAGTGTACAGTCAAGCAAAAAGTACTGCGTTTCCAAACACGGATACCCATTTTGATCTCTAAAAATCTCATTATCTTTTAAAAATCGTGGACTAGGTAAAATCGGAACAAAAAACTCAGATTCGAGACCCAGTGCTTCAATTTGCTTCTTAGATAAAATGAAAAAATCATTATCACCTGTAGCAAGGCCTCGTTTAATTCTAAAGAAATCCCCTAATACGGGTTCACTCTCTCCTTGATAATTACTTTTATTTTGAACAAGCACAGTCCATTTTCTTCGGCTTTGCAGTGTAATTTTATCAATCTTTTTTACAACATCCGGTTCTTCATGGGTACCTCCAAAAGAAAGTTCTACATCATAGTTTTCAGGACTCGCTTCGTTTTTAAACCACACAACACACGATGAAACCAGTGCATCGTCAAATTTACTATTCTGTGGATCATATCTGTGGATTCTAAGCAAGTGAACAGTATTTAAGAAATAGTCTTTCAATACTTCTCCATAATTAACATCCATAAACTCACTTGGAATAAGCCATCCACATATAGCACCAGGGGCGAGCCACTTATGTGACAATAGAATAAAATAACAGTACAAGCCTGCAAGACCTGAAAGTTCATATCCTGTTTCGCTTTTTGTTCTATTATAAAGTCTTTCTTTTTGTTCTCTTTCCATGCATTGATGTCTTACATATGGCGGATTACTAATTAGAAAGTTTACTTTTTTATCACAGTCGGCTTCTGTAAAATCAGTGTGTTCAATTTTAATCCCACTATTTTCCCAAAGTTTTCGTGCAGCGAAAAAGAAATCATCATCTATTTCAAATCCAATGGATTTTCTCAAACGCTTCGCTGTTTTCTCACATTCCTCTAGCAATGCCGAATAGATTGTTCCCGTTCCAATCGCCGGTTCCAAGAAATCTATGGTATCTGAATTTAGCAATTTCAATCCATATGTCACAATTTCTTGTGCCAACGCATAAGGCGTAGCAAACTGTCCAAGCTTTCTTCGAGTTTCTCTGCTCTTTTTATTATCAGTCATATACTGTAATAAAACTCGATTCGCCTCAATTTCGTTCAAATACCCAATTGATTCAAATCGCTTATTCTGTGTTCCCATATCCAATCAATCCCCTCTGCTGCTTCGTACCCCAAATATCCAGAATCAAAATACCCACATAGAAACAGACTATATGACACAGCTACTCCATATGTATTTTTCAATTGCTGCATCTTCGTAGCCTCCTCTTTGCGCCGCTTATTAACATTTGTGAAATCACCCGCAGATTTTGCCTCAATCAAAACAGGTAAATCCCCACTTTTAGCATTCAAGGGAAGTATAACCACATCAACAGGAATATTTATTTTTTCATCTGTTCCTTCCGCTATCAATACTGGTACATTTGTATGAAAAGAAAATGTTCCTGTTTCCATTTCATTATATTTTGTTCCTGCTTTCGCTTCTCTATATCCTTTGTCCCTTAAAAAATTTGTTATTGCCTTTAATTGGCGCTTTTCTTGTGCATTTCTAATGATAGGGTCTGCTATTGCCCCACACAATCTATCTGCCACTACTGTAGCAGAGCGTTGAATTTCCTGTTCATTGGGCTCTCTCTTTTCCGGCAACCATACAAAAATATCCGGATCTGTCATCTTTTTAATGGTCTGTGCAATTTTCAAAAGTTCATTAGAGAGTTTGTCCCTCGCCATCCTAGGAGATACTCTTGGGTTCTCTGCATCTTCCATATTTTCCACTAAACTCTTGGTCACCCCTGCCAGTCCTACCAACCGATCTCTTGCAATAGGAGGACATGTGGACATTCTTAATATCGGCAAAACCTCCGGATGATTGTTCAACATTTCCACCGATATATCCCTTAAACAATTGGTATTTTTTAGCGCACTCTCAACCTTAGCCGCTGTTGCTCCACGCGTATCTCTAAATGCCTTTGGGGCAAACTCCATAAACCATCCATTATACAAATCAACAGATTGAAGAATATCTTTTTTCCACAAATCAGGCTTATCTCTGTTAATCCCCATATATTACTCCTTAAATTTCACTATACCATTTAATAATTTCGCCCATCTTTGTAAATAAGTATACCAAATTACCGTGATGCTTTCAATCATTATTCGAACATCCAAGCAAAACAGACCCCCGCCAACTCCGCTGGCGGGGGTCTGCTATGCTTACAGCTCTACGCTGCTCTGTCTGCTCTTCTTTTGGCTCCTATCTACGGTCTGCTCCTGCTCCCTCATAAGCCCAATGACCTGCTGCATCTTTTCGGCACCGAAATAGCTCCATACTCGCCTGAAATCACGTTTCATCGCATAGAACTGAGAGTTTTCAGCCTCCACCTCTTTCAGCCGCTGGCTTAGATGATGGGTAGCTTTCTTCTCGTCCTGATAGAAGTGCAGATACTTATCCCGCTCATCCTTGACCTCCCAGTACTTCCGATGGAGGGCAAAGAGTACCTTCACCAACTTCTGGATCA
>OGHE01000449.1_pt1 | contig 40309 bp, 30 predicted proteins | sample 1571431 | NCBI WGS metagenome assembly OGHE01 (sample SAMEA2581966, study PRJEB24529) | metagenome | biome: Human gut stool | place: China | collected 2011 | reverse complement strand
TCTCTGGATCATAAAGAGAACTATCAAGGTCAGCTGCCGGATATTTTAGTGTTGCTTGTTTTAAGAGCCGATTGAACTTCTTGTTTGCTCTCCCTGACCACTCATGGTTGATGATTTCAGAGAACCTTGTTTCAAAGCTCTCTAATCCCGAATTCGGATTCATAAGTTGGTTTTCAAAAGCTTCTGCCATGCCGGACATACGCATCTTATAGAGTTTGTCCATAAGAAGATTTTGATCCTTTGTAAGTTTGTCGTTATAATTGTATTCTTTCTGTCTATAGGCCATAATCATTCACCTTTACTTGTAGTAATCCTTTCCTCTGATGTTTTCATGAGATGGAAGTGATTCCGGTGATGATTCTGGATGCTCATCGCACTCCATCTTTTTAAGCACCTGCCTGTACGTCGAGTAGCGACAGGAGTTCATTTCAATGCATTTACGAGCGGCTTCTTCTGCAATGCCTTTAGGGATTGCTTTTACTCGATGTAGTATCCCGGCACATGCATTGAATGCCTGCTCTTCGTGTTTAGAAGATTTTAGGATTCGATCAATCAATTCCGACATGGAAGGACCGAACACAGACGCCCAGCGCCTGTAATAGTTTCCATCTTTCGAATTGATTTCCTGATAATAAAGGTGTTCCGGAGGCATATGCTCATCCGTAGTTATGTACAACGGAAAATCCTTATAAGATCTTCTGTGCGTGCAGATCAGACGGTTGTACTGATCACAGATACGAATCTCAGAAGGTGTAGCCTTAAGGATTGCTGGTTTTCCGCAGTAAGTATACAATACAGAGTAGTAGTGGCCGTCATAATCGATGTGATAATTATTAGGCACCTTCAGTACTGCTTTGTAATCACAAGTTGTGTATTCTCCGCCTGGCAGTGGTTTCATACATGGTTTGTCATACTTGATAAACATTTCTTGTCTGGAAAAAGCTTGATTCTGAAAAGGTCTCGCATTGAGGACGGCTACTATCTTTTTGATATCAGCATTCAAATCCTCAAAGGATGTGTAAATCTTTTCTTTTAACTTTTCTATAAGATGTGTTTCAAGGAAACGCACATGATTCTCGACCGTTGGTTTTCCCTTAGGCTTACGAGCCGGTGGTGGGAGCACAATCGTATCATAGAAGTCTTCCAGATCAGAGAAGGTTGACTGTAATACAAGATCATCTTTTGTATGCTTCGTAACAGCTGTTTTTAGATTATCCGGGACAAAGTGTTTAGCAACTGCACCATAGAAGGATACCGCATGTACACAGCCTTCGATAAAACAAGGTAGCTTTTCATTTGGAAATGCCTCTGCATAGATCATACTGCTCACGCCTAATGTTGTGGCAAAGATGTGAACTCTCATAATTTCACCGGTTGTAACATCCGTCAGAAGTCCAGGCTGGTCGCCAACCCAGTCGATGTACATCTTTTCACCAGGCTTGCGATTTACCGCCATTGAAATTTTTGTGCCACCATAGTTTTCCTGAACAAAACGTTGATAGTATTCATAGAACTGAGATTTTTCATATCCATCTGGATTCTTTTCTTTGTAATCCAGCCAACAGAATGAAATATTTACTCTACTGTTTGGGGCATGAATACGATCATAGTAATACTGAAAATCTGGAAGTGGAACTTCTTTGCGTTGAAGATTTTTCTGTGGGTAAAAGAGGTTCTCTACTTTTTTTGGTGACATAGCTTCAAGCTCGTCAATGGTGAGCTCAAGAGCCTTATATCGACTCATGATCAAGTTAAGAGTGCTTGATCCGATTCGAAAACGATCCATAACAGATCTGGTTGGGCACTTATTCAGACGCATCTGAATAGCACCAATAATAGTGTTGTAGTCCTGCATAAAAATGCCTCCTTTCGTAATCTAAAAATAATGACTACGAAAAAACTATAACACTCTATAAGAATGCATGATCCGACGAAGCGGAAAAGTGTTCCGTTACGACCGGAAACACTGATCCGTTGCTAGCGGAATCGGTGATCCGATGAAGCGGAATTTGCAATTTTATAGAAATGCCTAAAAAGAAGTAAGCGGTAGCAATCTATATAAAATGGAGGGAGTAAGATTCTTGGTCTCTTGGTCGATGTGGTAGATTCGTTAATCTTTTCAATTGCATTACCAGTATTGAAGCAGTTTACCGATGATAAGGTTTATCCATATTTTGCTGAGAAATGGGATATTGGGAGAAAAAAATAGAGAGACTTGTGCTTTAAAGATTTTAAAGAAGTCAGATATTGAACGAGAAGAAAAAGACAAGGTTATCCATTTGGAAGAGTATAGTAAAAGAGCAAGGGCGTAAGTTATTATAAATATCGAATGGCTGTAATAGCATCTACTTGTTATAACATCAAAAATTTTACCAGAGATAAAGAGGGACGATAATGTTATTATTTTCAACTATCCTTGAAATTGACAAAAAACTGACAAAAGATGATTTTATAAATTTAGTAATTGAGTGGAACCAGAAAGGCCATCCTGAAAGTGTTATATCAAACATTGAGTGGAATGGAGAAAGAAATATTCGCTTTGAGGATGAGAATAAATGTCTTGAGATTCAAGAATACCGGAACAAAAATATAATTGCGGTTCGATTTGAAAAGAGAGAGTCGGATGGGGCTATATGGGACACAGATTATATTATGAATTTTTCTGAAATGAAGATGGCCGTAAGATTGGATCGTAGTTATATAGAAGAGGCATTAAATGTTGATACAAAATTCTTTACTCCATTTTTTATTTCCCTGTTAATTGATCGTGGTTATATTTTGAAGGATGGTAATCTCGAAGTACAGAGGACACCACTAATCATCGATGAAGAAAATCTCGATTTGATTGTTAATGTTATTAATGGAACTGCAAGGTACAAATTACCAGTTGTAATTATCACGAAAACTTTTTATGATGAGGACCCGGTAGATGCTGGTAAACTAGCAAAGGAATTAAAAGGTGTAGCTCATGTTTTAGTACAAAAGACAAATTGTACAAATCGTAAATTGAAAGAATTATGTAACGGCAACAATGAATACTATGGTGCTATTGGAATATATCACCCAAACCCTGCAATTGGGCATAGGAGATATCTGTACAGAATGTCCGAAGGTATTGATCGCCTTCTTTATGATAAAGTGACGAGAACGGTTATGCAATACAGTAATTCGCAGATGGTAGGATCACTTTATACATGGTTTGGAGTAAATAATGCAATATTGCAGGATCGGTTGGCTTGTAAACGTGAAGAAAATGCTGAAGCAGAAGCTGGAAGAAGAAAGGCACTTTATGAGTTACTTACTCTTAAGTCAGATTTGGATCAAACGAAAGAGAGTATGCGTAAACAGGCTTTAGAAGAGGCAAAAGCAGAAGCGGATAGGATTCTTGATGGCTTTGAAGGAGATATGCAGAAGAAAAACTTTGAAATTGAGAGACTAACTTCTGAACTTCAAAAGAAAGAATATGAAATAAGCTGGTTAAGGGCGAAATTGGATTCTATGACAGATGTTCCTGTTTTAATTGCTGGGGATGAGGATGATTTTTATCCTGGAGAAGCAAAGGATTTCGTATTGTCTGCTGTGAAGAAAGAATTGTCTGCCACGGAAGTAAGAACAAGAAGATATGATGTATTGTCGGATATTTTGAATGTTAATAACTATGAGGCTATAGGAGAACAAAGAGCAGAAGAGGCAAAGCGATTACTCAGCAACTATAGTGGGATGACACAAAAATTAAGGAAAGGCTTAGAAGATATTGGTTTCATTTTTGATCAGTCAGACCATCAGAAAGTAAAATATTACGGAGATGATCGATATACAATCATTTATGCCAGTACCCCAAGCGATAAAGGGCATGGTGGGAAAAATAATGTGAGAAATACTATAAAAAAAGCGTTTTAACAATATAATAGATTTGGGTAGAATAAATGAGTGCAAGAGGCAATGCCATTAAGTCAGTTGTTCGAAGTTTTGTTCGATAGCTCAGTTGTTGTCAAATATCTGGTATTTTGAACTCAAAAAGCCAAAAACAGGTATGCCAAAAAGACAGATGCTGTCCATCTGCCAAAAAGAAGGATATTCAGTTGCAGAACTTACCGATATCCAAAATGAATTGCGCTGATTCCACGGAGAGGCCGTTGAAACTGCCGGAACCTGTCTTTCACTGCGTGGACATATTTCATCATCAGCCGGATAATATCGATGTGCCTGCCGGGTGGTGGTAATCCAACTCATATCAAAAAAATTGTAGGTGCGTTTATTGCGGGAGAAAGCGTAAATAAGTTGATTGAATTGCAACAGGAAATAACGAGATATGTTAATAATATATGCAATGAAATGGTAAATGAACTATTTCATTGCTTTGATGGTACTAGATTTTTTGAAATTTTTGACGAATATGCACAATTGGTTGAAATGCAACCACAGCTTGATACAGAAGAACTTCTATTTATTGAAAATGTGATAAATGAAAATATTGGAAAAGATATTACGATTGTCAGGGATGAAGAAAATGACAGAAATTATAAATTGAAACTAGGAAATAAGGATTTACTTGGTACGGAACGTAACGAAATGGAACTTAGTACAGGGGAACAAAACTTTATTTCGCTGGCATTTGAGTTGCTTCTAGCAAGACACTCAGATAAAGAATATATTGTCATGGATGATCCAATTTCAAGTTTTGATTCTGTATACAAAAACAAAATAGCATTTTGTATTATTAAGTTTTTGGAAAATAAGAAACAGATTATTCTTACACACAACACGGACTTAATCCGATTATTAGATGTTCAACTAAATAATTGTTTTAATCTTTATATTTTGAATAATGTGTATGAGGGCGAAAATGGATTTATTTCTGTTTCTGGACGAGAAAAGGAATTGTTAATTAATCTTCATCATTTGATTTCCCTTTTTCAAAATAAGAATGATGAATTAAAGAATGCCATTCATAATAAAAGGCAGTTTCTTATGGCGATGATTCCGTTTATACGTGGATATGCCCATATATGCTTGGATCCAGAGGATTATTATGGATTGTTATCTGGTATTATGCATGGGTATGGTATCGGTAGTTTAGATGTAGTTCCAATTTATAATAAACTTTTTGGGGATGTTTTTGATGGACAAGAAATTATTGGCGTTACAGATATCCTAGGAATCGATAGTAGGAATTTAGATATATTGGATAAAACATGCTTCCCGTTACTTGCAGATACGTTAGAGCAGACACTTGTATACTATCATCTTCGTATGAAAGTAGAGAAAGAATTGGTTGATATTTTTAATCTTCATCCAAACAATATGACAATGCTAAATCAAATAATTCAGCAAGCATTTAGGTGCCAAAATACTGCAGATCCAAACTATGAGAAAATGAGAGAGTTCCGTGTATTTTTTACAAGTAGGAAAACACTTCTTAATGAGTTTAACCATTTTGAAAGGAATATGAATATATTTCAACCGGCAATTGACATAACTAAAGCTTCCCTTCAAAAAGAGATAAGTGAGATTGAGGCAAAATTAATAGAAATTAGGAACTTTGCAAACCAATAGTGTATTTTTTAACAAATAAATCAATAAATTTAAACTTTATGGAAAGAATGAAAAAAATGAAAAAGAAAAATGGGTTAAGCCAAGTCGTTAAAATTGCAACAGTGGTGTTGATCATTGTCCTTTTTCTCCTAGTTTTAAGAACTCGGTGTATACCACAAAGTGTACCGAATAAATTCTCTAATATTGTACTGGGGTTGGATATTTTTTGATTATACTTAGCGCGATTGGCATTTTACTATTCCTCAGCGTGATTGGGGGTGGGTGATTAACACATTTAAAAGTGGTTTGCATAATATGAGATGCCATAAAAGGGGAAGTGGGGAATGGATATAAATTGGATGATAAATCATAAAAAATCAGTTAATAAACGAATTAAAGATGCCAAAAAGAGGATTAAACCTGTCAAATGTCCACTATGTGGACGACCACTTGGAAAAACATGTAATTCACATAGTGTTCCAAGAATGATCCTGGAGACTATTAGCAAAGATGGATACTTATACAATAAAAATAAAGTAGATAATCTTGAGTTCTTTGAACAAAAGAGTGGAATTAATAAGACAGGAACATTTTTTTATATATGTAACAGTTGTGATAACAGTTTTTTCGTGGATTATGAAAAATCAGAGGCTATACATGAGCCACCTAATGATAAAATGTTGGTGGAGATTGCAATAAAGAATTTGTTGCAAAAAATGCAGGCAAAGGCATTTGAAAAGGCTATATTTAGATATGATCCTATTATCTCAAAATTGCAAATAATTGTTGACAGAGAGGCAGCCATTAGAATGTTTGAGCTAGATTATAAAGATTATGAATGGTATTTACAAAAATTTAAAAGAATAAAGGAAAAAGAAGAAGATGGAGAATTTAATATTATATATAGAACTGTTTTAGATTATGAAGTTCCAATCGCTGCGCAGGAATGTTTTACAATCTATAAAGACAGGAATGGAAATATGATTAATGATCCGAATTTAGATGATTTTGATAAAGTACAAGTTGTTCATTTTTGCATTTTTCCATTTCAAGGAAAAACAACTGTGTTGTTATTTTATTATCATGAAGATAGTTCATATGATATTTTAAAGAAACAGTTTGAAGATGCTTCAGATGAAGAAAATTTGAAATATGTCAATTATTACATGTTAGCATTAGGCGAAAATTATTTTTACTCTGCAAAAATAAGAGATGAGTTTTTTACCAATTCAAATTTGAAAAAAATCAGTAGAGAATATATGGGGGAAAGGGGCAATTTCGGAATTGTATCAGAATTTACCAAGGGGACAAACTATAAACCTGTAAAATATGATGAAATTCCGTTTCTTTTAGGCAAAAAGTATTCATTAGATACAATGATGTAGTATCAAAGGAAGCGTGTAGATAAACAATTAACGGTATTTTTAGATAACAGGAGAGATAAATTTATGTATGACAAAATTATTAAAGCAATTAGGAAGCATTCCCGAACCCCTTTGAAGATATCACATTCGCCATATTATACACAGTTATTAGATGAATATCAAAGTAGGAGTTCTGAAATTTTTTATTATGGATTAGTTTCGATACGGCAAGCTCTCGATAATACATATTATGGAATTCTTGCAGGAGTCGAAGATAACTATGATGTCATATCAAAAGGGGAAAAGAAAAAGCAGGAGGAAGAATTTTCCAAACTTATAGATATTTATAGGTTGAAAAATATTGAGGCGTGTGCAGAAGAAATAAATGATTTATCAAATGATAAGGAAATGTTTTATTTTCCGGTTCTTGTATTTGAAAAAGAGATTTATTTTCTATTTGCAAAAAAAACGGATATTTATGAAATATATAAAGTGAACAAGGTACAAGAGTTTTATTTTAAATTTCCGTTATTTTTTTATTTAGCGAGGTTGAGAGGAATTAAATATATTTTGCCATTAGATCCACAACAAAGAAAAATGGAAATATGTACTGGCTATTTTGTACTAGAAGAGCAAGAAAATGACGAAAAATATAAGGCGATAGACAGTTATTTCTCTGATTCAGGATTACCATATATTTCAACAATACATGAAATTTCCAGTTGGAATTATGAAGGAGACGAAAATAGAGGAAGTATAGATTTATTTATTGATTCTAAAGTGCAGGTGCAATATGATATTTGCTTTGAAGAATCATTGTTTTTGGGGCAGACCTCTGCGAGAATGATCCGCAAATATTTGCAGATGACAAACAAAAATTTTAGCTTAAAATATTGTTCAAATAAGGAGTACATATCAGGATTTTTTTCAGGGGATGCCTATTGGACAGCAGATGGTATTGGCAAAAGGCAAAGCGGACAAGGAATTTTGAATTTAGACTTTTTAGGTGAAAACAAATGGAAATTATCTTCAGAATACGAAAGTATATCATGTTTGGGTGGTAAATATTCTATACAAAAAAATGATAATATAGAGATAGAAAATTCGAAAATTAGTAAAAAAATAGAATGTTTGTATAAAGAAATGCAGTGTGAAAAAGATTGCTTTAAGATAATTAAAATTGTGAATTATATGAAAAAACAGAAACATGGAACAATGCTTGTTGTATCTATGGATGCAAAGGCAGAGGTGAAGCGTCTATGTGAGTGTGGTAGAGGTATAGAGATAAAGAAGATTAATTTTTATGATATGATATGTACAGATGAAGCAAATACACAAGATATTATTCAAAGAATCACATCGATAGATGGAGCTGTTGTGTGTGATTTGGCCGGTAATTGTTATGGACTTGGAGTAATAGTGGATGGAAGGGCATATAACCCTAATACTAATACTGCTTATGGAAGAAATAAAAATATAGGAAGAGGTGCCAGATATAATTCATCTGTAACCTATGTGGAGGATTGTAAAGAACGTGGAATTAAATGTTTGTGTGTGGTTATATCAGAAGATGGAACTGTTGATGTTGTGTCAAATAGTGACTAAAACTGCCAATATCTAAAATGGGCTTTGAAAATTCAAGGAAACAAGGGGCAATGCCATTAAGCCAGTTGTTCGAAGTTTTGTTCGATAGCTCAGTTGTTGTCAAATATCCGATATTTTGAACTCAAAAAGCCAAAAACAGGTATGCCAAAAAGACAGATGCTGTCCATCTGCCAAAAAGAAGGATATTCAGTTGCAGAACTTACCGATATCCAAAATGAATTGCGCTGATTCCACGGAGAGGCCGTTGAAACTGCCGGAACCTGTCTTTCACTGCGTGGACATATTTCATCATCAGCCGGATAATATCGATGTGCCTGCCGGAATCCCTGCGCATGAAGAACTTTCTGGCTGTTTTTAATGCTGAAGAAAAGTCAAGTTCATAGAGATACTTGTTGCTGCCATCCCGTTTCTTTTTCCGGTTTTCTTCTGCCGCTTCGTTTGCGATAAAAATGCCGAAATTGTACAGAATCAGGCGGGAATAGATTTCCTGTTTTAGAAATTCCGGCGGTTTTGATCTTAACAACGCGAAACTGCAGGAAATAAAGATGACTGTGTTTTTTCCTGAGAAGCTCATAAAAATGAGGGGTATTTTTACTGGGATTGATGTAGCGGTAAACATCTGACTGGCTTTTCATAATATATGTGGCTTTATCCGTAAAAAAGCGCTTTATCGTAACATCAAATTCTTCAAGATCATCCGGAAGCTCAGATGCATAATAAGAAAGAATGCTTTTCGGGGAAGATGGCGATTTTACACGGAAAACGTAACCCAGGTTTTTGAGCTCACAGTGGAACAGGAGATCATAGGATTCGTAACCGCGGTCTGCAGTTATAATATATTTTTGCGGATCGTCGGGTGTGAAATGATCCAGCATGGAGTGGAGCGCTTCACGCTCATCCGGCTGCTGTCCGGGCTGTATGACGACATCAAGGAAGGCTTTGCTGATAACATCAACAAAACCATTTAAGTGCATGTGGTTGTAACCTTTATAGTCGATAAGCCGGGGCTTATTATAGTCCTCGATAATATCAGAATTGGTAGCATAGACAACGTGGCACCCATCGCAGGAGAGAATACAATGGTCTTTGAATTTGTCCGTAGTGGATGGAAAAGAAGATGAGAATTCCGAAAAAAGGTATTCAAAAGCAGAGAGGAAAATCTGTCTGCGGCGCTGGCAGAAAGCAGACTGTGAAGGGATAAGGTCAGGGTCCAGGTCAAAGTAATCCATGATCTCATCATTCGTGCTGCCTTTCCCCATGCTTATGATCAGACGCATGGTATCATAAAAAGATAGTTTCCCAAGATGCTGGCGTGTAAAATCGTGGCCAGGATTTTTGGAAAAGAGCCAGTGATGTTCAGCCATGGATAAGATGATAGAATTCAATTTTTCTTTTACATTTGACGGATAATGGTTCATAATAAAAATGTGCCTCCTTAGTTTTGCAGGGGTTTGGGATAGAATGATTCGTGGTGGAATCAATTCCCTTTATAAACTAAGGGGTCACCTTGTTGTCCCAATGGACAACAAGGTGACCGCACATTTTTTATTGCATGTCAATAGAAAAATGCAAAAAGAAACATAAAATATGTTACATAAATGTTAAATAAGTGCCAGCCCCAAAATAGAACAAAATACGAAAAGCTGTGTGTTGTCAGTGTTATAATAATTTTGAAAAAAGTGCTTGTTAAGCTAGAGAAGCTAAAAGGCATTGGAACAGGAGATGCCTGACACAATAACATTTTTATAGACTGACAGAGTTCGATTCTCTGTGTCACTATTTGCACATTGACAGTTGAATATCGACGGTTGTAGTGTTACAATTTCCCTATCAATTTACGAAAGGGGAAAACTATGGATAACGAGAGAAAATTTGCACTTTTAATAGATGCCGATAATATTTCACCTAAGTATTTGATGGTGATGCTTGCAGAGGCAAAAAGATATGGAAATGTTACCATTAGAAGAATTTATGGTGATTGGACGGATAATAGCAAAAAAACATGGAAAGATAATTTATTGGATTATTCTATTGTACCGATTCAACAGTATAGTTATACCACAGGAAAAAATTCATCTGACTCTGCGTAAACGCTCCATAGCAAGTATATAGAAGTACGCCTCTTTCTTTGAGAAAATTGACTTAACTATTTAAACTGAGTCAAAAAAGTTGAGTCTCAACTTTTTTGACTCCTATGTGGAGGTTAAGTCTATGAGTAAAACAAGTTTAGTTGCACGCCAATACCGTCTTCGCGAATGGGCATCGATGATCCGTGAATGTAACCAACGCCCAGTCGGAATGTCTGTTGATGAATGGTGTAACAGCCACTCTATCACGAAAGCGAATTATTATTACCGGATGAAACAGTTTTGCAAAGCCTGTCTGGAAGCGATTCCGAAAGAACCTGCAGAGCAGTCAGTTGTTCCGGTTCCGGCAGAACTGATGACCATGGAGATTCCGGCTGATGCAACACAGATACAATCGGGGCAATCTGTTTCCGCTTCTTTAGAAATAAAAGTAAATGATATCACTCTTTGTGTTACAGAGCTGACATCATCTGAACTGCTCAGAAAGGTACTGCAGGTGATTCGCGATGTTAAATGACGCCACATGTTTCAAACAGATTTATATTGTTTGCGGCTACACCGATTTACGCTCCGGGATTGATACGCTTGTTTCTATCATCAATTCCAAAACGGGCAATCCACCTTACCTTCCGGACACACTATATCTTTTTTGCGGACGGAAAGCAGATCGTATCAAGGGACTCGTCTGGGAACAGGACGGTTTCCTTCTTTTATACAAAAGGCTGGAAAATGGAAAGTTTGTATGGCCCCGCACCGAATCTGATGTGCAGTCCCTTACCCCCAGGCAGTTCCGCTGGCTGATGGAGGGACTTACAATCACACCGAAGAAATCTGTCCAGCCGGCAGAGCCACCTGAATATCAGGCATGATGTTTGTGCAAAAAGTAGAAATTTTCAACTGCTTTTCACCATGAAGAAAGCAGTATACTGACAATACTTGTAAGTGCATCAAAGCATCTGTCAGGAACGTATGATGACCTCCATGCGGTTTTAATCTGTAGTTATCATTTCACGAGGGCAGAAATCCCAACCGATGCATACCGTTTACAAAGCCTTGTATTTATAGGCATAATGACGATTTTTGAAATGACGGACATTCGCTTTTTATGTCCATATCCGTTATAATAGAAGCATCGAAAGGATGGTTCGTTATGGCGATGGAGTATACAGAAGAACAACTGAATAACTTTGACAAGTCCACACTCATCCAGCTGTTTCTTGTCCAACAGTCACAGCTTAAGGATATCGATGCCAAACTGCAGTTGTTACTGGAGCAGGTCGCTGTACTAAACAACAATCGTTATGGACGGTCTTCCGAAAAGCTGGATACCGAAAACCAGATCTGTTTCATGGAAGTTGATGGCAACATCGTGTACTTTAACGAAGCGGAAGCGGTTGATGCGCTTGCGGAGTCGGAAGCAGACGATGAAAAGACACAAAAACCAAGATCAACGAAGACCAAAGGCAGGCGCGCTGCCGATATCCGTAATCTTCCGGTTGTTCCTGTGGAACACATGCTGTCGGAAGAAGAACTAACGGCCGAATTCGGTAAAGACGGATGGTATCAGCTTGAGGATGAAATCTTCAGGCGTTATCGCTTTACCCCGATGAAAGTCGAAATCGAAGAACATCATGTCGGTGTATATAAATCGAAGAAAGATAACCACTTTAAGAAAGCTGAACATCCCGGATATCTGCTTCGCAACAGCCTGGTATCACCATCGCTAGAAGCTGGCATCATAAATGCAAAGTATGTCAATGCCGTTCCGCTGTACCGTCAGGAGCAGGATTTTCAGAGGATGGGAGTTAACATTGACCGCGCAGATATGGCACACTGGACAATCCTTTGTGCAGAGAGATATCTTTCCATCCTCTATGATTATCTGCATAAGTGTCTGTATGATTATCATGTAATCCAGGCCGATGAAACTCCGGTGCGTGTAACAAAAGAAGACCGTACCGAAGGTGACAAGCATTACATGTGGGTATACCGTACTGGAAAAATGTATGCGGATAAGCAGATCGTCCTGTATGATTACCAGCCGTCACGTAAAGCAGACCATCCAAGGGAGTTTCTGAAAAATTTCAGTGGTGTCTGCGTCACAGACGGATATCAGGTCTATCATACAATCGAAAAAGAGCGTGATGACTTAAAGATTGCCGGATGCTGGGCTCATGCAAGGCGCCGTTTTGATGAAGCTGTCAAAGCTCAGCCGAAGGAAAAACGTAAAAACACCCTTGCGTATATGGCACTGAAGCAGATCCAGGCAATTTATCGCGAGGAAAACAAACTGGAAACAATGAGCCCGGAAGAGCGCCTGAGACATCGCCAGCTGACTGTAAAGCCTCTGGTGGATGCTTATTTTGCGTGGGTAAAACAGAATCTGATGAAAGTTCCGGCAAAAAGCAAAACTGCGAATGGATTTACCTACTCCTTAAATCAGGAACAGTATCTGAGATGTTTTCTTGAAGATGGAGAGGTTCCGATGGACAACAATGCTGCAGAGCAGTCCATCCGCGGCTTCTGTATCGGAAAGAAAAACTGGGTAATGATTGACACCGTTGCCGGAGCAGAATCGAGCGCAATCATTTACAGCATTGCCGAGACAGCAAAAGCGAATAGCCTTAAACCGTATAACTATTTTGAACATCTTCTGGCAGAAATCCCGAAACACATGGATGATCATGATACTGGATTCTGTGAAGATCTGCTTCCGTGGTCAGATAAGCTGCCTGCGGAATGCAGGAAGCAAACTGATTTGTAAGCCGCTCTATAAGGAGCGGCTGCTTGTGTGGATGTACCCACTATGGAGCGTTTACAATACAAAAAGAAGAACGAGTACTTAAACAAAATCATTAGTTATCACAAAGCGTTTGACTATTCTAAAGAAGTAAGAGATAGAATTAGTTCTAAGTGGTCTTTAAGTTCCTTTGAACTAAATATCATCAACGATAATATTGTTTTACCGTACAAGAATTGGTTGTTTTTTAATAAGTAAAAAATCAACAAATGGCTTAAATAAAGGGATTGGCTCTTGAGAATTGTTCAATAACAGAACATTTAAAAGGAGCAATCAGATTATTCTGAAAGCTCCTTTTGCTTTATCAACAAGAAATATAGAGACGTGAAGGACGTTTTTGACGTCCGCTCTTGACATGCTCGAAATCATGTCGTATATATAAATCAAGAGCTGGAAGCCTATTTTAGCACTTCCAGCTCAATCATTATCATAGAAGATTATTATTTACAGACTTTTTTCATAGTCTCCAATTATTATTTATGAAGTGTTTGGCTATCACGAATTTTTGGTAACATTTAACGAACTTTCAGACGAAGTTATTCCTTCAATCACTAGGTTTCCATTCCCCATTCTTATCCTTCACACGCTCTTTTTGGAACCATACCATGCCTCCATATACATCTTTCACGGCATCATTAAAATAATGATTATAATTTTCACCAAAGCATTCATAACATCACTGTTATACCGGAAGAGTTTCTTATCCTCAACTTTTATTTGTTTCAACCGACTTATGCCATGTTTTCACTCCTTAATAAATAGCCTGATTAGTTACAATTACTCCCACCCAAAATCAGTTACAACATAGTGCTTACCGCTCAAAAACATGCGGAATCCTTTCTGCTGTCCCATCATTCTTCGCATTATTTCATACCATTTTGTTGTTTTATCATCCTTAAGCGGGATGTGATAATCCAGCTCCTTATTGTCTTCATCTCTAAGAACTTTTACCCAGCAACCATATGTTATGTAATCAGGTGCAGGTAATACGTCCTCTTCCTCTGGCATGTCGAACCATGTAAGTGATTGTGATTCAGCGGAGTTCTCAGTTACTGACTCTTCAACATCCTCATCTTCCTGATTCTCTTCATCATCAAACTCATCGTCAGAATCTTCATCAAACTCATACTCCTCATCAGAATCCGAAGCCTCGTCATATTCGTCTTCCTCTTCCTGAAGTGTCATTTCAGCTTCTTCCAAATCTTCATCTATTTCCTCAAATAATTGATCCTCTTCAGACTCATCAACATCGATATCTACAGCCTGACCTTTAAGTATTGCGGAGATTCTTGTTATCATTATCCTCGAAATATCATCTTCGGATAATGCATCAAGAAGTGTAGCACCGCCTACAGCATTTAAATACTGCATCGCAGCTCTGATATGCGTTTTCTCATCAAGCGTCTGCCCCCTGTCGGCAAAAAATTTAAGAGCATTGCAGATTCCGTTTAAGATAACCGGGTTTGAAGAAAATGTATTGCTGTAAAAAATGTCACTTATCTTTGTTGTCAGATCGGCCGATCCAATAATGTCTAACTTAGCAAAATGATTATCTGCTGCCTTATCAAATGTTGCTCTTCCTACCCACCAACACTTGGATAAAACATTTCTGTAAAAGCCACTTCGTCCACCACCACTAAAGAAGAATCGGCTAATTACCGCACTTGCATCAGTTTCCTTCTTCTTAAGCTGCTTCTTGTCGTATTGATATCTTCTGCGTACATAATCATAAAAAGTCCCATTACACAATCCTGCCCACAGTCGTTCATCAGAGCACTGTGATTCGCTTAGCATTCTCAGATTGTTGTACAAAATCTTGCAGTTTCCAAAATCGACTTCACCAATAGTTCCCGACTCAATATCTGACAGCTCAAAATCTGGCACATCCATGAATTCAGCAAATGGATTACTGCCGTACTCCTGTTCCATCCAAGAATTATCATTATCCTGGAAATAATGAGTGTACAGGCGTTCCATATTATGTTTCATGAAGTCAACAGCATCCTGCTTCATAAAAAACAGCTTCATATCACTATTCCCCTAACATCTCCTGCATATTCAGAAAGGTCTTCCCAATAGGAAGCTGTAGCATTTCCTGAACAATTTCAGTTATTGTATCCTCTCCATAAATCACATCATCAATAAAATCTTTTTCTTGCTGCTGGTAAAACTTTGAGAATTTCAAAAACCATCTTGTATTCTCATATGTTGAGACATCATCTCTGCGTAGTGCCTCGACCATATATGTAAGAGCGGGCATTACAAGCACAGACAAAATCAATGGTCTCATAGTCAGATTATTCTGGTACTGAAGATATGCACCATATACTTCTTCATCCACGAATATTTTGATTCTCTCACGATCCAATTGAAAATGGATTGGTCTCTGCTCATTTTGATCCAATCGCATTTCCTTAACCACACTAAAAAGAGAGTCTTCTTGCGCCAACTCTTCATAATTTTTCAGGACATTAATTTTTGGCATGTTGTAATATGCCAAGATTGCGGCACGCGGTATCATAAGATCAATATCATCATAATCTGCGTTCAGTTTGCTGTTCTGGTAAAAAGGAATATCGTTAAGTGATACGATCATTCCCAAAAGAGCAACCTCACCATTAACTCTGCTATTACTGATTCGATATACTTCCTCTTCTGAAAAGGTGTGAATGACTGTCCTGAATGCAGTATTAGAGCATTCAATATGAATAACATACTCAGCACGTCCCTGCGAAATAAGGCCTTTGAGACCGAGATTATCCAGATTCATTCTGAAGCGTAATTCAAGTGTATTTATATCCTGACTAACAACCTCTGTGTCTACTACAAACTCGCCTTCTGTATAGTCATCCGTATCTTCACAAAGGACAGGATAAGGAAAAAGTCTATTCTTGATTTCCACTAACTTCTACCCCCATCGCATAGTTCTGTCTTCCAGAAACCTGAAAATCCACAACAACCTTTTCTGAAGGACTAACATCATGAAGAATTATTTTTCCATTCTTTACTTCTGCTTTATTCGTTCCTTTTACAAGATTGCTAATATGAATTGGCAAAGACTTCCCATTTTCTCCGGTTGCAAGAACCTGTACTTCACCATAGGATAATGCTTTCTCGGCAGTACAAATTAACCTATTTGTTCCGTTTCCGACACTTATTACTCTTGCCCTGACATTTACGCTTGTCATTCCTGCAAAAACATTATCCTGCCCTGCATCATCTGTACTGCCTTTTCTTCCGGTAGGCTTTCTCGGCTTTTCACCATCACGATGCCTATGACCACTAAGTTTTCCAAGGTCATCAATGGTGCCTTTTACTTTTCTTGATCCTGATCCGCCACTTCCCCGAACAGAAGTACTCTTTGTAGGATTAACAACAACTTCGACTGACTTCGTTGTATCTACAACGTTTTCACGCTTCGGAACATCTTCATTCTCATTATCAGTGGGTGTAGATTTATCAGCCATATTAAAAAGATTTCCAGTGTCTATAAGTGTTTCTGCTCCAGACATTTCTTCGACTTTCTGCCGAATGACATCTTTCACCCAGTCCTCAACCTCATTTTTATATAGTTTTGCCCTGTCTGGATCAGAGTGTCGATTAGGCTCCCACTTATCATGTGTTGGGTTTTCCATTTCACGAAAGAAGACATTCAGCCCATCTCCTTGAAGTTCCAAGATCCCAGTGTATGAAATACCCTTGGGAAGACCTTTGATCTCTGTAATTTTCATTCCAGATTTTCTTACAACCAGGATTTTCTTATTCAAATCATTTGCATACATAAGCCTCAAACGAAGCTGCCCCATGCAATGAAAATCCTTGACTTCTTCTACGACTTTGTCTGGGTCAGCAAGCAAAATTTTATTAAAGCAGAATGCATCCTTGGCATATTTCTGGTTACGAGCAACAATATACCTGAGATCTTTTTTGTAACCTCCTGATTTTCAATAATTACATTAAGGTTGTTGTATTCAATGGCCATGAGGAAATTTTCAAGTATTTCCCCAATCATCTGATTTACCCAGTCGTTTTTTCCATTTACGACATAATCAAATCCAGGAACAAACAAGTCAGTTCCAACTTCATTACGTTCATAAATCCTATCCAATGCTGGGATCATAGCAACTGGCAGATTCCCAGCAGATTCCCCAAAATAGCCAACCGAACGTCTGATAGGATCCGAATCACCATATGACTCATCTGTAAAGGACATGAGATGTGCCACTCCTTGAACAGCTTTTTCGTTGTTTAGATTCTGTGTACGATAAAATACTGTCTGATACTTTGAATTGATAAACGGTGCCGCTTTACCTATGCCATAACTTCCAGCAGCTGTTTTACTAGATGATTTCACGGAAAACGCCGTACCTTTTACAAGGCTGACCCAAGGGGTAATCTTTCCAGATTCATAAGGTCCTTCAAGCCCTTTCGTGTTGAAATCACTTATTCTTAAAACAGTAATTTTCCCATCACGCATATCTCGAAGAGCGCGGTCTATAAAATTGTGCGCCCTCTCGTTACCATCTTTCTGCCAAAAACTCCTACACATAATTAGAATGCTCTGAAGTTCCTGCATCCCTGGAAAAGAAGAAGCATTTTCATAAGTCTTAAAAAACTCGATTGTAACTGGCTTATCCTCATCGTATTGTGCATCAAGCGAATTCTGACATATTTCCCTTGCCATTGCGCGAAGCGGATTTCCCTTAAACCATTCCAGCGCAGGGTTAGAAAATCCTTCTATATCGCCATTATTTCTTGATGGAAAATTCCATTTAATCATGTAACCGCCCCTTCTTAATCACTATGCATTCATTATCTTCTTGTCAATTGAAGGCATGATATTTAGCAAGCTCTGATAACTATCTACATCGTGATATACAACATTCTCAGTAGAAATCTCATTAAACAACCTCCTTGCACAGGATATTTTTGCTTTTTCAATTGGTCTTAATTCTAAACTCTCCATACCAGATCATAGTTACCCCAGTTAATTCTTCCAAGGTCAAGACCGTTTGAATTACCATGATCTCGTGAAAGATCAGTGTGGAACAAAACATCATATCTGAGCCTATCAGCAGCCAGCGGATTATTAATATAGTTACTCTTATATGTATTCCAGTTTTCTGCCAGTTTCTTAGGGCACAAAATCAAAACAGATCTGTTTCTGCTCTCGTAATATTTCACTACTGCGAGTGCAGTAAAGGTCTTACCAAGGCCTACTGAATCCGCCAATATGCATCCATTATATTTTTCAAGCTTGTTTACAATTGCAACCGCAGCGTCCTTTTGGAACTGATATAAGGTATTCCAGATTTTGCTGTCCTTGAACCCTGTCGCTTCATTTGGCAATTTATCTTCCGTAATATCATCCAGAAACTCACTAAAAATTTTATATAGTATTACAAAGTACAGAAATTCAGGCGAATTCTCATTGTAGAGAAAAGCTATTCTGTCTAAGACTTCCTTGGTAACATCTTTTGTTCTGGCAGTGTCATTCCATATCTCATCGAACATTTTCAGGAAATATCTGCTGTTTTCTGTCTCATCTGTCTTAACGATTGGATAGTATGCATTATTTCCGGTTGCAGCTCCAAGATCCACCTTCGTGAAATCCTGTATGCCGGTATATGCTTTCCCGTTTATTGCAACAAAACCGGGCATTATTTCACCAGATACATTAGATTTGAATCTTACCTTTTTCTGTATCCAGTCTGCACACTCTCTGGCTATCTTCTTTTGAAGCAGATCACTTTTTATCTTCGCCTCAAATTCTGAGCCAAAGATATTCCTTTCACTTTCTAATATTTCCTTAGAGCATTTGCCTGTAAAGAGAGGCTTATTGAAAAGAAACGCTACCTCTTCAACATTCTCCAGCTCTTTCTTCAGCTCTTTATAGGCATACATAGAAAAGCTTGCTACAACAATAGATAACTTACTGTTGCCAGAAAGCTCTTTTTTAAGATCTTCATTAAGCTTTTTCTACATATTGTCAATAATTTTCAATTCAATCACCCTTAATGAAAAGCTGTAATTATCGCATCTTCGCCTTTTCTTCCATCTGCCTTACAGTTGACACACCTGTTTACCTTTACAACCTGTATATCAAACCTTTTATAGAGGTCATAGATCATCTCATGATTGGAATTCGTAATCATAACACTACAGCCTTTGTCATATAGTTCATTCACTATCCCCGCCAACTCGATCTGATCCGGTTCATAAAATCTATCCTTTGTATATCTCAGAAAGGTCTCTTTTTCAGTAATCTGAAAATACGGAGGATCCAGAAAAATAAAATCTCCTGGCTCTGCATACTTTTTCAGCACTTTACGATAGTCACTGCACAAAACTTTCTTTTTCTTCAATACCTTTGCTGCTGCTCTGATTCGTTCAGGATCGCAGAATATAGCATCAGGATTTTTGCCATAAGAAGTATTAAATTCTCCACTGCGATTAACCCTGTAAAGTCCATTGAAGCAGGTTTTATTGAGATAAATCATTCTGGCTGCAGCATCTTCTTTTTCCAGTTCATGCCAGTCTTTTGCCCTGATCTTGTAAAAATCTCTTTCAGTATTTTTGTATTTTTGAAGTCTTGAAATCACATCTTCCGGAGACTTCTTGACTGTTTTGTACAGGTTAATCAGTTCCTCATTGCAGTCAGATATAACAGCGTTTTCCGGAACAAGTGCAAAAAACATTGCACCTCCTCCGACAAACGGCTCAATATATTTGCCTGTATATTCCGGCACTAGTGGAAGAAGCCTGCTCAGTAGTTGCCTTTTTCCACCTGCCCATTTCAATATTGGTTCAGCACTCATGTGAATTATTTGTTTCTTTCCATTATTTTTTTATTATTAGTTCGAGCAAATAATACTTTGCCCTGGTATAAGCAATGTAGTTGAGGTTCTGGCTAACATCTTCATGGCGTACATATATGACCATGTCTGATTCAAGTCCCTTAAAATCCAACACAGATGAAACACGTACCTCATCGTCATTCGTCACAGGTTGTTTTATAAATTTCCATTTTGCAATACCTTCAGGATACTGCTCCATAAACCAATCTGCATCGTCCACGAGAATTGCAAGTGATGTTGTGTTAAGCCCTTCGTCTACCAAATATTCTTTAAGCAGATTATTAAGCCGCTGAGTCAGTTTCTTACCATCTGCTATATTCTCACTCTTTGGTGTAGGTCCTTCTACCGGATTCGTTATTACATCTGTGCCAAGATCTGTTTCCTGGGTTGCATATTTATAGATATTCGCGGTATTTCTGATATTCTCATGTAAAAGAAGCGGGGGTGTGTCTATCATAAATGCATCACCAAAGCTCTCTGCTCTTACCTTTTGTACATCATCATAAAATACGCCCAATCTGGAAGCTTTTTCATCCTTCAGATAGGTCTTTAAGTTAAATGCGTCCTCTTCAGAAAAATCCTGGGCCTCATCAACAAATATTGCATCATACGAACCAGCTGGTGTATTCTCTCTTAGCGACTCCAAGTCTATAACATCAACGGCATCACTCGTTTCATTTTTCATAACTGCTGACAGTGCCTTGGATTTACATGTGAGTAAAACTCGCGCTCCATTCTCAGCTTCTGCATTTGCCATTTTAATTGCAATCCATGTCTTTCCTGTACCAGCACCACCTCGCATATAAAACTGTCTGATATTGGATACAAAGTAGATATAGTTATCCTGGACTCTATTCACGATATCAAGCTGTTTTTCTTTAAATTTTACAAGTGCACCAGCTGCAGCTGCCATAGCTGAACGTTTGCGGATCATATCAAGGAAGAATTCATGGTTCTCCTTCATATACTGATTTCTCCCATATTTGGAACCGCCCCATGTCTTGAACATATCACGAATTTTCTTATCCAGATTATCCATATCCTGGGCTTCAATAGTACATGCCTTGTCACGATTACTTATCGATTCTACCTGTGGTAATGCGTAGAAAGGGAATATAGCACCTGCTCCAAAAAGTCCTCTATACTGTTGATGATACTCAGTATTGAACTTATCCTTAAAGTAGTACATGCTTTCTTCAGCCTGCTTATAAGGACTTCTTTTCAGCGGTCTGTCACCATGCACATTATCAAGCAGCGTCCATTTATCGCCATCAATATCAATTCCGGAACCACCCTTTACCTCCAGGCACAGGAACCCATATTTCGGACTTGCCACTATAAAATCGGCCTCTGATTTTTCAAGTGATCCATCTTTTCTTTTCCTATTCCATTCAACAGAATAAAAAACCGTGTAGCTGTCATCCAGCTGTTTTCTGAACTGGTTATATACTTCCAGTTCAGAATCTTGAGGATCAAGTTCATTAATGTTTTTTGGAAACATTACAGCCATGTCTACATCTCCCAAAATCCTATAAAAGGTTTCTTTGTATCTTTATTATCTTTAAGAGTATATAAATACTTACGCCCCAGGTCGTGATTAAAAAATTCGCAGCAAATCTCTGGCAATATAAGGCAAGCACTACATGCTGTGTCGTCTCGTTCAAGACAAATCGGATCAAAAATACAGTTTTTTGTCTCCTCTAACGCTTTCTGCAGGAAATTGTAATAGTTTGTTTCAATCATTCCTGACAGCGCCCCAAGAGGTGTACCCTGTGATGTCTGTGCATATATGAATATACTGGTTGTTTCAAGTAGTATAACCTCTGTAAGCGAAGTATCCTCCAGACCACTTATCTCACCGGCAGTTTTTATAAATGCGTGTGATATAGAATGCAATAAGGCCAAAACATTCTTTGTAATTTTTTCTCCATCATCCACTCCGCTGAAGATATTAACCAGCTCGCTGTGAACATTTTCTGAGAACCATTCTTTCACTGCCACTTCGTCTTCTGTATCTGGCATCTGTTCTTCTGTTATAATCTCGTTTTTAAGAAACCAATCCAGAATCTTTACTCTGTCAATTTCAAAAAGGATACCTTCAGTTTCAAGCTTGGTTCCATATACCAGATTAGATACATTATCTTTGTAATGGTCAAAGGCAACCAGTTTCAAACGTTTCTTAGCAAGATGAGGATCTGACGTTTTTCTTGTAAATCCATATGAACAGTTAATAACTTCGATGTCACAGGATACCTGCATAGATGAAATTCCCATGCGTTCATTCAAATCCGTTATATCCTCCCTTGAATCAATAAAATCCATAGAAAGCTGTTTACTGATTGAATCTTCAAGTGTTAGTACCTTTGGAGCATATTTTAAAGTGTTATACTGCATCAGTTTGAATGAGAAGTTTTCAATCCAGTGCTTATATGATTCCTCGTCCTCTTTCTTACGTTTGGCAAATATCTTGTCACAATAGGATGTGTATGGTTCTACCGACAATGCATTCTCTGTGGTTACGCCAAGCATCTTTGAGATAGCTGCTTCTCTCATTGCTTCCGGCATCATTCCTGCAGTTATCATCTGATCTATTGCCTTCTCTGCTTCTTTTCTCTTGGCATCATTTGTATTGCTCGCACTGAATGCAAGTGGTATATTATCAAGTATTTCAAGAAACTTTTCCTGGCTTAATTTCCCAAGCCATTTTGAAACCAATGTCTTTTGCGCATCTATCCCCTTCTCAAAAAATTCACCATTCTTCGTGTCTGCTATATTGATGATCTTCAGTGAGAATGGCTTATAATTTCTTGATGATTCTGCGTTGTCCAGAGTCAATCGCTGCCCACAGGATGGACATTTGATTGCGAGCTCCAGTGTATCTTCCTTACCATTATTTTTTACATACATGTGATAGGCACCTCTGCGCCCATCATTTGGTCTGTACTGAATATCTTTTGATCCGTTTCTCACATAAGGAATCTTTACCGGTTCAGCATGACCACATTCACATGAATATATCATCTGCAACTGTTTTACACCGGATTTATGACAATTGGGGCACTCCCAGTGTGCCAGATCAATATCCTGTGGATTGCGTTCTTCAAACGCGCGATGACAACTGTTGCAGTAGAATACAAGCGGAGACTTCCTGCCTGTGATATCCTGAACGGTATCATTCATTGCAGGTTCAACAATCGTAAAACTATGCTCACCATCATTGATATTAAAAGATGATATATCACCACCTCTATTACCAAATAAGCGGATCTGCCTCTTAATCTCTCCTTCAATAAAATTCTGATAGATGTTATCCATCTTGAGGTAATTCCAGCCGATTATCTCAGCAGTAACGCTTTGTGCATCACCACGGCTTGCCACCCACATATGGGGCAGGAAGCTATATACTGCCTGACTTTTACTTCTACTCATCTCTGTACTCATATTGATACCACCCTCAATCGATCCTAATTGTCACAGACTCTTCCGTATCTCTAAGGCTGGACATCGGTTTTCTATGCCCATGTGAATACTTTTTAATGGTGTCTGAAATAAACTCATTAGGTAAAAGTGTGTCGTTCTTAATTCCGTTCATAATGGCAAGAGTTTCATTGGTAATTGCCTCTTTGTATGCATCTGACATTTTTTCACTATCGTTACAACCATATGCACTTATTAAATGCCTTGTCAGCTCCACAACATCCAGTTCTTCCTCTTCCAGAAGTTTCTTCCATGTACTTGCACTGTAAACATTTTCTATGTTCTTCTGCAAAGCAATGTATTGATACAGCATTCCAACAATCAGCCCCGGCAATGTGCAATAAACAGCATTTTTTGCCCACCTGTTAATCGGTACAGGTTCAACAAGATCGTCTTTGTTCTGATGGAAGATCACAAAGTTCTTCAAATATGACCTGTCTCTCACTCTGGTCAGACGGATAAGATCCAAAACAATTCCCGTATGCCTACGTCCAGTTCTCGAATATGCTTGAATATACTCAGCATTATTATTTGGAATACCGAAGAAATACATAACATTAAATGAATCCTCATCCACTCCATGAGATATGGTGCTTGTAGCAAGGAGCAAATTTTTCGCTTCAAGGTTTCTTCTGTTTTCCTGTATTTCAAACAATGTCTTCCTGACCTGCTGGAAATCAGTGTCGCTTGTCATTGATTCCGGATCAAAGAGCGGTATCCCCTTATCTTCCAGGTAGTTATTCGCCTGATTCTGGAAAGCATTATATAAGTTGTTTACATCATTCTTGACTTTGTTATATACCAGCTCGATCCAGTAATCATACAGTTCTTCCTTGAGACTGTTTTCATCGCCTTCATAACCCATTTTCTTTAATGGCTCAATATAATTCTCAACATGAGTCATCATGTCATACACAATCAAGCGCATCTCTAGTACTGACTGCCATACACTGTCAGTGATAGATCTTCCATAAGGAACATAGCCCATAATGATTCGTGTAATATCATTCTTGTCTATTGAAGAATAGAAGTTTCTATCATTCTGAACAGATGGGTATTCGCATGGGAATCTCCTTCCTTCGCCTTCAAGGTGATACAAATTTCCAAGGTGTTCTTTGTACATAGAAATTGTTGCCGTTGCACCTATGTATCTGATCTTCTTTCTTTGCTCCTGTGGAACTAGATTCTCTGCATAATACTTCAGGAATGATTCATAATGGGAATCGAATGTTCCCAAGCTCTCTTTAACCAAATGCAACTCATCCTGAATAAATAATGTAGGAATTGGATCCTTTAACGGTTGTATCTTTTCTATTGTATTTTTACAGCCAGCCTTTGCACACAGACATTTGGAGGTTGTTGTAAATCCATGTATTGGGCAACGATTTTTTACCTGTCCAAAGAGTGCCTTAAATTCTTCCGTCAGGCCCACCATAGCCATCTTATCAATAGTACTTACAATTACAGTAGGCAGATATCTGTATATTTCATTATCGACAATGTAAAGCGGAAGTTCCTTTACGCTACAGTTAGCATTGTCACATACGTGCTCCAACCGCCATTCTTCCTTATTGAAACGAACATTTACCATCTTCTTGCCGCAAACAGGGCAGCTGTCTATAAATCTGTAATAATCATTTAGCGTATCCTGATCACTATCAAGTATCAGCTGTCTGCTGGCATTCTTCTGTCCTCTATCACTTAATTTTTCGTATAGATCAATTCTGTTCGGAGTATTATCTTTACCAACATAGAATCCCAAAGCAAACCTTGTTGTATTCGAAAGTGAATGCTCCTGTTCGCGGATAATGTTAGCCTTCATTATGACGGTCAAAACACGTTCAAGCTGTTGGACTGCAAGAAGTCTCAGTGGATACTTTAAAATTGCAGTAACCCCTTCATTCTTTCCTCTCAACCTATCGAAAAACATGGAGAATACTGTAATTCCAAGAAAGGCTTCTGTTTTTCCGCCACCTGTAGGGAAATACAGCAAGTTTGCAACATTAAGATCTGCTGCCTTCATCGATGGATCGTCATCATCTTTGTATTCGCATCGAATGACTTCACAGATCATTGATACAATAAAGACAATCTGAAAAAGTCTCCAGCCTTCAATAGGTCGAGTATCATTTCCTATTTTGAGCTTAAAAGTTTTGTTCATGTACAGAAATGCCTTACGAACCCAGTCTGTATACTCAATCTGCTGTATGCCTGATTCAAATCGCGCTATTTCGCTTTTATAATTTGACAGTGCTTCTCTGTATTTGTCCTTTGCTACCTCCGTCAGTCCTTCTACTTCATCAAATTCATTCTGACAGGCATCAAAGTCTTTATTCAGTTCAGATAAAATATATTTCAGATTTTTAACCGGATCTTCAATAAGCGCATCAAACCTTGTATATGCCTTATATTTATCAGTCGTAACAGTACGTTCCTGATAGTAAACAGGAATGTTTACCGTGGTCAGCTTGTTCTTTTCCTTGTCATATTCAACTGATGCATTTTCAGCAACTGCATATACAGCCTCTCTCTTCTTGAAACTGCTCTTAAAATATTTGAGATCAATTTCCTTAAATTCCACATCAGGCTCCGCAATTACATCCATGCCTGCATCAAATATTCTCGGGAGGTATCCGATGTTCTGCCGGTCGGACTTAGGTGTGTTATTTACCATCTGTAAAGTTACATACTTCGTATCTTCATCTTCAGATACAAGCAATAGGATGTCTATTGCCCAATGAGCGTTAACCGCCTCAGGCTTGGCAGAACATTTTAATTTAAAGTGGTCTTCGTCAACAAGGTCATTAAAATATATATCTGCATCACGCACTATACAGATCTCCTCACTGATTTCACCAGCTACAAGATTCAGTCGTTCAGATATTCTCTCTTCAAGGTGCTGTTTACCCGCTTTAAGGTTCTCTAACGAGATTTCTATTCCTTCACCAAGAACTTTTTCTATTTCAACTTTCTTATAAACCTGTGGTAACTCATAGTGTTCATTTGGATATTTATCTAACAGCTCCTGAATATTGCTATATACCATATGATCTCTTTCAGACCATATGCGCATTATATAATCTCTTATCTCCTCGAACTGTGGAAGAACAGTATAAAACAGCAGACCACGAGGAACTATTTTCAGCTTTCCCGAAGCATTCTTATCAATCTGAAATGATAGACTGATTGATGGAATACTCTCAAACTGCCTCGTCAGGTCTTCTTTATAACCATCATCAAACGCCTGCTCTACTCTTTCTTCAGCAAGTGTTCCGACCATGACGGTTAATTCCGGATTGTCACCTACAACACGTTCTGGAAAGTCACGACCAGATATTCTCTTAATATATTTTCGGGATATATACTCAGCAACAACGTTGTAATCCTTCATTACTTTTCTCCATTCTTGATGATATCATCCATAATCGTTCCCGGTGTCAGGTCGCTCAAGACATACAGAACCTCTCGTGCTCTTGAGCATGCTGTATATAGTTTACGCATTTCAACCTGAACATTTTCTTTTACGTCAGGTTCTAATTTCCCGACCGTTTCCCAGCTGGACAACTTCTTGGCATTGCTGTTCGAATCAAAAACATAATTAAACGGATACAGCCCAGCTATTATCACTGCTCTAAAATCAAGTCCCAATGACGAATCAATTGAAGACAAGACCACTCCTCTTGTATCGCTGTACTTGACCTTCTGACCATCTTCTGGTGTTGAAATAATTGAAAACTGAATTTGATCCTGCTTAAGCCCCTCAGTCACCCAATACAAAAAGTTATATTTGAACAGGCGATTTCCTTTCTGGGGATATAACACAGCAATTTCTGAATATCCAATATGATATTTATCTGCTATCTCATGAATTGCTCCGATAACAACGTCTTTTATCTGACCTCTATTAATTTCCGTTGTTATTTTCAGTGCAACGTTTTTGCTGTCACCATTTTCAAAAGTGTCATATTCGAATTCGTCCAGATTAATCATGTCTAGTTCACTTAATTTGCTGTTCATATAAGTCAGCATTCTATTAAGAAATCCACTTATCTCCGGACTATTCCTATAATTTTTTTCTATGTATTTAACTCTGCCGGTAAAGTCCAACTTACCGTCAGCAATCTTTTTCCATGGAGCGTCTCCTCTTCGGCTTTGGCTTCTAACTGTTTGATTCAGATCACCAGCCATCAAGAACAGCGACTCCTGTGAACTTTCAAGCAACGAATAGCACAGTTCCAGCCACAACGGTGTAAATATCTGTACTTCATCAATGAATATTGCCTTGAAACGAATTTTTATTCGTCCATCTTTAATAGCTGCTATACATTCTTCTATTTCCTCATCAGTAGCATATTCATCAATTGTCTTTCCAAGACATTCCTTAAACAACTTTGCTACAAGTCTATGTAAGGTCAGGATGTATAGTTTTCTATCATGTCCAGTCATTGCCGCACATGACTTTTTAAACCTATAGGAATCAGCAAGGTTGTTATTGAAACAAGTTAAGAGGACATTACTTCCCTTATACATTCCTGTGTATTTAAATGCTTTTGAAAGGAGTAATACACTTTTGCCTGCTCCGGCATTTGCTAGTATTACCCTGTGTCCTCTACCCATATCATTTATCTGTCCGACCTGATAATCGTCCAGATAAAACGTCCTGTATTCAACTTCGTCGCCTGTAATTTCTTCGCTTTCAGCCGGAAGTTCATCTTCAATTTCCGGCACATAGACTTCTTCCCTCTCTTTCATGACAACAGTATATTCGGGAGCAAGTCGTTCAAATATTGCCAACGATTCTGCCTCTGTAATCCTTTTAAAATTGGAATCATAAGGCATCCTTATATTTTCAAATATATGAAGATCCTTCACAAACTTCGGACGGTTCTTTGCAGTCGTTGGTATAAAAAATCTAATTGCAGAATAAGGTGCAAACGAAGTCAACGCATCTGCATCAACAGAGTTTACCGGCACATCCTCATTTACAAAAAGATAAATATGCTTATAAGGAAACTTTAAAAGTTTCTTCTCATTATGGCGAACTATAAGCAGTTTTGAATTGACCAATCTTTCATAAATTGATTGTTCTATATTTTCAGCTGCCATTTGGAGCATAGGTACCTGTGTAGCATCAATTTTGTTCTGCACAATAGAGAATGTAATTAATCCCTGCTCTGGAGAAATATACATCCCCATATGAACCTGCTCGGTACAAAACCCAAGAGGATCAATTCCGGTAACAAAGCAGCCTTCCTTGAAATTCTTCAAGGCATTTCTCAAAAGGAATCTTTCCTCGGCATAAATATGTTCTTTTCGCTCAAAGTCATTTGGCCATATCTTAATTGGCATTGGTAAATCATCTCCCGGCATGCTTCTGTATTTTATTGGTTCTTCTTAAATATACTTCCCAGATTTGATGCGTTCATCTTTTGGTTTCTCAGCATCAGCAGGAACAGACCAGTATGCTCCCATCTTGTGAGCACCAGGTATCCTTCCTTCCTCGCATAGCCTTCTGATCCTACGCTGCTTAATACCCCATTTCTCTGCCACCTGACTGATTGATAAGTACTCCATATTTCTTCCTCGCTAAAGATTTAAAAACATAAAATACACCAAATATTATTGTAGCCCCAAGTCGGCACAAAATCAATCATTTTCTGCTCAGTTTGACCAATTTTTTTCTTATTCGATTTCTTTTTTTGCACAATTCGCACAACGGGATTCGTTTTTATTTAAAAAAAGCCAGAACAGAAAAGTTGTCACTTCCCCATCCTTAAATGAAAAACTCAGTGCAAAATCATAAAGTTTTCCAACACATTAATTAATGTATTTTCTGTTTTTCTGGTATTTTGTGTGATATAATCCGATTAAAACTGTTGAAAATGGCTTAATTGTTTACATGCTAAAATAGCGGCTCGCATTTTCTTCTGCAAAAGTTAATGCAACCCACTTCGTATTGATTATGGATGATTAACTATCTGCTTTTCATTCCTATTCTTTACTTAGTAACTTTGGACTTAAACATATCTCGTCTGCGGGGACTTGTGACATGTTAAGCACTTCCAACAGTTTTTTCATTTCTTCAGTTTCCACAAGCTCGTATGGACTTTTATATCCCAGTCCCGGTCTTGTTGTACTGTTGATATGATTTGCGATTAAAGTCATGTCTTCCTGCGTATAACCCTTAAAGGTTTTCCCTCTTGGAATAACATATCTTATAAATTCATGATTCTTTTCGATGTGAGGTTTCTGCCACGAAGCTTGCAGATCGCAATAGAAAATCTTTGTTCTGCGCGAACCATTCTTCGTATATTCAAGTGCCATAGCATCTTTGAAGCAACGTCCGTTATCCGTTAAAATCACCGGAAACAGTTTTCTGAATCTCCTAATACCTAATGCTTTCGTAAGCTTATCAAATACTTCTGTTACTGATTCCTCTGTTTCATCTTCAATCAGAATCATCAGCATTACAGAATTACTATTAAACATAATGGTAAGCAGCACCTGTTCCTTGGTTCTAAGTCCTCTAACCGTATCCATTTCTACTACTGGTATATCAGGATGTTCTTCCATGTATTTCTGAAAATCTTCGTACGTTCTACCCTGTCTGTAGTTGAATTTGTTGCACTTGATTTCTGTCTGCTTCTTACGGCGTTTCCTGTATTTCACTTTGCTCCTCAAATCCAAGTTGCAAATGCTTAATTCGCCTGCTTCTATGTAATTATAGATGCTTCTTTCTGACACTTTGATTTCCTCACTATGCGTATTGCATATGTGGGATAAAGGTTGTCCCTAGCGAACAAGCGGTGATAAAACTTCATCTAAAGTTTTTAATTCCTGTGGTGTTAAGCGAATACCCTCCCGCGATTCTGAACGGACCTTTTTCGCCTTTGCATCAGCCTTTTCTGCAATGTAATAATACTTATTGTACTTACATGCTTTCTTATTCTTCTCACTACAGGAATCACATACAAACGGTGCCTTCTCTGTCTTTTTGCAGGTATGTGTAACGCATCGATCGCAATACTGCGTACAATCATGCTCTGTGCATGTCCAACACCTCTTGGTACAATACTCATCTCCGCAAAGACCTGTCTTCCTACAATTCGGGGGATACACACAGTCAGTTCCACATGCATAAGGTGACTTGACCATTATTCTGTTTTGCCTTACTTCTCTTGTGATACTGGATGTACTTCTACCAAGTTCTTCAGCTATCTCACCAAATGATTTCTTAGCATATATACCAGCTTCAATCCTCACTCTTTCTTTTAAAATTATTCGATTGTAATTACTCATTTGACTCCTAACCGCAGATAGTAATCACATCGAATCATATCACACAAAATACCTCCTTCTGCAATAGTTATTGCAACGGATTTCTCCAAATTACAATAATTTCGTTGCGTTAAGTTTTTCAATTAAAGGTGTTTATCTCTTATCTGATTCTTATTATAAAAACTAAGGTGTCCCATAAACACACCTTGCATATCGAATTTTTGTTCTTACTTTTTGTATTGTTTTATCAATCTGTCAATTTCAGCATTCATCATTTCAACCACATTTTGCGGTCCTGCAAGTGTTACCCCCTCTCCAAGACCTATGATCCATGCCAGAAACTGACTGCTGACTGCAACCTCTACATTGACTATGAAGCGTTTATCATCCAATCTGATCATTGATACATCTTTACCAAAGCGGTCTATCATTACACCAGCAAAAGAATTGTCGCACTCAATGCGCACCCACTCTTCTTTGCCTCCATACATGCCAAACATTTTGCTGGCATATGCAGCCATATCAAATGATTTAAATGCCTGCCTTCCTTCTCTTCCCTTACCATTTGACTTGATATAAAGCATTTTATCTACACGAAAATGTTTAATTATTCCCTCATTACTGTCATACGCAATTAAGTAATAATTTTCATCATCCCAGGATAATGACCATGGACTAACCTCGTAAAGTGCTCCATCATGACGCAGTTCCATCTTCTTGTCAACATTCCACTGAAAATACTGGAATGTTATCCTCGAATTTTCTGCTATTGCCGTATGTATCCTGTCAACATTGTAATAAATGCTCTCATTCATCGTCTTTACACGACCAGCCACAAATACTTGTCTGTGTAACTGCGATGCTTCATATTTACTTGCCAATCCTTCTATCTTTTTTATAAGCTCATTTGACTTCTTGGCTGTGATAAATTTTGCAGACTGCACAGAATCAACCAATAATTTTAATTCTGCAAGTTCAAACTGTCTGTTACCTATATGATAGGAATATGTCCTGTCTTCCTGCGTTCCTATAACATCCAGACCATACACTCTTAAATTTTCAATGTCATTATATAAGCTTTTGCGCTCCGCACTTATATCATACGCAGCGAGTGCATCTATAATCTCCGGCATAGTAATACTGTGCGTTTCATCAGTCCGCTCCAGAAGAATTTTCATAAGATATATCAGTTTCAATTTCTGATTTGATGATTTAGGCATATAGCACCTCCAAACTCCCCGATAAAACTAAAAACTTCTCTTATATGATACCATAAATAACCATATAAGAGAAGTTCCTTCATTCCTGCAAGTCCTAATGTCGGTACACTATTATATTTTATCTGTATTTGCTACTTTGCAGAGCAGCATATCACAATTAAAACCAGTACTATAATAGCAATTATTAATAAAACAGGCTGGGTAAATAACCATAATACTGCGAATAGCAATACAAAAAATCCTACAAATTTACCGATTGCAGCTATTCCTGAATAATCCCCATCACAAGCGGCAATGATTGAACCAACAACAAATATTAAAATAAACGCCAATATATGCATAACTGCCACCTCCGTAAATGTTCTATTTAACTCATTTATCATGCATCTGTTCCTTATGCTTTATTTATAGCACTTTATACTGTCCAATAATCATCCCTTGTACATCAAATTAATGTTCTGTATTGCAACAAATCGGTAAAAAAAGGACGCAGAATTTCTCCCACGTCCTCACTACCATCTGGCTTTATCTTCTCTTACCTTCGATACTTCCTTATGTGCCGCTTCCTGCTTCACCTCATCCACATCTCTAGCCTCAAATGCATCTCAAATACATCATTTGCCTGCTCTTTCATGGCATTCTTCCTTAATAATTCGAGAAGTTCTCTTATGACCTCCTCATTGGTAAGTTTTTTCCTGCTTCCATATCCATTCTGTTTCCTCCATTCTGTATACACTGTATTGATAAGGTCATAAACTGTTCTATGTTGATTACCGATATTGCACCTATGCTAACGGATGACTTTTATATGGTACGATGAGGATGCATGGTCAATTCCATCTATGTACGAAAAGACGAGCCGTCCTTCTGGTTACAGTTATTTACCAAAAAATGAACATGAACGTGCTCCGTATCCACATGCACTGCAAACAATACCTCAAAACCCTTTTTCCAGAAGAACTTATGAGCGAAGTCCTCCGCTATCTTGTAAGCATCTTCATAAGTCAGTTTATCATTGTCCTCCGGATGAAAGGATATGGACAGCTTCTGTGCAAGAAGATCCCGCGGGAAGAACCGACTATACTTCTTCTGATGCATTTTCCTTGTCATAAGGACACTGTTTGCAAAGTTATCCCGATTGCAGCCAAAGGCATTATATAACTCCGACTTTGTCTTGATAACACCGGAACTTAGCTGTTCCTTCTTTTTCCCCAGAATATAATCTGCGGCACTGTGAAGCTGTGCCACAGACTTGCATGGAGCATATTTTACATTGACATTTCCATATACTGCCATCTAACTCACCACCTTTTCATATAGCTTTAATACCGAGTCTTCCAACTGCCGGAACACTCTTTGGAACGGTTCAAATGCTGTCATCGAGATCAAATCCGGATAGGCATTGATATTCCTTGCTAACTGGTTGATATTGATACCCTGCTTTTTCAGTTCGTAGCAGACCTCATTCATAACTTCCATAAACTGCTTTAATGTTGTTCCGTCAATCTGCCTGCCCTTGTTTACACGGAGCAGATAGTCGATGAAATCAGCGGAAGTCTTATTTCCGCTTTCCTTCATCTGCAATTCAAATTCCTGCTTTACACGGTAATCCACACGGGAGTAGATTACCTCGTCTCTTGTTCGTTTCCCCATAGTGCCCTCCTTGTTTTATCTGTAATAAAAAAGCCACAAAACTCATTGGTTGAATTGGCATTGCTGCCTTTTCTTCCATTTGTTTCATGGCTTCGCTTTTTGGTATTTTTGTATTCAGTTATTGTGTTTTGGCTACTGTTTCACCAGATTTCAGCTAGATATTAATAGAAATTGTGGTCTGCCCCGGTAAATTGCAGTGTCATAACCGTGTTGTGGCACTACTGTTGCTCTGCTTTGTAGCCACTTGGTTGCAGATATAGCTTGGACTGTATCTGCTACAGCTACAGAATCCATAAGAATTGCTATCATCTGCATCCGTCTGGGTAATTCTTCGTAGCCTTGGTGTAAGCGATGCTTCGTCAGCAGGGCACATCATCCCCACAGGTCTGCCCGCCGGAAAAAGACTCCGTCAGACAGACAAAAGCAGCCCTTCGCTTACCGCTTCGGACTGCTTTTCCCACATCTCTACTACTTACTGAAATCTTCTATTCCCTTTCCGATGTGGTGGGGATGATATAGGCAGGTAGTACCGCTGGCTTGCCAACTCGTCAAAAATAAAATCAGGGTCCCCTCCGGTACCCTGATTTTATTTCCGCCTCTTTGTCTTTACCATCGGTGCTACCTGCTCATGGGCTTCGCCCCCGAGACCCCCGGACATAAAAGAACTCCATCTTCACATGGAATATAGTTCTTTTATGTCTTTGCTGCAAATTTGTTTCATTTTGATAAGTTATCTGTCTTTCTTCTATTGCATTCATGCGATCATACAAAAGTGACGTGTTTGCCATATATTTACGCATTTCAACAAATGTTTCCATTATCCTGATACTGACTTGTATTGCAATATCACTCCTCAGCACCGCAGAAAGCATTGCAATACCTTGTTCTGTAAAAACATATGGCAGATATCTTCTTCCACCTCTCCCTTCTTTTGAGGTCACAAATTGTGACCTCAAAGAGTCGTACTCTTCCTTTTTTAGTTGAAACCTGAAATTCTCAGGAAATCTTTCAATATTTCTTTTTACAGCCTGATTAAAAGTTTTTGTTTCAACTTGATACAAAATTGCCAAATCACTATCGAGCATTACCTGTTTTCCTCTAATAACATATATAAGACTCTGTATATGGCTTTCTTCGACCCTCTTGTGTCAAGTAGTTGGCAACATTTTCTTTAGAAAATTTTTGATGTCATTTTTCTATAACCTAAGATATAATAGATTTTAATTAATAGAATTATTTTTCTTCCTTTACAACAAATATGGAGCAGATTTCTCTGCTCCATACGCACATCTTATAATCAGGCAAGAACTGCTTCCTGCTTTACGATTTCTTTCACTTCATCCAAAGACAAGCCGGAATAACGTGCCATTTTCTCAACGGATGTTTCGCCATCACGAATCATACGAACAATGAACTCACGTGTTACTTCTTCACGCTCCTGATTTCTCATTTCTTCAATTGCTTTGCACATACTCTCAACTCCTTTCGCATCTTCCTTGAAGTATCTGACTCTGTCTGCCAGTTTTCCATAAAACATATCATCCGCATCGGTACAGGAAAAATCATGCATCAGCTTCCCGATATCCGAATCTCCTCGATATGCTCCATTCACATACAGGATATGGGAACCGTCATCAAAAAATTCATCGGTTTCCAGAATTTTTCTCTCTACTCTGTATATCGGCTCTCCTTTTCCTATCACATCATGCTCCGTAATAAATATCACATATGTTTCCGGAAGAAAATTGACATCTTCCTGTGGTGCAAGTGCATTGGCATCCAACATACTGCTGTTGTGTCTTGCACGCTTTCGTCCTGCTCCCTTATCCGCTCGCTGCACCTCTATATCGTATTCCTTATTCTCAGAATCCGTAGCCTTTACATCCAGCCTAACGGAACGCCCCTGCAAATTCTGGATGACATATTCCGTTTTAGAATGAAGAACCTTAAGGTCCTCTTTATTCATTATAATACGCAGAACAAGCTCCGCACATTCATCATGATCTTCAAAGCATTTCTTCAAAAAATCGTCATCAAACAGGCGAAATTTTCTTATTCTCTGCATATCCTGCTCGTGTTTTTGTTGCTTTGTCAGCATTCTTATCACCTCCAAATCTCTTCGGTGTTCTTCCTGTATTTCTGACCTCTGGTTATAGTATACACGAAAAAACACCTCCTGCCTACTAATTAATTTGTGAAATTTTAATAACCTCTTTCACAATCATATCTCTTTAAAATTCCATACAATCTCCACACTGTTATCTGTGTATATCACTATCTTCTTCACAAAAGTTGTTATATTTTCCTTGGTAAGCTTTCACTGCCACTCGTGATATTTGACGTATCCTTCCTACGAATTACTACACACTTTACTACACACTTTTTTCATCAAATCACACCATTTTACGATAGTTTCCTTTCAAATTAAAAATGCCCTCAAAGCCTGTAAAATCAAGCATTTGAGGGCATTCACGAGGTCTATAAAAAATGGACAGGCAGGAAATCAATAAACTCACTCTTATAACTTTCCATTGTATACTTTCCTCCTGTATCAAAAGGCTTTGTGCCCTTGTTATTTCGCAGTTTTCCCTTAAATTTTAGCATATTTTGGGTGTGTTTTCAATGCAGGAATCGCTTCTATATAAAAAACAATCCGGGTTTCCAAACTTTGCAGAAGAAGCAGTGGCAATGATATATGGAAATGACTCTTTTGTGCTGTTTCCTGTGCTGTCCTGTTTCGATAATTTTGCGATGGTGTAAGAGAATGGCACTTCCTCGGATACTCCATTGACGGTCAGTCTTACTACTCCTGAAATACTTCCCTCTTTTTCGGTTGTCGGTGCCACCTTGGTATAGGAGATCCCCTCTGCGCTGATATTCTTGGTATCTGCAGGACAATCGGAAGAAGCATTTCCGCATCCGAAAATGTACTGCTGTTTTTTATTTCGGATATTGAAAGCTGGGGGCTTGCATGTTACAATTCGAATAAAGGAACAGCCGCTGGATCATACACATTTTCCTCTCCATCACTACAAAGGAGAAGAAACATGTATATCAGCAAAAAGTTCGAAGACCTTACCATCAGTGATGATTTTATGTACCAGCTTGACAAAGGCATGGACTATATGCAGTTAAAACAGAGCTTTGTGATTTTCGTCTGCACATTTGATCCGTTTCAGCTTGGCAGACATATCTATACTTTTACAAACCGCTGCGTAGAAGATCCTGATCTGCTGCTTAACGATGGCACACAGAAAATTATTTTAAATACAAAGGGAATCTTTGATGATGTACGGCCGGAATTGAAACGGCTGCTTAACTTTATTGACGGCAGGCAACCGGAGGATGCTTTCACGCAGGATCTCTCCGAAGCTGTGGAATCCGCCAAACGCAATGAGAAATGGAGGCTTGACTATATGACGCTGCAGATGGCTTATGATGAAAAATACCGCGAGGGACTTGAGGCTGGTATTCAGCGCGGTGTTGAACAAGGGATCGAGCAGGGGATTGAACAGGGTGTTGCTCAAGGTATTGAGAACACAGCCCGGCGGATGCTTGCTTCCACAAAATACTCCGATGCAGAAATTTCGGAAATCACCGGGCTTTCCATGGCGCAGATTCAGACTTTAAAGGAATCCCTCTAATCTTTTCTCCGCCCAGCTGTGTTGTTTCATATATTCTCCGTGATAAGCCTTTATAGCTTCCGGATCATGCTCTAAATACCGATAATAATCGCAGTCGAGCTTATCCGGATCTATGGCAAACAGGTTTCGGCTGTTGATAAATACTTCCCCGGCATTGCACAAAGCTCCCAGGTATTGATTCCGGCACCGTGCCGATCCACCAGATAGGCAAAAACTTCTTTTGCTTTTGTCCGTCCAAAGGCTGCAGGCACTCCCTCACAGAACACTTCAAAATTTCCGAAACATTTTACCCGCAAAAGCTTTTTTGATGCAGCAATTGGAAAACGCAGATTTTCTTAATCTTTTTTTGAAATTATGCAATCCGTTGAATTATTTTGCACTTACCATTTAATCTTTCCCGTACTTGTTAGTTCAATAAATTTTGATGGGTAATACCGTTCATCCATTTTAACTTTCAATAGTTTATAAAACTGTTCATTGTGTGTTGAAATAACGATTTGTCTTTCAAAATCTGTTGTAATGGTTCTCAATACATCTATAAATGATAACAAATTAATTCCATCCAAATGCTGAATAGGATCGTCAATAAAAATTGTATTAAAGGTAGTATTTTTTTCACTCAATACCTTGGAGAGAAAAATACATAATGATAAAATATTTACCTGAGCTGAGCTCAAATATACAACTGGCGACATTTTATCAGTTTCAGATTCATCATATGTATATATATGTGTCTTTAATCCATCATTATCTTTTTCCGTTATGAATTTGATATGCTTCATCATAGGATGAGGATCAATTTTGTTATATATTTGATTAATTATATCAGAATTAAAATATTCATTTGTCTTATTCATTATATAATCTTCTACATAGTTCTTGCTTTCCTCTAATTTTTCCATACGTTTATCCAAATAATCCAAGTTCGCTTTTTTCAATTCCAAACTTTGTTTTCTATTCAACCATATTGTTTGTTCTTTTAATCCATTCAATTCTATAAGAATAGATGTTTCACTTTGAATTTTTTCACTGATACTTTCTAATTTGTTATAATAATTTTTTTTAACCTGATTTATTTGTGCAAATAATTGCTCTTTATCCGTTGTACCCACCAATTTTTCACATCTCTGAAGATAACTTGAAATTTCAACTTGTAGTTCGTTCATTTCCTTATAGCATTCATTTAATTTTAATAAATACTCATCTTTTGAACACATATCTTCCAAATGATAACTTGTTAACTCATTATCTAAATTATCTTGTCGATGCTCTAATTCCTTACTGGAAGCCTCAATTATAGATTTCATTTCAAGATAATTATATTTCAAATCAAAAAATTTTTTATTTTCCAGGTTCTTTTTTATTTCAATATATATTTTCTCTGCATTAATTCTATTATTAGCCTCTTTAATCTCCAAAATTTTCAACTCATAGGCTTGAAATTGCTGTTCGAATTCTTTTTGTTTATTTTTTTCCTCCTTCATACTATCCGATACTTTATCTATATCTTTTTTTATTCTTGTCCTTTCTTCTTCAATTTTCACCTCATTATTTTCTAATTGAATGCTATCAGAAATATCAAGTTTTTCCTGTTTGTACTTTTCTTCTAACGTTTTGTAGACATATTGTGCAGTATTTAGATTTCTTTCCCATGTTTCTGCCTCTGTTTCCAATCTTTTTACTTTTTTGGTTTCTTCCATATATTTGGCTTTATATGTATTACTAATAGATAAAATCTGACTTTCTGTATCTTCGCATAACGTCTTTAATTCTTTGTCTATTTCCCATTCTCTTTTTTGGTTCTTTTGAATTTGTTCATCAATTTTTACCAATTCAATATTTTCTTCTGTGGTTGCACTTATTCTGTCCAATAATTCATTATAATCCTGATATTCCATATGACATAATGGACACTCTCGCTGCTTTTGCTCAATAACAATGTCCCTTCCTTTAATCGACAACTGTTGAATTTTATTAAATAATCCAACTAAATTTTTTTTATTACTCTCTAGAATATTATTATTCTCGGCTAACGTTTTTCGTTCTATTTTAAACCTTGTTATGGAATTATATTCAGCAATAATCTCCTCTGTAAAAATGTCACACAAAATCTCTATTCCTAATTTGCCAGCTAAAAACTGATCAATTTGTTCAATGTATAAAGACAGCTTCTGTATTCTCTTGTTGCGCTGTTCCAAAATATATTTTGCTTTATCACTTAGTCTTTCATATTTTTTCTTCTTAGCTTCGTTGCTATTATACTCGTAATAATCTTTCTTTAATTGTTCTTCCCTAGTGTCTAACCTTTCCAGTTCAGAATTACTATGTTTCCATTTTTCCTCTAATTCTTTAATTTTATCAGCAGTGCTAATTTTCTCTTTTTGACATTCAATTTTATTATGCCCTATCATATTTAATTCTGTTATGTTCTGATTCAATTGATCCATATAACTATAAAATTCTTTCAGATTACTTAGCACATATCTAGTCTGCTCTATTTCTCTTGTTATTTCTTCTTGTAATTTTTTTATTTGTTCAATTTTATTCCATGTCTCTATTGCCTTGTCAAATTCTACTTTGCTTTCCTGTAATAAACATTTTTTCTTTTGGCTCTCCTCAAATACCGGATAATCCTTTATTAATATATCGATATCATTACATTCTTTTTCCTTCTTTTCTCTTTCTTTCTGCGACTCTTCATGTAACTGATTAAATAAAAATAACATTCCCTCAATGTCAGAATATTTATCATTCATAAAGTCATTATCATATTTTATCTTATAATTTTC
>OGHE01000425.1_pt1 | contig 42565 bp, 34 predicted proteins | sample 1571431 | NCBI WGS metagenome assembly OGHE01 (sample SAMEA2581966, study PRJEB24529) | metagenome | biome: Human gut stool | place: China | collected 2011 | reverse complement strand
ATCGTGCTCATTTTGGAGCCGATTATAACAGCTACATCATACCGGTATTCCTGCGGCAGTTTCCCAAAGCGGGGAGCGCACTACGGAAAGAAATATATCCTGAAAATACTGGGAAGAGGCAAAGGCATAAGAAATTTCGGAAAGATCGACATCCGACATTTTTATGACAATATCAGAATCAATATCATAATGAAAGAACTTGCTATCAGAATAAAGGATAACTGGTTTTTGTATATCATCCGGCTATGCTTAAAAGGATTTAAGAAAGGGATTCCGTTAGGCTTTTACATTTCACAATGGCTTGCAAATTATATCTTGGAGCCGCTTGATAAGTTCATCACAGAAAAGTTGGGCTTGAAAGATTTCGTCCGATACATGGATGATATGATTTTCTTTGATAATGCAAAGAAGAAACTGCAAGCCGCCATTGTAAGCATCCAGATCTTTATCGGACGAAGATACCGCCTGAGGCTGAAGGGTAATTATCAGGTATGCCGCTTTTACTATGAAGGCAAAAGAAAGAAAATAGGCAGACCGCTTGATTTTATGGGCTTTCAGTTTTACAGAAACAAAGTCATTCTCCGGAAAAGCATTATGATAGCAGCAACCAGAATGGCGAAGAAACTTGCCAGAGCCAAGGCAGCTGGCAGGAGCTACTATGAAGCACACGTTAAAGCAATGCTTAGTTACGTCGGCTGGTTTGATTGTACTAATACTTACGATTGTTACACTGAATACATCAAACCACTCGTAAACGTAGGCAAGCTCAAAAAGATAGTATCAAAATTAAACAGGAGGAAAAATCATTATGAAGCAGTGGAAAGAAGAACATTGCAGTACGCAGCCTGAGGAACTGGAACTTATCGCACATGGCGTATACATGCAGCGCCGGAACATTGAAGCGGTAGAGCATGAAGCCACAGAGGAAATGGCGGCATATACCGACTACGTGTGCGAGAGCAGGGAGATTACCGAGTCAGAGTATGAAATGCTCAAGAGTATCGAGAGTATCAATACCGATAAGGCAATCGAGGAATACACATTGCAGCTTATGCAGGAAGGAGCGATTTAATTATGGCAAGTACATTAGCATTAGTATTCAAACGACTTTACCTTAAAGGCGAAATTACAAAAGAAGATGTGGAAGAAAGAGTAAAATCTGGGAAAATTACAAAAGAAGATTATAAGTATATCACAGGCGAGGCGTACCATGAATAATCTTGCTGAAATTGTAGAAAACCAGAATGTAATCATATCAATTCAGTCAGGAGTAATAAAGGATTTATTTAATTTATTAAGCCAATATATGACGGCAGAGGAAATGGACACACTTCCACAAGTGGATAAGATAAATATAGCAGCTAGGTTGACTACAAAAGTGTAGATTAAAACGAGGAGGTGAATAGTGGTGAACTTTTTATCACAGACCTATACAATTGCATTGCCAATTATATTAACATCACTTATGGGATACATAGTATGGCCGCTGAAACGTCAAAAGAACGACAGAGATGCGAATAGTCGGGGAACAATGTTACTGCTTCGCGTGCAGCTGATCGAGTATCACGATAAGTACATGAAGCTGGGCGAGATACCATCCTATGCATACCAAAATTTTCAGGAAATGTACGATGCGTATCATCAACTTGGCGGAAATGGAATGGTAACAAAAATGAAAAACGAGATTGAAGAGCTTCATTTGAAGCAGAAGGGAGTAAGCAATGAGTAATAAAGCTTATGATACAATTAAAGACATATCCTTATTGTGGATGCCAATTTTGATTACATTTTATGGAGTAGTGAGTGCCACATGGGGACTGCCTTACGGTGAGCAGATTTTAGCTACACTCACAGGATTAAACGCTGCGCTTGGTGCAGTGGTTAAATATTACAAATCAAGATATGATAAGGAAAGTGAGGAATAATTTATGATTATTAATGTACATGCAGGGCATAACCCGGACGGAAAAGTAGCGTGTGGAGCTATCGGAATCATCAGAGAATCCACAGAAGCAAGAAATGTAAAATATGAGGTTATCAGACAGCTGAAAGGCCTCGGACATACAGTGTATGACTGCACTGTAGAGAACGGGACAAGCGCAAACAATGTGCTTTGTAACATAGTAGGAAAATGCAATACTCATGCGGCTGATCTTGATGTGTCCATCCACTTCAATGCAGGCGCGAAGGATATGTCTGGAAACGGACAGACAACAGGTGTAGAAGCATATGTGTATAGTGATAACAGCAAAGCAAAACCGTTTGCAGAGAAAATTGTAAATGCGATCGCAGCACTTGGATTTAAAAATCGTGGTGTGAAGATTAACAAAAAGCTTTACGTGCTCAATCACACAAAAGCACCTGCGATGCTGATTGAATGTTGCTTCGTGGATGATAAAGACGATGTAGTACTGTATGATTATAAGAGCATAGCAACCGCCATTGTTTATGGAATTACCGGTCAGCAATACATTGAACCATCCAATAATACATCTGATGACGCTGCATCAACTTCTGAATCAGAGACAAGCGTAGGAGATAAAGATTCTATTTATCGCGTACAGGTCGGAGCGTATCGCAACAAAGCAAATGCTACCACCTTACAGGAAAAATTGAAAGCAGCTGGATTCGATGCTGCCATTGTAAAAGCGTAATGAGAACTATTATTAAAATGGAAGCTTACCTTATTAAATATAATTAGGTATTGACAGAAAGAAAAACATCATATAGAATACATGATGTCTAAAAAATGTCTAAAAAAGACAAGGATTGCCAGTAGAGAGTGGCGGTGAGATATTGACTTTTAATCAAGTTGTCCGGGGTTCGAATCCCCGATGTCTCATTGAAAAACGTCTCTCTTAGAGAGGCGTTTTTTAATGCAAGACATCGGAGGGTTCGAACTCCGGACAACGTAGTTGGTCGGGGCGCTAGACGTCCGGGGGACGTCTGTTCAGCGCGGACCGAAGCGGAGCGTAGACCGAATCCCCGATGTCTCATTAGAAAAAGAAAACCATCACTCGTAAGAGTGGTGGTTTTCTTTTTCTATTGATATATGGTGAATTGAACTCCGGACAACGTAGTTTAATTAGTGAAACTGCACAAAAAATAATCGAAAATTTGTGCATGTTTGTTAACACTTTCAGAGGCCAAGGTGATACTATAATAACTGTAAAAACCCCCCAATACATTATATATTTTTTACTATCCCCATAGTAAAATACCTTCTCCTAAAAGACAGCAGAACGATGGCTGTCTTTTTTTTACTATATTTTAAGAAAAAGACAGCCAAATATTTATTATCTATTATTCTTTTGCAAAGTCGAAATTCTACAGTTGAAATGCCAAAATTACATTATAAAAAAACACCGTTAGATTTATACCGTCAGATTTATATTGCTTCCTGCCCGCAGAGATGTGTAGTAATCATCATATGACGAGCTGCTCATCTGGCGTGAGACACGATACAGACTGCTTGTGAAGTCATTGTCATTTCCGAACAGAGAATTAAGAGTGTCTGCGTCGGCTTTTTTGACGAGCTCCTCATTAGCTTTCAGGGTCCCATCGTTGTTTATTGTGATGCCAATGTCCTCAAGCTCGTCGCTGTATTTACTTGCCAGCTTTTTGAGCTGCTTGGCATAACGCTTCATGGAGGTTGAACTGCTGTTTGAGGCGGAATCAATAGAATTGTTGTATGTGTCAACAAGAGCCATGACTGTTCCGCGGATGTTATCGGTATTTTCGTCGTCCGAATACTTGTAGTTCTTTAATTTTTTAGCTGCGCGGTGCAGGGCGGTTGAATCATCGTAAGCGAGCTCTGTAATACTATATTCTTTGCGTTTGGATGATTTCATGGCATCGCGGTTGTTTGAATAAAAATTTCTCATAAAATATGTTGCTGAAAGATTTGTTGCTGAACTTATTCGTGTACTCATGTTAATCCTCTTTATATTTTTAAATTTTAAAGTTTAAAATAATTGCGTTATAACTACGATTTTAGGTTTTATTTTGAACGTATAATTGCACTTAAATATTTGTTATAAATATTTTATCGGATATTTGCACGAAAAAGTTTACTTATGCGATCAAAAGAAGTAAAATACAAAGGAATGCGTAGAATAAGAAAAACGCGATTATGCAATCGAAATGCTACCAGGCAAAGAGTAACAGAACATAATGTAAAAAGCATAATGTACTAAAACAAAATGTAACAAACATAAAGTTACAAAAAATGCAACAAACGTAATGTAACCAAAGGAGGATATGGGGCATGAGTAAAAAAGCTTTCGGTACAACATCAAAAGGAGTGGAGGCATCGCTTTACGAAATCAGCAATGGCGGTGGATTGAGAGTACTTTTGACAGACTATGGCGCTTCAGTTGTATCTATTTTTGTAAAGGACAAGGATGGCAATGAGAGAGATGTCATTTTAGGATATGACAATGTGAAGTCATACGAGAAGGAGTACAGCTATTTTGGTGCTACTGTCGGCAGATATGCAAACAGGATATCCGATGCAAAGATTAATATTGATGGAGTGGAATATAAGCTTGAGGCTAATGACAATGAGAACAGTCTTCACAGTGGATCAAATGGTTTTTCTAAGCGCTTCTGGACTGTTAAGGAGCAGAAGGCAGATGAGATTACCTTTGAGATAGAGGATGCAGATTTGGAGCAGGGCTTCCCGGGAAATGCAGTCGTTGATGTGACATTTAAGGTAACAGAAGAAAATGCACTTGCTATTATATATAATGCAAAGGCAGATAAGACAACTACCTTCAATATGACAAACCATAGCTATTTCAATCTGAATGGTCATGCATCAGGAAGTGTATACACTCACACATTGCAGATAAATGCTGAGCATTACACACCTGTAAAGGATTCCAAGGCTATTCCTACAGGTGAGATTGCACCGGTTGAGGGTACACCATTTGATTTTACAGAGGCTAAGCCAATCGGAAGAGATATTGAGGCAAATGATACACAGCTTCACTATGGAAGTGGATATGATCACAATTTTGCAATAGACAAGACAGCTCCGGGAGTAGAAAAGGTCGCAACAGCATACTCACCTGAGAGTGGCATACAGATGGAGGTATACACCGACTGTGTCGGAATCCAGCTTTATACTGCCAACTTTATCGAGGGACAGGAAGGCAAGGGCGGAGTCAAATACAATAACCGCGATGCATTCTGCCTCGAGACACAGTTTTATCCAAACTCAATAAATGAGACCAACTTCAGTACACCTGTTACAAAGGCAGGCGATACATACCACACAGAGACCGATTACAAATTCTCTGTGAGATAAAATGCCAACATAAGAGAGATACACAGAATAGTTAAAGCCCGCCATATTGATGAAATTTATCATTAATATGGCGGGCTTTCTTAAGCTTTGTTTAATCAAATACTGATACAGTGGTTTTATTTCCGGAAATGTGGTATAAATATATTTATATTTATATCTATATTTATATCTATATTTATGTGTATATTTATGTGTACATTTATACGTATATTGAGATGACTTCGCACACGCAAACCTGCATTACCGCTAGCATATGGTGTGTTCCGAAGAAATATATGAACTGCCACAAAGTTCCATTAACCTTCGGTGACGATAAAAAGCAGACTGATAAAACAGACTATCCGGATGCATTTTTTGTGGCTGACTTCATATATTTCTGAGGAATATACCATATGCTGGCGCACCATCACAGCCTGCAAGTGCGAAGTCCCCTAAAAATAGAAATTAAAACAAATAAATATATAGCACAGAGGAAACAAACCATGAAAATAGTATTTTTAGATTCCAAAACAATTGGTGACGACATCGACCTTTCAGAATATGACAAGCTCGGGGAGGTTGTCAAATATGATTTTTCGACAATAGAGGAAGCAGCGGAGCGCACAAGGGATGCTGATGTGATTGTTTTAAATAAGGTCGAGGTAAATGAAAAATCTATAGGACAGGCAAAAAATTTAAAGCTCGTATGTGTGACTGCAACAGGCACAAACAATCTGGATAAAGAATATCTGGCAAAAAGAGGCATTGAATGGAGAAATGTCGCAGGGTATTCTACAGAGACCGTGGCGCAGCATACGTTTGCACTGCTATTTTATCTGCTTGAGAAGCTGAGATATTATGATGATTATGTGAAGAGCGAGAAATATGTGGGTGATACGTCGTTTACGCATTTTTCCAATGTGTTTCACCAGATTAGCGGTATGACCTGGGGCATCGTGGGGCTTGGAAATATCGGAAGACGCGTGGCTGATATCGCAAAGGCTTTTGGCTGCCATGTGGTTTATTATTCTACCTCAGGAAGAAACTCGCAGCCGGGCTATGAGAGGGTGGATTTTGATACTCTGCTTGCCACGTCTGATATCGTGTCGGTGCATGCACCGCTCACAGATGATACACTTGGTCTGATGGACAAGGCTGCGTTTGAAAAGATGAAAAAATCTGCGATATTTTTAAATCTTGGCAGAGGTCCTATAGTGAATGAAGCGGATCTGGCACAGGCGCTTATGGATGGAGAGCTGGCGGCGGCAGGTCTTGATGTGCTGGCGCAGGAGCCTATGAGTGAGGACAATCCGCTCCGTGCGATAAAGGATTCAAACAAGCTGATTATCACACCGCATATTGCGTGGGCAAGCGTTGAGGCAAGAACAAATCTGATGCACATTATATACAGTCAAATTGAGGACTTCTTTGCTAATTAGGAAATATCATTTAAAATCAAATTGCAACATTAAGAGAAAGAACTAAGAGGAAGCATTAACAGGCAGCATTAAGAGGAAGCATTAAGAAGCAACATTAAGAAGCAATATTAAGAGGCAATATGAAGAGGCAGAAATGAGCATCAAATTTGAGATAACAAAACAAAACAACATACATTTTGGAATTGCAGCAGTGGCGGCCGCGCTGGTAGGTTACTTTACATCGGCAAGCTGGTGGGTGATTCTTTTGTTTGCGGCAGTATATTTTGGACTTGTAAATGTGAAGCTTGAGCTTCCGGTGAAGCTGTCGTGGCTTTGGGCTGCGATACTGCTTGTCATCGGAGCGATACTATCTGTTTTTTCGGTGCAGTATGTGCTGCTGACGGATGAGGACTTTGTGAAAACCACCGATATGGTATGCGTGGTGAATGTGGTTCTGGCGCTCGCTATATATCTGGTGATACTTTTTATCACAAACAACACGAGGCTGACATGTACCATAGCATCAATTGCCATACTCGCGTTTGGATTTATAGATTATTTTGTCTATGAATTCCGTGGCAATGAGTTTACGTATGCGGATTTGAAGTCAGCGGGAACAGGACTTTCTGTCGTGACAAAATACAAATTCGTCATAGACTACAAGTTTTTGTATGTGATTCTGGCGGCTGTTTTGTATATCATGCTGGTAAGGCGTATAGAAGTGCAGTTCGAGTCGGCTATCCATATGAGGATTATTTCGATTCTTCTCACAATAATATGCGTGCTGTATGTCATCATGAATTCCATGTCACTGAACACCGAGACCTGGGAGAAAAAGGGCACGTACAGAAACGGCTATCTGCTGAACTTTGTGCTCGGCATAAGGGACAGCTTTGTGAAGGCACCTGATGGTTACAGCAAGGCAGCAGTTGACAAGATAGCGGGCAATTTCAAGGAAACGGATAGCTCATATTCGCAGTCTGATGCGAAAAATCCGACAATCATTGTTATCATGAATGAGTCGTTTGCGGATTTGTCGGTGGTGGGAGATTTTGAGACCAACACGCAGGTTACGCCGTTTATGGATTCTCTGAGTGAAAATACGCTTAAAGGCTATGCTCTTTCGTCCGTGTACGGTGCGAAGACGCCAAACTCTGAGTGGGAATTTGAGACAGGAAACTCGATGGCATTTCTGCCGGACGGCTCGGTGGTTTATCAGCAGTATATAAATGATGACCCGACCTCCATAGTCTCAAACCTGAAGAATATCGGCTATACGACGGTTGCGATGCATCCGTACTATGCGACAGGCTGGAGCAGAAACAAGGTTTATCCGCATCTGGGCTATGATGAGACTTACTTTATAGATGATTTTGACCAGACAAAGATACTAAGGGAATATATCACTGACCAGGAGCTCTATGATAAGATTATTGACCGCTACGAGAAAAAGAGCGATGACGAGAAGCTTTACATCATGGGAGTCACGATGCAAAACCACGGTGGCTACGGTGAGAGATATGACAACTTCAACCAGGAGGTTTACAAGGTTGGAGCGTCATACACCGATGCGAACCAGTATCTGTCACTTTTGAATGAGAGTGACAAGGCGCTCGAAAATCTCATCACATACTTTAAGGGTGTGGATGATCCGGTAGAGATTGTGTTTTTTGGAGACCACCAGCCGGGATTATGCAATGATTTTATCAAGCTTTTAAATGGCAAGGGCAATTCCGGACTTACGGAGCAGGAGCTTGAGAATTTGTACAAGGTGCCGTTTTTCATATGGACCAATTACGAGACGGATGCACAGAAAGTTGATGTGACGAGCCTCAACTACCTGTCCACACTGACGCTTGAGAGAGCCAACATAGATCTGCCGGCATACAACCGGTTCCTCGCAGAGCTGATGGAGAAGATTCCGGCCATAAATTCAAGGGGCTATTATTCGAAAAAGAATGAGTGCTTTATGCATGTGGATGACGCAACAGGAGACGAGGCAAAATGGATAAAGGCATACAATATCCTGCAGTACAATTCGATGTTTGACGAGAAGGACAGAAGTTCACTGTTGTTTCCGTACCTGAAATAATGTGATGATTTGAAGCAGCCATAAATACACATATGAGAAAATGAATTAATATAACTATTCAGGGAGCTAATAATGAAGCTAAGTGATTTATTACAATTTGATAACATAATTGTGCAATGTCATGATAATCCGGACGCAGATGCACTGGCAAGCGGCTTTGGAGTCTATGAATATCTGAGGATGAATGGAAAAAGTCCCAGACTTGTATACGGAGGCAGGAATATCATACACAAGAGCAATCTGGTGCTTATGGTAGACAGTCTTGGCATACCGATAGAGCATGTGGATTTTTTAGACAATCCGCAGCTGCTTGTGACTGTCGATTGTCAGTACGGTGGTGGGAATGTCACATTTTTCAAGGCAGAAAATGTAGCTGTCATAGATCACCACAGAGTATCGGGAGAGCTTCCTGCTATGAACCGTGTCATGAGCTATATGGGCTCATGTGCGACAATTGTGTGGGATATGCTGCGTGAGGAGGGCGTAGAGATAAATCGAAACCTGGCAACAGCACTGTATTATGGACTTTACACCGACACCGGAGAATTTACCGAGATAACACATTCGCTTGATAGGGACCTGCGCGATGAGGCGGATTTTGACAACACTATAGTGGCCAAATTCCGAAATGCCAATATGTCACTTGAGGAGCTGGACATAGCCGCAACAGCATTGCTGGGGCGCGATTATATAGAGGAATATCGTCTGGCGATCGTAAAGGCAGGGGCATGTGACCCAAATGTACTCGGCATCATAAGCGATTTTGTGCTGGAGGTGGATGCTATTGACATATGTATGGTATTTTCAGTGATTAAGAATGGAGTGAAGCTTTCGTTTAGAAGCTGCATAAAAGAGGTGAGCGCAAGCGAAATGGCGCAGGAAGTGTGCAGGGACATAGGCTCTGGCGGAGGACATTATTACAAGGCCGGTGGATTTATTCCGATGGATCTGCTGATAGACAGCTATAATGTCTACTGCAGAGAAAAAGACTTGACACCAAGATTTCAGTACAGCAGCGATGGTACACACAAACGTCCTTCGGATTCTGCAATCAAATCATTATTGGAAGAGAGGATTTTTGATTATTTAAACGATACAAAGATAATTTACGGAGAAGATTTTGATACGAGTGGCTTCAAAAAAGTGGATTATAAAAAACGCCCGATACCGATGGGATATATCATTGCAAAGGATATACTGCCTGTGGGCTGCTGCATGGGAGTGCGGACAGCTAAGGGGGATATCTCCACACCTGTTGGTGAAGATACGGTAGTCATAATAGGAGAAGACGGCAGTGTACGGATTTTAAATCTGGACAGGCTGAACAAAAGCTTCAGGATATACAAGGACTGGCGGTTTACTGTGAAACAGACAGATTATGTCCCGAAGTTCAAGAATAAGGATACGGAGACTATAGTGGATGGAATGGCACATGCCAGAGTGTGCATACCTGTTGAGGCGGATTTTTCAAGGGCATTTGTGCTAAAGCACAAGGTAAAGCTATTTAGGAATAAGGATGACAGCAGTTATATATCAGGCAGACCCGGAGATATTATGGTTCTGCCAAATGATGATAGGAATGAGGCATATATGATAAGTAAGACAGAATTTGAAAAGACACATATAGCAAAGGGTGAGGAGGAAAACCGTAAAAAAGCGGTCGTTTTCGACCTTGATGGAACACTTCTCTATACACTTGAGGATTTAAAAAATGCAACAAACTATGCGTTGAAACAAAATGGCATGCCGGAGCGCACACTCGATGAGGTGCGCAGATTTGTGGGAAACGGTGTAAAGCTTCTGATGGAGCGCGCAGTGCCGGACGGAGCAGACAATCCAAAGTTTGAAAAGACATTTTCGGATTTTAAGGAATATTATGAGGCTCATTGCAATGACAATACAGCACCTTATGATGGAATCATGGAGCTTTTAAAGGAGCTTAAATTAAACGACATAAAGCTTGCCATTGTTTCAAACAAGCTTGACCCGGCGGTAAAGGAGCTCAATCAGCTCTATTTCAAGGAGTATATGACATCGGCAGTCGGCGAGATGGAGGAGGAAGGCATCCGCAAAAAGCCGGCACCTGATATGGTGCAGAAGGCACTAAAGGAGCTTGGAGTGACACAGGATGAGGCAATCTATGTGGGGGATTCTGATGTGGATATCGCCACAGCGAAAAACTCAGGTCTGGAGTGCGTATCTGTCACATGGGGCTTCAGGGATGTAGAGTTTTTGAAGGAGCATGGTGCAACAAATCTGATAGATGAACCGGTCGAATTGTTAAATTACGTATAATCAGGAGAACTTTGATTTATGCTTTCAGAAAAGGGACTATTGATAATTGAAAAGCTGGCAGAGCACAACAATGAGCTTGTCACATCAAAGGCTCTTGCTGCGTCCACAGGTATGTCGGAGCGAAGTGTGAAGACATATCTGAAGGAGGTGGCTGATTTTTGTGAGCAAAATTCCATGGTGCTCGACAGAAAGCCGGGCAAGGGCATGAAGCCGTGCTTTAGTGATGCACAGATAGGAAAGATTCTGGATGTGGCAGGGCGGAGATCGGCAGCAGTATCGCAGAAGAAGAGACAGAACTACATATCGTATATTCTGCTAAGCGGCTGGGATACATACACGTATGCGCTTTTTTCGGAGGAGTTAAATGTCAGCAAAAATGTCATCATGGATGATATAAATGAGCTTGACGCAGAGCTTCTGCTCTATGGCATTAAGGTGCACAGAACGGCGGGCTACGGAATATATGCGACAGGCAGTGAGCTTGATATCAGAAAAGCCATGAGGCATTTCTGCAGATATCCAATCAGTGATAAGCAGGTTATCAAGACCGATGACCACAGGCTTTCAAGACGCGCGGCCGAGGTGATAGCCAATAATTTCAGAAGCGTAAATCTGTCGATGGCAATTGACGTGATACATCATGTGGAGAGACGCTTTGATATCATCTTTACGGATTACACATTTCAGATGCTGGCAGAGTACATAGCCATTGCGCTTTTCAGGGTGGATGTGGAGAAAGAGCTGAAGCCTGATGAGTTAGATTTGTCAAACCGAATGTGTGATGCTGCAAGTGATGAGGATGCGGGCACCGAAACAGAGCAGCAGGTACAGAAAAATGGATTCATAATGACAGAGCATGAGAACATGGCAAAGGAAGCAGCAGGCTTTCTGGAAAGGCATCACGGCATCAGCCTCTCACAGCCTGAAATCATGTATCTGGCAATGCTTTTTTCCTGTGCCGAGGGACAAAACCGCGTTGTCATGTCCTGTGAGGAGGCGCTTAGCATAGAGGATGAGATGATAGTGTATCTGTCAAATCTTCTCGCTGCCAATCTGATTGAAAATGAGCTTCTGCGCGAGAGCATGCGAAGCTTTTTACCGGGCTCCATTGCGAGGACTCATTTTGGCATAGAGATAGACAATCCGTTTCTTTCTGATATCACACAATCTTATGCCAGTCTTTTTACGGTATGCTTTACTGTATCGAGATACTACGAAAAGTACACAGGTGCCATGCCGAGCGAGGATGAGATAGCATTTATTGCTTTGCAGGTGGGCGGAGCCCTGCACAGAAATCCTATGACAGTGCGCGCAGTGTTAATCGGTGCAGCAGGCTATGCGACCGGCAGTATAATAGCGGGTAAAATAGAAAACAGAGTGCCGGATGTAAGGATAGTAAGCATTTTGTCGTCAGACCGCATAGAGCATATTGACGAGTATGACTGCGACCTCATACTCTCGACCATAGACACACAGGCAGATATCCACAATGATATGAGATTTTTGTATGTTTCTCCACTAATCAGTGCGCAGGATGAGAAAAATATCAGAAACAAGTGCTTTGAGCTCATGACCGGCCAGAGCGCGGAGGTCAGCGAGTTTTCACAGATGCTGTCGGAGGAATTTATCATATTTGAGAAAAAGGCGAAAAACCGTAAGGATGTTTTAAAGCGTGCGTGCCAGCTTCTCATAAACAAAGGAATAGTGCAGAGCGAGTTTGCGAGGGATGTACTGGAGCGTGAGAAGGTGGAGGCAACCGCTGTGGGCTGCAATATAGCCATACCGCACGGAAAGCCTGAGCATGTAAACCGCTGCCAGATACTTGTTATACGTCTCGACAAGCCGATAGAGTGGGGCGAGAGAATGGCAGACATGATATTTCTGCTTGCGATAAACTTTGACAGTGTCAACACGACAAAGGCATTTTTCCATGACTTCACGAAGCTTCTGAATGAAAATGGAGCGACTGACAGGCTCAGGGAGGCTGCTTCACCTCATGAGCTTTGTGCAGCTATCAGGAAAGAGCTGGGGTGGAACTGAATATCACATTAATACAAAATTGCACCAGAGATGGTGCAATTTTGCATTTTGGGGAATATTGAAAAAACTCATACCGCACAGTACAATAAAACCATAGAAAGCAACGGACATATGACAGGCTGATGAATAGCAGAGAGCGATACAGTTAATCATATGTGTGAGCGAAATAAACAAACCAATAATTTTAAATTCAGGAGGACAAAACTATGGTAAGCAAGACAATGGTAGTAAAAGCAGCAGAGGGACTTCACATGAGACCTGCAGGAGTTATCGCAAGAGAGGCAGGCAAGTTTGATTCAGATGTAACAATCGTATTCGGCGACAAGAGAATCAACGCAAAGAGCCTTGTAAACATCATCGCAGCATGCATCAAGAAGGATGCAGAGATTACATTCGAGTGTGAGGGAGCTGACGAGGAAGCAGCACTTGCAAAGATGGAAGAGCTCGAGGCAGACAACTTCGGAGATTAATCAACCAGCAAAGTCAATCGGAGGTGTGATATGTACAAAGGAATCGCCGGCTCAGAAGGAATCGGAATCGGAAATGTGGTCATTATCGAAGAGCATGAGATAGTGATTGAGAATAAGAAAATTACAGATACAGACGCTGAAATCGCACGTCTCCAGGGAGCCATTGAGAAATTTGTAAATGATACAAACGCCATGGCAGACAGAATGGAAAAGACAGTCGGAGCAAAGGATGCGGATATCCTTCGCGGACATATCCAGATGCTTCAGGATCCGACCATAGAGGAGCAGATTACAGCGCTCATAGTAAGTGAGAAAATCACGGCAGAGAAGGCGCTCGACCAGGTGCTTGAGCAGACAGCAGAGATATTTGCACAGATACCTGATGAGCTTTTGCAGCAGAGAGCAACAGATTTCAGGGATATCAAAGCCAGAATCCTTAAGATTCTGCTTGGAATCGAGGACTATGATATCTCAGCAGCTCCGGCAGGCACAGTGCTCGTGGCACATGACCTGACACCATCCATGACAGCAGGTATCGTGGCAGAGAATATCGCAGGAATACTCACAGAGGTGGGCGGCAGAACCTCCCACTCAGCAATACTTGCAAGAGCAATGGAAATCCCGGCAGTTCTCAGTATTGATGGAATCTGCACAGCTGTCAAAAATGGTGACAGAGTGGTACTCAACGGAACAAGCGGAGAGGCAATCGTAAACCCTGACGCTGAGACAGAGCAGAAATTCGCTGGGCTGCTTGAGGAATACAAAAAAGAGAAAGAGCTCTTAAAGAAATTTGCGGGTGTGCCGACAGTATCAGCAGACGGCACAAAGGTAGAGCTTGTATGCAATATTGGAAAGCCTGAGGACGCAAAGAAAGCTGTAGAGTGTGACGGAGAGGGAATAGGACTTTTCCGTACAGAGTTCCTTTTCATGGACAGAGACACAATTCCTACAGAGGAAGAGCAGTTTGAGGCATACAAATCAGTAGCAGAGACAATGAAGGGCAAGCCTGTCATTATCCGTACACTCGATATCGGAGGTGACAAGGAAATCCCATATCTGGGTCTTGAGAAAGAGGACAACCCATTCTTAGGTTACAGAGCTATCAGATTCTGTCTCCAGAGAACAGACATCTACAATACACAGCTTCGTGCACTTGTTAGAGCCAGTGCATTCGGCAGGATAAAGATAATGGTTCCGCTTGTGACATGCGTAGATGAGCTTCGCAGTGTAAAAGCAATGGTAGCTGACATCATGAAAGAGCTTGATGCAGAGGGCATTGCATACAACAAGAACCTCGAAATTGGTATCATGATGGAGACACCGGCAGCCTGCATGATGGCAGATGTGCTTGCAAAAGAGGCAGCCTTCTTCAGTATCGGAACAAACGACCTGACAGGCTACACAATGGCAGTAGACCGTGGAAACTCAAAGGTAGCATACCTTTATTCAGCCTTCAATCCGGCAGTGCTTCGCGCAATCAAGCGTATCATCGAGTGCGGTAAGAAAGAGGGTATCATGGTAGGCATGTGTGGAGAGGCAGCAGCAGATCCAAAGCTCATTCCGCTGTTACTCGCATTCGGACTTGATGAGTTCTCAGTGAGTGCCACAAGTGTGCTCAAGACCAGAAAGACCATCGCAGACAGCAGTATGGCAGAATGCAAGGCATTGGCAGACAAGGTAATGGCATGCGCTACAGAGGCAGAGGTACAGGCAGTGCTTGCACAGCAGTAGATGCTAAATTTAAACAAGTATAAAAGTTAGTAAAAGAGTATAAATAAGAGTAAAATATAAAAGTATAACATTGAAATTTATTATAAAGACGGCTGAACCGGTGGGGACCGGGACGGCCGTCTTTTTTGTGTATACGAAATGAAAGATAAATATTTAGTTATTTACGATTTAGTTATTTATGATTAACTAAATTACGATTGACTAAACCATATATAAGTAATAAAATATTGTGTATAGAAATGGAGGGAGAAGAGCTATGTTTATAGGAAGAGAAAAAGAGCTTGCAACTTTAAACGGATTATATAATTCGGATAAATTTGAATTCGCAGTAATATACGGCAGACGAAGAGTGGGGAAGACAGCTCTCATAAGCCATTTTATACAGGATAAAAAAGCAATATATTTTATGGGAGTAGAGAGCAACGAAAAGCAGAATCTGGAGAACTTTAGTCAGGCAATCATGGAATATGCTTCAGGAATAATGCCGGGGACTTCATTCGTGTCATTTCAGGCTGCAATAGAATATGTATTTAAATTATGTGAAAATGAAAGACTGGTGCTTGTCATAGACGAGTATCCATATGTGGCAAAAGCTTCGAAAAGCATGGCTTCAACCTTGCAGATGCTTATTGATAAAAATAAAGATAATTCTAAAATGATGCTTATATTATGTGGCTCATCTATGTCTTACATGGAAGATAATGTGCTGGCGTATAAGGCACCTTTGTATGGTAGAAGAACTGCCCAGATGAAAATACTTCCGTTTGATTTTGAGGATAGCTGCAAATATTTCAACGGATTTTCAGCAGAGGATATGGCTCTGATATATGGTATTGTTGGTGGTACTCCGCAATATCTTTTACAGATGAATGACAGCATGAGTGTAGAGGATAATATAAAAAATGTGTTCCTCAACCCCGCATCAGCAATCTTCGAGGAACCTGAAAATCTGTTAAAGCAGGAAGTCCGTGAACCTGCTGTATATAATGCAATAATAACAGCAGTAGCAACAGGCAGCTCCCGTATGTCGGAAATCGCAACCAAGATAGGCGAAACGACAAGTGTATGCTCACAGTATATGAAAAATCTGATTAATCTTGGCTTAATACGGAAAGAAACTCCATATGGCGAAAAAGAGTCCAGAAAATCAACATATGCAATAGCTGATAATATGTTTAGATTCTGGTATCGGTTTATACCTGATAATAATTCTATCATTAGCAGAGGTGCAACAGAACTTGCGTATAAAAGAATTGCTCCAAATCTGTCAGATTATATGGGCAGGATATTTGAAGAAATATGTATGCAGTATCTGTGGAAATTGCTGCTTGATGGGGAAGCACCTGTGGAATTTAGCAATCTTGGACGATGGTGGGGAACGGATCCGCAAGAGAGAATACAGACAGAAATTGATATAATGGGTGATCAGGATAAAAGCACTGCATTGTTTGGAGAATGTAAGTGGATAAATGAAAATGTGGATGTAAAAGTGCTCGAAAAGCTGAAAAAGAGAAGCAGATTATTTAGATATGAGAATGTCCATTTATGTTTATTCGCAAAAAAAGGATTTACCCAAGGGTGCATTGAGGAAGCCGGAAAAATGGGAAATGTATCGCTGGTGACATATGATCAGATATATGAATATTTAAATGATAGAGGGATAACTGCTTTTTAAGTATATATGGATTTTTTACTGAATTTAATCAAAGTTGAGGATATAAGATGTACAAGATATTAATAGTCGAGGATGATGAAACAATTCGTAATGGAATAAAGACATTATTAGAATTACAGGGATATTATGTCGATATTGCTGTAAATGGTGTGGACGGTTTAAAGAAATTCGATGAAACATATAGCCTGGTTATTATGGATATAATAATGCCGTTGTTATCAGGTATAGATGCCTGCAAAAAATTGAGGGAAGAATCAAGTGTCCCAATTTTATTTCTTACTGCAAAATCATCAGAAATAGATATAATGCAAGGCTTTGAAGTGGGCGGTGATGATTATCTTGTGAAGCCGTTTTCCAATATGGAGCTTATATCGCGTGTCAAGGCATTATTAAGGCGTAGAAATGTATATGATAGAGAAATAATTGATGACAATGCAGGAAATGAATATATAGACAGAAAAGATATAAGGATATACGAAAATAAGAATAGAGTAGAAGTGAATGGCATAGGTGTTAAATTTACACGAAAAGAGTATGAAATAATCAAATTGCTTGCAAAACATCCTGATAGAATATATACACTTGAGGTGATTTATTCAAATATTTGGGAAGAACTGTATACATATAATTCGGGAAATACAGTTATGGTACACATAAAAAATATAAGGAATAAATTCTATGAAATATGCAACCGGGCTGTCATAGAAACTATATGGGGAAAGGGATACAAATTTGAAAAGTGATTTTAAAGCAGTAAAGGCAGTTCAAATTATATTTGGTGCAATAATATTATCGTGCTGTATATTTGGGGGGATATATGGCATAGGGATAAATGGTCTTACTATTTTTTTTAATAATTCAAGATATATTTATGACCATGAATCTCCATATGTTCAGGAATTTCAACAGTATGTGTCTCAGAATAATATAGCCACATCAGATATATCGGAATGTGATGAATGGATGGATTATCATTGTGTTTTGTTTTGCATTATAGAAAAAGATGGGGAAGCTGTATATAGTAAATTGAATGTAGATAAATTTATTGTATCAGCGAAAAACATGTATGATAGTAGAAAAATTGCTAAATATCAATTACCGGTAAATTTTGCTGACGGAGAGGCTAATGTATATATATATGCCGGATATACTGAAAAGTATTATTTAGGAGTCATAATTTTAGGCATTGTAATATCAATCTTAAGCGGAGCTTATGTAATCTATAGATGTGTTAATAATATCATAAAAGATTATAAAGTAAATATTGGTAAGGCACATGAGCAGGAACGGAAAGCACGGGATGAAAAAGATCAATTGATGAGAAATATGGCTCACGATTTAAGAACACCATTAACGGGATTGATGACATACATTGATATCTTAAAATTGCAAAACAAATCAAATGAGAGCATTAACAAAATTTTGGATATTCTGACATCTAAAGTTAATGAATTAAGAGATCTTTCAAATCTGTTACTGGATTTTTCTATTGCAAGTTCAGACGAGAATATACATTTGGACGAGCCTTCTTTCGTAGAATATGCAATAGGAGATTATCTTTCTGAAATGCATACCATTATAAGCCAGAATGGTTTTTGTGTTAATATTGATGGCATTTATTGGGAAAAGGTTAAAGTTGCTGTAAATGGAAGTTTACTATCAAGAATATTTAGTAACCTTACTAATAATATTTGCAAGTATGCTGATATTGATGAGCAAGTGGTCATGGAAACAGTATATTCAAAAAATATATTTGAAATATGCATAAGCAACACGGTGTGTAAGGAAAAAAGCTTATTGGAGAGTACAGGATTAGGACTAAAAAATGTTGAGCTGTTGATGAGACGTATGCATGGCAGAGCAATTTACGAAACAAAAGAATACTGCTATTATGTAAAATTGCGATTTCCGATTACGAACTGAACTACAAACTTCAGAAATCTTTAGAAATTTTCAGAAAATTTCAGAAGTTCCTTTCTTTTTCTTTAAAATATTGTGATACGATTTTTTTGTAGATATCTATAGGAACTATTAATAAATAAATGAAAACGGAAGAGGAAAATATGCTATATATAAAAAAGTATTCGGGGTTTATTATTTCTATTGTTATTGGACTGCTCCTTTATGAAGAAGCAAATTACGCATATACATATAGAGCTGCAACTGCTTATTCTGATCATATGATATACAGACTGATACTTAGTATGGGATCCGGAAGCAGTGGCTGGAATGGAATCCTCTTTCCGATACTGGCAGCACTTCCTATGGGAATATCATATGTCAGAGAATATAGAAGCGGATATTTGAAGCTGCGCCTGCAAAAAATGTCAAGAAAAAGGTATGTTGCTGTAACATTAATACAAAACTCAATACTTGGCGGCTTGGGTTTGCTTATTCCGTATGTTGTATATTGTCTGCATTTATATTTTGAGTATGGAACTAAGGCTTACTTGAATATAAAAGAGGGAGAGACGGTTATTATGTTCCATCCTAAGCTGGCAGCCTCGAATACTATAGCATATGTTTGTTTACTTGGTACGTTTGTTTTATTGGCAGGAGTTACATTTGCTACATTTGCAATCGGCATATCGGCATGGATTAAAAACACTTTTCTGACGCTGATATTGCCATTTGTCCTTTGCATAGCCATGGCAATATTGATACCGGATAACAGATTTGATCTGCTTTTAATATTTGCACCTAATGGGTATGCATGGGCATCGGTTCCGATAATATTAATTATGTCAGGTATATTGATTTTAACCGGTATCATTTTGTTTGCGGTAGGAGTAAAAAATAATGAAAAGTAGATGGTTGCATTTATTAATAACTATATTCATTATTTTTAGCTATATGCAATTTGAATATGTTCGTTATTGTATGGAATGTGATGCCGGATATCAGGAGTATTCATATGCCAATGCAGTTATAAATATCGTAGGAGATAGATATTTAATATTGCTTGTCAACGGGATTTTAATTGTATGGATCATTGCCAGATTATTGGCGGTTACACAGAATAATTTTTATCTTAAATTGCGGATTGGAAGTGAACATAGGGCAAATGTCATTGAAGTAGTGTATGCATTCAAATACGCGGTTATCATTGCAGTTATTCAGTGGGTGGTAATTAATATGATTACTGTTGTAAATAATTTTTATAATGTTAAGTCACAGATGCTTCATGTGACAAACGTGTATCAGCTATTTGGAAACTTATTGTTATTTTACTGGCTGCTTGGTTGTGTTACCATTTTATTTAACAAATTGCTAAATACAGGATGGGCAGCTAATATCTGTAGTATTGTGTGTCTGCTTATAAATGTTGTTATCAGCAATAGGATAAGCTTTAAAGATTCTTTCGTTGGAAGAAAATCATGGATTGCCCATTTGATGGTTACAGATGTAAAAACATATAGCTTTTATATTGTTTATTGGTTTGTAAGTATTGCGTTTGTAATAATGGTTATATTTTATAGGGCCGTTATACTAAACTGTTTTAAAAGACTGATTGCAATATGTGTTAAGTCATATTATGGTCTTACGTTTATGGCTGCAGTTGTTATATGGAGCATATACGGATTTGTTTCAAAACAATATATGTCAGGCGTAACAGACTATTTTGCCGGATTTAAAAATCTTGATATTTTTTTACTGCTATATCTGTTTTATCAAATGCCAATCTGGGCTTTATTGTATTATTTTTTGACAAAGAACTTTTCGTTTTACTATATTCAGTATGCCTTGAGAAAAGGAAATGCAATTAGCTGGATGAAGCATTTGGCGATAATATTTCTGGTATGTACTTATCTGTATTACGGAGTGGGAATGATAGTAATAGCATTTATTTCAGGAATGGTAATAAATGCAAATTTGATAATTGAAATGAGTAATATGATTTTACAGACAATAGTATTGTTACTACTGGTATTTTTATGCTGGTTACATGAAGCCGGAGATAAACATATTGGATTTATAATAATTACTATATGCCATATTGTGGCAGGAACATTATTTTCGTGGTTGCCGCTTACACAGGGGCTGTATATTTCGCATATGACATCTCAGCCTGAGTGTATGGTATTTCAAATGGCAGAGTGTCTGGTCATAGGATTGGGTGTTGTTGTAATGTTAAAAAATAAACAAGAGGATATAATTTTACGTAAGTGGAAGGCAGAAAATATATGAATATAGAGCTGGATAATGTATCAAAGAATTTTAAAAATCAGACCGTGTTGGAAAATGTCAATTTAAAATTGGAATCTGGGAAAATATATGGTCTTGTTGGAAGAAACGGTAGTGGAAAAAGTGTTTTATTGAAGATAATGACTGGGTTAATGGAGCCGTCGGATGGAATAATAAAATACGGAGGCATCCCTCTGAAAAAAGGACAGTATGCAAAGGATGTTGGAATAGTGCTGGACTGCATAGGCTTCATGCCGGAGTATACTGCAAAGGAAAATTTACTTTTACTGGCAAAAATTAATAAGAAAACAGGAGAAGAAAGAATCAATGAAATTCTCAAACAGGTGGGCCTTGAGCCGGATTCCAAAAAGGTTTATCGTAAGTTCTCTTTAGGTATGAAGCAGAAGCTGGCAATAGCTCAGGCTTTTATGGAAGAGCCTAAGGTATTGCTCTTGGATGAGCCGATGAACGCACTGGATGAACAGTCTGTTCAGGATATGAGAATAATGTTTAGGGAATATGTGAATAAAAAACCTGCTATTATGGTTATAACAAGTCACCATAAGGAAGACATAGAAATTCTGTGTGATCAGGTTTATAGTATAAAAAATGGATATGTGAATCTTTAGATTTCTTTAGAATTATTTATAATTCTTAAATGATTTTTCAGGTTATTCTTTATATGTATATAGTATTGTAAAGCCATAGATGTCTATGGCTTTTTTAATGTTTGGTAGTATTGAGGAGATGGGATATGATAGAAACAGCTATTATATATATGATTTGAGGGTCAAAAGGTATTCTGTTAAAGATACCTTATAACCATAAATTTGTACCTTGAAAACTTCACATAAATGAGGATTTTATTCACTAAAAGTGGTATTATATATCGTTTATAGCAAGAAGTATCAAACGGTTAGAATAAAGCCGGCATTGATTGAACAATAAAGAAGGGGGAAGTATGTAGTGGAAAAAAATAGAAAACAGATTATTATCTGCGCAGCGATTGTCGCTTGTGTCTGTGTAATCAGTGTATTAATTACATATAACATATTACAACAAAAAAATCATCTGACAGTGGAACTCTATTATGGAACTTTTGATTTTTCAGAGTATCAAAATGTTAAGAGTACCAGTAAATTAGCCATTATACATGATAGCGATGAAAAACAGGGTGAATATGAAATGGAGATAGAGAATACTGATAAGGTTGAAACGGGAATCTGGAAATGGAAAGATGATGGTTATATTACCTTGTATCAGGATGATAAAGCAGTTGCAAATCTAGTGTATATGAATGGTAAATATCTTTTCTTGGATGCCGATGTTGAAATCCAAAAACTTAAAAAGATATCTGAAACGGCAATAGTAAAATAATTGAGGAGATGGGATATGATAGAAACAGCTATTATATATATAAAAAGAAATAAAATAAAATCTTTGATTATCATACTGATTATCGCGACAATAATCCTGGGTGAAATTATTGGTCTGCTATTAAACAATGCCTCAGAAAAATCTGAGAGAGATGCATATTTATATAATGGGGCTGCATTAGTAATTGAGGATGATAATGGAGGATTTACCAAGAGTGATTATGATGAAATCAGAAAAGTGAAATATGTAACAGGACTGGGGGCGTGGAGAGAGCTGATTGCAGATCCGGTGGATACAGAGAATGTAAAGGAACATAAAGGAATAGATCCGGAGAATAAAGATGTGCGCAATCGGGCTGACAAAATGGTGATTGTTGCAAATATGGATGTGCAGCAATATAGCCTGTTTTCATGGGAAAAAAATGTATCTCTTATTGAAGGGGAATTTCCAACCTATAAAAATAAAGGAATTATTGTAGAACAGCGATATGCGAAAAAAAATAACCTTAAGGTAGGGGATGAAGTTAAATATACTATAGGAGACCAATCGGAGGTAACGTCTTTACAAATATGCGGAATTTATAAAGTGGACAGTGATTTCGAAATATATGACTCAAATGAAGAGGGAACCTCGGTATACATACATAGTCCATATAATTCTATATATGTAGATTATGATTATATTGTAGAGTTATTAGGGTTAGAATACACAGCGTCAACGGGAAGTGAAGTGTATATTGATAAGATAGAGCATATAGATGCGGTAAAAACCCAGTTAAAGAAAATGTATGGAGATAATGTGGAGATATATGATAATACTTCCAATTATCTCGATTCAGAATGTAAAGTCGTAGGATTGATGGGAAAAACATCAAAAATAATTTGCTGGATGATAATTATAATGGGTGAAATTATTTTGTTAATCGTTTTCTCGTTTTATACAATCCAATACCAAAAAGATACAGGACTTTTTATGGTACTCGGAAGGTCAAGAAAATGGTGTATAGGTAGATTTGCATTTATAGGAATGATATATACAATTAGCGGTTTGCTTTTGGGTGTGCTATTATACTGTGTGCTTGGCAATTTCATATGTAGCATTATAAGTGGTATAGGTAAGAATGTCATAATTAATAGTACAGATAGAGCTATAGGTGGATATGATACACCCGGAATATTTCAAGGCTTTGAGGTACGTATAGAAATGAGTGCTTTTTTTACTCTGAAAAACATTATAATTCTATTAATAATTTCGTTGGTTAATTGGATTGCATTTATGGTACTGCCTGTTGTAACAACTGTTGAAGAAAATGCAAAGAAACTGTTAAATTCGAAGGGATAGTGGTAAATATGTTGGAAATGATTAATGTATCGTATGCATATAAATCGAAGAAGGAAATTGTGCATGTGCTGGATAAAGTTACATACAGATTTGAAATAGGAGAAATGTATGGAATATTTGGTCCGTCAGGTTCAGGAAAGACAACGTGCTTATCGTTACTTGCCGGTTTAGAAAAACCGGATGAGGGGGAGATTTTGCTGGATGGAGAAAATATACAAAACATTGGTGGAAGAAAGCTGCGCCAAAATAGTATATCATTGGTTTTTCAGGATTATCAGTTATTTGATTATATGACTTCCCTTGAAAATGTAATGGTTGCAGCCCAGATAAGTTTACCTGATGTACCCAAAAAAGAATTAATTAAAATGTGTAGAGACAGCCTTGTAATGGTTGGACTTGATGATAGTCAGATAACCCGAAAGGTTACGGAATTGTCAGGTGGACAGCAACAAAGAGTTGCAATAGCGAGGGCGTTGATAACAGATGCAAAATATATTCTGGCAGATGAGCCTACAGGAAATCTGGATAAAGAAAATCGAAGAAAAATTGTCGAATTGTTGCAGCAGATAGCTCATGAACAGGACAGATGTGTTATAGTAGTAACCCACTCGGATTATGTAAAGAAAAAATGTGATATTTGCTATGAAATGGGAGATGACGATGAGGAATAAATGGTGGCAGGCATGCAAAGAATTATTAGGGAGACCGGGGCGGAATATACTAATTGCTATTTGCATATTTGTCCTGACACTGTTTTGCGGAATTGCAACATTTCTAGATTCGGCAATAGAGAGTTTTTACAAATCTTTTGCAGATATGGCAGGATGTTGTGTTCTTGTTGAATTAGACGATTTTTCTACTTTAGATGATTGGAAAGATATTTTAGAATATGCAGATAATAATAAAAATGTTGTAGGATATAATAATGCATTTACAAGTGACATTATATGTGAAGCAGTAGATTTTGAAAATGTACCATATACAGAAAAACAAAGCGATTTTGAGGAAAATAAAATATATGTCAGTGGAAACATAAATACTTCTTATAATGAATATTTCAGTAGTGGTATTTTTAAAATTTCAAAAGGAAAATATCCGATGTCAGGTGATAAAGGGGCAATGATATCCGATAAGCTCGCTTCTGAAAATAACCTGTCAATTGGTAGTAATGTATCTATACAGTATGAAAATAATACAATCAGTATTAAGGTAATTGGGATTTATACTGTAATAAATACACCAAAGACACAGGTGAGCGATGGCTACTATAAAGAAGTGGCTGACAGTATAATATTCACAGATTATAATTCATATGTAGAATTAAACAATGAAGCAAGCTGTTATGGGATAAATTTTTTCAGCACAGATTATAAAAGTACATCACTTTTATATGATGATATGAGTAAAATGTTTCAAAATGTTCCGAATTCGGCAGTTGTCAATCAGGTTTTGAATGAGGAACTGCAAATGACAGATGTAATATCAATGTTAAAAAGTATGACAAGTGTGACGTTGAGCGTTATGTATATTGTATGTGTTGTGGTTATGTCGTTACTGACTGTTTTATGGCTTAAAGGACACTCAAAAATGATTGCAATATACAATACACTTGGACAGAGGAAATTTAAGACAATTCAAATTCTGTTATATGAGATTTTGATGATAACTGTTCCGGCACTTGTGGGTGCAGGAATATTGACATTGGGGCTGCTTAATAGATTTTCTGTCAATATTTTCAAATACTTTGTTGAATTTTGTGAGATTTCAAATTTTCAAAAAAGCTTTTCACTTGATATATGGAACTTTGAAATGAATATCTGGCAATTTGTGTATAGAATCGGACTTTTGGAAATTAGCGTTATTTTAATAACTATGATTGGAAGCTGCATTTATGCTAATAAGGGTTTGCGCACATTAAGGAATAATTAGGAGCGGTTATGTGGTATAATCTTTTTGATGTAATAAACATGTATAATATGATAGGAGCATATAATGGACAAAATTCTTGTTGTTGAGGATGATAAAACAGTATACAGTGGCATAAAAAAGCTTCTCGAATTGCAGCATTATAGTGTGGTAATTGCACAAAACGGTATGGAGGCTTTGGAAAAAATAGATGAATCGTTCAGCCTTGTAATAATGGATATAATGATGCCGCAGTTGGACGGCATTGAAACTTGCAGGAGGATGCGTGAAAGACACAGCGTTCCGATATTGTTTTTGTCAGCAAAATCGGAAGAACTTGATAAGCTGGAAGGGCTAGAAGTTGGCGGTGACGATTACATGACTAAGCCATTTTCGAACATGGAGCTTATTTCAAAGGTTAAAGCTCTTATCAGACGATATCGGATATATGACAGCGGAAGTGCAAATCGCACAAACAAGGATGAATCTATAGAGACAGATGGACTTAAACTGTTTACGAATCGAAACAAGGTTGAGTTTAATGATAATGAGATAAAATTAACAGGAAAAGAATATGAGATACTAAAATTGCTGATGAAAAATCCGGACCGGATATATACGATTGAGATGATATACGAGATGGTATGGGATGAGGCTTTTACATATAATGCAAAGAATACTGTTATGGTACACATTAAAAATCTTAGGAATAAGCTTATAAAAGCATGTGGCGATGCATGCATACACACGGAATGGGGAAGAGGATACCGTTTTGAGAGATGATTTAAAGAGGGTAAAGAAAAAGCTGTTTTTGACATTTGCAATTGCGATTATAGGGACATGTGCCGTTTTTGGACTATTATACTATCTAGGAATTGATTGGTTGAGCTATTATATTGAAGCTGGATCTCTTATGATATACTATAATGAAAAGCCATATATAGACGAGTTTCAACAATATGTATCTGATAATGATATAAGTACTACAGATGTCGAGCAATATGATGAATGGATGGCGGAGCATGATGTTGCGTATTATAGTGTTCAGGAAATGGGGAAGGTAATATACAATAAATCAAATGTAGATAAGATTATATCTCCGGCTAAAAATATGTATGATTACCGATATACAGGAAGCTATCAGCTGCCTGTCCAGTTCGCCGATATAGAAGCGGAAGTATTTATATATACAGGATTTACGGAAAAATATTATATTGCTTTTATGATTTTTGATGTGGGATTTTCTCTTATGCTGGGAATTGTATTTGTGTATCTGCGCATCAGAAAAATTATAGCGGGCTATCAAACAGAGCTTGAGGAAACACAATTACAGGAGAAAAAAGCGCGACAGGAAAAGGATGAACTGATGCGTAATATGGCTCATGACCTGCGTACGCCATTGACTGGTGTTATGACATATGTTGATGTAATGAAACTGGAGAACGAAGCATATGTCGAGAATATGAAAAATCTTAATTTTATAAGTGAAAAGGTATTGGATATCAGGACTCAGGTAGACAATCTGCTGGATTTTTCAATTGCCGGTTCACAAAGACCTATTGAATTGGATGCATCAATGGATGTTGAGTATATATTTGGAGATTACCTCTCAGATGTGTGTGCTCAGCTTATGAAAAGCAATTATGAGGTTGATGCAGAAGGAATAAGCTTTAAGCAGGTAAAGGTTGCTGTTAATATGGCATTTTTGACCAGAATATTTTCCAATCTGACAGATAATATATATAAATATGCGGACAATAAAAAGCCTGTTGTTATGAAAACAGCTTTTACGAAAAAAACATTTAGCGTTGAAATTGGCAATGGTGTATGTGACAATAAAACACTTCTTAAAAGTGCCGGGATAGGGCTTAAGAGCGTGGATGCGATGATGCAGCGCATGAATGGAAGTATGAGCTTTAAAAGGGAACATGGGAAGTTTTGGGTTAAACTGGAGTTTCCGATTGTGTAGTGAATATTTTTTCATGAAAACCTCCATACTAAATAGAAAAGAAGTATGGAGGTTTTTATGAGCAAAAATATAGAGAATCATGATTCGGTGCTCTTGCTTCAGGATTGCATAGCGGGCTGTAAGATGGCACTTGAGAGCATGGACGATATAAGAGAACACACAGATGACAAGCAGCTTCGTGAGCTGATAGACAAGTACTATGATGAGCACACCGGGCTGTCAGTGGATTGCAGGGATATGCTTGACAAAGCAGGTGCAGATATTAAGGAACCGGGTGTGTTTGCAAAGATGGCTGCGAAGCTGCAGACTGCAATGAAGATGGCGGTGAATGATGATCAGTCCCAGGCAGCAAAGCTACTGACGGAGGGCTGTAATATGGGCATAGAGACAATAAGCGGCAGTCTCAATGAATATCGCGATGCTGATTCAAAGAGTGTGGCAATTGCAGAGAGGCTCAGGACGCTTGAGGAAAAAATGGTGGGAGATCTGCAGCCACTATTATAAAAAATATAAAATAACGGCTGTTGTACTGATTTGGTACAACAGCCGTTTATGCGTAGCTGTCAAGCATCATGCCTGAATAAATTGACGAAATATATGGTGTGTTGAAATTGTGCCCGGGATTCTTATATGCCACAACAACCTTCTGTACATAGTTCATAGGGTTGACTGTCACAGAGTTTGCTTTGTCACCTATTGCATCCTTTAGTGCTGTAAGAGTGTTGAAGGTGTCATCAGCTCTGTCCGGACTAAGCGCACCGGCGAGGATATCGCGGTCAATGGTGAGTTTGCCGTCATCGCCTGTCATGAGACCGATGTAGGAAAGCTTTGACTGTGAGCCCTTTGTGATGGAGCTTATATCACGAAGCAGCCTTGTGGCATCTGCAGAGTCGTTCACTGAATAATCATCTGCCACGTCTATCATCTTATTGTATGCGTCAACCAGAGTCTGCACATTGTCGGCAACTGCATCGGAATTGGTCTTAAAACCGATGGCTGTGGCACCTGTATCTGTGGTCGGCTTTTTGAGCGTGAGCTCAAAGGTATTATTGATGGTAAAGGTGTTGGACAAGGATGAGTGCGCGGTGCCATTCAGCGAAAAGTCAGAGTTGTGGGCAGGGGATGATACCTTATCAATACCCAGCTGTTTCATCATGCTTATGGACTCTGCGTTAGCTGACGGAGCCACACTAAAGAGAGAATCCTCAGTTTCGCTGAGACCTGTCTGCATTGATGTAAGCTGAAGCGCTGCCTTGCCTGAGTCATCATGGACTATGTCTGCCTCGATGCCAAGACCGGATGCGTTTATGAGCCTCTTGAGCTTGTCCTGCACCTCGCCGTTTGTTTCACCGGTGCTCACTCCGAACTGGAACTCATAGGATGATGCATTGGTATTTATGTCAAAAGAATAGCTGCCCGGTATAAAGGACAGAGCCTTGCTGTCTAAGTAGCTGCCGGTATTGACCTGTGGTGCGGCGAGCTGCCTGACCTCTATATCAAAGCCGTCTGCTCCTTTATTCTCTGAGCCGTCACCCACGTAGCGCACGCCTACAGCATCCTCATTAGATGACTCCGCAACCTTCTTCTGGAAGGAGTCAGAGGAGTCTGCGTATTTATCAGAAAGCGAATCCACAGCATTTAAGATGGCCTTAGAGCTTTCCTTTATATCGATAGCATATTTCTTGGCCTCGGACATATTGGAAATCTTGTACAGAGGGGACTCTTTATTTGTCTTTATTATTCTGTTGTATATCTTGCGCAGCTCGCTTTTCTTGTGCGAATCATAGCGCGATACCTCTTTATTGGCATAAGTGCTGGCATAGTAAGCGTAGGCACTGTCTATCTTTGCCATAAAGACCCCTCCTTTCATCCGTGAAAATCGTTTAATCCGTTAAATGGTAATCCTTTAAATATTATATTGTATAGCTGCGATTACTAATGATTAACTGCAGCTATAATAAGCTATGTAAAATTTTTAATTATCAAATCCTACTTATACACATATATTATATCGTCATAATTGAGGATTTACAACAACAAAATACTTGAAAAATTCAGATAAATGTACTATATTTAGTTATGTATCTGTAAGATTTATAAAAATTAATTGCTGCCGGACACAAAAAAGGTGCAGACAGCGGCACTGTTCAAAAGAATTTACAATAAATTTTAAAATAGCTATTGACGGTTACGGCTCAACTGTGATATAGTATACAGGCTTGGAAATAGGTCTTTTTTTTATGCCTTTTTTTAAGGGTACAAACAACAAAGAATTTAAACGGAGGTGGAAGTCGTGCGTACAAAGATTACATTAGCGTGCACAGAATGTCAGCGTCGTAATTACAACATGACAAAGGACAAAAAAACTCATCCGGACAGAATGGAAACCAAGAAGTATTGTAGATTCTGCAGAACTCATACAATGCACAAGGAAACAAAATAGTCTAGGAACTGAGTGAAGGAGTACATTATGGGACAGAATGAAAAAGTCGAAAAGGCTCCAAAAACAAGCTGGTTTTCAGGTCTGAAAGCTGAATTTCAGAAGATTATCTGGCCTGAGAAGCAATCGGTCATCAGACAGACCATTGCAGTACTGGCGGTTTCAGTAGTTACCGGTCTTATTATTGCGCTTCTTGACTGGGGTATCCAGCAGGGCGTAGATTTCCTTATTGGTTTACATTTTTAAAACGGAGGCAAAGTGATTATGACAGAAGCGAACTGGTATGTAGTTCATACCTATTCAGGTTATGAAAACAAAGTCAAAGCTAATATTGACAAAACAATCGAAAACAGACATCTTGAGGACCAGATCCTTGAAGTACGTGTTCCATTGGAGGACGTCACAGAGGTGAAGAACGGTGTTCGTAAACAGGTTTCCAAGAAGATGTTTCCAGGCTATGTTCTTATTCATATGATTATGAATGATGATACATGGTACGTTGTACGAAATACCAGAGGCGTAACTGGATTTGTAGGTCCGGGAAGCAAACCGGTTCCTCTCACAGAAGCCGAGATGAGACCTTTGGGTATTAAGACGGAAAACGTGGTAGTTGATTTTGCTGAGGGTGACATGATAGTCGTTATCGGCGGTGTCTGGAAGGATACAGTCGGTGTTATCACAGCTATGAATTATCACAAGCAGACAGTTACAATTAATGTAGAGCTGTTCGGTCGCGAGACACCGGTAGAAGTAAGTTTCGCAGATGTTAAGAAAACAAATTAAGGAGGCAATTCCAAATGGCAAAGAAAGTAGAAGGATACATTAAATTGCAGATCCCTGCTGGAAAGGCAACTCCAGCTCCTCCAGTTGGACCTGCACTTGGACAGCACGGTGTAAACATCGTAGAGTTCACAAAGCAGTTTAATGCAAAGACAGCCGATCAGGGCGACTTAATTATCCCTGTAGTTATTACTGTATATGCAGACAGAAGTTTCAGTTTCATTACTAAGACTCCACCTGCTCCGGTATTAATCAAGAAAGCTTGCAAGATTCAGTCTGGTTCAGGCGAGCCAAACAAGAAGAAGGTTGCTAAGATCACAAAGGCACAGGTTCAGGAAATCGCTGAGCTTAAGATGCCTGACTTAAACGCAGCTTCACTTGAGTCTGCAATGAGCATGATCGCTGGTACAGCAAGATCAATGGGTGTTGAAGTGACCGAATAACACTTAGCGAAGCCAAGCGTATAACGCGCAGGCTGAGGTTAGTGTGAGGTCGTTCTCTGAGATTAGTGAAAGCGAGCCCGCCTTTTGGGCGAAGCTTGAACTTAGCGAAGAGAACATACCCCTAAAACTGACGAACCGACAGAAAAGTTAATCATTAATGAGGATTACTGAAAACATCGGTTGAAAAGTATTATTTTAAGATAACAAAGAAACGTAAATGTGGGAGGGCCCTCTCCCGATATTACCACCAGGAGGTTATTTTTTCATGAAAAGAGGAAAGAAGTATCAAGACGCTGTTAAGGCATTTGATAAGAAAGAGCAGTACGATGTTGCTGACGCTATCTCTATCGTAAAGAAAAATGCTACAGCTAAATTTGACGAGACAATCGAGCTTCATCTTAGAACAGGCTGCGACGGACGTCACGCAGAGCAGCAGATCCGTGGTGCGGTTGTATTACCACACGGAACAGGAAAAACAGTTAAGGTTTTAGTTTTCGCTAAGGGAACTAAGGTTGACGAGGCACAGGCAGCAGGAGCTGACTTCGTTGGAGGCGAGGAGTTAATTCCAAAGATCCAGAACGAGGGATGGTTAGACTTCGACGTTGTAGTTGCTACACCTGATATGATGGGTGTTGTTGGTCGTTTAGGACGTGTCCTTGGACCAAAGGGCTTAATGCCAAACCCAAAGGCAGGAACAGTTACTATGGATGTAACAAAAGCTGTTAACGATATCAAAGCCGGTAAGATTGAGTACAGATTGGACAAGACAAACATTATCCATGTGCCAGTTGGAAAAGCATCTTTCACAGACGAGCAGTTAAACGACAACTTCCAGTCTCTTATGGGTGCAATTAATAAAGCAAAACCTGCTAGCTTAAAGGGTCAGTACATTAAGAGCGCAACTCTTACATCTACAATGGGACCTGGCGTTAAGTTAAACGTGGTTAAGATTACACAGTAAGATAGTTAAACAGTTACAGTAAAACAATTTACAAGACCTATCAAACGCCAAGCAAAAGTTTTGCGGAAAGTAATTGACATCCGTAATATAGTTTGATATAATTGCAATGCATATTGCCGAAGACAGTAGGTGCCGCAAGGCGTAAACGTAGAACCTACCGAGGGAATTTTCGAGATTTATCTTGAATTTTGACTTGTACCCTTCTGTCGACAGGCAGGAGGGTTTCTTTGATTAATAAATCAAATACCTCATGTCTTTTATGCGAAAATCTAAAAGGAGGTAAATGAATCGTGGCAAAGGTAGAACTTAAACAGCCAATCGTAGATGAGATTTCCGGTGTTATCAATGGTGCACAGTCAGTAGTAGTTGTTGATTACTTAGGACTCACAGTAGCAGAGGATACTCAGTTACGTAAACAGTTAAGAGAAGCCGGTGTAACTTACAAGGTATACAAGAATACTTTAGTAAACCGTGCAATCCAGGGAACAGAGTTCGAGGGATTAAAGGATGTCCTTGAGGGACCAAGCGCATTCGCTGTATCAACAGAGGATGCAACAGCACCAGCTAGAATCTTAGCTAAGTTCGCTAAAACAGCTCCGGCTTTAGAGATTAAAGCAGGTGTAGTTGAGGGAACATTTTATGATGCTGAGGGTATGAAGGCAATCGCCGCTGTACCTAGCAGAGATGAGCTTCTTGGAAAATTACTTGGAAGCATTCAGTCACCTATCACAAATCTTGCTCGTGTACTCAATCAGATTGCAGAGCAGGGTGGCGCTGCAGATGCAGCCGTAGAGGCAGCACCAGCAGAGGATGCTGCAGAGGAAGCTCCGGCAGCAGAATAATTCAAATATTATATTTGAACCTTATTATCATAATTAAATTTTTAAATGGAGGAAATTATAATGGCAAAGTTAACAACAGCAGAGTTTATTGATGCTATCAAAGAGTTAAGCGTATTAGAGTTAAATGATTTAGTAAAAGCTTGTGAAGAAGAGTTCGGTGTTTCTGCAGCAGCAGGTGTTGTAGTTGCAGCAGCAGGAGCTGACGGAGCAGCAGCTGAGGAGAAGACTGAGTTCGACGTAGAGCTTACAGAAGTTGGACCAAACAAGGTTAAGGTTATCAAGGTTGTTCGTGAGATCACAGGTCTTGGACTGAAGGAAGCTAAGGACGCTGTTGATGGCGCACCTAAGGTAATCAAGGAGCAGGCTGACAAGGCATCTGCTGAAGACGCTAAGGCTAAACTTGAGGCTGAAGGAGCAAAGGTTACATTAAAGTAGTCTGTGCGTAAGCGACGAGAAACCAATAATAACCCGGCAGAGATGCTTGCATTTCTGTTGGGTTATTTTATTTAGCTGTATCCCCTCTCTCTATCTGAAAAAGTTCTCAAAAATAATTCTTGCATTCCCCTTGATTTTGTTGTATAGTATAAGTTGCACTATTGTGGTGCACTAGGCATTTCCATGCTCTTTTTTAGGAAAAACTAGATTGAAATAAAAACGAGAGGTGAAACGTCAATGGAGAAAAACAGAATACGTCCAGTCAAGGCTGGAAAAGGCTTGCGTATGAGTTACTCGAGACAGAAAGAGGTTTTGCAGATGCCAAACCTGATCGAAGTCCAGAAGAATTCTTATCAGTGGTTCCTGGATGAAGGTTTAAAAGAAGCATTTGCAGATATCTCCCCGATCACGGATTACAGTGGTCATCTGAGTCTGGATTTCGTCGATTTTACACTGTGCGAAGACGATGTGAAATATACAATCCCGGAATGCAAAGAGAGAGATGCGACATATGCAGCACCTTTGAAAGTCAAGGTTAGACTTCATAACAAAGAGACAGATGAGATTAACGAACATGAAATTTTCATGGGTGATCTTCCTCTTATGACAGAGACAGGTACGTTCGTTATCAACGGTGCAGAACGTGTAATCGTCAGCCAGTTGGTTCGTTCCCCTGGTATCTATTACGGAATTGCTCATGATAAAGTGGGTAAAACTCTTTATTCATGTACTGTTATCCCGAACCGTGGTGCATGGCTCGAGTATGAGACTGACTCCAATGACGTTTTCAGTGTAAGAGTAGATAGAACCCGTAAAGTGCCGATTACCGTATTGCTTCGTGCACTTGGTGTAGGTACCAACCAGCAGATCATTGACATGTTCGGCGAGGAGCCAAAGATTCTGGCATCCCTGCAGAAGGACCCGGCGATCACAGAGCGTGAGCCACAGGGAAGTTTTGAGGCTGGTTTATTAGAGTTATATAAAAAGATCCGTCCGGGTGAGCCGCTTTCCGTAGAAAGTGCGGAGAGTCTGATCACTGCCATGTTCTTCGATCCGAGAAGATATGACCTGGCAAAAGTAGGACGTTACAAATTTAATAAGAAGCTTGCTTTAAAGAACCGTATCAACGGACAGGTTCTGGCAGAGGATGTACTGGATCCTTCTACCGGAGAAGTAATTGCAGAGGCAGGCACAACTGTTGACCGTGATCTGGCAGATCAGATTCAGAATGCTGCAGTTCCGGCGCTCTGGATTCAGACAGAGACACGTAACGTAAAAGTTCTTTCTTCTATGATGGTAGATATCAGAAGCTGGATTCCTGAAATTGAGGACCCGAAGGCTATTGGTGTTACAGAACTGGTATATTATCCGGCTCTGCAGCAGATTATGGAAGAAAACGAGACATTGGAAGAGCGTATCGCTGCAATTAAGAGAGATATTGCAGACCTGATTCCAAAGCATATTACAAAAGAGGATATCTTCGCATCCATCAACTATAATATGCATCTGGAGTGGGGCATCGGAACAGATGACGATATTGACCACTTAGGAAACCGTCGTATCCGTGCTGTCGGTGAATTGTTACAGAACCAGTATCGTATCGGTCTTTCCCGTCTGGAAAGAGTGGTTCGTGAGCGCATGACAACTCAGGATCTTGAGGGAATTTCCCCACAGAGTCTGATCAACATCAAACCGGTTACGGCTGCGGTAAAAGAGTTCTTCGGATCTTCCCAGCTGTCACAGTTTATGGATCAGAACAACCCACTGGGTGAGCTGACACATAAGAGACGTCTTTCTGCATTGGGACCTGGCGGTTTGTCCAGAGACCGTGCCGGATTCGAAGTACGAGATGTCCATTATTCCCATTATGGACGTATGTGCCCGATTGAGACGCCTGAAGGACCAAACATCGGTCTGATCAACTCTCTGGCATGCTACGCAAGAATTAACGAGTACGGATTTGTTGAGGCTCCGTACCGTAAGATTGATAAATCAGATAAAGACAATCCTCGTGTTACAGACGAAGTTGTATACATGACTGCGGATGAGGAAGATAATTACCATGTAGCGCAGGCGAACGAAAAACTGGATGAGGATGGACATTTTGTTCGTAATTCCGTATCCGGTCGTTACCGTGAAGAAACGCAGGAGTACGATAAGACTGCATTCGATTACATGGACGTATCTCCAAAGATGGTGTTCTCCGTTGCTACAGCACTGATTCCATTCCTGCAGAACGATGATGCAAACCGAGCACTGATGGGATCTAACATGCAGCGTCAGGCAGTGCCGCTTCTTACCACCGAGGCACCTGTAGTAGGAACCGGTATGGAGACAAAGACAGCGGTCGATTCCGGTGTCTGTGTACTTGCAAAAGAAGCAGGTATCGTGGAGAGTTCTGAGTCTAATCGTATCGTAGTACGTGAGGAGGACGGAAATCGCAGAGAATATATTCTGACAAAGTTTGCACGAAGCAACCAGTCCAACTGCTACAACCAGAGACCAATCGTGTTCAAGGGACAGAAAGTAGCAAAGGGTGAGGTGATCGCTGATGGACCATCTACATCCAATGGTGAGCTGGCACTTGGAAAGAACCCGCTGATCGGCTTCATGACATGGGAAGGTTATAACTACGAGGATGCCGTTCTTTTGAGTGAGCGTCTGGTAGAGTATGATGTATATACTTCTGTCCATATTGAGGAATACGAAGTAGAGTCTCGTGATACAAAGCTCGGACCGGAAGAGATCACAAGAGATGTACCGGGTGTCGGTGATGATGCATTAAAGGATCTTGACGAGCGCGGAATCATCCGTGTCGGTGCCGAAGTCCGTGCCGGAGACATTCTGGTAGGAAAGGTTACACCAAAGGGAGAGACAGAGCTTACCGCAGAAGAGAGACTGCTTCGCGCAATCTTCGGTGAAAAAGCGCGTGAGGTTCGTGACACTTCCCTGAAAGTGCCGCACGGTGCATATGGTATTGTTGTAGATGCCAAAGTATTTACCAGAGAAGATGGCGATGAGTTATCTCCTGGTGTAAATGAGTCTGTTCGTATTTACATTGCCCAGAAACGTAAGATTTCTGTTGGTGATAAGATGGCCGGACGTCATGGTAACAAGGGTGTCGTTTCCCGTGTATTACCTGTAGAAGATATGCCATATCTTCCAAATGGCCGTCCACTTGACATTGTATTAAATCCTCTGGGTGTACCTTCCCGAATGAACATCGGACAGGTGTTGGAGATTCACTTAAGCCTTGCTGCGAAGGCACTTGGTTTTAATATCGAGACTCCGGTATTCGATGGCGCAAAAGAGATTGATATCCAGGATACACTGGAACTTGCAAATGACTATGTAAACATGCCGTTTGATGCAGAGGAAGCAGAAGACGGAGAAGAAAACTTCTACGATAAGTATAAAGATACTCTGAGAGAGGACGTTATGGATTATCTTTCAGAGAATCGTGCACACAGAAGTCTGTGGAAGGGTGTTCCGATTTCCCGTGACGGAAAGGTTCAGCTGCGTGACGGACGTACCGGAGAATACTTCGACGGAAAAGTCACAATCGGACACATGCATTATCTGAAACTGCATCATCTGGTTGATGATAAGATCCATGCACGTTCTACAGGTCCTTACTCCTTAGTTACACAGCAACCGCTGGGTGGTAAAGCCCAGTTCGGTGGTCAGCGATTCGGAGAGATGGAGGTATGGGCACTGGAAGCTTATGGTGCTGCATATACTCTGCAGGAGATCCTGACTGTTAAGTCCGATGATGTCGTAGGACGAGTAAAGACATACGAGGCTATTATCAAAGGCGAGAATATCCCTGAGCCGGGTGTTCCGGAATCTTTCAAGGTACTTTTGAAAGAGTTACAGTCTCTTGGTCTGGATGTCAAAGTGCTTGACGAAGACAGAAATGAAGTAGAACTCATTGAAACCAGTGAGTACGGAAATACCGATATCAATGCCATCATTGGAAATGACAGAGATGACAGAGATTATGCATTTGAAGACAGTGAGTCGTTTGAAAAACACGGATTTACTAAGCAGGAGTTCGATTCCGAGAATGAAGAGCTTGTCAATGTAGAACCGGAAAATGATAACGATGATGAAGATTTCGGCGATGCTGATGATCTCTTTGATGACGCAGAAGAAGTTCTTGATGATGAAGAGTAATTGGGAAGGAGTGTCATAAATGCCAGAAACAAATAAAAAGGACATGAATCAGGCAATGCAGTTTGATGCGATCCAGATTGGATTAGCATCACCTGAGAAGATCCGTGAGTGGTCTCATGGCGAAGTAAAAAAGCCGGAGACAATCAATTACAGAACCTTAAAGCCTGAGAAGGATGGTCTTTTCTGTGAGAAAATTTTTGGACCGCAGAAAGACTGGGAATGTCATTGTGGTAAATATAAAAAGATTCGTTATAAAGGTGTTGTCTGCGACCGCTGTGGTGTAGAAATTACAAAATCCAGTGTTCGTAGAGAGCGTATGGGACATATTGAGCTGGCAGCTCCGGTTTCCCATATCTGGTATTTCAAGGGAATTCCATCCCGTATGGGTCTGATCCTTGATTTATCTCCGCGTGTACTTGAGCGTGTGCTTTATTTCGCTTCTTATATTGTGCTTGATGCAGGAGATACTTCTCTTGCATACAAGCAGGTACTTTCTGAGGCAGAATATCAGGAAGCAAGAGAGCAGTACGGAAGTGCATTCCGTGTGGGCATGGGAGCAGAAGCCATCCATGAACTGCTTGCTGCGATTGATCTGGAAAAAGATTCTGCAGAGCTGAAAGCAGAGTTAGAGAATGCAACGGGACAGAAGCGTGCACGTATTATCAAGCGTCTGGAAGTTGTAGAAGCATTCCGTGAGTCCGGAAATAAGCCGGAGTGGATGATCATGACGGTTATCCCGGTTATTCCGCCGGATTTACGTCCAATGGTTCAGCTGGATGGTGGTCGTTTTGCAACATCTGATCTGAATGATCTGTATCGTAGAATTATTAACCGCAACAACCGTCTGAGAAGACTGCTTGATCTCGGTGCACCGGATATTATCGTGCGCAATGAGAAACGTATGTTACAGGAAGCGGTTGATGCCCTGATCGATAATGGCCGTCGTGGACGTCCGGTTACCGGTCCTGGAAACAGAGCACTGAAGTCTCTGTCTGATATGTTAAAGGGTAAGGGCGGACGTTTCCGTCAGAACCTGTTAGGAAAGCGAGTTGACTACTCCGGACGTTCCGTTATCTGTGTAGAGCCAAAACTTAAGATCTATCAGTGTGGTCTGCCAAAAGAGATGGCAATCGAGCTGTTTAAGCCGTTTGTTATGAAAGAATTGGCAGCTAAAGGAATTGCTCATAATATCAAGAGCGCCAAGAAAATGGTAGAAAGACTTCAGCCGGAGGTATGGGATGTGCTTGAAGAAGTAATCAAAGAGCATCCGGTTATGTTAAACCGTGCCCCTACACTGCACAGACTTGGTATTCAGGCTTTCGAGCCAATCCTTGTAGAAGGTAAGGCAATTAAGCTTCATCCGCTGGTATGTACCGCGTTCAACGCCGATTTCGATGGTGACCAGATGGCTGTGCATCTTCCTCTGTCCGTAGAAGCTCAGGCAGAATGCCGTTTTATGCTGTTATCACCAAACAACCTGCTGAAGCCGTCTGATGGTGGTCCGGTAGCCGTTCCTTCCCAGGATATGGTCCTCGGAGTATACTATCTGACTATGCACAAACTGGCAGATTATAAGGATAAAAAAGATGCAGTTGCTGTTTCCGATAAAGTGTATAACGATATTGAGGAATTAAAGAAAGCAACCACACCGGATCCGAAGACAGGAAAGAGTGAGATCGGCTTGTATGATCTGATCTGGTTTGAAGATACAACAGACAATAACCGTCGGGTATTATGTAAGCCAATGGATCTGTTCGGATATCATTACGGAAGCATGAATCAGGCATTGCTTGCGTATGAGAATGGAGAGATTACACTTCATCAGAATATTTATGTATACCGTAAGGCAACTATGGCTGACGGAACAGAAGTATCCGGATTTATCAAGACAACACTTGGTCTTCTGATTTTCAATGAGATCATTCCGCAGGATCTGGGATTTGTAGACCGCAGTATCCCGGAGAATGCTTTGAAGCTGGAAATTGATTTCCATGTTGGAAAGAAACAGATCAAACAGATTCTGGAGAAGGTTATTAATATTCATGGTGCGACAAAGACTGCCGAAGTACTGGATGATGTCAAGGCAATGGGTTATGGATATTCCACAAGAGCTGCCATGACCGTATCAATTTCCGATATGACAGTGCCACCACAGAAGCCACAGATGATCGAGCAGGCACAGAATACGGTAGACCGGATCACACGTCAGTATAAGCGTGGTCTTATCACAGAAGAAGAGCGTTATAAGGAAGTTGTAGAGACCTGGAAAGAGACGGATGATGAGCTGACAACAGCACTTCTTACCGGACTTGACAAGTACAACAACATCTTCATGATGGCCGATTCCGGAGCCCGTGGTTCTGATAAACAGATCAAGCAGCTGGCCGGTATGCGTGGATTGATGGCCGATACAACCGGTAGAACCATCGAGCTGCCAATCAAGTCAAACTTCCGTGAAGGTCTGGACGTACTGGAGTACTTCATGTCAGCGCATGGAGCACGTAAAGGTCTGTCCGATACCGCACTTCGTACGGCCGATTCCGGATACCTGACCAGACGTCTGGTTGATGTATCCCAGCATATGATCGTTCGTGAGTCTGACTGTTGTGCAGGAACAAACCGTGAGATTCCGGGAATGATCGTTAAGGCATTTATGGAAGGCAAGGAGGAAATCGAAAGTCTGGAAGAACGTATTACCGGACGTTTCTCCTGTGAGACAATCTGTGACAAAGACGGAAACGTTATTGTTAAAGCAAACCATATGATTACACCTCGCCGTGCAGCGGATGTTGTGAATAAGGGTGTTGATGAGAACGGAAATCCGATCACCAGTGTGAAGATCCGTACTATTCTTACCTGCCGTTCCCACATGGGAGTCTGTGCGAAATGTTACGGTGCCAACATGGCAACCGGTCAGGCGGTACAGGTTGGTGAAGCAATTGGTATTATCGCCGCACAGTCCATCGGTGAGCCTGGTACACAGCTTACCATGAGAACATTCCATACCGGTGGTGTAGCCGGTAACGATATTACACAGGGTCTTCCTCGTGTAGAGGAAATTTTCGAGGCACGTAAGCCAAAGGGACTTGCAATTATTACAGAGTTCGGCGGCGTTGCTACCATTAAGGATACCAAGAAGAAGCGTGAAGTCATCGTTACAGATCCAGAATCCGGAGATACAAAGACTTACCTGATTCCTTATGGATCACGTATTAAGATCATGGATGGTGCCGTACTTGAAGCCGGTGATGAACTGACCGAAGGTTCTGTAAATCCACATGATATCTTAAAAATCAAAGGTGTGCGTGCCGTACAGGATTACATGCTTCGTGAAGTACAGCGTGTATATCGTCTGCAGGGTGTAGAAATCAACGATAAGCATATTGAGGTTATCGTTCGACAGATGTTACAGAAGATCCGCGTAGAAGAGAATGGAGATTCCGATCTTCTTCCGGGCAGCATGGTAGATTCTCTTGATTTCCTTGAACTGAACGAAAAGCTTGAGGAAGAAGGCAAGGAACAGGCAGTTGGTTCCCAGGTATTACTTGGTATCACAAAAGCATCCCTTGCAACAAATTCATTCCTGTCAGCTGCATCCTTCCAGGAGACCACGAAGGTTCTTACGGAAGCAGCAATCAAGGGCAAGATTGATCCGTTGATCGGTATGAAAGAGAACGTTATCATCGGTAAGCTGATTCCGGCAGGTACCGGTATGAAGAGATACCGCAATATCAAACTGGACAGTGATGTGAACGAAGAAGAAGAGTTCTCATTTGACGATCTGGAAGATTTCACTATGGATGAAGAAGAGGAAATGATCCCGACAGTAACCGTTCCGGATGGAACAGATCTGTCAGCCGTTTCCGGAACTGATGAGGATTCATCGGAAGAATAAATTACAGCACAGATAATAGAATCTGTGAAGATACAAAAGAGGGAGAGCAAATCTCCCTCTTTTTCATGTATTTTTTAAAAGTGGGTTGACAAGCACAACAGAAATTTATATAATATTTTAGCGTGCATTGTGGTATGATGCATGCTTGAAGAATAATACAGGAGGTGAAAATAATGCCAACATTCAACCAGTTAGTAAGAAAAGGACGTCAGACTACTGTAAAGAAGTCTACAGCACCTGCACTTCAGAGAAGCTTTAATTCTCTGCAGAAGAAGCCAATCAATACTTCTTCTCCACAGAAGAGAGGTGTTTGTACTGCTGTTAAGACAGCAACTCCTAAGAAGCCTAACTCAGCTCTTCGTAAGATCGCCAGAGTTCGTCTTTCCAACGGAATCGAAGTAACATCTTATATCCCAGGTGAAGGACACAACTTACAGGAGCATAGTGTTGTTCTGATCCGTGGTGGTCGTGTTAAGGATTTACCTGGTACACGTTACCATATCATCCGTGGTACATTAGATACCGCTGGTGTTGCGAACAGAAAGCAGGCCCGTTCTAAGTACGGCGCTAAGAAACCAAAGGCAGCTAAATAATAAACAGATTATTTGGCAGACAATGGGTCACAAACAGAGCTAAATAGGTTTAGTGTTGGGATTATTGTTGTATCCGCTACCGGATATAACCTACTCATTATATAGCCCGCACGAACACATTAGAGAGACACATGTGAGTACCGTTGAATTAATTAAAAATGATTAAGGAGGGAAGTAACGTGCCACGTAAAGGACATACTCAGAAAAGAGAC